>Ga0209758_1000815_pt1 | contig 43876 bp, 41 predicted proteins | sample AraplaMF_Col_mMF_FD_184258 | JGI IMG/M metagenome (GOLD analysis project Ga0209758, IMG submission 184258) | Arabidopsis root microbial communities from the University of North Carolina, USA - plate scrape MF_Col_mMF (SPAdes) (version 2) | ecosystem: Host-associated > Plants > Roots > Endosphere... | reverse complement strand
ACCACGCCGTCGGGGTCGGTGCTCTGCAGCAGTTGACCGAGCTTGTCGTATTTGTCGTAGGTCGTGGTCTTGCCGGCCGCATCCGTCATCGTGGCGAGGTCGCCCACGGTGTGGTTCGCATCGGTCGTCGCGTAGTAGGTGTATGTGGTGGTGTCGCTGTTGCGCGTGCCCTTGGCGGTCAGCACCTGGCCGCGTTCGTTGTAAGTCCAGGTGCGAACTCGAGTGTGCGGTCCGGCCTGCAGGCCAGCACTGAAGCCCAGGTGCCCATCCCCGTCCGTCGTCGCCTGCTCCACCTGCTTGCACAGAACCGCGATCGGCTTGCCGTCCGGAAGCGTGGCCGTGCTCGGCGCGCAACTCGCGGTGGCATTCCCCGCGAACGGATCGGGTTGCCCGTTGTAGACCCAGGTCGTAATCTGCCCCGGCGCGGCTTGCTTCGTCTGCAGGCTCCAGTCCGGGTGCCACTGCGTGCTGGTCTTGCGCGCTCCCGCCGGCAATGTCGCGTTCGCCGCAGTCACCGTCCCGCAGACCTGGCTTTGGCTCAACCCCGCGACCTCAGTGATCTGCAGGTTGCGCGTCGAGTCGCTCACGTAGCAACTGCGCGTGCCGTTGAAGTCGTCGCGGCTCGCCAGGTTGCCATTGGCGTCATAGCTCTGCCCGCTCATGCTCGCCGCGCACCCGGCCCCGGCCTGCTGGCTTTGCCCGGTGAGGTGGTTCTTCCCGTTCAGGCTCATCACGCCCCAGGTGCTTGTGCTCCCGTCAGGCTGCGTCACCACCACCCCCTGCGGCGCATTCCAGGTCGAGGTCTGCAGCACGTAGTTGCCGTCCGTCTGCTCCGTCACCTGGATGCTCGGCGGCACGGTGTAGCTGACGCTGAATCGCTGCGTCCCGCCCGCATGCTCGCTGCTGATCGCCCGGCCCTCGCTGTCATAGCCGAAGCTCGCATAGCGCACGCCCCGTTCGTCCTCGATCCCCGTCATCGCCCAAGGCAACGTCCGGATGCCGTACACGAATCTCCGGGTGCGGCCGTCGGGCCAGCCGATGGCCACGAGGTTGCCCCGGCTGTCATAGCTCAGGCTCGTCACCGCGCCGCTGGCATCGGTGATGGTGTTCAGGAACGTCCCCTGGTCAGCGCCTGCTGCGGCATAACCGAAGCTCAGGCTGCGGCCGGCGTTGTCGCTCACCTGGGCGAGCCGGCCCGTCGTGTCATAGCTGAAATCGACACGCGTGCCATCGGTCCAGGTCATCGTCGCCGGCAGTCCCTTGGCGGTGTACGTCTCCATCACGTTGCGGGTGCTGTCGACGTAGGCGGAGCCTCCCGCGGGCAGCGGGATCCATCGGTCGGCATTGCCCGGCTCGGCCACCGGCGGCGCCTGGTTCGTGCTCGTCCATGTCCTGATCACGCCGTTGCCGCGGTCGACGACGGTGGGCACGGGCAGGCCGATCCCCTGGCTGACCTCCTGGTAACCCACCGAGCGGTGCAGGTTGCTGGACCACAGCAGGCTGCCGAGCGGGCCGCCCTCGATGCTCCCGCCGGACCCGGCCAAGCGCTCCGGCACCCGCGGGATCTTGCGGCTCGTGTCGTAGGTGAACTGCAAGTTCAGCCGTCCGATCACGAGACCCGTGTCCACCACCTCGCGCTTGACGGCGCGCAGCGGGTGGATCGGGTTGGCCACCCGCGGGTCCGCCGGGCAGCTCCTCGGGGGATCGGACGCCAGAGGCACCGACATCTTCGGCAGGCAGTCCGACGTGAACAAGGGATAGTCGCGGCCCAGGCCCGGCCGAAGGGTCGTGCCCTGGCTGCAGGTGACATGGGAAGTTCCGTACCACCACCCGGTCCAGCCGACACCGCCGTCCGCCGCAAGGAACTCAACCGTGCACGCACCGCCGGGGTATCCCGGCGCAACCAGCATGCGGGCGGTCCAGTTGGCAAAAGGCAGGGGGCACACCTTCGTCGCCGCCACGCAGGCCGCCGTCGAATCCTCCCGCCACTCCTCGTAGGGATGACCGCAGTAGGTGTACTCCTTGACCATCGGCAAGGGCAGCGGCGTTTCCTGCGCCCGAACGCACAAGCTGCCCCCGACGAGCAGCGCCATACCCGCGTGCCGAAGCGGCACGCGCAGCGTGATGAATGCAAACATCCGATTCCTCTCCTGATTCGACGCCGGCCGCCACGTTGTTGTGTGGGCGCGCAGTCCGGCCACCTCATCGCCTGTCCCTCGCCGCCTCCGCATGGGGAGGCGCCTTCACAGGCGCGCGTTGGGACGCATTACATCGTTAGAACCGCCCCAGCGCAAGAGCACGGGGCACTGACATTCATCTCACTTCCTCCGTACCTCTCCAGCTTAGAGAGTGTGAGTCCGATCGCCGTGCAAGAAGCCGAGCGGCGCCTGCATGAACGACGCGTCGCAGCCGCGCGCCAGCCCGATCACCTTGAACAGCTCGCCCATCTCGTGCTCCAGCAGCAGCTTCTGCGCGTTGGCGCGGGTGCGCACGTCGGCCTGCGCCAGGTCGTCGACGAGGCCGCAGTTGATCAGGAAATGGGCCTGCGTCGTGTAGCCCACCACCTCGAGCCCCGCGTCCTGGGCGGCAAGCGCGATGCCGGTGAAGTCGACGTGGGCGGTGATGTCCTTGGCGCCGACCTCGACCAGCGGATCCGGGTCGGCGCGGTGCGCCTGGTGGCACATCAGCGTGCCGCCGTGGCGCTGCGGCAGGTAGTACTCCGCCTCGGGGAAGCCGTAGTCGATGAAGAACGCGGCGCCGCGCTGCAGGCGCTCGGCGAGGGTCGCGATGAAGGCCCGGGCCTGGGGGTGGACCTCGGTCACCGTGCCGGGCACGAAGGGCGCCTCCACCGGCGGGCGCAGCGCGGTCGGGCGGTCCTGCCAGGCGAAGCCCTCGCCGTCGACGACGACGCCGCGTTCGTGCCACCGCGCGCCGTCGAAGTGCAGCAGCTGCACCGGCATCGCGTCCAGCACCTCGTTGCCGACCACCACGCCGTGGATTGCATCGGGCAGCTCGGACACCCAGCGCACCCTGTCGCCGAAGCGCGCGAGCCGCTGCTGCTGGCGTTGCCGCAGCGTCCCCGACAGGTCGACGATGGTGTAGCGGTCGATCGGCAGGCCGGCGCTCAGCAGCTGCTCGGCCAACGCGCCCGAGCCGGCGCCGAACTCACACAGCTCGCGGCCGCCGCAGGCCTGCAGCGCCTGGTTCACCTGGCGCGCCAGCGCCGCGCCGAACAACGGCGTGAGCTCGGGCGCGGTGATGAAATCGCTGCCCGAGGCGGGCAGGGCGCCGAACTGGCGGTCGCCGGCGGCGTAGTAACCCAGCCCGGGGGCATAGAGGGCCAGGGCCATGAAGCGGTCGAACGGCAGCCAGCCGTCCTGGCGGGCGATGGCCTGGCGGATCAGCGAGACGAGCGGCGCCGATACACTGCCGGCTGGTGGGGTTTGCATGCCCCGATTGTAGAAAGCCATGTCCGCACGCCCCGTCACCCTGGTCACCGGCGCCGCCCGCCGCCTGGGCCGCGCGATTGCGCTCGACCTGGCCGCCCACGGGCACGACCTGGCGATCCACTGCCGGGCCTCGCGCGACGAGGCCGAGGCCACCGCGGCCGAGGCCGCCCGCCTCGGCGCCCGCGCCCAGGTCTTTGCCGCCGACCTGGCCGACGAGCCCGACTGCCGGGGCCTGGTGCCGGCGGTTTGCGCCCACTTCGGCCGGCTGGACGGGATCGTCAACAACGCCTCCACCTTCGGCTACGACAACGCCGAAAGCTTCAGCTACGCCGCGATGGACCGCCACTGGCGCGCCAACACCGGCCCGGCGATCCTGCTCGCGCAGGCGCTGCACGCGCACCTGGAATCGCGCGACGGCCGCGGTTGCGTCGTCAACCTGCTCGACCAGAAGCTCTGGAATCCGAATCCGGACTACCTGTCCTACACGCTGTCCAAGGCCGCGGTGCAGGCCGCGACGGTGATGCTGGCGCAGGCGCTGGCGCCGCGCGTGCGGGTGTGCGGGGTGGCGCCGGGCGTGACCCTGCCGTCCGGCCCGATGACCGAGGCAGAATTCGCCCAGGCGCATGCGCTGACGGCGCTGCAGCGCTCGTCCACGCCGGCCGACATCGCGCACGCGGTGCGCTACCTGATCGAGGCCCCGGCCGTGACCGGGACCACCCTGCTGGTGGACGGCGGCCAGCACCTGGCGGCCCAGCCGCGCGACGTGATGTTCCTTGCCAACCCTTCGAAGCCGACCTGACGCCATGAACTCGCTCCTCCACCACCCCAGCCTCATGGATTGCCGCCGGCTGTTCCTGCGCGACTACGAGGTGTGGATCAACATCGGCGTCCACGATTTCGAGAAGAAGGGCGAGCAGCGGGTGCTGATCAACGTCGACCTCTACATCCCGCTCGCGCTCTCGACGCCGAAGGAGGACGAGCTGCACGAAGTGGTCGACTACGACTTCATCCGCCGCAGCGTGGCGGGCCGGGTGAAACAGGGCCACATCCACCTGCAGGAAACGCTGTGCGACGACGTGCTGGCCCTGATGCTCGCCCACCCGCGGGTGCGGGCGGCGCGCGTGTCGACCGAGAAACCCGACGTGTACCCCGACTGCGACGCCGTCGGGTGCGAAGTCTTCGGCATCAAGAAGGAAGTGTGAGATGAGTGCGGTACTGGAACCCGATCAGGTGAAGAAGGACGAGGCGAAGCAGGCCTTCGAGATCAACAAGCTCAGCAAGCGCCTGCACCGGCAGGTCGGCCAGGCCATCGTCGACTTCAACATGATCGAGGACGGCGACAAGGTGATGGTCTGCGTGTCGGGCGGCAAGGACAGCTATGCGCTGCTCGACATCCTGCTCAACCTGCAGCAGCGCGCGCCGATCCGCTTCGAGCTGGTGGCGGTGAACCTGGACCAGAAGCAGCCGGGCTTCCCGGCGGACGTGCTGCCGGCCTACCTGGAGAGCCGCGGCGTGCCCTTCCACATCGAGAACCAGGACACCTACTCGATCGTGAAGCGGGTCATCCCCGAGGGCAAGACCATGTGCAGCCTGTGCTCGCGCCTGCGCCGCGGCATCCTGTACCGGGTGGCGGGCGAGCTGGGGGCGACCAAGGTGGCGCTCGGCCACCACCGCGACGACATGCTGCAGACCCTGCTGATGAACATGTTCTTCGGCAGCCGCCTGAAGGGCATGCCGCCCAAGCTGGTCAGCGACGACGGCAAGAACATCGTGATCCGCCCGCTGGCCTACGTGGTCGAGACCGACCTGGAGCGCTGGGCCGAGCACCGGCAGTTCCCGATCATCCCCTGCACGCTGTGTGGCAGCCAGGAGAACCTGCAGCGGGTGCAGATGAAGCAGATGCTGCGCGACTGGGACAAGCGCTTCCCGGGGCGGCTGGACAACATGTTCACCGCGATGGGCAACATCGTGCCCTCGCACATGATGGACCGGAACCTCTACCCCTTCGCCACGCTCAAAACCACCGGCGTGCCGGATGCCGGCGGCGACCGGGCCTTCGACGAGGACGAGGATTGCGGTCCGGTGTCGGGGCCTGCGGCGGCGCCGGTCAAGCTGCACTTGTGACCTGACGACGACGACGGAGGCGGACGATGCGCACGACACCTTTCTTCACGACCCTGCTGCTCGCCGGCACCCTGCTGGGGTTGGGCGGCTGTGCCGCGATGAACGCGGTCGACAGCGACGTGTCCACCTACAGCCAGTGGCCGGCCGGGCGCAGCGCGTCGACCTACGCCTTCGAGCGGCTGCCGTCGCAGCAGGCGCGGGCGATGGAGCAGGAGAAGCTGGAATCGATGGCCCGGCATTCGCTGCAGGCGGCGGGCTTCAGCGAAGCGGGCGATGCGAAGGCGGCCGACTTCACGGTGCAGGTCGGTGCGCGCATCAACCGCTACGACATCTCGCCGTACGACGACCCGCTGTGGTGGCATGGGGGCCTCTACCGGTCGCGCTACGGCTACGGCCGCGGGCCGTTCTGGGGGCCGCCGGGGTATTGGGGGCCGCGCTACATCGACTCGACGCGCTACGACCGCGAGGTCGCGGTGCTGATCCGCGACCGGCAGTCCGGCCAGGTGGTGTACGAGGCGCGCGCCGCCAACGACGGGGCGACGATGGGCAGCGACGCACTGATCTCGGCGATGTTCGAGGCGGCGCTGAAGGATTTCCCGCAGACCGGGATCAACCCGCGGCGCGTGACGATCCAGCTGCCGCCGTCGTGAACAGGCCCTAGCGGCCGCTGTCGGCGGCCAGGGCGCGGAAGTCGGCCGCCCATCCGCGCAGCTTCTTCTCCGTGAACTGCCGCTGCTCGCGCGAGGTCGTGTTGTGCAGCTGCGCCGCGATGTCGCAGTTGTAGCGCGTGAGCTTCTCCTGGTAGCTGCGGAAGCCCTCGCGCGGCGAACGCTGCACCCGCTCGGCGATGGCCCGCAGCGCCGCCTGGGCCTGGGGCTGCGGCGGCCGTTCGGCCAGCAGCCGCCGCAGCGTCTGCAGCACGTCCTGCTGGCGCGCCTTGCGCTCGGCCAGCCACAGTTCCGGGTCGAAGGGCGAGGCCATCATCGCGCGCCGCACGCGTTCGGTCTGTGCCTCGTCCAGGTCGCCGTACAGCATCTCGGCGCGCTCCATCGTGCGCTTGATCGTCGCCTTCATCCGGTCCTGCGGGTCTTCCTGGAGGTAGTCGTCGGCGAAGTCCGCGTTGACCTTCGCATAGCGCTTCTCGATGTGCTTCAGTTGCTCCGGCGTCAGCGACAGCGCCGTCTCGGCCAGCGCCGGCAGCGCCTGGTCGAGGCCGGTGAACATGCGCGCCTCGACCTCGTCGGTCCAGCGGCACACCTGGGCCGGCGTGACGGGCTGCTGCAGGTCGGCGGCCAGCCGGTCGAGCCACTGCGCGTAGTCGGGCAGCTGGGTGCGCCGGTTCCAGCGGAACCAGCCGGTGATGGCGTCGCGCACGCGCGGGGTCTGCGCGTCGTTGAAGTCGATGTACTTGTCCAGCCACCAGTAGCTCAGGTCGGGCGCCTGGTTGTAGGCGAGCCGCATCGCACCACACCCCGAAAGCAGGATGGTCAGCAGGAACACAACACCGATAATCCCGAACCTTGACAGAGGACGTTGCATGGCACTCGACATCGTGATCATGGCCGCGGGCAAAGGGACCCGCATGAAATCCGGCCTGCCCAAGGTCTTGCACAAGCTGGCCGGGCGCAGCCTATTGCAGCATGTTCTGGCGACGGCCGCATCCCTGGGCGCGGATCGCACCATCGTCATCACGGGCCATGGGGCGGACGCGGTCGAGTCGGCGGTGCAGGCACCCGGATTGCTCTTCGTGCGGCAGATGCCGCAGCTGGGCACCGGCCATGCCGTGCAGCAGGCCGTGCCGCGGCTGCAGGACGAGGGCATCACGCTGGTCCTGAACGGCGACACGCCGCTGATCGAGGCGGCCACGGCGCGCGCGCTGGTCGAGGCGAGCGGCGGGACGAAGCTCGCGCTGCTGACGATCGTGCTGCCCGACGCCACCGGCTACGGCCGCATCGTGCGCGACGGCGAGGCGGTGCGCGCCATCGTCGAGCACAAGGACGCGACGCCGGCGCAGCGCGGGATCCGCGAGGTCTACACCGGCGTGATGGCCGCGCCGACCGCGCTGCTCAAGCGCTGGCTGGCGAACCTGAAGAACGAGAACGCGCAGGGCGAGTACTACCTGACCGACGTGGTGGCGATGGCGGTGGCCGACGGCGTGCCGGTGGTCGCCGCGCAGCCGAAGAGCGAGACCGAGGTGCTGGGCGTGAACAGCCCGCTGCAGCTGGCCGACCTGGAGCGCCGCTACCAGCGCGGGCGCGCCGAGGCGCTGATGGAGGCGGGCGTGCGCCTGGCCGACCCGGCGCGCTTCGACCTGCGCGGCACGCTGCAGTGCGGCAGCGACGTCGAGATCGACGTCAACTGCGTGTTCGAAGGCGAGGTGACGCTGGGCGACGGCGTGCGCATCGGCGCGAACTGCGTGGTGCGCAACGCGCGCATCGCGGACGGCGCGGTGATCCACCCCTTCACCCACATCGACGGCGAGGCGCAGGGCGTGAGTGTCGGGCGCGGCGCGCTGGTCGGCCCGTTTGCGCGGCTGCGGCCGGGCGCGCAGCTGGGCGACGAGGTGCACATCGGCAACTTCGTCGAGGTGAAGAACTCGACGCTCGCGAAGGGCGCGAAGGCCAACCACCTGGCCTACCTGGGCGATGCGACGGTGGGCGAGCGGGTCAACTACGGCGCCGGCAGCATCACCGCCAACTACGACGGCGCGAACAAGCACCGCACGGTGATCGGCGACGACGTGCACGTCGGCAGCAACTGCGTGCTGATCGCGCCGGTGGTGCTGGGCGCGGGCGCCACCATCGGCGGCGGCTCGACGATCTCGAAGGACGCGCCGGCGGGGCAGCTGACGGTGTCGCGGGCGAAGCAGGTGTCGCTCGAGGGGTGGACGCGGCCGGTCAAGAAGGCGCGGACGGGCTGAACCCCGGATTCCGCTGCGCTCCATCCGGGCTACGAATACCAGCAGTTCCTGTAGCCCGGATGCCAATCCGGGGGGCGTCCTTCATGCCGTGACAGGCCGCGCCAGCGCCAGCGCCCAGGCCTCGAACGCCGCCGCCGGCAGCGGCGCGCTGACCAGCTCGCCCTGCAGCTCGTCGCACCCCACCCGCGTCAGGAATTCCTGCTGCGCGATCGTCTCCACGCCCTCGGCGATCACCGTGATGTCCAGGCTGCGCGCCAGCTGCACGATGGCGCGCGCGATCGCCGCGGAGTCGTGCTCGTCCGGCAGGTCCTTCACGAACGAGCGGTCGATCTTCATCTTGTCGATCGGCAGCTCCTTCAGGTGCCCGAGCGACGAGTAGCCGGTGCCGAAGTCGTCGACCGAGATGCGGATCCCCATCGCCTTCAGCTCCGAGAGCCGGTCCTTCACCTCGCCCAGGTCGTCCATCAGCATCCGCTCGGTCAGCTCCAGCTCGAGCAGGCGGCCCGGCACGCCCTCCTCGCGCAGCAGGTCGGCGATGAGCCCGATGAAGCCGCCGGCCTGGAACTGCACGCTCGACAGGTTCACGGCCACCGGCACGTCGCTCACGCCCGCGTCGTGCCAGCGCCGCGCGCAGCGCAGCGCGTCGCGCAGCACCCATTGCCCGATCGGCAGCATCAGCCGCTGCTGCTCGGCGAGCGGGATGAAATGGTCCGGCATCAGCAGCCCGCGCTCCGGATGGTTCCAGCGGATCAGCGCCTCCACCCCGACCAGCACGCCGTCGTGCGAGCGCACCTGCGGCTGGAAGTGCAGCACGAATTCCTCGCGCTCCAGCGCCTGCGTCATCTGGCTTTCCATCACCAGCGCCGCATACGCCGAGCGCGCCATCGCCGGCGTGAAGAACTGGTAGGTGGCCCGTCCGCGCGCCTTCGCGAGGTACATCGCGGTGTCGGCGTTCTTGATCAGCTCGTCGGCGGTCTGCCCGTCGTGCGGGAACAGCGCGATGCCCACCGACGGCGTCACCGAGATCAGCCGGCCGTCGGCGTTCACCGGCACCTCGATGGCGGCAAGCAGCTTCTGCGTCGCCTCCTCCACGTCGCTGCGCTGCAGCACGCCCGGCAACAGCACGACGAACTCGTCGCCGCCGAAGCGCGCCACCAGGTCGGTGGAGCGCAGGCTCTGCACGATGCGCTGCGACACGGTGTGCAGCAGCGTGTCGCCGATCAGGTGGCCGAGCGAATCGTTGACGCGCTTGAAGTGGTCCAGGTCGATGAACAGCAGCGCGAGCTGCGAGTCGCTGCTGCGCGCACCGGTGATGCGGTGCTCCAGCGTCTCCATGAAGCTCATGCGGTTGGGCAGCTGCGTCAGCGCGTCGTGGTGCGCCAGGTGGTGGATGCGTTCCTGCGCCGCCTGCCGGTCGCGCAGGTCGCGCACCAGCGTCATGCGCATGCGCTCGCCGTTGCGCAGCATGGTGCGCACCGTGAACTCGACCGGGATGCGCCGCCCGTCCTTGTGGATCAGCACGCTGTCGTAGGTGATCTCGGCCCCGGCCGATTGCGTGGCCGCGGCCTTCGCGAGCTGGTCGGGCGCGATGAAGTCCAGCGTCTGGCGCCCCTTCAGCTCATCGAGCGGGTAGCCGATCAGCGCCAGCGCCGGCGGGTTGGCGTCGGTGATCACGCCGTCCTTGTGGAACACGATGCCCTCGGCGCTGGCCTGCATGAACTTCGCGAGCCGCTCCTCCGATTCGCGCACCGCCTGCTCGGCCAGCCGGTGCTTGGTGATGTCGGAGATCAGCACGAAGGCGGCGGCGGCCTCGCCACCGGCCACCACGTGCGGCAGCAGGTTGACCTCGATCCAGCGGCGCTGGCCGTCGGGGCCGATCAGCTCGCGCTCGTACGACGCGCCGCGGCGCTCGCGCAGCACCTGGTCGACCTGCGGCTGGATGTAGCGCGCGGCCGGCTCGCCGATGATCTCGGCGACGGTGTGGCCGACGATGGACTGCTCGTCCCAGCCGAAGGTGTGGGCATAGAGCTTGTTGGCGAACAGGCAGCGCAGCGTGCTCGCCTGGTAGTAGGCGATCAGCACCGGCACGTTGTCGGCCAGCAGCTGGAACTGGTCGGCGCGCGCGCGGGCCGACAGCTCGGCGCGGTGGCTGTCGGTCACGTCGTGCAGCACGCACAGGTAGTGGCCGGCGTCGGGCAGCCAGCGTGCCTCGCAATCGAGCCAGCAGTAGCCGCCGGTCGATTGCGGCGCGCACTGCATGCGCAGGTTGAGCGCGAAATCGACGCGGCCGATCAGGCGCGTGGCCAGCGTCGCGCGCGATTCGGGGCCGAGCAGCGCCTGCCACAGCAGGCCGGCGTCGACCAGCGACGCGCTGCCGCAGAAATCGGTGAAGGCGCGGTTGCCTTGCAGCACCACGCATTCGGGCGACAGCCGCAGCACCATGCACGGCAGGTGCTCGATGTCGGGCCAGGCGTCAGTCACCGCCGGCCCGCATGTGTTCGAAGGCCAGGCACAGGTCGTCCCAGGCGCGGGCTTTTTCCTCGGGGCTGCGCAGCAGGTAGGCCGGGTGGTAGGTGACGACCAGCGGCACGCCCTGGTAGCGGTGCACCTTGCCGCGCAGGCGCCCGATCGGCTCGCTGCTGCGCAGCAGGCTTTGCACCGCGAAGCGGCCCATCGCGAGGATGATGCGCGGCTTCACCAGCTCGATCTGGCGGATCAGGAAGGGCTCGCACTGCGCGAGCTCCTCGGGCTCGGGGTTGCGGTTGCCGGGCGGGCGGCACTTGAGCGTGTTGGCGATGAACACCTGGCGCGCCGGCTCGGCCTCGCCGCGCGTCAGCCCCAGCGCGCGCAGCATGCTGTCGAGCAACTGGCCGGACTTGCCGACGAAGGGCTCGCCCTGCCTGTCCTCCTGCTCGCCGGGCGCCTCGCCGACGACCATCCAGTGGGCCTGCGGGTTGCCGACGCCGAACACCGTCTGCGTGCGGCCGCTGCACAGCTTGCACGCGGTGCAGCCGGCGACGGCCTCGCGCAGCGCGGGCCAGTCCATCGCCGCGACGCCGTCCGGGCGCGGGCCGCGCACCACCGCAGGGGTTGCAGGGGCTGCAGCCGGGGGGGCGGCGGACGGGCCCGGCAGCGGCGGCGCCGCTTCGTCGACGACGGCCGTCGCGGCGCCGGCATCGGCCGTGTTCCACACCCGGATGCCCATCTCCTGCAGCATCGCCACCTGGCGTTCATTCCAGCGCATCGACGCCCCCCACGAGCAGGCTCATCACCGCCGCATCCTCACGCCCGCTGGGGTGGGTGCTGCGCGAGGCCGGGTAGTAGCCGCGCCGCGTGCCGATGGCCTTGAAGCCGTAGCGCAGGTACAGCGCTCGCGCGCGCTCGTTGCTCTGCCGCACTTCCAGCCACAGCTGGGCGGCGCGCCGTTCGTGGCACACGCCGACCAGTTCGTCGAGCAGGAAGCGCGCATGGCCCTGGTGCTGGAAGGCCGGCGCGACCGTCAGGTTCAGCAGGTGCATCTCGTCGACGCCGGGCATCGCGATGAAGTAGCCCATCATCTCGCCGCGTTCGCCGTAGATGACGCGCGCCACGTAGCCGGCGGCAATCGAGTCGATGAAATTGCCGTGGGTCCAGGGGAATTCATAGGCCTGGCGCTCGATCTCCAGCACCGCGTCGAGCTGGGTGATGCCCATCGGCAGCAGCAGGCGCTTGTCTCGCAGCACCGCACTCATGCTGCCGCCTTCGCTTTCAGCGCCTTGACGTGCTCGCGCTCGGCCGTGGTCTGGGCGACCTTGTCGCGCAGGTAGACCGGCAGCGCCTGCGTCGCATTCATCGCGACGCCCTGGGCCCACAGCTGGGCGGCCAGGCGTGCCAGCGCCTCGGCGCGCGAACGCGGCTCGGGAATGCGCAGCGTGCCGCCCGCCAGCGCCAGCCGTTCGCCGAAGGCGGCCAGTGCCGAGCCGGCGACCGCGCGCACCGGGACCTCGCGCAGCTGCGCGTTGAAGGCCTCGAGGCTCATCAGCGCTGGCGCCTGCGTGGTGGTCCAGCGTTCGCCGCTCCAGGCGTAGCGGCCGGCGTAGATCTCGTCCATGCGCGCATCCATCGCGACGCAGACCTCGGCGAGGCCGGCCTGCGCCCGCGCGTCCTCGGCCACCAGCATCAGGCTGTCGACCGGGATCACCGGCTTGCCGGCGCCGAAGGCCAGGCCCTGGGCCACCGAGCAGGCGGTGCGCAGCCCGGTGAACGCGCCGGGGCCGCTGCCGAAGGCGATGGCGTCGACGTCGGCCAGCGCCAGCCCTTGCCCGGCCAGCAGGGCCATCAGCTCGGGGATCAGCGTGGCCGAGGCCTGAGCGCCGCCGGCGCGGTCGTGTGCGGCCAGCCGCCCGCGGGCGACCACGGCGATGCCCATCGCGTCGGTGGAGGTGTCGAAAGCCAGCAGCGTACCCATGGCCGACAGTCTAAAGCGTGGGGTGCGTGCGATCATCACGCGATGGGGAATGTAGGGAGACGCATCCTGTGCGCGACGCTGGCCGGCCTGTCCGGGGCGGTGTTCGCCGCGCCGCTGCCGGTGGACACCGAGGTCGCGCTGGAGGCCGCCAAGGTGCCGCGCGAGGCCCTGGTGGCCTGGGTGCAGGAGGTCGGCGCCAGCGCGCCGCGGCTGGACTGGCAGGCGCGGCAGCCGGTCAACCCGGCTTCATTGATGAAGCTCGTCACCACCTCGGCCGCACTCGAACTGCTGGGGCCGGCCTGGACCTGGTCGACCCCCGTCTGGCTGCAGGGCACGCTGCGCCAGCCCGGCCCGCGCGGCGTGCTGGACGGCGACCTGGTGATCCGCGGCAGCGGCGACCCGAAGCTGGTGCCCGAGCGGCTGTGGATGATGCTGCGCCGCGTGCGCCAGCTGGGCGTGCACGAGATCCGCGGCGACATCGTGCTCGACCGCAGCGCGTTCCGGCCGTCGTTGCAGGGGCCGGCCGATTTCGACGGCGACCCGCTGCGCCCGTACAACGTGCAGCCCGATGCGCTGCTGCTGAACTACAAGTCGCTGACGCTGACCTTCGCGCCGGACGCGCCGGCCAACGTCGCGCGCGTCACGGCCGACGTGCCGCTGGCCGGCGTGAAGGTCGACGATGCGGTGCCGATGATCGCCGGGCCCTGCGACGACTGGCGCGCGCCGCTGCAGCTGGACGTGAGCGACCCGGGCAAGCTGCGCATCGCCGGCGGGTTCCGCAAGCTGTGCGGCGAGAAGTCGTGGTCGATCGCCTGGCCCGAGCCGCAGCGCTACAACGAGCGCCTGCTGCTCGGGCTGTGGCAGGAGATGGGCGGCAAGCTGGGCGGCCGGGTGCGCGACGGGCTGGCGCCGACCACGCCGCCGAGCTTCGAGCTGGTGTCGCCGCCCTTGGCCGAGGTGATCCGCGACATCAACAAGTACAGCAACAACGTGATGGCGCAGCAGCTGTTCCTGACCTTGGGGCTGACGCAGCGCGGGCTCGGTTCGCCGGAGCTGGCGCGCGAGGTGCTGCGCCAGTGGCTGGCCGAGCGCTATCCCGATGCGGCGCCGGCGGTCACGATCGACAACGGCTCGGGGCTGTCGCGCGATTCGCGCATCACCGCGCAACTGCTGGCGCGCGTGCTGCAGGCCGACTGGGCCGGGCCGGTGATGCCCGAGCTGATGAGCTCGCTGCCGGTCAGCGGGCTCGACGGCACGATGCGCCGCTCGCGCACGACGCTCGGGCGGGCGCACCTGAAGACCGGGTCGCTGAGGGACGTCGCCGGGATCGCCGGGTTCGTGCTGGGGAACAGCGGCCGGCGCTACGTGGTGGTGGCGATCGTCAACCACCCCAACGCGAACGCCGCCCGGCCGGCGCTTGATGCGCTGACGCAGTGGGTGCTCAACGACACCCTCAATTGATCCGGCTCAGAACCGGTAGCCGAGCGACACGTTCGTCGAGATCGGATCCAGCTTGGTGTCGATCGATTGCCCGGTCGACAGCTTGGTCGTCGTCTTCAGGTAGGTCTTGATCACCGAGCCGTCGACGAACCAGTGCTCGTTGAGCTGGTAGCTCAGACCCAGCTGGAACGACGGGCCGAAGGCCGAGTCGACCGACATCGTGGTGGGCGCGCCGCCGGGATTGGTCAGCGCGGTCAGTGCGCCCGAGCCTTCCTCGCCGTAGAAGTGCGCATAGGTCAGGCCGGCGCCGACGTAGGGCCGGAAGGCCGAGCTGGCCTCGAGGAAGCGGTATTGCGCGAACAGCGTCGGCGACACCTGCTTGATCGTGCCCAGCTTGCCGACGCCCGACAGCGCGCCGTCGCCGACCACGTCGTGCTTGTACGGCAGGCCGGCGAAGAACTCCAGCGAGACGTTGTCGGTCAGCATGTAGCCGAGCGTGAAGATGGCCTGCGTGTCGCTCTTCACGTCGACCTGGCTGTTGGGCAGGCTGGGGGCGCTCAGGTCGTCGCTCTTCACCTGCGGCGAGATCTGGTTGGCGCCGGCCTTCACCATCCAGGTGCCGGCCGATTGCGCGAGCGCCGCGCCGCTGCCGAACAGCGCCAGCGCCGCGATCGCAAGGGTCTTGATGCCATGGGTCATGGGAATGTCCTTTGGTGGGCAGGTCGATGGGCGCGGGCTCAGAGCCAGCCGCTTTCGACCATGCGCTTGGCGACGAACTGCGCGAGCAACTGGTAGGCGAACGGCGTCGGGTGCACCGTGTCGGCGAACTCGTAGTGCGACACGTCGCCGGCGATCACCGTGGCCTCGGTGCAGACCAGCGAACTCGCGAACAGCGTCGTCGTCAGCTTGGCCAGGTCGCAGGCCGGCGTCGTCACGTTGGTCAGGCTGTACAGCTGAGGACGGGCCACCTGGTCGCGGCCCTGCGTGTAGGCGTCGACCTCGAGCACGCCGGTGGTGCCGGCCAGCCCGGTGTGCAGCTGGTCGTTGAATGTGGTCACCATCAGGTTGATCAGGCCTTGCACGTCGGCCGTCTGCGAGTAGCCGAGCGGCGTCTGGCTGACGTCCGGCAGGTTCACGACCACCACGTGGGTCGCGCCCTTGGCGAGGATCAACGCCTTGATGTAGCCCGCCAGCTCGGCCCCGGCCTGTCCCATCGCGGTGACGGCCTGCGTCGGCGTGGCCAGGCCGGCACTCACGGCGCCCAGGTTGATGAAGACGTCGTTGCCGCCCGCCATCACCGTCACCAGCTCGGTGCCGCTGAAGCTGCCGCCGACGGCGGTCAGGTGGTTGCCGATCTGCGTGACGACCGGGACGGTCAGCTGGCCGACGTAGCCGCTGGTGTCGTTGGGCAGCAGCGCCTTGTTGCCGGGGCCGACCGGGTTGGTGACGCGCGCGCCGCCCTGGGCGTAGCCGTAGCAACCGGCATGGTTCGCCACGGCCTGTGCGAGGGCCGCGAGTGGGCCCGAAGACTCCAGCCCGGTCTGCGCGGGGCACGGCGCCCCGGTGCCTGCCTGCACGGCCAGCCGCTCGGTCCAGTTCTTCGCCGTCGCGCTGTTGACGGTGTACTTGCCGCCACCGCCGGATGCGGCGACCAGGTTGGTCGTCGCGTAGGTGCCGATATCGCTCAGGCTGTCGCCGAACGACACCATCGCCGTGTACTTGACGCGAGACGACTGGTCGCCGTCACCGCCGCCGCCGCAGGCCGCGAGCAGCAGCGACGCCACCGCCACCGTGCCCCAGGACCGGATGTTCTTCATGCAAACCCCCTTGGTTGAAATCGCTGGCAGCGACTATAGGGGAGGCAACCGCCGGGCGCCTCGTCGGACAAACCCCGGTCGGTGTGTAAAGAATCTAGAAGGGATTGTTGACCGCGCGGCTGGCCGCCATCTGCCCGAGCTGGCTGTGCACGGCCGGGCTGAAGCGCGTGTCGTCGGCCCACAGCCAGGTGCCGGCGCTTGCATCGAGGGTGCCGGAATCGGGCACCTTCTTCAGCGTGGAGACCGTGCAGGCGGGCAGCACCGCCGTCGTCAGGCAGGCGGCGGTGTTGATGTTGACGACCGAGTAGGCGGCCGGGTTGCGCGCCATGTCCCGCAGGCGCTCGTCGAACACCACCAGGCCGACCGACTTGCCACCGTCCTTGACGTCTTCCAGCTTCAGGCGCAACGCGGCGTTGAACTGGAAGCTCAAGGCCGTCAGGAAGGCGGCCCGGCCCGGGTTCGCCAGGTCTTCGTTGGCAGCGAACGGCGTCAGGCCCATGTCGGGCGCGGTCGCGACGACCACCTTGGCCCCGAGGTCGGTCATCCGGATGATCTGCGCGCCCAGCGCATTGCCGGCCTGCGAGGCCGCGGCCTGCAGCTCGTCCGAGCCGAGGCCGGGGTACTGCTTGTACAGGTTGAGGATGTCGTTGGCACCGGCCAGCACCGTCACCAGGTCGCTGCTCGACAGCGAGTCGCCCGACGTGAACTGCGTGATCTGCGCGGCCACCGCGGCGACGTCGGCATTGACCTCGGCCTCGTTGAAGGCCGTCACGGTCAGGCTGTTCGGGTTGCATTCCGCGAACACCAGGCCGTAGGTGCCGGCGACGATCTGCGTCCAGATTGCCAAGGTGCCGCAGTCGAGCGCGGTGGTGGGCGTCGCCGGCGTGGTGGTGGTGTCGTACACCACGTTGTTGATGCTGTACTTGGCGCCGGTGCTGGTCATCACGCTGGACTCGTCGCCGAACGTGATCAGGCGCCGCGGCACGAAGCGGTCGATCTGCGTGCCCCCGCCGCACGACGCGAGCAGGGTTGCCGCCAGCAGCGCGGCACCGATGCGCACCCAGGCCTTTTGCTTCGGATCAGCCTTGAACTTCATGAACACTCCAGACAGGAAACGGTGGGGGGTGGGGGCAGGGCTTGCCGGACATCAGGCCGCCGCGGCCCGTTGCAACCGGTCGCGCACGCCATCCCATTCGGGACCGGCGGGCGGCTCTTCCACCCAGATGAGATGCACGCCCTCGGCGTCGAGTTCGCGCAATGCGGAAAAAAGTTCGTGGGCGGCCTGGGCCGGCTGCGCCGGCATGCTGCGGTGGACCAGGCCCCGTGCCGCCTGGGCGGGTACGGTGCGCGAATATACCGCCAGCTTCAGTGTCGAACCACCGAGCATCTGCAACGCCGTATTCAGCATCGGCCCGGCCATCAGGCGCAGCCTGGCGCGCGGCGCATAGTGCGCCTCCAGCGTGCCCGAGGCGCGCGGCGCATCGGCATCGGGGTCGGCCAGCGGCTCGCCCGCCGCGGCCTCGAGCTGCTGGCGCGTCAGCACGCCGGGGCGCAGCAGCACCGGATGGCCGCGCGAGCAGTCGACGATGCTCGATTCGATGCCGACGTCGCAGTCGCCGCCGTCGAGCACCAGCAGCGCGTCGCCGAATTCCTCGACGACGTGCGCGGCGCGCGTCGGGCTGATGCGGCCGAAGCGGTTCGCGCTCGGTGCCGCGATGCCGGGCACGCCGCGCGCCTTGGCCTCGCGCAGCAGCGCCTGCGCCACCGGGTGCGACGGGCAGCGCAGCCCGATGCTGTGCTGGCCGCCGGCGGCCGCGGCGCCGATACCGGGCGCGCGCGGCACGATCAGCGTCAGCGGGCCGGGCCAGAAGCGCGCGGCCAGGCGCTGCGCCAGCGCCGGCCAGTCGGCCGCGAACACCTGGGCCGATCCGACGTCGGCCACGTGCACGATCAGCGGGTGGTCGGCCGGCCGGCCCTTGGCCGCGAAGATCTTCGCGACCGCGTCGTCGTCGTCGGCGCGCGCGCCGAGGCCGTACACCGTCTCGGTCGGCAGGCCGACGAGCTCGCCCGCCGCCAGCGCCGTCGCGGCCTGCGCGACGGCGCTGCCGTCCTTCGGGTCACGGGCGTCGATCAGCACGGGGCAGCCTCGGCGGAACCGGGCTCACCAGGGCGCGAGGCCCAGGTGCTCGGCGGCCTGCAGCGCGACGGCCTGGGCGCGCGCCGCGGTCTCGGCGGTGATCGTCAGGTGGCCCATCTTGCGGCCCGGGCGCGCGCTGGCCTTGCCGTACAGGTGCAGGTGGGTGCCGGGCAGGGCCAGCACCGCGGCCCAGTCGGGCTCGACCGCACCGGCCTGCGGGCCGTCGCGGAACCACAGGTCGCCCAGCAGGTTCAGCATCACCGCCGGCGAGTGCAGCCGCGGCGCGGCCAGCGGCGCGCCGGTCAGCGTGCGCACCTGCAGGTCGAACTGCGACTGGTCGCAGGCGTCCAGCGTGTAGTGGCCGGAGTTGTGCGGGCGCGGTGCCATCTCGTTGGCGACCAGCCGGCCGTCGCGCAGCACGAAGAACTCGACGCACAGCACGCCGACGTAGCCGAGCGTCGCGGCGATCTTGCCGGCCGCGGCGATGGCCTGCTGCTGCACGTCGGCCGTGATGTCGGGCGAGGGCACGCGCGTCACCGCGAGGATGCCGTCGCGGTGCAGGTTCTGCTGCAGCGGGAAGTGCACCGAGGCGCCGTCGGCGCCGCGCGCGACGATCACGCTCACCTCGTAGGCGAGGGGCAGCATCTGCTCGAGCACGCAGGGCACCTGCTTGAGCCCGGCCCAGGCGGCGGCCAGCTCGGCGCGGTGGGCCACGCGCACCTGGCCCTTGCCGTCGTAGCCGAGGCGGGCGGTCTTCAGGATGCCGGGCAGCAGCCGGTCGTCGACGGCGTCGAGTTGCGCGGCGGTCTCGATCAGCGCGAACGGCGCGCAGGGCACGCCGCAGGCGACGAAATGCGCCTTCTCGGCGGCGCGGTCCTGGCACACCGCGACCGCGTCGCCGGACGGTGCCACCGGCCGCATCGCCGCCAGCGTGCGCAGCGCCGCGGCCGGCACGTTCTCGAACTCGGTGGTGATGGCGTCGCAGCAGGCGCCCAGCTGGGCCAGGCCGGTGGCGTCGAGGTAGTCGGCGTGCACGTGCTGGTGCGCCACCAGCCCGGCCGGGCTGGCCGCGTCGGGGTCGAGCACCACGGTGGCGTAGCCCAGCTGCTGTGCGGCGTGCACGAACATGCGGCCGAGCTGGCCGCCGCCCATCACGCCCAGCGTGCGGCCGGGGGGGAGGAACCGGTTCATTTCAGGTCTGCCGACATCGCGCGGGCGACCTCGGTCTGGCGCGCCCGGTAGGCGTCCAGCTGGGTGCGCAGCGTCGGGTTGCCGGTGGCCAGCATCGCGACCGCGAACAGCGCGGCGTTGGCCGCGCCGGCGGCGCCGATCGCGAAGGTCGCCACCGGGATGCCCTTGGGCATCTGCACGATCGAATGCAGCGAGTCGACGCCCTGCAGGTGGCGGCTGGCGACCGGCACGCCGAGCACCGGCACCGTGGTCTTGGCGGCCAGCATGCCGGGCAAGTGGGCGGCACCGCCGGCCCCGGCGATGATGGCGCACAGGCCGCGCGCGGTGGCCGATTCGGCGTAGGCGAACATGTCGTCGGGCATGCGGTGCGCAGAGACCACGCGCGCCTCGTAGGGCACGCCGAACTCGGCGAGAATCTCGGTCGCGAGGCGCAGGGTCTCCCAGTCGCTGCTGGAACCCATCACCACGCCAACCAGGGGGGCGCTGCTCACAGGCTCGCTCCAGGGCTGGAAAAACCTTGAATTGTAGGCGGCGCGGCTCCACCTGCCCCGGAGCAGCCCACCTTTGCCGGAACACGATGGACATCTCGATTCAGAATTTCGAAGCCGACCTGATCAATGCGTCGGTGGAGCAGCCGGTGCTGCTGGACATCTGGGCGCCGTGGTGCGGCCCCTGCAAGGCGCTGACGCCGGTGCTGGAGAAGCTCGAGGTCGCCTATGCCGGGCGCTTCAAGCTGGCCAAGCTGAACGCCGACGAGCAGCCCGAGATCTCGGGCCAGCTGTCGCAGATGTTCGGCGTGCGCAGCATCCCGTTCTGCGTGCTGTTCAAGGGCGGCCAGCCGGTCGACGGCTTCGTCGGCGCGCTGCCCGAGGCCCAGGTGCGCGAGTTCCTCGACCGCCACGTGCCGAGCGCCGAGGCGATGGCGGCCGATGAAGACCTGGCCGAGGCGAACGAGCTGCTGGCCGAAGGCGACGCCGACAGCGCGCTCGAGCGCCTGCAGGAAGCGGTGGCCATCGACCCGGGCAACGATGCGGCCCGCTACGACTACCTGCGTGCGCTGCTGATGGTGGGCCGCGTCGATGACGCGCGCCGGGCCTTCGACCCGGTGGCCAGCAAGGTGATGCTGGATGCGCGGCTGTCGGCCGCCGGCCACTGGCTGGACGCGAGCGAGAAGGCGGCGTCGGCCCGCAGCCCCGAGGCGCTGGCGGCGGCGATCGCCGCGAACAAGCGCGATTTCGACGCGCGCTTCGAGCTGGCGCAGACGCATTTCGCGGCCCAGCGCTTCACGCAGGCGATGGACGAGCTGCTCGAGATCGTGATGCGCGACAAGGCCTGGAACGGCGAGCTGGCGCGCAAGACCTATGTCGCCATCCTGGAGCTGATGGCCAAGCCGGCACCGGCCAAGGCCGAAGCGGCGGCACCGAAGGGGGCGCTCGAGGTGACCGGCAAGGTCAGCACGGCGCCGGCCGATCCGGTCATCGACCAGTACCGGCGCAAGCTCAGCATGGCCTTGTTCTAGGCCGGCCGCAGCGGCGCCAGCGCCGCGCCGAGCAGCGCAACGATCGCCGCCTGCTCGTCGGCGAGCGCCTTCCACGCCGCCTCGGCCTGCTGCGAGTGCTTCTTCGCGGCGTCGATCTGCCCCAGTTCCGCATAGACCTGCGCCAGCCGGCTGTGCGTGGCCGCTCGGTCGTCCAGGTCGCAATCGTCGCGGTTGGCTGCTTCGGCCGCGCGGACTTCGTCCTGCGCCAGGTCGGCCTGCTTCAGCTGCAGCCGGCACCAGGCCAGGTCGGCGCGCAGCCAGTTGGCCATGTGGGCCGCACCCTGCGTCAGCGCCAGGTCGAGGTGCTGCTCGTACAGGCGCAGGGCATCGGCATGCCGGCCCTGCAGCGACAGCAGCTGCGCCCGCATGACCGGCGCCAGCGCATCGAGCGCGGCGGTGCCCACCAGCGCATCGAAGTTCTGCGACGACTCGGCACCCAGCAGGGCCTGGCGCGTCGCCTGGCTTTCGCCTGGCCCGCTCAGCACGTTCTGCCGCGCCTGGCTCGCGTTCAGCCACGCCATGTTGGCCATCAGCGCGGCCAGCATCGCCTCGTCGCCCTCGGCGCTGCCGTGCTGGCGCGCCGACGCATACCAGGGCTGGGCCAGGTCGTAGCGGCCGGCGAAGTGGTAGGCCTGCGCGATCACCAGGCCGATGCGCGATTGCGCCGCGTGGTGCTTCGCATCGGCCAGCCGCAGCGTCTCGGCGACGCGGCGCGTCATCGACGCGAAGTCGTGCCGCACGTAGTCCAGGTGGGCCAGCCAGGCGCAGCACAGCGCGTGCAGCGTCGTCTCGCGCGCCGCACCGCTCAGGGCGTAGGCGCGGTTGATCTTGTCGATGGCCTCGGCCGAGCCCAGCTTGCCGTAGTGCGCCACCAGCCCCTCGCCCAGGCTCACCCAGGCGCTCAGCGCCATGCTCGGCTGCGCGGCGTACTGCTGCTGCAGTCCGGTCAGGGTCTTGCGGGCTTCGTCGAAGCGGCCGAGCCGCGCCATCAGGCAGGCGCGTTCGGCACGCAGGCAGTCGGCCTTGACGGGATGGTTGGCGGCCTCGATGGCGGTGTCGAGGTGCTTCAGCAGGCGGGACTGCATGGCACTCAGCCGGTCAGGCGTTGCAGTGCTTCGCGGTACTTGGCGGCGGTCTTCTCGATCACGTCGGCCGGCAGCGCCGGCGCCGGTGCGCGCTTGCCCCAGGGCTGGCCGTCGACGCGCGCCTGTTCGAGCCAGTCGCGCACGAACTGCTTGTCGTAGCTCGGCGGGTTGCGGCCTTCGCGGAAGGCCGCGTCGTAGCCCTCGACCGGCCAGAAGCGCGACGAATCGGGCGTCAGCACCTCGTCCATCAGCGTCAGCGTGCCGTCGGCGTCGAGGCCGAACTCGAACTTGGTGTCGGCGATGATGATGCCCTTCTTCAGCGCGATCGCGGCGGCGCGCGTGTAGAGCTGGATCGCGGTGTCGCGCACGCGGGTCGCGAGCTCGGCGCCGATGATCTGCTGCATGCGCTCGAACGGGATGTTCTCGTCGTGGTCGCCCATCTCGGCCTTGGTGGCCGGCGTGAAGATCGGCGCAGGCAGCGGGCTGGCGTTCTTCAGCCCGGCGGGCAGCTTGACGCCGCAGACCGACTGGCTCTGCTGGTATTCCGACCAGCCGCTGCCGGCCAGGTAGCCGCGCACGACGGCCTCGACCGGCAGCGGCTTCAGCCGCTTGACCAGCATCGAGCGGCCGCGCACCTGGGGCCGCTCGGCCGGGGTGACGACGCTCTCGGGGTCGTCGCCGGTCAGGTGGTTGGGGACGATGCCTTCGAGGTGCGCGAACCAGAACAGCGCCATCTGCGTCAGCAGCTCGCCCTTGCCGGGGATCGGCTCGCCCATGATCACGTCGAAGGCGCTGAGGCGGTCGCTCGCGAGCATCAGGATGCGATCGGTTCCCACCGCGTAGTTGTCGCGCACCTTGCCGCGTGCGAGCAGGGGCAGGGAGGTGAGGGTGGAGTTCAGCACGGCATTCATGGGCTCTTTCGGCGCAAGGGCAGGACAGCGCCGAATTGTAGTGAGCCGCCAAAGAAGAAGCCCGGCCGGGCCGGGCTTCATCAATGTTGGGGAGACGGTGTCAGACCACCGTCTGCGCCAGCTCGCCGCGTGCGTAGCGCTGCGCCACCTGGTCGAGGCTCTGGGCCTTGATCTTGCCGGACTGGCCCTCGCAGCCGAACTCGAGGTAGCGCTGCCGGCAGATCGCCTTGGCCGCCTCGCGGGCCGGCTTCAGGTACTCGCGCGGGTCGAACTTCTCGGGGTTCTGCACGAAGAACTTGCGGATCGCCGCCGTCATCGCGAGGCGGATGTCGGTGTCGATGTTGATCTTGCGCACGCCGTACTTGATGGCTTCCTGGATCTCGCTGACCGGCACGCCGTAGGTTTCCTTCATGTTGCCGCCGAACTCGCGGATCGCCGCCAGCAGCTCCTGCGGCACGCTGGAGCTGCCGTGCATCACCAGGTGGGTGTTCGGGATGCGGGCGTGGATCTCCTTGATGCGGCCGATCGCCAGGATGTCGCCGGTGGGCTTGCGGGTGAACTTGTAGGCGCCGTGGCTGGTGCCGATGGCGATCGCCAGCGCGTCGAGCTGGGTGCGCTTGACGAAGTCGGCGGCCTGCTCCGGGTCGGTCAGCAGCTGCTCCATCGTCATCGTCGCGTCGGTGCCGTGGCCGTCTTCCTTGTCGCCCTTCATCGTCTCGAGCGAACCCAGGCAGCCCAACTCGCCCTCGACGGTGACGCCCACCTTGTGCGCGATGTCGACCACCTTGCGCGTGACGTCGACGTTGTAGTCGTAGCTGGCGATGGTCTTGCCGTCGGCCTGCAGCGAACCGTCCATCATCACCGAGCTGAAGCCCAGGTTGATGGCGCCCTGGCAGACGTCCGGGTTCTGGCCGTGGTCCTGGTGCATCACCAGCGGAACCTTCGGGTAACTCTCGAGCGCGGCGAGGATCAGGTGCTTGATGAAGGGCTCGCCGGCGTACTTGCGGGCGCCGGCGCTGGCCTGCAGGATGACCGGGGCGCCGACCTCGTCGGCCGCGCTCATCACGGCCTGCACCTGTTCGAGGTTGTTGACGTTGAAGGCCGGGATTCCGTAGCCGTTTTCGGCGGCATGGTCCAGCAGCTGGCGCATCGAAACGAGTGGCATGGCAGGTGTCCGTGGAAGTGAAGAAACCCTTCAGGCGGCATGAAACCGCGCTGTAACTCGTGGCATTGTACTGACGGCTCCCGCGGGAAAACCCCGCTGCCGTCACCCTCTCCCCGCGACCGCGGGGTCTCCAGCATGCGCCGGAATTGACGGGTGTTCCAGCCGTTTTTCCGGCTCAAGCCGCGGCGCCCGCGGCGGAAACTGGGGGCTATCCGACCGATCGCCCCGCTGGAGGGAACCCCGTCATGGCCCGACTCGACCTGAATGCACTCACCCTGTGGATCACCGCGGCCGCGCAGCAGCAGCCGCAGGACCTGGCCACGCAGGTGGAGCAGCGCGCCGGCGTGTCGCGCGCGACCGCCAACAAGGCCCTGCGCCGCCTGGCCGGGATGGGCTGGCTGGTGCGCGAAGGCAGCGCCGCGCGCCCGCTGTACCGCCCCGGCTCGCTGCGCCAGGTGGTGCAGCGCTACCCGCTGGCCGGCCTGGGCGAAGACCTGCCGTGGTCGCGCGACTTCGCCCCCTTCTTCGCGCTGCCCGAGACGGTGCGGCGCATGCTGCACCATGCCTTCACCGAGCTGCTGAACAACGCGATCGACCACAGCGCCGGCCAGAGCGTGACGGTCTCGATGCGCCAGACGCCCAGCCATGCGCAGCTGCTGGTGTCGGATGACGGCCGTGGGGTGTTCGACAAGATCAACGAGGCCTTCGCGCTGGACGAGCCGCACCTCGCGATGCTGGAGCTGAGCAAGGGCAAGCTGACGAGCGCGCCGGACCGGCACTGCGGCCGGGGCCTGTTCTTCACGTCCAAGCTGGCCGACGTGTTCGACCTGCATGCCAACGAATCGGCCTTCCAGCACCGCGGCTGGGAAGCCGGCCGCTGGCGCGAGGGCAAGCCGCTGAAGCGGCAGGGCACCTCGGTCTATGCGGCGTTCGCGCTCGACAGCACGCGCACGGTGGAATCGGTGCTGCAGGCGCACAGCGCCGATGGCGCCGGCTTCGACTTCGAGCGCACCGTGGTGCCGCTGCGCCTGCTGACGACGACGCAGTCGGGGCTGGAGTCGCGGGCCCAGGCGCGACGCGTCGGTGCGCGGCTGAACCAGTTCCGGCGCGCCGAGGTGGATTTCAGCGGCGTCTCGAGCATCGGGCACAGCTTTGCGGACGAGTTGTTCCGCGTGCTGGCTTCGGAGCAGCGGACTCTGGATCTCGTACCGGTGAACATGTCGCCCGCGGTGGCGGCCATGGTCGCCAGCATCCAGCGTTACCCGATCCGCTCGGCTCGGTAACCCTGGCCGCGCATCGCGGCCAATATTTCCTCGATGTGGGCCACGCCGCGCGTGTGCACCACCACCTCGATCTCGGCGCGTTCCACCGACAGCGAGCTGAAGGCCCGCTGGTGCTGCACCTCGTCGATGTTGGCGCCCAGCTTGCCGAGCAGCGTCGCGACGTCGGCGAGCGCGCCGGGCACGTCGCGCACGTCCATGCGCAGCCGCGCCAGCCGGCCCGACTTGACCATGCCGCGCTGGATGATCTCGGCCAGCACCAGCGGCTCGATGTTGCCGCCCGACAGCACCAGCCCGACCTTGCGGCCGGCGAAGCGCGCGCGGTGCTTCATCAGCGCCGCGAGGCCGACCGCGCCGGCACCCTCGACCACCGTCTTCTCGATCTCCAGCAGCATCAGGATCGCCTGCTCGATGTCGTCCTCGCCGACCAGCAGCACGTCGTCCACGTGCTGCTTGATCAGCGGCACGGTCAGCACGCCCGGCACCTTGACGCCGATGCCGTCGGCGATGGTCGCCTGCGCGCTGTCGCGCTGCTGGTCGTGGACCGCGTTCCAGACGGCCGGGAAGCGCTCGGTCTGCACGCCGATCACCTGCATGCCGGGCTTCAGCGACTTGGCCGCGGTGGCGATGCCGCCGATCATGCCGCCGCCGCCGATCGCGACCACCAGCGTGTCCAGCGACGGCTGCTGCGCGAGCATCTCCAGCGCCAGCGTGCCCTGGCCGGCCGCGACGTCCAGGTCGTCATAGGGGTGTACCAGCGTCAGCCCGCGCTCCTGCGCCAGGCGCAGGCCATGGGCGCGCGCGTCGTCGAAGGTGTCGCCTTCGAGCACGACGGTGGCGCCGAAGCCGCGCGTGCGCTCCACCTTCACGGCCGGCGCGAAGCGCGGCATCACGATGGTGGCCGGGATGCCCAGGCGCTGCGCGTGGTAGGCGACGCCCTGCGCATGGTTGCCGGCCGAGACGGCCAGCACGCCGCGCGCACGCTCGGTGTCGCTCAGCTGGGCGATCTTGTTGAGGGCGCCGCGCTCCTTGAAGGAGGCGGTGAACTGCAGGTTCTCGAACTTCAGGAACACCTCGCAGCCGGCGATGGCCGAGAGGGTCCGCGAAGGCACGCAGGGGGTGTCGAGCACCTGGCCGTGCAGGCGCTCGGCGGCGGCACGGATGTCGGCAAGGGCGAGGGTCATCCCGCCATTGTGGCGTGGGTCAGCCGACGCGGCACACCTTGAGCATGTTGGTGCCGCCCGGGTAGCCCATCGGCTCGCCGCAGGTGATCGCGTAGGTGTCGCCCGGCTTCAGCACGCCCTTCTCGACCAGCAGCAGCTCGGCACGCTTGAGCGCCTCGTCGCGGTCGCTGAAGTTGGGCATCAGCAGCGGGCGCACGTTGCGGTACAGCATCATCTTGCGCTGGCTCATCACCTGCGAGGTCAGGCCGTAGATCGGCACGTGGATCTTCTGCCGGCTCATCCACAGCGCGGTCGAACCCGATTCGGTGAGCGCGAGGATCGCCTTGCAGCCCAGGTGGTAGGCGGTGAACAGCGCGCCCATCGCGATCGACTGGTCGATGCGGCCGAACTTCTTGTTCGTGAAGCCTGCGTCCAGCGAGATCTCCTCGGCGCGCTCGGCCTCGATGCAGATGGTGGACATCATCTCCACGGTCTCGACCGGGTACTTGCCGGCGGCCGTCTCGGCGCTCAGCATCACCGCGTCGGTGCCGTCGAGTACCGCGTTCGCGACGTCGCTCACCTCGGCGCGCGTGGGCACCGGGTTGACGATCATCGACTCCATCATCTGCGTCGCGGTGATGACCACGCGGTCCATCTCGCGCGCCATCTTGATCATGCGCTTCTGCAGCGCCGGCACCGCGGCGTTGCCGACCTCGACCGCCAGGTCGCCGCGCGCGACCATGATGCCGTCGCTCGCGCGCAGGATGCTCTCGAGCGCGGGGATGGCCTCGGTGCGCTCGATCTTCGCGATCAGCGCCGGCTTGTGGCGCCACGGCTCGCCGGCCACGTTGGCCAGCTGGCGCGCCATCTCCATGTCGGTCGCGTTCTTCGGGAAGCTCACCGCCAGGTACTCGCACTGGAAGCTCATCGCGGTCTTGATGTCCTCCATGTCCTTGGCGGTCAGCGCCGGCGCGGTCAGGCCGCCGCCGGCCTTGTTGATGCCCTTGTTGTTGGACAGCACGCCGCCGATCACCACGGTGGTGAGCACCTGCTCGCCGCGCACCGCGTCGACCGTCAGCTTCAGCAGGCCGTCGTTCAGCAGCAGCGTGTCGCCCGGCTTCACGTCGCGCGGCAGCTCCTTGTAGTCCAGGCTCACGCGCTCGTTGTTGCCGAGCTCGGTGCTGCTCGCGTCGAGCACGAACTTCTGGCCCGGCTCGAGCAGCGTCTTGCCGCCCTCGAACTTGCCGACGCGGATCTTCGGGCCCTGCAGGTCGGCCATGATGGCCACTTCCTTGCCGGTGGCGCGCGCCGTCTCGCGCACGCGGGCCGCCAGGTCGATGTGGTCCTGGGCCTTGCCGTGCGAGAAGTTCAGGCGCACCACGTCGACGCCGGCGCGGATGATCTGCGACAGCACCTCCGGCGAGCTGGACGCGGGGCCGAGGGTGGCGACGATCTTGGTGGCGCGGGGCATGGGGGTGGTCTCCGGTCTTCTCATTGTGGTTCAGCGCGCAGCAGCAGCCGCCGCCGGGCCGCCCCAGGGCGGCTGAGCCCCCTCGGGGGGCAGGAACGCAGTGACGTGGGGGCGATCATCCTGCACGGCGCTGCAGGATCTCGAAGGCCGGCAGGGTCTTGCCTTCGAGCACTTCCAGGAAGGCACCGCCGCCGGTCGAGATGTAGCCGACGTCCTTCTCGATGCCGTACTTCGCGATCGCGGCCAGCGTGTCGCCGCCGCCGGCGATGCTGAAGGCGTCCGACGCGGCGATGGCGCGCGCCAGGGTTTCGGTGCCGTGCGCGAACGCGTCGAACTCGAACACGCCCACCGGGCCGTTCCAGACGATGGTGCCGGCGGCCTTCAGTTGCGCGGCCAGCCTGGCGGAGGTTTCGGGGCCGATGTCGAGGATCAGGTCGTCGGCTTCGACGGCCGAGGCGGCCTTGACCGTGGCCGGCGCATCGGCGGCGAAGGCCTTGGCGGTGACCACGTCGGTCGGGATCGGCACCGCGGCGCCGCGCGCCTTCATGGCCTCGATCACCGCCTTGGCCTCGCCGACCAGGTCGGCCTCGGCCAGCGACTTGCCGATCGGCAGCCCGGCGGCCAGCAGGAAGGTGTTGGCGATGCCGCCGCCGACGATCAGCTGGTCGACGTTCTTCGCCAGCGACTGCAGGATGGTCAGCTTGGTGCTGACCTTGCTGCCGGCGACGATGGCCACCAGCGGGCGCTTCGGGTTGGCCAGCGCCTTGGTGATGGCATCGATCTCGGCCGCCAGCAGCGGGCCGGCGCAGGCGATCTTCGCGAACTGCGCGATGCCGTAGGTGGAGGCCTCGGCGCGGTGCGCGGTGCCGAAGGCGTCGTGCACGAAGATGTCGCACAGCGCGGCCATCTTGCGCGACAGCGCCTCGCTGTTCTTCTTCTCGCCCTTGTTGACGCGGCAGTTTTCCAGCAGCACCAGCTGGCCGGGCGCGACCTGCACGCCATCGACCCAGTCGGCGATCACCGGCACCTCGCGGCCCAGCAGCTCGCCCAGGCGTCTTGCCACCGGCGCGAGCGAATCCTCGGGCTTGAACTCGCCCTCGGTCGGACGGCCCAGGTGCGAGGTGACCATCACGGCCGCCCCGGCCTTCAGCGCCATCTCGATGCAGGGCACCGAGGCGCGGATGCGGGTGTCTTCGGTGATGTGGCCGGCGTCGTCGAGCGGGACATTCAGGTCGGCGCGGATGAACACGCGCTGGCCCGCAGCTTTGCCTTGGGCTGCAAGGTCTTCAAAACGGAGAACGTTCATGGGCGGCCAAAGTTAGAGGGGGAATTCTAGGGATGCCGCGGTCGCAAAAGTTACGAAGCGGTTCCGAGTTCCATTGGACACCAGCTGGCGGTCCGTGGCCAGTTCCTACCAGCCCAGGGCTAGCTTCAGCGGCACCAGCACCGCCATGCCGACCACGATGGTGCCCAGGATGCCGCGGCGCCAGAAGAAGTAGAGCGTGGCCGCGAGCACCGCATACAGCCGGGCGTCCTGCCAGGTGTCGAGCAGGTGGCCCTGGGTCATCACGACCTCCGGCACGACGACCGCCGCCAGCGCCGCCAGCGGCGCGTAGCGCAGGCCGCGCTGCACCCAGTCGGGCAGGCGCAGCTCGCGCTCGGGGATCAGGAAGAAGCAGCGGGTCACGACGGTGATCACCGTCAGCCCGATGATCGTGACCAGGGATTCCATGTCGCTCATCCGGCCACCCCGTTGCGCGGCTTGCTGCGCATCAGCGAGGCCAGCACGCGCCGCCCGGTGTCACCGCCGCCGTCGATCATCAGCCCCACGCACACCGCGGCGGCGATCGCCACCACCATGTTCAGCCGGTACGGCAGCGCGAACGCCGCCACGGCGGCGGCGCCGGCGATGACCGCGGCAAAGCTGGTCGCCTTGTCGGACAGCAGCGAGTAGGCCAGGCCGAGCAGCGCCAGCACGCCGGCGAAGGCCAGGCCCCAGTGCGTCGGGACCACGTCGGCCAGCACGATGCCCAGCACCGACGGCACCTGCCAGGCCAGCCAGGTGGCCGAACTGCCGCCGAGGAAGTATTCGATCTGGCCCTCGTCGTCGCGCGCCTGCTTGAACTTCTTCATGAAGAGCACGTAGTTCAGGTCGGCGGTGAGGTAACCGAGCAGCATCCGCTGGCCGAGCGGGAAGCGCATGAAGAAGGGCCGCCAGTGGGCGCTGAAGATCACGAAGCGCAGGTTGACGCACAGCGCGGTGGCCCAGATCACCCACACCGGCGAGCCGGCACCCATCAGCGGGATGGCGGCCAGCTGCGCGCTGCCGGCGAACACCGTGAAGGTCATCAGCAGCGACAGCGGCACCGACAGGCCCGCCTTCACCATCGCGACGCCGGTGACCAGGCCCCAGGCCGCGATGCCCAGGCTGACGGCGGACATCTCCCGCGCGCCGGCGGCGAACTGCGGGTGGCGGACGAGGGCGCGCAGCGAGGTGCTCATCGGGCCATTGTCGCCGCATGCGGGTTTCCCCGCCCCGGCGGGGTTCAGCGGTGGACCACGTTGCCGCTGCCGACGACCTTGCGCTTGAGCTTCGCGTCGCCGGTGTAGGTGACGTCGCCGCTGCCGGCGATCGTCACCGACAGGGTCTTGCTGGCGTTCACCTTGGCATCGCCGCTGCCCGCGATGCTGACCTCGACATCGTCCGATTGCAGGCCGCCGGCGTCGACGTCGCCGCTGCCGGCGATCGAGACCGCGAGCTTCGACACGCGGCCGCCGGCCTTCACGGTGCCGCTGCCGGCGACGTGCACGCTGGCGTCGTCGGCGGTCAGCTGGCCGACGCGCGCGTCGCTGGACCCCGACAGGTTCAGCTCGAACGTGCCGGCCTTCAGGCTGTCGGCGCGGACGTCGCCCGAGCCGGCCATCGACAGCGCGTTCAGCAGGATCAGGTCGACGGTGACGACCACCGGGTGGCGGGTCTGGTAGTTCGCGCCGCGGGCCGGGCGGATCTCCAGCGTGCGCGTGCCGCTGCGCTCGACGACCGTGGTCTCGATCAGCGGCAGCAGGTTGTCGTCGGCACGGACCTCGACGCCTTCCTTCGCGCCCTGGCGCAGCACCACGTCGATCGAGCCGCTGGCCGAGACGGCCTGGAAGCCGGTGATGCTGCGGACCTCGGTCTTCTCGGTGCCCGAGCCGGTGACGCGGTCACCGGCGAAGGCGAGCGAGCTCATGGCGAGTGAGCTTATGGCGAGCAGGCCGATGGCGACCAGGGGGAGGGGGCGGGTGTTCTTCATGACAGTCTCCGGACCAGTGATGGAGAGACTGTGCCGCGCGGCAGGGCGCGTGTCGCGCGCGATGCGACCGGTTGCCGCTGCGGCCGACGAAGCCGCGCGGAGGCGGGATCAGGTGTCGCTGTGCTTGGCCTTGGCCTTGGCGGGGCGCTTCTCGACCGGCGCGGCGGGCGCTTCGGTGGCCGCCTCGGCGTCGGCCGCGGGCTTGCCCTCGGCGCGCATCTCGGTCTTCGGTTCGGGCTTGGCTTCGCTGCGTGTGTCGGATGACTTGCCGCCGGCGGCCAGCTGCGGCGTCACCGGCTCGATCTTGTTCTCGCGCATGTAGTCGTTCATGTCGCGCCAGCCGGCGAACACCGAAGCCTTGTCGGCCTTCTTGTTCAGCGCGTAGCAATCCTCGATCGCGCGGTTGGCATGGCGGCAGGCGCTGCCGATCGCGCGGCCGTCGGCCTCGCGGGCGGCGGCCAGCTTCTCGGCCGACTCGACCCCGAGCATGTCGCAGCCGGTGAGCGCGGCGGCACTGAGCAGGACGGCGGTGAGCAGGTGGCGTTGCATGGCGATGGGCAGGGGCGGACGTGTCTGTCGCCAGAGTGTCCGCCGGTTCGCGCCCTGGCCAGGCGAGAAAAAGCCCCTCGAAGAGGGGCCAGTTCGGGGGATGGCCGCCGGCATGGTCAGGCCGGCCGCATGGCCATCAGGCGGGCGACGCGTTCCTCGGTCGACGGGTGCGTCGAGAACAGCCCGCGCAGCCCGCCGCCCGACAGCGGGTTCATGATCATCATCTGCGCCGTCTCCGGGTGGCGTTCGGCGGCTTCCATCGGCGTGCCCTGCGCGTAGCGGTGGATTTTCTGCAGCGCGCTGGCCAGCGCCTGCGGGTCGCCGGAGATCTCGGCGCCGCCGCGGTCGGCCTCGAACTCGCGGGCGCGGCTGATCGCCATCTGGATCAGGCTGGCCGCCAGCGGCGCAAGCAGCATCACCAGCAGGCCGACGATCGGGTTCTGCGGCCGGCCTTCGCTGTCGCGTCCGCCGAAGAACATCGCGAAGTTGGCCAGCATCGAGATCGCACCGGCCATCGTCGCGCTGACGGTGCTGATCAGGATGTCGCGGTGGCGCACGTGGGCCAGCTCGTGCGCCATCACGCCGCGCAGTTCGCGCTCGCTGAGCACGCGCAGGATGCCGGTGGTCGCGGCGACCGCGGCATGCTCGGGGTTGCGGCCGGTCGCGAACGCGTTCGGTGCGTCTTCATTGATCAGGTAGACGCGCGGCATCGGCAGCTGGGCCCGCTGCGCCAGCTCGCGCACCATGCGGTAGAACTGCGGCGCCGAGGCTTCGTCGACCTCCTGCGCGTTGTACATCTTCAGCACCATCTTGTCGGAGAACCAGTAGCTGAAGAAATTCATGCCGACGGCGACCAGCAGCGCCACCATCATCCCGGCGCGGCCGCCGATCATGGCGCCGATGGCCATGAACAAGGCGGTGATGGCGGCCATCAGGACGGCGGTCTTCAACAGGTTGAACATCGTGGTTTCCTTTCAGCGACGACAAGGCCTCAGATGGGGCCCGGGGCCGCGAGTTCAATCGGCATGCCCGAACACGCTGCCGGGCGGCACGGGCCGGGCCTGCAGCAGCTGGCCGGCCGGCAGGCGCTTGCCGCCCGGGCGCTGCAGCTCGGTCAGCAGCAGCGCGCCGTCGCCGCAGGCCACCAGCAGGCCCTCGGGGCCGGCCGCGAGCACGCTGCCCGGGCGGCCCTGCCCAGGCCGGACCTGGCCGCGCCACAGCTTCAACGTCTCGCCGGCCAACTGGCCGCTGGCGCCGGGGAACGGGTCGAAGGCCCGCAGGCGGCGCTCGATCTGCGCGGCGGGCAAGCGCCAGTCGACCGCCGCCTCGGCCTTGTCGATCTTGTGGGCGTAGGTCACGCCGTCGGCCGGCTGCGGGGTGCGGGCGAGGCCGCCGCAGGCGGCGAGCTCGAGCGCCTCGACGACCAGGCGGCCGCCCAGCGGCGCCAGCCGGTCGTGCAGGCTCGCGGTGGTGTCGGCGGGCGAGATCGCCAGCGGCTCGACCAGCAGCATGTCGCCGGTGTCCAGGCCGGCGTCCATCTGCATGATGGTGATGCCGGTCTGCGCGTCGCCGCTCTCGATCGCCCGGTGGATCGGGGCGGCGCCGCGCCAGCGCGGCAGCAGCGAGGCATGGATGTTCAGGCAGCCGCGCGGCGGCAGGTCGAGCACCCATTGCGGCAGGATCAGCCCGTAGGCGGCGACCACCATCACGTCCGGCCGCGCCGCCTCGAGCGCGGCCCGGGCCGCGGCGGCGTCTTGCGGGTACTTGCCGTCCAGCCGCAGGCTGCGTGGCTGCGCGACCGGGATGGCCTGCGCTTCGGCAAAGGCCTTCACCGGCGATGGCTGCAGCTTCAGCCCGCGGCCAGCCGGCCGGTCGGGCTGGGTCAGCACCAGCGGGATCGTGAAACCCGCCGCATGCAGCGAGGCCAGCGCGACCTGGGCGAATTCCGGCGTGCCGGCGAAGACGACTCGCATGCCCGCTCAGCGCTGCTCGTCGCGCGTCTTCTTCAGCATCTTGGTCTTGATGCGGTCGCGCTTCAGCGGGCTCAGGTACTCGACGAACACCTTGCCGACCAGGTGGTCCATCTCGTGCTGCACGCACACCGCGAGCAGTCCGTCGGCGTCGAATTCATGGATTTCGCCGTCGCGGTTCAGCGCCCGCACCGTCACGCGGGCGTGGCGCGGCACCTTGTCGTAGACCTGCGGCACCGACAGGCAGCCCTCGTCGCCGTTCACCATCTCGTCGCTGGTGGCGATCAGCTCCGGGTTGATCAGCACGTGAGGATCGTCGCGCCGATCCGACGTGTCGATCACGATCACGCGCTCGTGGACGTCGACCTGGGTGGCCGCGAGGCCGACGCCTTCGGCCTGGTACATGGTCTCCAGCATGTCATCGACCAGCTGTCGGATGCGTGCGTCCACTTGCGTGACGGGCTTGGCAACGGTGTGAAGGCGAGGGTCGGGATAGCGGAGGATCGAAAGCTTGGCCATGTGGGAAACGCGCAACGCCGGCTGGCGTGACAGGACTCACGCGAGGTGTGTCCGGAAGTCAATTTCGTTGCGATATCAAGGGTTTAGGGGCAGAATCTGTGAAACTGAATGAAGATTTTCGCCGAGTCGCAGGCGTCGTGCCGCGGCCCGGTTCAGTTAACCGCACAACGCAGCATTGTGCTGCCTGAGCGCCCGGAGACTTAACCGCATGACCCGAAGCCACCGTATCGCCCTGTCGTTCCCCCGGGCTGCCGCCATCACCGTCGCGCTGGGCGTCTGCTTCGGTTCCGCCACGGCGAACGCGCAAGCCGGCAACTACCCGATCACCCCCAAGCAGCGCAGCACCGCCCAGCAGGTGGCCGAGGCCGGCGTGCCGCTGTCCGAGCTGTCGCCGAACGCGCCCGATTCCTACACCGTCAAGACGGGCGACACGCTGTGGGCCATCTCCGGCCTGTTCCTGACCAGCCCGTGGCGCTGGCCCGAGCTGTGGGGCATGAACCTCGACCAGATCCGCAACCCGCACCTGATCTACCCGGGGCAGATCCTGTACCTGGACAAGGTCAACGGCCGCGCCCGCCTGCGCGTCGGCTCGGGCGAGAACGGCGTCGTCAAGCTGTCGCCGCGCGTGCGCGAAGGCGACCTGTCGCGCGACGGCATCCCGGCCATTGCGTTGAACCTGATCGAGCCTTTCCTCAACGAGGCGGTGATCTTCGACAGCAACGAACTGGCCAAGGCGCCGCGCGTCGTCGCGACGCCGGAAGGCCGCACCGTGCTGGCCCGCGGCGACAAGGCCTATGTGCGCGGCGACCTGGGTGGGGCGCGCAATTTCCGCCTGTTCCGCGAGCCGCAGCAGGCCTTGCGCGACCCGACCACCAACGAGGTGCTGGGCTACGAAGCCTTCTACCTCGGCACCGCCGAACTGGTCCGCAAGGGCGACGCAAGCGGCGCCGCGAAGGCGGACGACATCGTCCCCGACACCTTCATGCTGACCAACATCCGCCAGGAAGTTCGCGTCGGCGATCGCCTGTCGCCGGTGCCGCCGCGCGAATTCCAGAACTACGTGCCGCGTGCGCCGCAGTCGCCGATCTCCGGCCAGATCGTCTCGGTGTACGGCGAGGCGGTCGCCGCTGGCCAGAACCAGATCGTGTCGCTGAACAAGGGTGCCCGCGACGGCCTCGAGAAGGGCCACGTGCTGGCGCTGTGGAAAGACGGCCCGCGCATGCCCGACAAGACCGAAACCGGCTCGCCCGTCATCAAGCTGCCGGACGAGCGCCATGGCTACCTGTTCGTGTTCCGCGTCTTCGACCGCATGTCCTACGCGCTGATCCTGTCGGTGCAGGAGCCGGTGCGTCGCGGTGACCGTTTCACCCAGCCCTGAGCTGAACGCGCCCGAGGACTGGGCCGCGTGGCTGCGGCTGCTGGAAACGCCAGGCCTCGGCCGCGAGTCGGCGCGCAAGCTGCTGGCGGCTTTCGGTTCGCCCGACGCCGTGATCGCGGCGTCCACGGCCGCGCGCAAGGAGGTGGTCGGGCCCTCGACCGCTGCCGCGCTCGAGCTTGAATCGCCTGCGCTGGAGCGCCTGACCGAAGCCACCCGCTGCTGGCTGCACGAGGCGCCACCCGGCAGTCCGCGTCGGCTCGTGACGCTGGGCGATCCGCTCTACCCACCCGCATTGCTGGAGATGGCCGACCCGCCGCTGCTGCTGTATGCGCAGGGTCGCGCCGAACTGCTGCAGGCCACGGGCGTGGCCATCGTCGGCAGCCGCCAGGCCACGCCGCAAGGCCTGGAGAACGCGCGCTCGTTCGCCGCCGCGCTGAGCGAAGCCGGCCTCACGGTGGTCTCGGGCCTGGCGCAGGGCATCGACGGCGCCGCGCACGAAGGCGCGCTGCAGGGGCCGGGCAGCACGATCGCGGTGGTGGGCACGGGCCTCGACCAAGTCTATCCGAAGCGCCACGCGGCGCTCGCGCAGCGCCTGTCGCTGCAGGGGCTGATCCTCAGCGAGTACGCGCTCGGCACCCCGCCGCTGGCCGAGAACTTTCCGCAGCGCAACCGCATCATCGCCGGGCTGTCGCGAGGCACGCTGGTGGTCGAGGCGGCGCTCCAGTCGGGTTCGCTGATCAGCGCGCGCCTGGCCAGCGAAGCCGGCCGGGACGTGTTCGCCATCCCCGGCTCGATCCACTCGCCGCAATCGCGCGGCTGCCACTGGCTGATCAAGCAGGGGGCCAAGCTGGTCGAAAGTGCGCAGGACGTGCTGGACGAAATCCAGGTGCGCCCGCCGCCGGTCGCGGCCGAGGTGAGGGACAACTCCGGCGAAGCGTCCGGCGATGCCCTCCTCGAGGCGCTGGGCTTCGAGCCGGCCACGCTGGACGCGCTGGTTGCCCGCACCGGCTGGTCGCCACAGCAGCTGAACATCCGGCTGCTCGAACTGGAGCTGGGAGGGCGCGTGGCGCGTCTGCCGGGCCAGCTGTTTCAGAGGGTTTCAGCCGCCTGACGCGCCGGCATCCCCGGGGCTTTTTGCCGCATCCCGGCCCGGACCGTGGGGTATAGTGGGTCCATGTTCGACGTGCTTGTCTACCTGTACGAAAACTACTGGCGGCCGGACGCGTGTCCCGACCATGCCCAGTTGACGCGCAAGCTGTCGGCGATGGGCTTCGAGTCGGACGAGATCGAAGAAGCCCTGTCGTGGCTCGACGGTCTGGCGACGGCGGCGCAGTCCTATGCCGGCGAGCAAAGCCCGGACAGCCTGCGCGTGTATTCGCCGGCCGAGCAGGAGCATCTCGGCGAGGCGTCGATCAGCTTCGTCAGCTTCCTCGAATCCGCCGGCGTGCTGCCACCCCCGATGCGCGAGATGGTCATCGACCGCGCCACTGCGATCTCCGGCGGTCCGGTCGACCTCGAAGACCTGAAGATCATCGTGCTGATGGTGTTCTGGAGCCTGGGCGAGGAACCCGACGCGCTGATCCTCGACGAGCTGTTCGTCGACGAGGCCGACCGGCTGATCCACTGATCCGGACCTATCCGACAAAAAGCCACCGCATGCGGTGGCTTTTTTGATGCCGGTTCAAGAAGTGCTCAGTTCAACAGGCGGCTCGGGTCGACGTCCAGCTTGGCCAGCGCGCTGCGCGTGGCCCGCACGGTGAGGGATTCGTCCTGCGCCGGCACCAGCAGGCCAGCCTGCAGGAAAGCGGCCAGCCGATGTTGCTGGAACAGGATGCCGCGGCCGTGCGGCGACACGAACAGCGCCAACTGCCGGCGCAGGCCCTGCCAGGCGAGCTGCACCGCCTCGTTGCGGTTGCGGTAATCCAGCATGTACCAGCCGCCGACCTGCAGCTCGCGCGCCCAGGTCAGCATTGCCGGCGTGGGCATCGAGCCGCCTTCGCCGACGACCTCGAGTTCGGCGCTCTCGTGCCCGGACAGGTCCAGCACCATCGCCTCGTCGATGTCGACGTCCTGCGATTCGGGCAGCAACTCTTCCAGCGTCTCGAGGCGCACCATCAGCTCTTCGAGCCGCTCGTGCGGGATCGCGGCGGTCTTCGCGGTGAAGGCGGCGGCCAGCGAGTTGTTCAGGCGCTGGATGTGCTCGTCCTGGCGTTCCGGCGACACGCCGGCGTGGTCCATGCCTTCGCGCAGCGTCTTCAGCAGCGGAGGCAGGCGGCGGATCACCTCGGCGCGTTCTTCGCGCGACACCTTGGCGCTGGCCGACCAGATCAGGTCGGCGGCGGCGCGCTTCATGGTCTTGGTCTCCGGCCCCTGGGCGCCGCTCTTGACGGCGGTCATCGCCATCACGTCGGCCCAGACCTGGAACAGGAAGTCGCGCACACCCTCCTGCACCGGCACCTCGTTGAGCATCTTGCGCAGCTCGATCGTGTACTGGATCGCCAGCGTCTCGCGCTGCTCGACCTGCTGCGCGAGCGACACGCCCTTGCGCGTCGCCTCGTTCTCGTTCTGGAAATAGTTCTCGAGGAACTTCTCGAACTCGGTCAGCACCGTCTGGAACACGCGGCGGCCGGTGTCGGGATAGGCCTCGACGACCTGCACGACGCGCTTGATCTCGCGCTCCAGCGCATCACCGACCGCGCGGCTGGTGGAATCGAAGCCCATCACGCAGGCGCCCATGCGGTCGATCAGGCGGCGCGCCGGATGGTCGACCGTCGCGAAGAAATCCGGCTCGCTGACCGCTACCCGCAGCACCGGCATCTGCAGCCGGGCGAACCAGACCCGCACGACGGCCGGGATGCGCTCTTCGGTGAGGATGCTCTGGAACAGCAGCGCGACGATCTCGATCGTCGCGCGCTCGACCGGGGTCGATGCGGCCTTCTTCAGCGCCTGCTTGCGCTGGTGCAGCTCTTCGAGCAGCGCCGGCGTGCTGACTTGGCCCCCCGGCGAGGTGCGCGCCGAATCCTGGCTGCTCGCGAGACGGCGCTGGATGCCCTGCTGGGCGTCGGAGATGGCGGCCTTCAACTCGGGCGAGGCCGAGGTCATCGGCGCGGTGCGGCTGAACTCGGGCAGCTGCCGCCCGATCAGGCGGTTCAGGCGGCCGAGCACCGCCTCGGCGTGGTCGGCGCCGCGGGCAAAGCCGCCGGCGCGCGTCATCATGCGGGTCTCTTCGCCCACGCCGGTGCGCCCGAAGCCGGTGCTCGCATTCGCGGCCGGCGCGGCGGCGGCAGCGCCGCCAGCGCCGCCAGCGCCGCCCGCCGACCCCTGGGCATTGCGCGAGCGGCGGATGAACGGCCGCAGGTCGACGTCGGGCAGCACGCCCTTCTGCACCAGCCAACGGTTGGTCTCGTGGTAGGCCTCTTCGGCGAAGTGGGCGAACTCTTCGTGGATCACCGCCTGCAGCGTGCGCCACAGGTCGTGGCTGAGCGAAGCGCCGCGCCAGGCAGCGGTGACGATGCGCGCCAGCACGTGTGGGCGCAGCACGTCGTTGGTGTCGAGTTCGTCGCGCTGCTCAAGCACCGACATGCGCGAGCGCAGGTCGGTGAACTCCCAGGACGAGCGGTCCATCATCGCCAGCGCCAGCCGCGAGCTCAGGATCTCGACCTCGATCGTGTCGTCATCGACGAGCGACATGCTGGCCGCCCGCCCGGGCGGCGGCAGGTCGCCCGGCCGCGACGCGGAGACCATGCCGCTGCCCAGCGAGCTGCGCAGCGAGGAGGTCATGCCGGCGACCCACAGCGGCGCGGCGCGGCGCAGGTCGACGGCGGCATCGCGGCGCTTGTACTGCACGCTGTGCTCTGCCGTCTGTGCCGCCAGGTTGCGGGCACCTTCCTCGACGGCCTGGACGATGCCGGGCACGCCATAGAGCAATCGCTCCACGTAGGAGCGGCGCGCCTGGGCGGCCAGGGCCAACGAATCGGCGGCGGTCGCCATGAAGGTGTCGGATAGCGCTCGAGTGGGGGGAAGTCCTTACTCTACACCACCGCCCCGGCGTTGGGGTCGTCCGGATCGGTCTCTTTCGAGCCCGGGCCGGCCTTCATCAGGTCTTCGCGCTTGACGCCCAGCCACATCGCGATGGCTGCGGCGACGAACACCGACGAATAGATGCCGAACAGGATGCCGATGGTCAGCGCGATCGCGAAGTAGTGCAGCGTCTGGCCGCCGAACAGCAGCATCGACAGCACCATCATCTGCGTGCAGCCGTGGGTGATGATGGTGCGGCTCATCGTGCTGGTGATCGCGTGGTCGATGACCTCGGGCGTGGTCATCTTGCGGTACCTGCGGAAGGCCTCGCGGATCCGGTCGAAGATGACGACCGATTCGTTGACCGAATAGCCCAGCACCGCCAGCACCGCGGCCAGCACCGACAGGCTGAACTCCCACTGGAAGAACGCGAAGAAGCCCAGGATGATGATGACGTCGTGCAGGTTGGCGACGATGGCCGCCACCGAGAACTTCCACTCGAAGCGGAAGGCCAGGTACAGCATGATCCCGGCGATCACGAAGGCGAGCGCCTTGGCGCCGTCCTCGGCCAGCTCGCGCCCGACCTGCGGGCCGACGAATTCGTTGCGGCGCAGCGTCAGCGGCTCGGCGGTGCCCGCCGTGCAGACCAGCCGGGACACGGCCTCGCCCTTGTCGCTGACGAACTGCTGGGTCGACACCGTACCGTTCTCGGCCTTGCACAGCGCGCCGAAGACGCGGTTCAGCACCTCGTCCTGCTTGATGTCGCCGCGCACCGGCAGGCGGATCAGCACGTCGCGCACCGAGCCGAAGTTCTGCACCTGGGCTTCGCCGAGCTGCAGCCCGTCGACGATGCCGCGCACGCGGTTGATGTCGGCGGCCTGCGAGTACGAGGTCTCGATCAGCGTGCCGCCGGTGAACTCGACCGACAGGTGCAGGCCGCGCGTGACGAGGAAGAACACCGCCGCCAGGAAGGTCAGCAGCGAGACGACGTTGAACACCAGCGCGTGCCGCATGAACGGGATGTCGCGCTTGATCCGGAAGAATTCCATGGGGATGCCTGCTTGTTCGGGTGGGCGAGGGGATCAGCCCTGGGTGGGCAGGTCGGCCGGAGGGGCGCCTTGCGGCCTCCACACCTGGCCGATGGACACGCCCTTCAGCTTCTTCTGGCGGCCATACCAGAGGTTCACCAGCCCGCGCGAGAACATCACGGCCGAGAACATCGAGGTCAGGATGCCCAGGCAGTGCACCACCGCGAAGCCCTTGATCGGGCCGGAGCCGAACGCGAACAGCGCGATGCCGGCGATCAGCGTGGTGACGTTCGAGTCCAGGATGGTCGCGAAGGCCCGCTCGTAGCCGGCGTGGATCGCCGCCTGCGGCGGTGCGCCGGCGCGCAGCTCCTCGCGCACGCGTTCGTTGATCAGCACGTTGGCGTCGATCGCCATGCCCAGCGTCAGCGCGATGGCGGCCACGCCCGGCAGCGTGAGCGTCGCCTGCAGCATCGACAGCACCGCCACCAGCAGCAGCAGGTTGAAGGCCAGCGCCAGCGTCGAGAACGCGCCGAACAGCAGGTAGTAGCAGCACATGAACAGCGCGATGGCGGTGAAGCCGTAGATCACGCTGTTGAAGCCCTTGGTGATGTTGTCGGCGCCCAGGCTCGGGCCGATGGTGCTTTCCTCGATGATGTCCATCGGCGCGGCCAGCGAACCGGCGCGCAGCAGCAGCGCGGTGTCGTTGGCTTCCGAGACCGTCATCGAGCCGGAGATCTGGAACCGGTTGCCCAGCTCGCCCTGGATCACCGGCGCCGTCACGACCTCGCCCTTGCCCTTCTCGAACAGCAGGATGGCCATGCGCTTGCCGATGTTCTCGCGCGAGGTGTCGCGCATGATGCGCGCGCCCTTGGCGTCCACCGTCAGGTCGACCTTGGGCTGCTGGGTCTGGCTGTCGAAGCCCGGCTGCGCATCGGTCAGGCTGTCGCCGGTCAGCACCACCTGGCGCTTGACGATGACGGCGCGCCCGCTGCGTTCGATGAAGCGCTCGGTGCCGAACGGCACCGGGCCGCTGCCGGCCTCGGCCGAGCGCGCCTCGGCGCTGTCGTCGACCATGCGCAGCTCGAGCGTGGCGGTGCGACCGAGGATGCTCTTGGCCTGCGCCGTGTCCTGCACGCCCGGCAGCTCGACCACGACGCGGTCGATGCCCTGCTGCTGGATCACCGGCTCGGCCACGCCCAGCTCGTTGACGCGGTTGTGCAGCGTCGTGATGTTCTGCTTGATCGCGGCGTCCTGCACGCGGCGGGCCGCTTCGGGCTTCAGCGCGCCGGACAGGCGGATCTCGGTGCCGTCGGGGAATTCGGTCCAGACCAGGTCGGGCAACTGCTCGCCCAACAGGCTGCGCGCGGCCGTCAGCGTCTCGCGGTCGCGAAAGCGCACGTCGACGGTGTTGCCGTCGCGGCTGATGCCGGCATGGCGCAGGTTCTTGTCGCGCAGCAGCGTGCGGATGTCACCGGTCAGCGATTCGGCCTTCTTGGTCAGCGCCGACTTCATGTCGACCTGCATCAGGAAGTGCACGCCGCCGCGCAGGTCCAGGCCCAGGTACATCGGCAGCGCATGGACGGCCGTCAACCAGCGCGGCGAGCGCGACAGCAGGTTCAGCGCCACCACGTAGCTCGGGTTGGCGGCATCGGGGTTCAGTGCTCGGCTCAGCGCGTCCTTGGCCTTGCCCTGGGTGTCCAGGTCGGCGAAGCGCACGCGCAACGAGTTGCCGTCGAACTGCACCACCTCCGGCTTGATGCCGGCGTCGCCGAGGATCTGCGTCGCGCGCTGCGCGATCGAGCCGTCGAGCTTCAGCGTCGGCCGACCGCTGCTCACCTGAACCGCCGGCGCCTCGCCGAAGAAGTTGGGCAGCGTGTACAGCAGGCCGACGACCAGGGCGATCGCGAGGATCGTGTATTTCCACCACGGATAGCGGTTCATGGCGAGTTCTTGATTACTTGACCGTGCCCTTGGGCAGCACCTGGACCACGGCGCCGCGCTGCACCTGCACCTCGACGCCATCGGCGATCTCGACGTGGATGTAGCTCTCGCCCAGCTTGGAGACCTTGCCGAGCAGTCCGCCGGCGACCACGACCTCGTCGCCCTTGGCGATCGCCTCGATCATGGCCTTGTGCTCCTTGGCCCGCTTCATCTGCGGGCGGATCATCACGAAGTACATCACCACGAACAGCAGCACGAACGGCAGCATGCCGGCGATGCCGCCGCCGAACGGCGTCTGGGCGCCCGCGGCGGGTGCGGCCTGGGCAAAGGCTTCGGAAATGAACACGGCGGAATCCTTAGGGAGAGGTGGAGACGGAATGAAAAGCCCGCGATTGTAGGTTGTGGCGTTCACGCCGAGTCCGGGCACGCCGCCCGGATTCTTTTTTGCGGCCGGGTTGACATGGCTTTCGCAAATCCCCCATAATCCGCAGCTTCGCCGAAACACCGGTTGCCCAGAACAGGGCAGCAGAGGAAGCGGCTTCGCCCACACCACGGGCCCAAGACTGGCTGCACGCAAGTGCGGTCCAAGTTGGGGACAGAACATGATTCAAATGCAATCGCGGCTTGACGTCGCGGACAACACTGGCGCGAAATCCGTCATGTGCATCAAGGTGCTCGGCGGCTCCAAGCGCCGCTATGCCGGCATCGGTGACGTGATCAAGGTCAGCATCAAGGAAGCTGCGCCGCGCGGTCGCGTGAAGAAGGGCGAGGTCTACAGCGCCGTCGTCGTTCGCACCGCCAAGGGCGTTCGCCGCCAGGATGGCTCGCTGGTCAAGTTCGACGGCAATGCCGCCGTCCTGCTGAACGCCAAGCTCGAGCCGATCGGCACCCGCATCTTCGGCCCGGTGACGCGCGAACTGCGCACCGAGCGCTTCATGAAGATCGTTTCGCTCGCACCTGAAGTGCTCTGAGCTGAGACAAGTCAAAGGACGAGCCATGAACAAGATTCGTACGGGCGACGAGGTCATCGTGTTGACC
>Ga0209758_1000810_pt1 | contig 44076 bp, 44 predicted proteins | sample AraplaMF_Col_mMF_FD_184258 | JGI IMG/M metagenome (GOLD analysis project Ga0209758, IMG submission 184258) | Arabidopsis root microbial communities from the University of North Carolina, USA - plate scrape MF_Col_mMF (SPAdes) (version 2) | ecosystem: Host-associated > Plants > Roots > Endosphere... | reverse complement strand
TGAAGGAGAATTCGCCGATCTGCCCGAGGCTTGCGGAGATCGTCAGCGCCGTACTGACCGGCTTCCGGAAAAGGAGCACGATCAGGAACGCGGCGACGGACTTGCCGATCACGATGATGAAGACGGTCGCAAGCACCGGCAGCGGCTGCTCGATCAGGATGTTCGGATCGAAGAGCATGCCGACCGAGACGAAGAAGAGCACCGCGAAGGCATCGCGAAGCGGCAGGCTTTCCTGCGCGGCGCGGTGGCTGAGCTCGCTCTCGGCGAGAACCATGCCGGCAAAGAAGGCGCCGAGCGCCAGCGACACGCCGAAAAGCTTGGAAGCGCCAAAGGCGACGCCGAGCGCGATCGCCAACACGCCGAGGCGGAAGAGTTCCCGCGAGCCGGTATGGGCTATCCGGTGCATGGTCCAGGGGATGAGCTTGCGGCCGAAGACCAGCATGAGCGCGACGAACAGCGCCACCTTGACCAGCGTCATGGCGATGATGCCGCCGACGCCGAGATCGAGGCCAAGGAGCCGGTTGAGGCCCGCCGAAAGCGGCTCGACAGGGCCATGACCATCGCCGGTGATGCTGGCCGCCGCTGGGATGAGCACCAGCGCCAACACCATGGCGAGATCCTCGACGATCAGCCAGCCAACGGCGATACGCCCGCGCTCGGTCTCGACGAGACGCCGCTCCTGCAGGGCCTTCAGCAGCACAACCGTCGAGGCGACGGAAAGCGCAAGGCCGAAAACGAGGCTGCCGCCGGTCGGCCATCCCATGAGAGCGCCGAGGCCCCAGCCAAGCAGTGTGGCAAAGCCGATCTGCACGACCGCACCTGGCACCGCGATACCGCGGACGGAAAGCAGGTCCTTCAGGGAAAAATGCAAGCCGACGCCGAACATCAACAGGATGACGCCTATTTCCGCAAGCTCAGGCGCAAGGCTTTGATCGGCAACGAAACCCGGCGTGTGCGGGCCGGCGAGGACGCCTGCGACGAGATATCCCACGAGAGGCGGAAGGCGCAGGCGATTGGCTATGGCACCTAGAATAAATGCCAGCACGAGGCCCCCGACAACAGTCGAAATCAAAGGCGTATCGTGTGGCATCGCTCTCTCCCGATCTGGAAACCCCGTTCAAAACATGACATATATGACCTATATTGACCAATATGGGTGGTTTGGAATTATGGGTCAAGGCGCAAAAGAGACAATTCTGACGCCGGCTTTGTGCCGCGCGGCTCGTGGGCTGCTCGATTGGACTCAGACGGATCTCGCCGAGAAGGCGGCCGTCTCCCGCAGCACGATCCGCGATTATGAAGGCCGGCATCACGAAATCCATCGTGCGACGGAAGCGCAGCTGCGCCTCGCTTTCGAGGAGGGCGGCGTCAGATTTATCGAATTGGAAGGCGGTGGAACCGGCCTTTGCCTGCCCGATCCGCTGAACTGAACGGCTTTATGGCTGCATCAAGCAGGCCGCGCCGACCTTGTAGGCGTAGATCGTATCGCCCCTGTAGTTGCCTTTTTCTGGCTGCCAGCTTTTCAGCATTTCCGGCGTCTCGTCGGCGCAGCTCAGCGGCTTGACCGTCAGGAACAGAACCTGTCCGCCGGTATCGGCCGGCAGGGCGAATTCCTGTTCGTAATAGCTGTCGGGCAGATCGGCGGGCGGACGGGCATAGATCTTGTAGTCCGTAGCCCGCAACGTGTGGAAGAGGTCGGCGACCATGTCCCGGTTGTCGGTGACGATGATGCCGGCGCCTGCCTGTGCGGCAAGATCGGCAGCCGCCCGGCTTACCTCGGCACGGCCGAGATAGCGCTCCATGACCTCTTTGCCGTTCGGCAGCACCAGCTGGTGCGAGAAAATCGCTGCGAAGGGGAAGAGTAGGCAGGCGACACCATTGATGGTAAGCGAGGTTCTGAGACCCTTCGGCCACAGGCGGTGAAGCAGCCAGACCGCCAGCACGATACCTGCCACATAAGCCGTGACGCCCCAGTTGGCATAGGCCTTGGCGACGGTTGCCTGCAGGGTAATGAGCAGCACGACTGGGATCGAGAGCCAGACGAGCATTTTCTCGCGCGGTTCGCTGTGGCCGCGGATCATGTTCCAGACGGCCCAGAGCATGGCGAAGAAGACGATCGGGCCGACGACGCCGAACTGCGCGGAAAAGAATTCCAGGCCACCGCGTAAATTGATGCCGAGATCGCTCCAGTGGGCGATATCCTGCGTGTGGCGCACCGTCGTATTGTTGTTTTGAAGGTTCCACCAGAGGTTCGGGAAGGCGACAATCGCCGAAGTAACGACCGCGATGATGAAATCGCGCACGGAAATCCGCGCCGCCGGAATGAGCAGCATCGCGATCGCACCGCCCGGCACGAGGAAGAGCACGGCATATTTCGTGAGGAAAGCCAGCCCGACGCCCAGACCCATCAGAAGAGCCAGCCCGATCGAGCGGCGCTGCGTCAGCTCGAAATAGGCAGCGAGCGCAACGGCGATGAAGAAGAGCAGAATGACGTCGGTGGAGAAGAACACCGAAGAAAGCGCGACTGCCGGCAGCGTGATATAGGTCGCGCCGACCCAGCCTTCGATCTCAGGCCCGATGAAGCGCTTCGCCATCTTCATCAGCATCAGTGCGGTTGCCATGTGGAAGAGGGGACCGGGAAGCCGCAGCCAGTAGATGTCGCTGGAGCCGGCGATCTCGTTGAAGATCCTGAGCACCCATGCGATCATCGGCGGCTTGGAATAATAGCCGAAATCGAGATTCTGCGACCAGAACCAGTATTGCGCCTCATCGACGAACAGGTCCGTCGTATCGAAATGCAGCGTCACGATGCGGAAGATCGTAAACGCCAGGATGATGATGAGGCCGGTCCGAGCTGACATAAATTGCTGATTTCCGCTGACACAGGAGCGCGTGTCGATACACCAACGGTGCCGGGCTGCCAACGGGAAAGGTAAACGGAGGCTTGAGGCGCGGTGGCCTCTTAGAAGACGCGAAGCGTGCGGTTGTCGCGGTGTGCAGCGATCACATCGAGGAGGGCAACGGCTGCGGCGATCGTGATGGCGATCAGGCAGGAACCCATTCCGAGAACTATCATTTCTCTTTCCTTATTGACGTCATGTCAGGCTCTATAAAACGGGTCTATAACATAGAGCTTGCGCGTGCCTTGTAGCAGCGATGCAACTCCCCGCCAGTATTTACTATGTGAAGTCTGCCTAATTGTTTCAAAAGCTATCGGCAGGAATGGGTTATTAACCTTCAAGCAAGGAATTAACCATAAACATTGGGTTACACGTCGGAATGGGAAGATGCACTCGTTCCCACCAGGCATGACGCCGTCCCGCCGTACCGGGTTGATCCGGTATCCATCTCTTCAGGCAGCTCCGAAACAGAATTGCTGATCAGGAGGCTTTAGCCCATCGGTCGTGACCGATGGCGAAGACCGTCCCTGCGTCTTGCATTCTTCGGAAGCGTCGAAAGTTTTTGGCCGGGTTTCGCCCGGAAAGTAGTTGGGGACAGGCGTTGAGGCAGGATATGCCATCAGATCAGGCTCGGGGGGCACAGGCAGGCAGCCTGCGCGACCGCCTGCGTTTTGCCGGCCTCGATCCAGACCAGTGCGAGATGGTCCGCCGCAACCGGCCCGCTCTCGAAGCCTATCTGAAGGCTGGCCTGCGCGATCTTTTCCATCGTTTCCAGTCCTTCCCGGATGCCGCCCGTAATTTCGAAAGTGAACGCCAGATCGAGCGGCTGCACGACCTGCAATCCTCGCACTGGGATGTGCTGACGGATGCGCGTTTCGACAGCCTCTATGCGGAGCGGGTCAAGGTTCTCTCCGACACCGAAAGCAAGATCGGCCTTGACCCCCGCTGGCACGTGGCCGGACACGGCGTCATGCTGGAACACCTGATTTCCGGTCTGGCCGATGAACTGGCCGGCCGCCCGGTACTGCCGTCGGCCAAGCGGCGTGCTCGCGAGATCACCGACCTGATGACCTCAATCATCCGCATTGTCATGGTCGATGTGGAAATCGCCGTCTCGCTGCGCTTTAATGCGCTGCGTTCCACGCAGCAGCGCGCACTCGCCGATCAGCGTGCCGAAGGTGAAGCGGAAGTCGCCCGCATCTTCAGCGATGTCATCGAAGGCCTGTCGGCCCGCGACTTGACGCAGCGCGCACCGGTCGATGGCGCTCACACCGACATTGCCGCCGCGCTGAACGCCGCACTCGACAACCTTCAGACGGAATTTGCCGCGATTGCAGAACGCAATGCGAAGGCAGAGGCCGCAACGCAATCGCTCGCCGGCGCATCCCGCAGCTTCGCCGGCAATGCTTCCGGTCAGGCCGGGCGCCTGCAGCTTTCCGCCGCCACCCTTGCCGGCATCGCCGAGCGGGTCCGCGAGGGTGCAGCCGGCAGCCGTGCTGCCGAACAGGCCGCTGCCGCCACGCGTGCGGCCGTCGAGGAAAGCGGCGAGGTCGTCGGCCGCGCCATCAGCGCCATGGCTGATATCGAACAGTCTGCGGAGAAGATCGGCCAGATCATCGGCGCGATCGACGAGATTGCCTTCCAGACGAACCTGCTTGCTTTGAACGCCGGCATCGAAGCCGCCCGCGCCGGCGAATCCGGTCGCGGTTTTGCCGTCGTGGCGCAGGAAGTGCGGGCGCTTGCCCAGCGCTCCGCCGAAGCTGCCCGTGAAATCAAGACGCTGGTGACCACCACCAAGACGCAAGTGGATGCCGGCGTACAGATGGTCGGCCGCACACAGGATTCGATTGCCAGCATCGTCCGCCAGGTAACCGACATCAACGCCGCAATCGCGGGCATTGCGGGCGAAACGGGTGAACACGCCGCCGGTCTCGAAGCCGTGACCGCAGACGTTAAGGGCCTCGGCAGCGAAGTGGCCGACAACGCCGGATTTGCGGAGCGTTCGGCCGAGGGCGCCGATCATCTCCACACGGTCATTCTGGAACTCGGCCAGACGATCCGCGAATTCCGCATCGCGCGGGAAAATGCCTACGCAACCCGGCCTCATCAGGTGCGTGTTTCCACCTCCCGGACGGTTGCAATCGCAGCTCGTCCGGAAGCGGTCGAAGACGATTACGAAAATGACGATTTCAGCATGCCTCAGCCTCTCGCAAGTGCCGGAGGTGGGCGGAATGTTTACTAACCTATCGGATTATGACGTCGGCTCGCTTTCGCGGGTCGGGGACAAGGGGACAAGGAAAAGCTGATGGCAGCAAAGAAGAGTGCCAAGATGCTGGAGTTGCCAGCGGTTCTTGATCTCAATGAGGCTTCCGCATTGCGCGACAAGCTTCTCTCGATGCGAGGAAATCCTCTGGCGATCGATGCTTCGGCAGTCGAACGCATCGGCGCTCTTTGCGCCCAGGTTCTGATGGCCGCCGAGAAGACCTGGGACCAGGACAAGCAGTCGATCACCTTTTCGAAAGTGTCCGACGCATTTCAAAAAACCATGCAGCTGGTTGGCGTCGATATCGACCACCTGCTTGCCAAGGAGATCCGGCAATGAAGAAAAAAGTACTGACGGTGGACGATTCCCGCACCATCCGAAACATGCTTCTCGTAACGCTGAACAATGCGGGTTTCGAGACGATCCAGGCTGAAGACGGTGTTGAAGGCCTCGAGGTTCTCGAGGAATCCAATCCCGACGTCATCGTCACCGACATCAACATGCCGCGCCTCGACGGTTTCGGCTTCATCGAAGGTGTGCGCCGCAACGAGAAGTACCGTGCGATTCCGATCCTGGTGCTGACGACCGAAAGCGACGCGGAAAAGAAGAACCGTGCCCGTCAGGCCGGTGCCACCGGCTGGATCGTCAAGCCCTTCGACCCCGCCAAGCTGATCGATGCCATCGAGCGTGTAACCGCTTAAAGCCCAGGATTTGCTCCTATGGATATGAACGAAATCAAAGAGATCTTTTTCCAGGAGTGCGAGGAACAGCTCGCTGAGCTGGAATCCGGTCTCCTGAAAATGAATGATGGCGATCGCGATCCGGAAACCGTCAATGCGGTATTCCGCGCGGTGCATTCGATCAAGGGCGGTGCCGGCGCCTTTGGCTTGGATGACCTCGTCGCCTTCGCCCACGTCTTTGAGACCACACTTGATTGCGTTCGTTCCAACAAGCTCGAGCCTACCCAGGACGTCCTGAAGGTCATGCTGAAGTCGGCTGACGTGCTCGCCGACCTGACCAATGCTGCCCGCGACGGCGGCAGTGTCGATGAAAGCAGAAGCCGCGGCCTCGTCAAGGAACTGGAAGCGCTCGCCAATGGTGAGCTGCCGTCTCCCTCGGCAGTCTCCGAGGCGCCCGCGCCGAAGCCGGCCCCGAAGGCCGCTCCCGCTTCGGTTGCCGCAGCCCCGGCTCCCAAGCCGACCGACGACAGCGGCTTCCAGCCGATCCCCTTCTCCTTCGACGATTTCGGCGGCGAAGAGAAGCCGGTTGATCTGCCGGCTTACGAGATCACCTTCAAGCCGCGCTTCGAGCTCTATTCGAAGGGCAACGACGCCACTCTCCTGCTGCGCGATCTCTCCCGCCTCGGCGAGATGAGCATCTATTGCAACGCCGATGCTCTGCCGGGCCTTGAGGAACTCGATCCGGAAGGCGCCTATTTCTTCTGGAATATCACGATCAAGACGGACAAGGGCGAAGACGCTATCCGCTCGGTCTTCGAATTCGCCGAATGGGATTGCGATCTGACCGTGAAGCCGGCAGAGGACAGCAAGCCGGGCGAGACCAATGAAGAACTGCCGATGATCCCGGTTCCGTTCGATCTCTCGATCCTGGACGATGGCGGTGCCTCCGAAGTGCCGGCCGCTGCCGAGACCAAGGCTGACGACACAGCTGCTGCCGTTGCCGCCGCTGAAACGGCGACCAATGTCACGCAGATGGCTGCTGCCGCTGCCCGCGTCGAAAAGAAGGAATCGGCCGCAGCTGCTGCAGCTGCGGCGAGTGCCGCAGCGCAGAACAATGCCGCTGCCGGCGCCGGCCAGACGATCCGCGTCGATCTCGATCGCGTCGACCGCCTGATCAACCTTGTCGGCGAGCTCGTCATCAACCAGGCGATGCTCTCCCAGAGTGTCATCGAAAATGATACGACCGGGACGTCCTCGATCAACATGGGTCTCGAAGAGCTGCAGCAGCTCACCCGCGAGATCCAGGACTCGGTCATGGCGATCCGCGCCCAGCCCGTGAAGCCGGTCTTCCAGCGCATGTCGCGTATCGTCCGCGAAATCGCCGACATGACCGGCAAGTCGATCCGCCTGATCACCGAAGGTGAAAACACCGAAGTGGACAAGACGGTCATCGACAAGCTGGCCGAGCCGCTGACGCACATGATCCGTAACGCCGTCGACCACGGTATCGAAACGCCTGAAAAGCGTGCCGCCGCCGGCAAGAACACCGAAGGTACGGTCCGCCTCACGGCTAAGCATCGTTCGGGTCGCATCCTGATCGAACTTGCCGACGACGGCGCCGGCATCAACCGCGAGAAGGTCCGCCAGAAGGCGATCCAGAACGATCTCATCCCGGCCGACGCCAACCTGTCGGACGAGGAAATCGACAACCTGATCTTCCTGCCGGGCTTCTCCACGGCCGACAAGATCTCCGACATCTCCGGCCGCGGCGTCGGCATGGACGTCGTCAAGCGCTCTATCCAGGCGCTCGGTGGCCGCATTAACATCACGTCGAGGCCGGGCCAGGGCTCGGTCTTCACGATGAGCCTGCCGCTGACGCTCGCCGTTCTCGACGGCATGGTGGTCACGGTCGCCGGCCAGACTCTGGTCGTGCCGCTGACGGCCATCGTCGAAACGCTGCAGCCGGAAGCCGCCGCGATCCACTCCTTCGGTGCGAACCATCGCCTGATCTCGATCCGCAACAGCTTCTGCCCGCTGGTCGATGTCGGTCGCATCCTGAACTTCCGCGCCACCCAGGCCAATCCGGTCGAAGGTGTCGCACTTCTCGTCGAATCCGAAGGCGGCGGTCAGCGCGCGCTCATGGTCGATGCGATCCAGGGCCAGCGTCAGGTCGTCATCAAGAGCCTCGAGGCGAACTACACCCACGTTCCGGGTATCGCCGCCGCGACCATCCTCGGCGACGGCCGCGTGGCGCTCATTCTTGACGTGGATGCGGTCGTCGGCGCCTCGCGCGGTCAGTCCCTCAAGGCGGAAATGTCTTTGGCGGCAGCAGGGTAAAGGGCAATGTCGTACACGGCAAAAAATCTGACCCTGGGCGGAAGCGAGCTCATCGCATTTCGTGTTGGCGATCAGGAATTCTGCGTGAACATCATGTCGGTCCGCGAAATCCGGGGCTGGACCCCGGCAACCGCGATGCCGCACTCGCCATCCCACATGATAGGTGTGATCAACCTGCGTGGTGCGGTGTTGCCGATCGTCGATCTGTCGGGCCGACTCGGCATGAAGCCGACCGATCCGACTGCCCGCCACGTCATCATCGTCGCCCAGGTCCGTCGCAAGGTGGTGGGTCTCCTGGTCGACGCGGTGTCCGACATTCTGACCGTCACCGATGACGACATCCAGCCGACGCCCGAGGTCTCCTCCGACCTCGAGCGCCAGTTCGCTCGGGGCATTCTCGCCATCGATAAGCGAATGATCTGCCTGATCGAACTCGAAGCTCTGTTCCCCGAGACTGAAAGCGAAGCCGCATGAATGTACTGGGCGTAAAAGATCAGAGGCAGTCGACCGACGAGGTGCTGGCGAGCGGGGAATACCCGCTGACACGCCGCGACCTCTCGGAAATCGCCGCCATGATCTATGCGGATGCCGGAATCTATCTCAACGAGACGAAAGCCTCGCTGGTTTATTCGCGTCTGTCGAAGCACATCCGCAACCTTGGCCTTTCAGGGTTTCGCGAATATTGCGAGCTTGTCGCCTCGCCGGCAGGTGCTGCCGCCCGGCGCGAGATGCTGTCGCATCTGACCACGAACTTCACGCGCTTCTTTCGCGAAAACCATCATTTCGAGCACTTGCGCGACCATGTGCTGCCCGATCTTCTGAACCGGGCGCGCGCCGGCGGTCGTGTCCGGATCTGGTCGGCCGCGTCCTCGGATGGGCAGGAGCCCTATTCGATCGCACTCACCGTTCTGTCAATGATGCCGAACGTTGCCGACTATGACTTCAAGATTCTCGCGACCGATATCGATCCGAAGATCCTCGCGATCGCCCGGGCCGGCGCTTACGACGAGAACGCGCTGGAAACCGTCTCGCCCGCCATGCGTAAGCAATGGTTTACCGAGGTCGAGATTCAGGGGCGCCGCAAGTTCCAGGTCGACGACCGCGTGAAGCGCCTCATCACTTACAACGAGCTGAACCTGATGGCCCAATGGCCATTCAAGGGCAAGTTCGACGTCATCTTCTGCCGCAACGTCGTCATCTACTTTGATGAGCCGACGCAGATGAAGATCTGGCAGCGCTTCGCCGGCCTGCTGCCGGAGGGCGGCCATCTCTATATCGGCCACTCCGAGCGCGTCTCGGGCGAGGCCAAGCACGTCTTCGACAATATCGGTATCACCACCTACCGCTATACGACCAAGGGTCTCGGGAGGAAGGCATGAGCGCTCCGGCAAGAGTTCTCGTTGTTGACGACTCGCCGACCATGCGCGGCCTGATCGCGGCCGTCCTGAGCTCGGATCCCGAAGTCAACGTCATAGGCCAGGCCGGCGACGCCCTGGAGGCGCGCGAGGCGATCAAGCGGCTGAACCCCGATGTCCTCACCCTGGATATCGAGATGCCGAACATGAACGGCCTCGACTTCCTCGAAAAGATCATGCGCCTGCGGCCCATGCCCGTGATCATGGTCTCGACCATGACGCATCGCGGCGCGGAGGCGACACTCGCAGCTCTCGAAATCGGTGCCTTCGATTGCGTCGGCAAGCCGCAGCCGGGCGAGCCGCGCCCCTTCGGCGACCTAGCCGAGAAGGTAAAGGCTGCCGCCCGCACGCAGCGCAACTTCGCGCAACCGGCCAAGCCTGCCGCCGTCACGCCGCCACCCGCAGTCGCCGACTTCCGCGTCGGCCGTAAGATCGTGGCGATCGGTTCTTCGACCGGTGGCGTGGAAGCCCTGATCGCCGTGCTGCAGAAATTCCCGGCGAATTGCCCGCCGACCGTCATTACCCAGCATATGCCGCCGACCTTCACCAGGAGCTTTGCCGAACGGCTGAACCGGCTCTGTGCGCCGGTCGTGGAGGAAGCGACGGACGGCGCCCGTCTGGAAATCGGCAAGGTCTATCTCGCGCCCGGTGGTGAGCGCCATCTGCAGGTTTCGAATACATCGGCGCCCTGCTGCCGACTGGTTGAGCGGGGGCCGGTCAATGGCCATCGCCCGTCGGTCGATGTGCTCTTCGATTCGGTTGCCGAACTCGCCGGGCGGAATGCAGTCGGTGTGATCCTCACCGGCATGGGTCGCGATGGGGCTGCCGGGTTGTTGAAAATGCGACACGCAGGCGCAAGAACGCTCGGTCAGAACGAAAAAACCTGCGTTGTTTACGGAATGCCAAGAGTTGCCTACGAACTTGGCGCAGTTGAGCAGCAGCTTCCGCTGGCTGCCATCGGCGAGGAAATATTGAAAATGACAGCCGCCCGAAAGGAAGGGACCGAATAATGTCGATCGCGGAGAAAATCAAAGTTCTGATCGTTGACGATCAGGTGACCAGCCGCCTGCTGCTCAGCGACGCACTGACGCAGCTCGGCTTCAAGCAGATCACCGCTGCCGGTGACGGCGAGCAGGGTATGAAGATCATGGCGGAGCAGCCCCACCACCTCGTGATCTCGGACTTCAATATGCCGAAGATGGACGGCATCGGCTTCCTGCAGGCCGTGCGCAGCAATCCGAACACCAAAAAGGCGGCCTTCATCATCCTCACTGCACAGGGCGACCGTGCGCTGGTGACGAAAGCTGCCCAGCTCGGCGCAAACAACGTTCTGGCAAAGCCCTTCACCATCGAAAAGATGAAAGCGGCTATCGAAGCCGTGTTTGGAGCCCTGAAATGATCACTGAGGGTGCGGCCCGCCGCGTGCACATCATTCAGGGTGAGTACAAGGTCTTGAGCGACCCGGATGCGGTGCTTTCGACCATCCTTGGCTCGTGCGTGGCAGCCTGCCTCAGAGATCCCGTCGCAGGTGTCGGCGGTATGAACCACTTCCTGCTGCCGGGGACAGGCAACACCCCGATGACCGGCGGCGATGCCACGCGCTACGGCGTGCATCTCATGGAACTGCTGATAAACGGCCTCCTGAAAAAGGGCGCGCGGCGCGACCGGCTGGAAGCCAAGATATTCGGAGGAGCGAAGACGATCTCGACATTCTCGAATGTCGGCGAGCAGAACGCAGCCTTCGCCATGCAGTTCCTTCGGGATGAAGGCATTCCGGTGGTCAGCTCCAGCACCGGCGGTGACCATGGACGAAAGATCGAATATTGGCCGGTGTCCGGCCGTGCCCGGCAATACCCCCTGACCGGTGCCGAAACCCAGAGAACCGTCGCTCTCGAGCAGCGTCCCGCCGCTCCGCAGAAGCCCGCCGAGACCAGTATCGAATTCTTTTAATGGCGAGGATTTTATATGACTTTTACACCAATCATCGAGCCGCCATCGCCGGTAGAGGCGCTGAGCGACGTATTGATGCGCATTGTCTCCGAGCTTCACGACGTTGCCTACCTGATCGAGCGGATCGAACCCCAGCTGATCGAACTGGGCGGCTCGGAAATCCTGAATTCCCCTGATAGCATGAAGGTGATGCAGGGTATCGATCTCGCCGTGCAGAAATCGCGCGGTCTCGCCGAATTCATCGACACCATCACCGGTGAAATTCCGCAGAACTGGTCGATCGATGTCGCCACCGCACTCAGCCTCGTCAAGCTTGCCGAAATGCAGAAAGCTCTCGGTGGCGGTACCCGCCACGGCCATTCCCAGCCGCTCAGCAAGGCGGCCGGCGACTTCGATTTCTTCTAGCATCGCATTTCATTCCCGCATGCGCCGAACGAAACGCTCGCACAAGTTTCGGCGTCTATTCGTCAAATGAGGCAATAAGCCTGCTTTGTCTTTGACGGATCGTGCGAGAACAGAATGAATCTGTTAAATCAATTAGTTCAGATTATTAAGAACTTTGGTTCGCTTGGGCGGACGCGTTTGATGATCCTTGGTGGGGTCGGCGCCGCTTCCATCGCAATCATCCTGGCGGCGGCCATTTTCGTCAACAAACCGGCCCAGGAAACGCTTTATGTCGGCCTGGAGACGCCCGATCTCAACCAGATCAGCATGGCGCTCGCCGAAAGCAACATCGATTTTCAGGTCGGAACAGACGGTTCAAGCATCACCGTACCGGCCGGCATGACGGGCAAGGCCCGCCTGTTGCTTGCCGAACGCGGCCTGCCGAACAGCGCTAACGCCGGTTACGAGCTCTTCGACAATGTCGGTTCGCTCGGCCTCACCTCCTTCATGCAGGAAGTGACCCGCGTCCGTGCTCTCGAAGGTGAAATCGGCCGCACCATTCAGTCGATCTCCGGCATCACCGCCGCACGTGTCCACATCGTCATGCCCGAGGTCGGCAATTTCCGTAAGGCCGAACAAAAGCCGACGGCATCCGTCATGATTCGCGCCAGTGCCGCGACGGGGCGAAACGCTGCCACCTCGATCCGTCACCTCGTCGCCTCGGCCGTGCCGGGGCTTGATGTCGATGATGTGACGATCCTCGATTCCGCCGGCCAGCTTCTTGCTTCCGGCGACGAAGCCAGCAACAGTGCGCTGAACCGCTCGCTCAGCATCGTTCAGAACGTCCAGCAGGAAGTCGAATCGAATATCGACAAGGCGCTCGCACCCTTCCTCGGCATGGATAACTTCCGCTCCAGCGTAACGGCCAACCTCAACACCGACGCCCAGCAGATCCAGGAAACCACCTACGATCCGGAATCCAAGGTCGAGCGCTCGGTCCGCTCCACGAAGGAAAACGCCCAGTCCCAGCAGCGTCAGTCTGACAATGCGACGACGGTCGAGCAGAACATTCCGCAGGCAGCACCTGATGCCGGTGGCGCCAATGGTCCGCAGTCTGAGGACAAGACCGACAAACGCGAAGAGCAGACCAACTACGAAATCAACAGCAAGACCACGGCCACGACGCGCAGCGCATACCGGGTCGAAAAGCTCTCGATCGCCGTCGTCGTCAACAAGGGCCGCATCGCCAAGATGGTCGGCGAACCGGCTGACCAGGCCAAGATCGACGCCTACCTCGCTGAAATGCAGAAGATCGTTACTTCGGCCGCTGGTCTCGACACGAATCGCGGTGATGTGGTTACCGTCACGGCGATGGACTTCCTTGAGAACCAGCTTCTCGACGATGCGAATGGCGGCGTCCATGTCATGGATATTCTGAGCCGCAACCTCGCCGGCATCATCAACTCGCTGGCCTTCGTTGCAGTTGCCTTCGTGGTGGTCTGGCTGGGCGTGCGCCCCCTCATCCGCACCGTCAACGGCTCGGGCTCCTCCTCGGCAGTGCTCGGCGACGCCACTCCCGAATCGGCTGGCCTGGAACTGCCGGACTTCGCACCGGCGGGCGCTTCTTCGGGCGGCGCGCTCATGGATGGCTTCGGCTCCGACTTCGGCTTCGACAGCACCGAGGATCTGCTCAGCCTCGGCGACGACGACGGCAACTTCAACCGCCGGGTCAAGGAAGGTCCGGAACGCAAGCTTGCTCGCATGGTGGAGATCAACGAGGAGCGCGCCGCGAAGATCCTCAGGAAATGGGCCATCGACGAAGCAGCATGATGAAAAGGCCGGGAAACCGGCCTTTTTCTTTCTTATCTGTGGATAGATCGATCGATAACAAGAACGTGACCCATAATCGCAGCCGGCTCGTAAAGAGTCGGTTTTTCTATGGCAGAGAATTCGGATGTAGAGATCGCCGGGCAGCGGGGTGGCGTCGTTCGCATGAGGCTCAAGCCTTGCATAGGTTGGACGACATGAGTATTTCTACAGTAGAACAATAGTTCGTTGCTTTTGTGCGTTTGAGATTTGCTTTCGCCGGGCATTCGATTGCGGCACTTCCCTGGTCGGAACTGTGACAATTACGTCATTCAGACCGGTAATTTCGCTCAGCATCACTCGCGCATAAAGCGAGGAACATTGCGGCCAATGCCAGAATCATCCTAGTTTTATATATCTTCGCGAGAGCGGAGTGGTGATCGAATCACCGCATGAAAGGTCGCAAAAGTAAATCCCCAGAAGTCGGAGATGGTGATTTATGCTGCTTGGCTTACGCTTAAGTGATTCGAAGTGGGATTCGCGTGGGGCATGTATTTGAATCCCTTTCACAAAAACAGAACTTCTTTGCGAGAATCGGCCGTTTCTCAGCCGCAGGGCACTGCCAATGGATATGGATATATTTCAGGCGAATAAAGGCGAGAAGCATATGGCGAACTTCCTGGGCGCCAATGTGCCGGATCTTCAGCCGCGCGACGAACTGATCGATCGCCTGCGCGTCATTGCTGAGACCGGCAAGTTGCAGGCCGGCCTGCGGGCGCTGACCGACTACGTCGGTGCCATGCATTATCTGATGGCGCGCTGCGACCTCATTCAGGAAAGCGGTCTGGACTTTATTGTTTCGTCCGACTGGCCCTTCGATCTGGTGAAGGATGTCGCCAATGACCTGGTTGCCGGTTATGCGCGCTCGACGGAGTTCGAGAAGTGCATGCAGGTATTGCAACCAGGCTTTGCGCTTCTGCCCGAGAGCGCCGAAGTGCCGCATGGCGCCAGCCGGCAATATTGTTCTCTGACCCTCAATGTCGGCCGCTCTCGCTTGGCGCTGATGTTCCTGTTCAGGGAAGGCGTCGTTCTGTCGCCGGAACGTCTTCGGGACGTAGGCCTCCTGGCGGGCTATTTCGCAAGCTTCCTTCGGTGCGGGGGCACGAAGGTCGATCGCGATTTCGAACTGACGGACCGAGAGTTGGAATGCCTCTTCTGGATTGCGGAAGGCAAGACGAGCGACGAGATTGCCATGATCCTCGGCATCTCCCGGAATACCATCAATAATTACATCACCAGTGTGATGCGGAAGACTGCAACGAAGACTCGTTCCGAGGCGATAGCCTTCGCCGTTCGCAACAATCTCGTTTGAGGGGAATTATGGGGCATCAACCAGGCAGGGTGATAAGCAATACGGACCAGATGCGCATGGTACGTGTGAACAGGATTTCCAGCCGGTCTGACCTTTTCCCGCGTCTGATTGCCATGCAGAAGCTCGCGGATACGCAGGGTTTCGCCGTCTTTCGTGTCAGCGGCTCCGGTGTGCCGGCAAAGCAGCGACTGATCTGCGAGCTGGAGAACTGGGGTCCCTCGAATGCCGGCTTCGGCAAGGCCTTCATCGATGCCTATGGTGAGGCGTTGCTCGACCATATCGATCGTTCGCTGCTGCCGTTGTTCTGGGCCGGTAGCCATGACAGTGCGGCCCCAGGCCCAGCCGACTTCTCACCTTTCATGGTGAGGCTGAAAGATGGCATGGTGCCTTTCTCCGGTCTTGCTTTTCCGGTGCGCCTCGGCGCCATCGGCAACGGCTTTGTACTCTTCACCGGCGATGAAATCGATCCCCAGAGCGATACGATCATCGAGCTGCACGGCCGGTGCTGCAATGTCATGATGGATCTGCTGTCGCTCGATGAGCGGCGTGCGGCGGCGAGCGAAGCACTGAGTGAGCGTGAGATCGCTTGCCTTCAGCTCGCTGGTGATGGTCGTATCAGCGAAGAAATCGCCGACAAGCTCGGCTTGTCCGTCCATACGGTGAACGCCTATCTCGGCTCGGCAACCATCAAGCTCGATTCAGTCAACCGCATCCAGGCGATCGCCAAGGCGATACGCCTGGGTTACATTAGCTGACACAGCAAGGCCCGGTGCCTTGCGGACCGGGCCTGATATTCCCAAGCGGAAAAAATTGCTTTAGCCGGCGAGCGCCTGCGGCTTCGTCACGATATAGCGCGCTTCGTGCAGGCTCCTTTGGAGAAAAGCCGTGTTTGCGTCCGGATCGCTGGAAGCGTTCTGGAAGGAAATATGATTGATCTCGATGCCGGCGTGGTCTTCTGCCAGCGTCAGCTGCGCATAGACGGTCACGCCGCGGGGCTTGATTTCGAGATCGAGCACAACTTCGGGCTTGCCACCCCATTCCAGCGTGTAATTTCCACCCAGGCCGAAGTTGACAGTGCCAGGATGGAAAAACAGTTCCGCCGCGGAAGCGACGAGGTCGGCGAGATTGCCGTAATACTCGAAACGCAGCAGAGAAATGAGATCGGATGCGTCCAGAAGCCTGAGCTCGGTTGCGACCGGGCTGATCGCTTCTGCAAGGATTTTTTCACGCTGGGCAGAGTAGGGGCATTTTTTCATTCGACTTATCTTACCCGTTTGTTCTTGGCCTCCGCGGCGTAAACCCGATGAATGAGTTCCGCGACGGCCTTATAGAAGACTGACGGTATGACACTATCCACCGAGACTTGCGCAAACATGGAGCGTGCGAGAGGTGGATCCTCGAACACGGGGATGTTGTTCTCTTCGGCGATCTCCCTGATTTTCAACGCAATAAGGTCCTGGCCCTTGGCAAGGACGACCGGCGCATCGTTTTCCTCGCGTACGTAACGCAGCGCCACGGCATAGTGGGTCGGGTTGGCGATGACGAGGGTGGCGCGCTGGACGCTGGAGATCATGCGCCGGCGGGCGCGGTCACGCATGACGGAGCGCTGCCTGCTCTTGACGAAGGGGTCGCCCTGCGACTGCTTGTTTTCTTCCTTCACCTCGTGCTTCGTCATCTTCAGCTCGGTGAACCAATGATACCGCGTCCAAAAGACGTCGGCGATGGCGACGAGAGCGGTGGCGACCAGCATGACGATGATGATCTTGCGCATCGCCGTCATCATGCGAACCATGATCGTCTGCGGATCGGAGAACATCGCATCGATCGAGCCGAAATATTCGCTTCTGAGGACGAAGAAGAGAATCACCCCGACGACGACCACCTTGAAGAGCGATTTACCAAATTCGACGAGGCCCTGGAGGCTGAAGAGCCGTGACCATCCCTTGATCGCTGAAATACGCGAGGCCTGCGGACGGATGCGTTCGAGAACCGGCGTCGGCAGGTTCTGAAAGACGGACGAGGCGATACCGAACGCCATGAACATGATGAAGGCTGGGGCCAGAAACGCAGCCACGGCCCAGCCGAGCTTCGCAAAGAGCGAGAGGACGTCAGGCCCGGTTTCGATCTTCCACTGGTCCGGCTGCTCAAAGATGTCGCGCAGGGTTTCGGCCATGTGTGACGTTGCGTTTGGAAGGAAGAAGACGAGATAGATGAAGGTCGCCAGAATCGTCGCGAAGATCGAGATTTCACGCGAGTGGGGGGTATTACCTTTTTCGGCGGCATCCGACCGCTTTTTCGCGGTAGGGGCTTCTGTTTTGCTGTCCTTGTCTTCATCGGCCAAATGCGCGGCCCTCCGTCAAAGAAAAAGGCCGCTGCTGGAGTGCGGCCTGTTTCCATGAAGGGTAGTCTTGTGCCTGCTGCCGATCAACCGCTGCCTTGCCGGCGAACAGTCTTGTCAACAACTGCGACGGCTTTAGAGCCTTTCCTGGTCAGATTGAAGCATTCTGCCGGAGCAGCTTTTCGTCAGGGCAGAAGCGATTGGCGAAGGGCATACCTCAAGGTACGTCCGAGCCGATCGCTTCTGATCCTGGCGGAAAGATGCCCGGCCCCTTGGGTTGGCTGAAACGGGCCGCCTGATCGACCGGCCGGCTTGGCCGTAGATTTGGGCTACGACGCGCGCCGGCCGGTCGACCATCCGACTCCGTTTGAGCCAACAGAATGCTTCAATCTGACCAGGAAAGGCTCTAAGCGGCTGCCGGACCGCCTTCCTTTTCCTTGAGTTCGATCTGGCCGGCATTGGCCAGACGGATCGCTTCCTGCGCGACAGCGCGCCGGGCAATCGCGATTTCGCGCGGATTGACGCCGGCCATGCCGCTTTGCAGATCCGATTCGATCATGCGGCGCTGGCGCGGACTGATGGCTGACAGTACCGATTCGCGGATTTCGGCCGATGCGCCGCGCAGCGCGACGGTGAGAACGTCGGACGAGATATCGTTGAGCAGCATGACGCGGCTGCGCTGCGGCATGAACATGAGGTCTTCGAAGAGGAAGATCTTCGGACGGACCTTGTTGACCGCTTCGCGGCTGATCGATTCGAGCGAGGTGAGCAGCGTGTCGACCTGCGGCTTGTCCATTTCGTTCATCAGGTCGGCGACCTTGGTCGAGCCGGATGCGTTGCGTTCCGCGTCGACCTCGGCAAGCAGCGTCATCACCTGATTTTCAATGATCTGCGCAGCCTTCGGGCTGACGCTCTTCATGTTGACCGTGCGGTTCATGATGTCTGCGCGGCGGTTGTCGGGAAGCTGCAGCAGCACCTTCGCGCCGAAGGACGAGGGCATCATGGACAGAATATAAGCAACGGTCTGCGGATGCTCGCGTAGCAGGAACTGGGCGACGAAGGCAGGTTCCGCCTCGGCGAGACGGTCCCAGATAGAGGTCTCGTAGGCCTGGAAGGCGGTGCGGCGGCCGAGCAGGCTGTCGACTTCGTCCGGCGTCAGGCCTTCCTCGAGGATGGCTTCGATCGCCTTGGCGTTGTCCATCAGACCAGCGCCTTCGGTGAAGAGATCTTCGAATTCGCCGACGAGCTGAAGAAGCTCGTCCGGCGGGATGGCACGAAGCGCCTGGGCAGATCCGATGATGGTCTGCAACTCGGCCTGCGTGAAATATTTCAGCAGTCGGCCGGCGACTCCTTTCCCCATAGCGAGAAGAACTGCCGCCGCCTTTTCAGCCTGGGTCAACGGTTTCCCGGCAAGTGCGCCGCCGAAATCGTCAAAGTCCATCATGGTCTAACCTCTCCGTCCCGCACAGGGATCAGGCTTTTTTCGTGCTCAAAACTTCTATCAGTTTTACACCGAACCGCGTGTCGTCATTATCAAGGACCGTAATCTCGCCGCGCGCAATCCTGCGGCCGTTCACCATTATTTCGACCGGCTCGCCGATCTTCTTGTCGAGCGCGATGGTGGCACCCTCGGTGAGGTTCATCAGGCCTGAAACCTGCATGCGGCTCGTCCCGAGCACGATCTGGACATCGATAGGAATATCCATGATCAGGTCGAAATTCGAGTTCAGTGCGCTGCCGAGCGGTGCCGGAGCGGACTGGAAGGAATTGCCGCCGAAGCTCGGCGCGGCGCCAAGGCTGGAAGCACTTGCCGCACCCATGCTCGCAGCATTGCCACCGAAATCGTCGCCGCCCCCGAAATCGCTGCCTGCGAAATCGGCGTCGCCGAAGGAGGTTTCGCCGGCATCGCCGCCGAAAGGCGAGAGGTCCGTTCCTGCTGCGAAAGCATCATTCTGCAGGTCGTCGCCGAACTGCGAAAGGTCGCCGTCGGAATCTTTCTTCAGCACGCCGCGCAGGTCGTCGATAGCCTGATCCAGATCGGCTTCACTGCCCGGCATGTCCAGGGAGAGGTCACTGTTCTGCTGTGTCTTCTTCGTAGCCATGAAATCACTATTCCAGTTGAAACTTGCCTCAAACTGCCTTTGCAGCGCTGAAAGCGAGAGAACCGATTAATTCATTAAGTGCCGGATCAGCTCATCATCCGAATTCATGGTGTCTTTCACGCGCACCATGTAGTTGTCGCCTGAACGCCCGAACTCGCACACATACAATTCTCGGCTGTTGGCGCTGACTTCCACGCGTACGTCGCCGCTGTCGCGGAAAGGAATGACATCGCCAGCCATCAGCTTGGAAATCGTCCGCAGAGTCAGATCCTGCAGGCGAATCTTCGCTTCGAGGGTCACCTGCGACCGGCGAACCTGGTCGCCGATCTGTTCCGTCCACTCCGGCGACTTGTTCGGCTGTTTCTTCGGCTTCGGGGCCGAAACCTTGGTCTTGAGCAGTGCCGCCTGGGGAACGATCAGGCTGAATTCGGAAGTGATGCCGGCAAGCGTGATCGACATGTTGATCGCAGCCGCGAATTCATCCGGACGGTCTTCCGGCGGGCGGATGCGCGCTTCAAGAGCGAAGGGAGCCGACAGGCTGGGCTCGAATCCGCCCGGCGCGTTGACGGCCGAACGCAGCACCTTGGAAATCTTGTCGAACACCATGCCGGCGAGGTCGAGCTCGATCACGGAGAGAAGCCGGTCGGCCGGCTCCTCAATCGTCTCGGCAGTAGCGCCAAGCAGATGTTCCATCAGGGTAATGACGAAACCGTTGCCGCAGCCAATCGTGATGTTCTGGGACCAATTGCGCAGCGTCGCATCGACCAGCGTCATGTTGGTGCTGAGATCGTCGATCAGATGATTCTTGTAGCCGATCTCGCAGCCGAGATAGCCGACTGTCACGTCGAGGCCGGTCTCGCTCTTCAGGATGTCAGGAAGGAATTCGCTGTAGATCTCACCGAAGGAACTGCAGAGCTTGGCAACCCTGCCCTTGTCGCCAAGACCGCCGGTCAATTTGGCAAGGAGGGCAGGATCCATTGTCTGGTTGTCATGCGAAGCATTGCTCATAGTCATTTAAGCTGCCTTGTTTTCGCCACCTGGGTTCATCATTTCCTGCTCCACTGCGTCGATCGACGGGCGTTCATACGCCGAGATCGTCTTGCGGCCGTATTCGAGGGCGACCTGCGGCACCGAGCCGTTCATGTAGGCAAGCAGGGTCTGCTTGACGACGACGTAGAGGCGGTGCTGCTTGGAGCGGACGACCTTGATCTGCGAGACCAGGGGAGAGCAGACGCAGTAGGAAAGCAGAATGCCGAGGAATGTGCCGACGAGTGCTGAACCGATGAGGTGGCCGAGCACTTCCGGCGAGTCGTTGATGTGCGCCATGGCCTTGATGACGCCGAGAACCGCCGCAACGATACCGATGGCAGGGAACGAATCGCCCATGATCTGGATCGCGTGGTATGGCTTCATCTTATCATGAAGGATGGTGTTGATTTCTTCGTCCATCAGCGCCTCGATCTCGTGGGAGCGGGCGTTGCCGATGATGATCAGGCGCACGTAGTCGCAGATGAAGGCCGTCAGTTCCTTGTTCTTCAGAACCGTCGGGGCTGACTGGAAGATCGTCGATTCGGCCGGGTTGTCGATATGCGCTTCGATTTCGTTGCGCGACTTCGTGCGCAGGTCGCGCATCAGCGAATAGAGCACGCCGAGCGTATCGAGGTAGTTCCGCTCCTTGGGGACGGCGTGCTTGAAGGCCTCGCCGAGCGCCTTGCCGGAGTCCTTCACCACCTTCATGGGGTTCGCCATGATGAAGCTGCCGAGACCGGCGCCGCCGATGATCAGAAATTCGAAGGGCTGAAAAAGAGCATCGACTTCGCCGCCCATGGCCATGAAGCTGCCGACGATACAGCCGCAGACAACTACAAATCCGATAATAATATTCATCGTCAGCCCAATCTGAACGTTGCTTTTCTTTGCGACGGATAGGGTTTGTGCCTTGCGTGAGGCTGATGAAAGCGGCTTTTGCGCATTCGTTTGCGCTGCCAGCTTCGCGCAAGGATTTGCCTTCATATTGAACGTGACGAGTGGGCTTATGCGCGCCCATGTCTGAGATGCCGCTCAGCGGAACCCCGTGGCCGAACGAAAAGGAGCCCGGTGTTTCGTCCCGTTTATCGCCAATGTGGAGCTTACCGACATGCAATCCGGTCTTTACGTTTCCCTGTCGTCGCAGATGGCTCTCGAAAAACGCCTGACGACGATCGCCGACAACATGGCCAACGTAAACACGACCGGGTTTCGCGGCACCGAGGTAAAGTTCGATGAAATGATGGCGAACAACCAGAACAAGACGAACACCAAGGTCGCCTTCGTCTCCCAGGGCAACGACTACCTGGACACCACCCATGGCGAAATGCAGCACACCGGCAACATGCTCGACTTCGCCATTAAGGGCGATGCCTGGTTCTCTCTAGATACGCCGGCCGGCCGCGTTCTGACGAGGGACGGCCGCTTCACGATACGCGATACCGGTGAGCTGGTTTCCACTCGCGGCTATTCGGTTCTCGATGCAGGCGGTGCGCCGATCGTACTCAACGCCGCCGGCGGCGAACCGAAGGTCGGTACGGACGGAATCATTTATCAGAATGACCGCCAGGTCGGTTCACTCGGCCTCTTCGAAGCCGATATCAGCAAGGGTTACCTGCGCTACGAAAACAGCGGCATCATGACGACCGAGCCGCCGCGCGCCGTCGTCGACCGCTTCAATGTTGGGGTCGAGCAGGGCTATCTCGAAAATTCCAACGTCAATGCGATGCACGAGATGACGCAGCTCATCGAGGTCAACAGGGCCTTCGATAGCGTGTCCTCGCTGATGCGCGATAGCGAAGATTCCTTCAAGGAAGCGGTTCAGACGCTGGGCGGCAGCCGCTAAGGCAGGGTTTGAAGCATGAATACCACCCTGTTGACCGAGGATGCGCTCTCGCCGAAGCTGACGCATCTCGGTGATCTCGCAAAACGCTATGCCTCACCGGAATTCTCGGTCGCTCACGGCGGGCGCGTGCATACGATCGCCGCCGGCCACTATACTGTGCGCGGCCTTTCCCGGCATGTGCGCCTCGGCGAGTTCGTCGCGCATAAATCCGCGACGGGCGTCCATCTCGGCGAAGTGGTCAGGGTGGAGCCGGATTTGGTTTATGTCTGCCCTATCGAACCGGGCGAACCGATCGGCATCCATGACGTCGTCATCCACAAGGGTGCCTTCCGTATCTCTCCGTCGGACAGCTGGTGCGGCCGCACCATCAATTCCCTCTGCGAGCCGATCGACGGTCTCGGCCCGATCACCGAAGACCTGGATCGCCGTTCGATCTCGAACACTGCGCCGCCTTCGATGACGCGTCAGCGCGTCGAAAACGGGTTCAAGACCGGCGTACGCGCGATCGATATCTTCTCTCCGCTCTGCCTCGGCCAGCGTCTCGGCATTTTCGCCGGCTCGGGTGTCGGCAAGTCGACGCTGCTGTCGATGCTGGCCCGCGCCGACGCTTTCGACAAGGTGGTGATTGCGCTCGTCGGCGAACGCGGCCGTGAAGTCCGCGAATTCATCGAGGATACGCTCGGCAGCAACATGAAGAAGGCGGTTGCGATCGTCGCCACCAGCGACGAGAGCCCGATGCTGCGCAAGATGGCGCCGCTGACGGCCATTACGATCGCCGAGCATTTCCGCGATAAGGGCGAAAACGTTCTTTTCATCGTCGATAGCGTGACGCGTTTCGCCCATGCGATTCGCGAAGTGGCGACCGCGGCAGGCGAGCCGCCGATCGCCCGCGGTTATCCGGCCTCCGTCTTTACCGAGCTGCCGCGTCTCCTTGAGCGCGCCGGTCCGGGTGCGGAAGGGACTGGCACCATCACCGCGATCATCTCTATCCTCGTCGATGGCGACAATCATAACGATCCGATCGCCGACTCCACGCGCGGTATTCTGGATGGCCATATCGTTCTCCAGCGCAGCCTGGCGGAGGAGGGGCGCTACCCGCCGATCGATCCGCTCGCATCCATCTCGCGTCTTGCCCGCAAGGCCTGGACTCCGGATCAGGAGAAGCTGGTTTCCCGCCTCAAGGTGCTGATCCATCGCTTCGAGGAAACGCGCGATCTGCGTCTCATCGGCGGCTACCGTCCAGGCGCCGATCCCGATCTCGACATGGCGGTCAAGCAGGTGCCGATCATCTATGACGTCCTGAAACAATCTCCGGGAGATCGCGAATCGCTTGATGCCTTCGCCGATCTTGCCGGTGCTCTCAAGGCCGCCGCCGGCGTACCCACTCCGAGTGCGCCTATTCAAAGGAGGGCCTGATCATGGCCGATTTCGAAGACGAACGGATCGCCGCGCTGAAAGAGCGCAACAAAGGACTGCTGCTCGACCGCGCGCTGACCTTTTTGGGCCTGGCACTTGCCGGCGCCTCCGCCTTCTTCCCCTGGTACGTCTTCTTCAACGAGGACAAGTTCGGCATCAGCGTCGCCGATAGCAATGCCTCACGTGAATTGCCGGACTGGCCGGCGCGCAACGTTTTCAGCGTTTCACCACTCGCCATGGTCAACAAGAAGGATGAAGGCAAGAAAGTTCCACCGATCGACAACATGACGACGGCAACCGTTTCCGAGCTCGGCAAGGAGCGCAGCGGCGACGCCTCGATGGAGGATCAGCCTTTCCCCGGCAAAGGCTCTTTCCGCCTGCTGCATGTGGCCAACGGCCGGGCACTCATCGAAGATCCCTCGGGCATGTATGTCGTGCGCGTCGGCTCGATCCTGCCTGACGAAAGCCGCCTTGCCACATTGGAACAGCGCGACGGCAAATGGGTGATCGTCACCTCCAAGGGTGAGATCTACCAGAACAACTAGTTCAGGCAAAAAGCGAATCGCTGCGAGTCCCTGTCGGAGAAACGGTTGGGCGGCGGCGGTCGGTGTCTGCAAGTAATTTCGAAGAATGGCTTGTAAAGCCTGCATTTACCGTAAGTCCCACGCAAGATTACCGCCCTAGGTTCGGCGTAGTAAAAACGGAGAGTTCTCATGCAACCGATTCAACTTTTCGACTTGGCTTCAAAGCAGGCGGAATGGCTGACGATTCGTCAGGAGGTTGTTGCCGGCAACATCGCGAATGCAAACACGCCGAAGTTCCGTGCGAAGGACGTGACGCCTTTTCAAGCGGTGCTCGATCAGTCGGACGTGACGATGGCGCGCACCAATCCGATGCATCTGAGCGGCAACGATTTCAGCACGAGCGGCGACATCGACGTGAAGGATGCCGCACTCGATCAGGAAATCGGCGTTCAGGAATCCGGCAACACCGTCGGTGTGGCCGAAGAACTTTCCAAGTCCGGCGAGATCAAGCGTCAATACGACCTGAACACTTCGCTGGTCAGTTCCTTTCATCGAATGATGTTGATGACGGTAAGGAAGTAGGCTCATGGATCCGCTTTCAGCAGCAATGAAAATCGCAGGTTCCGGGCTCGAGTCGCAGTCGACACGTCTGCGTATCGTCTCGGAAAACATCGCCAACGCCCGTTCGACTGGCGACACACCCGGTGCCGATCCCTATCGTCGCAAGACCATCACCTTCGGCCAGCAACTGGATCGCGCCAGCGGCGTCGAGACCGTCAACGTCAAGAAGATCGGTACGGATGAAGGCGATTTCACCAAGGAATACGACCCGAGCAATCCTGCTGCGGACGAAAAGGGCATCGTCAAGATGCCGAACGTCAACATCCTGATCGAGATGGCCGACATGCGCGAAGCCAATCGCTCGTATGACGCCAATCTGCAGACGATCAAGCAGACTCGCGACCTCATTTCCTCGACGATCGATCTCCTGAAGAGCGGACAATAATGATCAGCAGCGTACAGAATGTCAGCAATCTTTCGATGACCCGCGCGCTCGGCGCCATCGATACCGAAAATTCTGCCTCTTCCTCGACCGCGATGTCGTCTGCTGCCGCAGGCGCATCCGGCGGCCTGAGCTTCGCCTCCGTCATGGGCAACATGGCGAGCGAAGCCGTCAGCAGCCTGAAGGGCGCGGAAAACATGTCTTTCGCCGGCATCAAGGGCACGGCTTCCACGCGCGAAGTCGTCGATTCCATGCTGCAGGCCGAGCAGACCCTTCAGACTGCAATCGCCATTCGCGACAAGGTCGTCTCGGCCTTCCTCGAAGTCACCAAGATGCAGATGTAACTGATTTGAGGACGAACACATGAGAGCGCTCGCCATCGCAGCAACGGGCATGGATGCCCAGCAGACCAACCTGGAAGTCATCGCGAACAACATCGCAAACATCAATACGACCGGTTTCAAGCGCGCCCGCGCCGAGTTCACCGATCTTCTCTACCAGACCGAACGCGCCAAGGGTGTCGCCAACCGCGCCAACCAGGCTGTCGTCCCGGAGGGCGCCAATATCGGTCTTGGCGTCCAGACTTCGGCTGTGCGCAATCTGCATCTCCAGGGCGAATTGACCCAGACCGGTAACGACCTCGACGTCGCAATCGTCGGCAAGGGCTTCTTCCAGATCCAGTCGACCGATGGCACGACGCTCTATAGCCGCGCCGGTGCGCTCAACAAGAACGACCAGGGCCAGCTCGTCAACATCGACGGCTATGAAGTCATCCCCGGCGTCACTATCCCGCAGGGTTCCACCGAGCTGACGATCAGCCGCTCCGGCGAAATCACCGCCAAGCTGCCCGGCCAGACGACTCCGACCACTCTCGGCCAGCTTACGCTCGCCGACTTCGTCAACGAAGCCGGCCTGCAGCCGATCGGCGACAACCTCTTCCAGGAAACGCCCGCATCCGGCGAAGCGGTCATCAGCAATCCTGACCAAGACAATATGGGCTATCTCAAGCAGGGCTATCTGGAATCCTCGAACGTCGATCCGGTCAAGGAAATCACCGAGCTGATTTCGGCCCAGCGCGCTTATGAAATGAATTCCAAGGTGATCACGACAGCTGATGAAATGGCATCCATCGTCAGCAAGAACCTGAAGTAAGAGGGAAGGGCCGAACATGACGTTTCGCCGGGCAGGACACATCCAAGGATGGGTGGCTGCGGCCACGATCGCAATCGCCGGCATGGTCGTGCCGGCAGCAGCGGATGCCGGCATGGGTTATGCCGTCGTCCCGACAACGATCATCTACCCCGGCGACACGATTTCGAGCTCTCAGCTTCAGGAAGTCGAGGTCACCAACCCCAACCTCTCCGGAGACTACGCAAAGTCGGTCTCCCAGGTCGAGGGGCTTGTTTCCAAGCGCACGCTCCTGCCGGGCCGGACGATTTCGGTCTCCGCCCTGCGCGAGCCCTATACGGTCACACGCGGTTCCAATATCCGCCTGGTCTTCCAGCTTGGCCAGATGACCATTTCCGCTGCCGGCTCGCCTCTCGAAGATGGTGCGACCGGCCAGATGATCCGTGCACGCAATATGGATTCCGGCGTTATCGTCAGCGGCACCGTGCTCGCCGATGGTACGGTCCATGTGAGGGCAAAATGAAGTTCTTCTTTCGCATCCTGAGCCTGGTTGCGGTTTTGGCGATGAGCCTGACCGATGTCGCGCCCGCCTGGGCGCTGACGTCCCGCATCAAGGACATTGCCTCGCTTCAGGCCGGCCGCGACAACCAGCTCATCGGCTACGGCCTCATCGTCGGTCTGCAGGGCACCGGCGACGGTTTCCGTGCTTCGCCCTTCACCGAGCAGTCCATGCGCGCGATGCTGCAGAACCTCGGTATCTCCACGCAGGGCAGCCAGTCGAACGCCAAGAACACGGCGGCCGTCATGGTCACCGCCAACCTGCCGCCCTTCGCAAGCCCCGGCAGTCGGATCGACGTGACCGTCAGCTCGCTCGGCGATGCGACATCGCTGCGTGGCGGCACGCTGGTCATGACCTCGCTGTCGGGCGCCGACGGCCAGATCTATGCCGTCGCTCAGGGCGCCGCGATCGTCACCGGCTTTCAGGCCCAGGGACAGGCGGCGACCTTAACCGAAGGTGTGACGACAGCCGGTCGCGTGCCGGGCGGCGCGATCATCGAGCGCGAACTGCCGTCCCGCTTCAAGGATTCGGTCAACCTCGTCCTGCAGCTCCGCAACCCCGATTTCTCGACCGCGATCCGCATCGCAGATATCGTCAACGGCTACGCCAAGGCACGCTTCGGCGGTCCGGTTGCGGAAGCCAAGGATTCGCAGGAGGTCATCATCGAGAAGCCGCGCGAGGCCGATCTCACGCGTCTGATGGCCGATATCGAAAACCTCGTGGTCGAAACCGATACACCGGCCAAGGTCGTCATCAACGAACGCACCGGCACGATCGTCATCGGCTCGGATGTTCGCGTCTCGCCGGTCGCCGTCAGCTACGGTACATTGACCGTGCAGGTCACCGAAACGCCGCAGATCATCCAGCCCGAGCCCTTCTCGCGTGGTGAGACCGCTGTCCAGCCGCAGACGGATATCCAGGCGCAGAAAACGGGCGGACGGGTTGCGATCATCGACGGTCCTGACCTGCGCACTCTCGTTGCCGGTCTCAACAATATCGGTGTCAAACCGGATGGCATCATCGCCATTCTCCAGGGCATCAAATCTGCAGGCGCCCTGCAGGCGGAGCTTGTGCTGCAATGATCAAGATCACGAACGAGAACCCGATCGTCGAATTTCTGCGCCGGATGGCATTGCCGGCCGCAGGCCTCGTGCTGCTTTCCATTCCCGGCGCCTTCGCCCAGGAAGTGGCGCCGGCGGGCGACATCACCTCGACGGACGAGGTCAAGCAGTTCTGCACGAATATCGCCGATCCGGCGCGCGATCAGCGCTATCTTCTGCAGAAACAGGAGCTCGAGAAGCTGCGCGCCGATATCGACAGCCGCGTTGCCGAGATGGATAAGCGCAAAGCCGAATACCAGGACTGGCTGAAGCGGCGTGACGATTTCCTCAAGCAGGCCGAGGCCGGCCTGACGGATATCTACAAGAAGATGAAGCCGGATGCGGCGGCCCTGCAACTGCAGGACGTCAGGCCCGAACTGGCCGCCGCCGTCATCATGCGGCTCGGGCCGCGACAGTCCAGCCTGATCCTGAATGAGATGGATTCCGCCAAGGCTGCCAACATCGCCGGCATCATCGCAAGTGCGTCTGATCCCAATACCTCGAAGGATCCTTCATGAATAAGCGTTTACCGGCTGTGATCGCCGCCGTCGCCCTCCTTGCAGGCTGCCAGTCCACGGCAGTCAACGAGATCGGCCGCGCGCCTGCCATGAGCCCGATCGGCAGCGGTCTCGCCTACGGCCAGACGCCGCAGATGGGGCTCTATCCGAAGCAGCCGCGCGCGGTGGCCCAGGGCTATTCGCTGTGGAGCGATTCGCAGGCCGCGCTCTTCAAGGATGCGCGCGCGCTCAACGTCGGCGATATCCTGACGGTCGATATCCAAATCAACGACAAGGGATCCTTCGACAACGAGACCAATCGCAGCCGCAAGAATTCGAGCGGCATGAACTGGGATGTCGACGCCCAGATCTTCGGTTGGACGCCACAGTCCAAGACGGATCTGACCTACGGTTCCGACACGAGCACGGACGGCAAGGGCAAGATCGAGCGCACCGACAAGCTCAACCTTCTGGTTGCCGCCGTTGTCACCGGCATTCTCGAAAACGGCAATCTGGTTATCAGCGGTTCGCAGGAAGTTCGCCTGAACCAGGAACTGCGTATCCTCAACGTCGCCGGCATCGTGCGTCCGCAGGACGTCAATTCCGACAACCAGATCTCCTACGACAAGATCGCCGAAGCCCGCATCTCCTACGGTGGCCGCGGCCGCCTGATGGAAGTGCAGCAGCCGCCGCGCGGCCAGCAGGCCGTCGATCTCTTCTCGCCGCTTTGAGGCTGAACCAAGATGGCAGACAACGAAACAGGCGAAGGCAAAAAGAAGAAGTCGGGCGGTATGGTGATGACGATCATCGGCCTTGCCGTGCTGACGCTCGTCGGCGTCGGTGGCGGCTGGGCGGTCGGCAACATGGTGGCCCCGAATATCCGCAGTGCCGCGGAGGCCGAACAGGCGAAGGAGGCCGAGGCCAAGAAGAAGGCCGAGGGCGGTCTTCCGAAGATCGCGAGCGAAGCCAACAACATCGTGCTGCTCGACCCGGTCACGTCGAACCTCGCTTATCCCTCGGAAAACTGGATCCGACTCGAGGTGGCGCTGATGTTCAACGGGCCGCCGGATGTCAAGGTCGCCGAGGATATTCACCAGGATATCCTGGCTTATGTCAGGACCGTTTCCCTTCAGCAGATCGAAGGGCCGCGCGGCTTTCAATATCTCAAGGATGACATCCAGGAACGTGTTGACCTTCGCTCTCAAGGGCGCGTATCGAAGGTCATGTTCAGGACCTTTGTCATCGAATGATTCGACTCATAGCCTTGCTTGCTGCCATGATGGCGGTGCCGGAACTGGCGGTGGCCCAGCAGCTGCCGACTGATCTATTGAACATCCCGGTCGACGGCTCCGTCGCCGCCTGGATCATCAGGACGTTCGGCCTCCTGACCGTGCTTTCGGTCGCGCCGGGCATCCTCATCATGGTGACGAGCTTCCCGCGCTTCGTCATTGCGTTTTCGATCCTGCGTTCGGGCATGGGTCTCTCTTCGACCCCATCGAACATGATCCTTCTCTCGCTCTCGCTGTTCATGACCTTCTACGTCATGTCGCCGACCTTTGACCGGGCCTGGCAGGACGGCGTTCAGCCGCTGCTTGCCAACCAGATCGACGAGGCAACGGCAGTTCAGCGCATTGCCGAGCCGTTCCGCACGTTCATGTCGGCCAATACGCGCGACAAGGATCTCGCGCTCTTCGCCGACCTTGCCCGCGAGCGTGGCCAGAATATCCAGACGACCGAGCCTATCGACTACCGCATCCTGCTGCCCGCCTTCATGATCTCGGAGATCCGGCGCGGTTTCGAAATCGGCTTCCTTATCGTCTTGCCTTTCCTCGTCATCGACCTGATCGTTGCGACGATCACCATGGCCATGGGTATGATGATGTTGCCGCCGACCTCGATCTCGCTGCCATTCAAGATCCTCTTCTTCGTGCTGATCGACGGCTGGAACCTTTTGGTCGGCAGCCTCGTGCGTTCCTTCAGCTGACGGATAGAAGCCAGGCCGCCGTCTCGCAGATTTTCCCCCTCACAAACACATTGCCCGCCGGATCGCTCCGGTGGGCTTCGTGTTTGTGGATGTGCCTGACTTAGCTATTCGAACCGAAGGGCTCGGTGCGCGGCGGCAGCGCCGGAACGTCGATATGATCGGGGCCGAGGCCCTGTTTGGCGCGCTCAGCCATCAGCTCGTAGGCATGTTCGAGGTGGTGGCAGAAGCGCTCGGCATCGAAGAGCGGCGCGATGTAACGCTTCTCCCGCAGATGCGTCTTGTAGCCGGCGACGCGTTCCGGGTTGAGCGCGAGCTCGACAGCCAGGTCCTCGTAGGCCTGCAGGTCGTCGGCGACGAGCTCCGGCAGATCGATTGCCCTGAGCAGGCTTTCGCTGACACGGGAGGCGAAGTTGGTGCCCTTCACCGTCAGAACCGGCAGGCCGCCCCAGAGCTGTTCCGAGGTGGTGGTGTGACCGTTGACGGGGAAGGTGTCGATACCGAGGTCGGCCGCCTGCTGACGGCTGATGTGCTGTTCATACGGCGCACGCGGGCAGAAGATGATCCTCTTCGGCGAAATGCCGCCAGCCTGGAAGCGTTCGAGCAGATTTTCCATGTTGCGGGCCGTGTTTGCCATCAGCCAGAGCACGCTGTCGGGCGCACGCTTGAGGATCCGGCACCAGCTGTCGACCACTTGCGAGGTGATCTTACGGTTACCGTTGAAGGACGCGAAGATGAAGGCATTTTCCGGCAGTCCGAGCTGCTCGCGCGTGACCGGCTGTGGCTGCGGGCGGTTTGCCGGGTCATTCGGCTGATAGCTCTCCGGCATGCGCAGGAATTTCTCGTGGTAGAAGGGTTTGGCCACGTCGGGCAGCACCGAGTGATCGCCGATGACATAATCGAGATCGACATTGAGTGTGCTGCCGGGGAAGCCCAGCCAGGCGACCTGGATCGGCGCCAGCGGCAGATTGAAAGCGGCGGCGCGGCTTCCGGAGGTATGGCCCTTGAGGTCGACCATGATGTCGATGTTTTCGGCGCGGACGGCCTTCAGGATCGCTTCGTCGGACTGGCCGTAGACATCGACGATCTTGCCCCAGCGACTGCGATCGGTGTTGTTCTTCTCCAGATATTCGGGCTGCGTGTGGTCGAAGAGTGTAATTTCGAAACGATTGCGGTCGTGAAGCTCGAGGACGCGCTGCAGCAGCTTCATCGTCGCGTGCGCATCCCAGAAATCCGAGGACATGTAACCGATGCGGATCTTCTCGGACCACGTATGCGGCAGGCCGCGCCGGTAGGCCACGCGCGCCGGGTCGAGCGGCTTCGTGCCGATGGTTGCGTAGCGATTGTAATCCTCGTTGCCGCACCAATGCAGGTGATAGAAGGGGTTGTCCTTCCTCAGCATATCAATGTCGTTCTTGGCGAGTGCGGCGTCGATAGGCATCTGATGCTTGTTCGCTTCATCGAATTCGTTGAATTCGCGCACGCAGACGAGATAGAGGAAGCGGAAGGCGAGATTGCCCGGGTAGCGTCGGAAGAGGTTACGGGCGAGTGTTTGGTTCGTCTCGTCCATGAGGTCGTCGCTGAGCAGCAGTGCGGCGAGGCGTGCATGCTCCGGATTCTGGCTCTCGGACAGGATCTTCTTGAAGGGGCGCAGCAGATCGCGCCGCTGCCGGCGCAGATAGATCGATGCGATAATGAAGGCGAGTTCCGAATCTTCCTGCGCCTTGCTGAGATTGCGCATCGCGATCAGAAGGGCTTCGTCCTCGTTGCCGGCCTCAAGGTGGATCTTGGCGGCGGTCTTCAGGAATTCGAACGCGCCTTGCCCGGCGCAATCGGCCGCCAGCCCATAGGCCTTGGCAGCATCGGTCTTGAAGCCCAGCTGCAGCAGGTTCTTGGCCAGAAGAGAGTAGGTCTTGGCGTCCTTCTGGGTATCGATGAGCTGGTTGAGCGTCGCCAGGGATTGTGTATAGCGGCCTGCCTGATAATCCCGGGATGCCGCCGAGAACGAAACTTTGCTGTTCAAAACCTAACTCCGTGAGGAAATGTTCCGGCATGAAATGGTGATTGACGGGACGCTCAATCAGGCCGTCCCGCAGAATGCAGGTTGCCCGACGATACTATCCCGGCTTCTGCCACACTGGCATTCGAAGCTTGCTTGAAACCGGTGCAGCCGAATGCCCGCTTTCCGGGAAAGCTGGGGTTTCGAAGACGGATTCAAGCAACATTAACCATGCAATTGAAGCGGCCTGGCCGGGAGCCCCGCTTTTAAGAAGTTGGCAAGTATTGGCTGCGAGATTGCCCTGGACATGACGGGTTTGGGCCAAGAAACAAAGGCACCGAGTGGCATGAAGCTGGTCCGTCATCGCCGGTATTTATAGTCCGGTATGTCCTCCTTTTTTGTATCTAGTTTTCTAGGGGACACACTTATGACGAGCATTAACACGAACAATTCCGCCCAGGCCGCTCTTCAGACGCTGCGTGGCATCAACCAGGGCCTCAACAGCACGCAGAACCACGTTTCCACGGGTTACCGCGTTGGCAAGGCTTCTGATAATGCTGCCTACTGGTCGATCGCAACGACCATGCGTTCGGACAACAAGGCTCTCTCGGCCGTTTCCGACGCTCTCGGCCTCGGCGCTGCCAAGGTTGACACTGCCTACACCGCCATGGACAGCGCCATCGACGTCGTCGGCGAAATCAAGGCAAAGATCGTTGCCGCGACCGAAAACGGCGTCGACAAGAAGAAGGTCCAGGAAGAAATCGACCAGCTGCAGGACCAGCTGGTGAGCATCGCTCAGTCAGCTTCCTTCTCCGGTGAAAACTGGGTTGCCGGTGTCAACGGCACGAAGAGCGTCGTTTCCTCCTTCGTTCGCGACGGTTCGAACGGCGTTTCCGTCAAAATGACCGACTACGTCCTGTCGAACGCTTCGGCCGGCAACGTTCTGTTCGGCATGACCACGACCGGTGGGATCGAAACCTCCACAGGTATCCTCGGCACAAGCAACGGTACGATCGGTTCGGTCTACTCGCTCGACATCACCAACCTCACCACCGCCGACCTCGGCCTCGCCCTGACCAACGTCGAAAACGCCCTGAAGGCGATGACCTCTGCCGGTGCAAAGCTCGGTTCGATCTCCACCCGCATTACGATGCAGGACGATTTCGTTTCCGCTCTGTCCGACTCGCTCGACTCCGGTATCGGCCGCCTCGTCGACGCCAACATGGAAGAAGAGTCCTCCAAACTCTCGGCTCTGCAGACCCAGCAGCAGCTCGCGATCCAGTCGCTCTCGATCGCCAACTCCTCTTCGCAGAACATCCTGTCGCTCTTCCGCTAACAGCGGCTCAGCAACATCGCGAAAAACGTCGAGGCCGGGTAACTCCCGGCCTCGAATGTTTTAACATAAGGTTAATGGAAACGCCTCTAAGTATCAGATTTTTTTACGAAATTTCCTTTTCGAATTTAGTTTTCCTTAACCATCTTGCTGTTTTCTAGGCCCATCGAAACGGCGAGTTAACCCTAACGAGAATGGTTAACAGGCATGATGCTGATCGCTGTGGGCCGGCCCAAATCCGGAATGTCCCTTCTTAACATCTGCCAAAAGGGGCAAGAAAACTATGACGAGCATCAACACCAATAACGCTGCAATGGCCGCTCTCCAGACGCTGCGTGGCATCAACCAGGGCCTCAACAAGACCCAGGATCATGTGTCCTCCGGCTTCCGCATCGGCAAGGCTTCCGACAACGCTGCCTACTGGTCGATCGCAACGACCATGCGTTCGGACAACAAGGCTCTCTCGGCCGTTTCCGACGCTCTCGGCCTCGGCGCTGCCAAGGTTGACACTGCCTACACCGCCATGGACAGCGCCATCGACGTCGTCGGCGAAATCAAGGCAAAGATCGTTGCCGCGACCGAAAACGGCGTCGACAAGAAGAAGGTCCAGGAAGAAATCGACCAGCTGCAGGACCAGCTGGTGAGCATCGCTCAGTCAGCTTCCTTCTCCGGTGAAAACTGGGTTGCCGGTGTCAACGGCACGAAGAGCGTCGTTTCCTCCTTCGTTCGCGACGGTTCGAACGGCGTTTCCGTCAAAATGACCGACTACGTCCTGTCGAACGCTTCGGCCGGCAACGTTCTGTTCGGCATGACCACGACCGGTGGGATCGAAACCTCCACAGGTATCCTCGGCACAAGCAACGGTACGATCGGTTCGGTCTACTCGCTCGACATCACCAACCTCACCACCGCCGACCTCGGCCTCGCCCTGACCAACGTCGAAAACGCCCTGAAGGCGATGACCTCTGCCGGTGCAAAGCTCGGTTCGATCTCCACCCGCATTACGATGCAGGACGACTTCGTCAACTCGCTGAGCGACTCGATCGACTCCGGTATCGGCCGCCTCGTCGACGCCAACATGGAAGAAGAATCCTCCAAGCTCTCTGCTCTCCAGACGCAGCAGCAGCTGGCGATCCAGTCGCTTTCGATCGCCAACTCCTCTTCGCAGAACATCCTGTCGCTCTTCCGCGGCTGATAGGATCGCCAAACACAACCCGCCGGCCAACCGGCGGGTCCTATCGAAATCGAGCCGCGCTTCGAGGGAGCGCGGCTTTTTTCAATTTCCGTTAACGATTGATTAACCATATTGCTGTTTTCTGCGTCTCAACGAGACGGCGAGTTAACCAAATTTAAGAACGGGTTAACAGGCATGAAGGCTGATCGTCGTTCCCGGTCGCTATCCGGAATGTCCCTTTATTTTAACGTCTGCCAACAAGGGGCAATCATTTCATGACAAGCATTTTGACGAACGTAGCGGCCATGGCCGCGCTGCAGACCCTCCGTGGTATCAGCAATAATCTTCAGGATACTCAAAACCGCGTATCTTCCGGCTATCGCGTTGAAAAGGCAGCAGACAACGCAGCCTATTGGTCCATCGCAACGACCATGCGTTCGGATAACAAGGCCCTCTCGGCCGTTTCCGACGCTCTCGGCCTCGGCGCCGCAAAGGTCGACACGGCCTACACCGCCATGGATAACGCCATCGACGTTGTCAGCGAAATCAAGTCCAAGATCGTCGCCGCAACTGAAAAGGGTGTCGACAAGACCAAGATCCAGGAAGAAATCAGCCAGCTCCAGGCACAGCTCATGAGCATCTCGCAGTCGGCTTCCTTCTCCGGTGAGAACTGGGTTGCAGGCAACTCGACCAAGAGCGTCGTTTCCACCTTCGTCCGCGACGGCAACGGCAATGTCTCGGTCAAGACGACCGACTATGTCCTGGATGCGGCTTCCAACGGTAACGTCCTGTTCGGCATGACCACGACCGGCACCATCGATTCGAGCACCGGCATCATCGGCAGTTCCAACGGAACGATCGGGTCGATCTACACCATGAACATCACCTCCTTTGGTCAGACGGAAATCGCTATGGCACTGACGGCAATCGAATCGGGCCTGGAGGCGATGACGAAGGCAGCCTCTCAGCTTGGCTCCATCTCCAACCGCATCGAGCTGCAGGAAAACTTCGTCGCGGCCCTTGGCGACTCGATCGACTCGGGTGTCGGCCGTCTCGTCGACGCCGACATGGAAGAGGAATCGAGCAAGCTCACGGCACTACAGACGCAGCAGCAGCTGGCGATCCAGTCGCTCTCGATTGCAAACTCCAGCGCTCAGAACGTCCTCACGCTCTTCCGCAGCTAAGCCGGCGGTTGAAGCTGGACCAAACCTTGTGCCGTCAATTTGCGGCAGCCTGGAAACCGCGTCGTTTCGGCGCGGTTTTTCTTTTATTTCAATCATTTGCAAGGACATCGGTGGTGCTGTTCCGATCCCTGTTTCCGCTCTTGCGAAACTGGTTGATATCGGGTTAACGTTACCGCGAGTTGATTTGTTTTGCGACGCACCGGTGTGGGGGACCCGCCGGGGGCATGAAGCCAGTTCAGTCGCTGCCGGCAAAACCGGCCTGCCCCTTCACCTTTCCGAGACCATGTCGATGACCGTCAAGATTACCAACGCGGCCGCGGTGAGTGCGCTGGCAGTGCTGCGCAGCATCACTAAAGAATCAACCGACGTACAGCAGCAGATTTCTACGGCGAAGCGGGTCGCGACTGCGGCCGACGATGCGACCTATTGGTCGATCGCGAGCGTCATGCGCGCCGACAGCACCAATCTCGGCACCATTGGCGATGCCCTGGGTCTCGGCGCCGCAAAGGTCGATTCGACCTATACGGCGATGAATTCCGCCATCGATCTCCTCGGTGATCTCAGAGCCAAGCTGGTCGCGGCGCGTGAGCCCGGCGCCGACAAGGACAAGATCAACGCGGAAATTACCGAATACAAGAACCAGCTCCAGACGATGGTCGAGGGAACGGCATTCGCTGGCGAAAACTGGCTGTTGAACGGCGAACCTGCGGCACCTCCGCAGTGGAAGATCATCGGCAGCTTCGTGCGCGCCCCGACAGGCGAGTATCAGGCGCAGACCATCGACTTTCCGTCGTCCCAGACCATTCTGATAGACAGGAACAATGCCAATGGCGGCCTGTTCACCAAGGAGGTCAATGGCAATGCCGACGGCACGCCCGTCCGCAATTATTATCTTCTGAACGCGAACTCCGCGACGCCGGCGACCGGCACGGAAATCTCCATCAGCAAGTCGACCACCGACTCGCAGCTTACGGATATGCTGACGGCGACGGACGCCATACTCAAGCAGCTTACGAATTCGGCAGCAGGGATTGGTATCATGAAGGCCCGCATCGACGATCAGATCGACTATACCGCAGACCTGTCCGACGCTGTCGACAAGAGCGTAGGCGCCCTCGTCGACACCGATATGGACGAGGCCTCGACCCGCCAGAAGGCTATCGAAACCCAGAAGCAGATGGCCGTTGAAGCTATCTCCATTCTGAACACGTCCGCCAGCAAAATTCTCATCCTGCTTGAATAATGATCGGCGCGAGAGCGGCACCATTCATCCTCGCGCAAGTTTGGGTTTCTAGTTTCCGGCATGAAGGCAGCGTCCGAATCCATGCTGGCGACAGGCCCTGAGCCTCTCCCGAACCGGAACGGCATGCCGGCAAGGACGATGGTCATTTTTCAAGCGGGGGCATGCCGCGTGCTTCCCGAATACTGGACGGTTTTTTATGAGCATTATGCTTTCCCGGTATTTGAAGGATTTCGGTGAGCCGAGTCCCTCGGCGCCGATCATCGATGTAGATGATTTCGCAGCCGAAACCGCCTCCGCATTTGCGGAGCTGCCGCAGGAGCCTCAAATCGACGTCGAGGCGGAGCGGCGCGAGGCCTATTCCGAAGGCTTCGCGGCAGCAACCATGGAACTGACCGAAAAATACGAAGGCGAAGCCCAGGCTGCCGCCGAAGCGCATGCCCGTGAGATAGAGGAGCTGAAACTCCGCTACGAGATCGAAGCGGCTGCGGTGATTGCCTCCCGTATCCGCGACATGGCCGAGGAGATCGCCACGGTCGTCAGCGAAGTGACTGCGACGGCCATCGCACCCGTCATCACCGAAGCGCTCTCGAAAAAAGCAGCCGAAAATCTCGCCGTCCTGCTGCGCGAGGCAATTCTCGACGGCGCTGCGGCCCCAATCACCGTGCGAGGTCCGGCCAAGCTTTTCGGTATTCTCAAGGATGAACTCGGAGAGCACGCCGCATTGGTCCGCCATCATGAGGCTGATGACGTCGACCTTGCTGCCGAGATCGGCGAAACTGTACTCGTGACCCGTATTTCCGCCTGGGCGGCTAGCTTGAAGAAAGTTTCCGAATGAGCGACGGCGAGAACCATCACCACGGCAAGAACGAGATCATCATCGTCAAGAAACATGGCGGTGGAGATCACGATGGCGCCCATGGCGGTGCATGGAAAATTGCCTATGCCGACTTCATGACGGCAATGATGGCCTTCTTCCTCGTCATGTGGCTCGTCAACGCCGCCAACGAGGAAACCAAGGCCTCGATCGCGACCTATTTCAACCCGATCAAACTGTCAGATGAAAAACCGACCGAAAAGGGTTTGAAGAAGCCTGTCGACCAGGCCGAGGGCGAGCAGAATCAGGAAAAGTCGAAGAACAAGGAAGAGAACCCGAACCAGGGCAAGTCTGCAGCCGACGGCGAAGACCAGACCTCGACCTCCGGCGACAAGACCAATTATTCGGAAGCCGATTTCTTCGAAAACCCCTATTCGGTTCTCGCTGAGATTGCCCAGGAAGTCGGCCAGCAGGCGAATGTCAGCGCCAAGGGTGACGGCGGTGCGGCGGATTCAGGCCCGGCGACTGGTGCCGATGGCGGCGAAGCCTATCGCGACCCCTTCGATCCGGATTTCTGGACCAAGCAGGTCGAGGTTACCACCGCTGGCAAGCCACAGCAGCCTTCGCCGCTCGATTCGCAAGCCGAGCCGAATGAGCTCGCCAAGGCCGAAAATAGCCAACCCTCCTCCATTCTGCTGAGCAAGGACCCCAACAGCGCTGCCGTCGCCGCTTCGGCAGAGAAGCAGGCCGACAAGAAGCAGGACAAGACTAAAGACAAGCAGGCGGACAAGACCAGGGACGCCGACAAAACCGAAGATAAAAAGGAAGAGGCCAAGCAGGCCGAAGAGAAGCAACAGGCCAAGGAATTGCAGCAGGAGATTGCCCAGCAGATCGCGGGCGTCGCCGGCAAGCTCGCTGAAGGCCTGACGGTTACGGCGTCCGAAGGCGGCCTGCTGGTGAGCATTTCCGACCAGAACGACGACTCCATGTTCAACATCGGCTCTGCGGTGCCGCGGCAGGAAATGGTCCTCGCGATGCAGAAGATCGGCGCGATCCTGAAGCAGAGGGGAGGGGCTGTCGCCATCCGCGGCCATACGGACGGCCGGCAGTTCAAGGGCGATCTCAACGAGAACTGGCGTCTTTCGATGGATCGTGCCCAGAGCGCCTACTACATGCTCGTTCGTGGCGGCCTTGACGAGAAGCGTATTTCCCAGGTCTCCGGCTTCGCCGACCGTCGCCTGAAGCTGCCCGAGGCCCCCTACGACGCGTCAAACCGCCGGATCGAGATTCTCGTGCAGGCAGATCAAGGATAGTCGCATGACGCGCAGGCAGCATCGCTATTTCAGATATGCGGTCCTCGGTCTGGCGATGATGTCGCCCGCCGTCGGTCGTGCCGCAGATGCGGACGATCTCGCGCCATACAAGATGCTGCGGTCCCTGCAGTTCGTTCAGGACTCGGTTGTGACAGGCGATCACTCCGCCGGTGAAATGCAGCGCTTCATGCTTGGCAAGATCGATCAGCGCCTGCGAACTGTCGATCCGTCCGTCTACGACGACGACCGCAATGTCGATGCCGCACTGATCTATGTGATGAGCGGCGGTAATCCGCAGACGCTGGAATATCTCGTTTCTCATGACATCAACGGTTACTTCGACAATCGCGTCACCGACGTGTTGCGGAAATATCTGAGCGGCAAGGGCCTGCTCGTCTCCAAGACGCTGGAAGAAACCGCCAAGGAATATGACGGCAAGAAGATCGGCCCCTATCTGGCGCTGATCGGTGGCAACGTGCTGATCGCCACAAAGCCAGCTGACGCCCTAACCATGTATGACAGGGCGCGGCTCAATGCGCCCGGCACCATTGTTGAAGAGGCAGCACTTCGCCGCTCGCTTGCCATCTGCGTGGAAACCGGAGACGTCGACAAGGGGCTTGCCTATTCGCAGCGCTATGTCCGCCGTTTCCTTCATTCGCCCTATGCCAGCCAGTTTGCTGATCTCTTCGTGAAGCTGATCGTTAGCCACGACCACGACGTCAATCCGCAGACGGTTGTCGATATCCTGTCCTTCATGGACGCGCCGCGCCAGCGCGAGGTCTATCTGCGTGTCGCGCGCGCTGCCGCGATTGCTGGAAAGCCCGATCTCGCCCGTATGGCCGCCCAGCGCGTTCAATCGCTGGGCGAGGGGACGGACAATCCTTTTGGACCGCTCGCCGATTTCTATAACGGCATGGCGAACGTTCCCACCGACGACATTGACCAGGCTGCCAAATACATCGCCAACATCTCCGGGGCGTCGCTCTCGCCACAGGACCAGGCGCTGCAGGCTGCCGCAAGATCCGTTGCCGAGCAGATATTGCGGGCTCCGGATCCGGCAAGCCTGACACAAGGCTCCACCCCTAATGGTACTAATCAAGAAATCACTTCTGAACAGGCTGCAGCCGCCACGGCTGCGCAACCGGAAGGAGCGCAGGCCGCTGCTCCGGAACCTGTTGTCGAAGGCGCGGCTTCTGCTGGCACGAGAGGCCAGGAAGTCGATCCTTCATTCACCTCTTTCGTGACGACCAATCGATCCAAGCTCGACGAAATCGACGGTCTCCTGGCCCAAGAAGGCAAGTAAGATGATGATGGATATCAGCGTCTCGGGCGGAGCGCCCGGCACGGGTGCGTCTGCGTCCGTAGGAACCGGTCGGGGGGCCGGCAAGGGCGAGGCTGCCGATCAGAACGGTGGCTTCTCCGATGTCCTCTCCAAGGCCGGCAATGCCGATCAGGATGCGGATACCGTCGATACGTCCGACCAGCAGGCCGCTGACGATAGCGCGGCGACCGCGGCGCACAACCTGCGCGGTCGCAATTCGAAGCCGCTGATCGATCTGAACGACGCCTCGCTCAAGGGTCAGGTGGACGTGCAGCCCGAAACCATTGCAAACGCCGACAAGATGCCTGTGAAATCCGAAAAGGACCAGGGCAAGAACACGGCTGTCTTTGGGTTGGGTAAGCCGGGCGCCAAGGATCAGGCAGCCGAGACCGCCGCGCAAACGGTGGGCAAGCCCTCCAAGCACACCAAGACCAATGAGCTTGATGGCGATACCGATATCGATGCAGGCGCGGCTAGCGAGGCCGACGACGGCGATATCACCGATGTCCTCGGCCTTTTGAAGCAGGAGCCCGGTAATGCCGCGGCTGTCCTCCAGGCATCCGCGCATCACGCAGCGGCGAAGGCCGATGACGCAACGGCCGGAAAGAAGGATGCGAAAACCGAAGGCGTACATGGCGCTAAGGCCGATGCGCATGTGTCGGATGCGCTGGCAGCCGTTGCCCCACATCCCGACGACACGCGCGTGCCGGGAACGGAAAGTGCCGAAGGCGTCGAAGGCAAGACTTTCAGGATCAGCCGCGCCGATGGCCGCGGCCAGTCGATGGACATGCATATCGGCGCCGAACAGCCCGGCTCGGAGAAATCTACAAAGTCGAGCGTTGAAAATGTTTCCGTTCTGGAATCCCGCCGCTATCTCGGCCTGGTGCAGAATCCGAATTCCGCAACCGTGACAGCGGCACTTTCGGGCGACAGCGAATGGGCGCACGCCATGCAGCCGAGTTCTGCCCTGTCGAACGCCGCCGAATGGACGAGCACCGGCAAGGTGGTGAACACCCTCAAGATCCAGATGAGCCCGATCGATCTCGGCCTCGTCACGGCCACGATGCGTCTGTCAGGCGATACCCTGAACGTCGATCTCAAGGTCGAGACGGGTGCTGCCTACCGCCAACTCAAGGAAGATCACGGCAAGATTCTCGAGGCGCTGCGCAGCCAGGGCTACGCGGTCGATAACGTGACCATCAGCATGGCCCCCGTCGAGCGAGCCGATGCCGGTAACCAGGCAAACGGCCAGGGACAGGCTTCACAGCAGCAATCGCTTGCGCAGCAAGGGCAGGGCCAGGGCGGCGAAGCGCGCGAGCGCCAGAACCAGACAGCACAGCAGACGGATGGAGGCTTCAATGGTGTGGGCGGAAACGGTGTTGAGAACGCTTCTGCTGTCGACGCTGTTGGCAGCCGCTCTGGCAGCGTCTACCTCTAGCGTATCGGCCTCCACAGGCGCCTGTGAGCGTGAAATTCAGTCTGCCGCGGCCAAATACGGGATTCCCGAGGGAATTCTCTATTCCGTCGGATTGACGGAAACCGGGCGCAAGGGATCGCTCTATCCCTATGCCATGAACGTGGAGGGGAAGGCTCTGTTTCCATCCTCCGAGCAAGCCGCACTACGGCAATTCGACACCGCCAGCAGAGGCGGCGCGAAGCTCATCGATATCGGATGTATGCAGATCAATCACTATTTTCACGGCGAGAACTTCAGCTCCGTGGAGGAAATGTTCGATCCTCATCGCAACGTGGAGTACGCAGCAAAGTTCCTGCGCAACCTGCACGACCGCCATGAGACATGGACGATGGCGGTAGCAAGGTACCACGCTGGACCGAACAACAATCCGGCGCAGAAGCAGTATGTCTGCCGCGTCATCGCAAATCTGGTTGCCACCGGCTACGGCAAGTGGACTCCCAATGCGAGTAATTTCTGCGGAAATTGATTCAATTAATAATTGAATTCACCAATTATGACCGAATTGTGTCAAAGTGTGGCAAGAATCCGGCACGATTCCTGCTTGCAAGATGTAATTAAGCAGGCGTTAACTTTTCCACGAAATTTTTGTGTGCATAACCTTGTTGACCTACTACATGTAGATCAAATCGGTACCTAATTCTTAATCAATTATTAATTTCCGCCATTAACTTTCACGAGTAGCCGCTGATTCGCGCGATTCGTATCCATAGATCATCGATGTGCCACACTGATTCGGAGGCGGACGAATGATCGTAGTGGTTGATGAGCGTGAGCTCGTGAAGGATGGTTACACTTCTTTGTTTGGTCGGGAGGGAATTCCCTCAACTGGCTTTGATCCCAATGAATTCGGCGAATGGGTGCAGACGGCGGCCGATTCCGATATCGCCGCGGTTGAGGCATTCCTGATCGGTCAGGGGCAGCGCGCCATGGAATTGCCACGCGCGATCCGGGATCGCTCGATGGCGCCCGTGATCGCGGTCAGCGACCAGCCGTCACTCGAAAACACACTTGCCCTCTTCGATTGCGGCGTCGACGACGTTGTACGCAAACCGGTGCATCCGCGTGAGATTCTCGCGCGTGCCGCTGCAATCCGCCGTCGCCTGAAGGCGATTGCAAACCACACCGACATCGGTGCCATCCGCGTCTTCTCCGATGGGCGCGATCCGGAAATCAACGGCGAAACCTTCGCTTTGCCGCGCCGCGAGCGCCGCATCCTCGAATACTTGATCGCCAATCGTGGCCGTCGCGTCACCAAGACCCAGATCTTCAATGCGATCTACGGCATTTTCGACGAGGAAGTCGAAGAAAACGTCGTCGAAAGCCACATCTCCAAGCTGCGCAAGAAGCTACGCAAAAAGCTCGGTGTCGACCCGGTCGATTCCAAGCGCTTCCTTGGCTACTGCATTGATTGGAATTGATTTTTCAGCGCGGGTCGTGCCGCGCGGGAAAGCCGGAATATTTCGATCGGCGACCCGGCACAACAGACAGCTTCACGCAAGGCCCGCCAAATACTGTTGCACTTAACAGGTAAAACGAGGTTTTCAGATGAGCATTTTCGGCAGCATGAAGACGGCAGTATCGGGGATGAACG
>Ga0209758_1000808_pt1 | contig 44084 bp, 39 predicted proteins | sample AraplaMF_Col_mMF_FD_184258 | JGI IMG/M metagenome (GOLD analysis project Ga0209758, IMG submission 184258) | Arabidopsis root microbial communities from the University of North Carolina, USA - plate scrape MF_Col_mMF (SPAdes) (version 2) | ecosystem: Host-associated > Plants > Roots > Endosphere... | reverse complement strand
GCTTGTCCATCTCGGCGCGGATCTTCTTGCCCATGGCGCGGCGCAGCAGGTCGGCGTCGCCGAGCGAATAGCCCGACATCACCTGCGCGATCTGCATCACCTGTTCCTGGTAGATGATGACGCCGAAGGTCTCCTTCAGGATCGGCTCCAGCACGGGATGCAGATATTCCGGCTCCTCGTCGCCATGCTTGCGCGCGCAATAGGTCGGGATGTTCGCCATCGGGCCCGGCCGATACAGCGCCACCAGCGCGATGATGTCCTCGAAACGGTCCGGGCGCATGTCGACCAGCGCGCGCCGCATGCCCTGGCTTTCAACCTGGAACACCCCGACCACCTCGCCGCGGGTCAGCATCTGATAGCTCTCGGCATCGTCGATCGGCAGCGTGGCGAGATCGACATGGATGCCGCGCGGCTTCAACAGCTTCACCGCGACGTCGAGGACGGTGAGCGTCTTCAGGCCGAGGAAGTCGAATTTGACGAGGCCGGCCGGCTCGACCCATTTCATGTTGAACTGGGTCACCGGCATGTCGGATTTGGGATCGCGGTAGAGCGGCACCAGCTCGCTCAAGGGGCGATCGCCGATCACGATGCCGGCGGCGTGGGTCGAGGCGTGCCGCGTCAGGCCTTCGAGGCGCTGCGCGATGTCGAAGGCGCGCGCCACGATCGGATCCTCGTCGCGGAACGCCTGGAGCTTCGGCTCGCTCTCGATCGCGGCCGCAAGGGTCACCGGAGCGGCCGGATTCTGCGGCACCAGCTTGGTCAGCTTGTCGACCTGGCCATAGGGCATTTGCAGCACGCGGCCGACGTCGCGCAGCACGCCGCGCGCCTGCAGCGTTCCGAAGGTGATGATCTGCGCGACCTGGTCGCGGCCGTAGCGCTCCTGGACGTACTTGATCACCTCGCCGCGGCGGTCCTGGCAGAAGTCGATGTCGAAGTCCGGCATCGAGACGCGTTCGGGATTGAGGAAGCGCTCGAACAGCAGGCCGAACTTGATCGGATCGAGGTCGGTGATGGTCAGCGCCCAGGCAACCAGCGAGCCCGCGCCCGAGCCGCGGCCCGGCCCGACCGGAATGCCTTGGCTCTTCGCCCATTTGATGAAGTCGGACACGATCAGGAAGTAGCCCGCGTATTTCATGCGCATGATGACGTCGAGCTCGAACGCCAGGCGCTTGTTGTAATCTTCGTCGGTGGTGCCTTGCGACAGGCCGTGGACGCTGAGGCGCTTGGCGAGCCCCTCCTCCGCCTGGCGCTTCAATTCCGCCGCCTCGACTGCGGCAGCGTCCGAGCTCTGCGCGGCGCCGACGGTGAAGAGCGGCAGGATCGGCTTGCGCGTCATCGGGCGGAAGGAGCAGCGCTCGGCGATCTCCACCGTCGAGGCCAGCGCCTCGGGAATGTCGGCGAACAGCACCGCCATCTCGGCCCGCGTCTTGAAGCGATGATCGGGCGTGAGCTGCTCGCGCTCGGTCTCGGCGATCAACCGCCCGCCGGCGATGCAGAGCAGCGCGTCATGCGCCTCGTAATCGTCGGTCGTCGCGAAATAAGGCTCGTTGGTCGCGACCAGGGGCAGGCCCCTGGCGTAGGCGATGTCGATCAAGCCGCTCTCGACGCGCCGCTCCTTCTCGGTGTTGTGACGCTGCAATTCGATGTAGAGGCGATCGCCGAACAGGCCGGCCAGACGCTCGCAGCGCAAGGCCGCGAGCTCGGCATGACCGCCGGCAAGCGCCAGCGAGATCGGCCCGTCCGGTCCACCCGTCAGCGCGATCAGGCCTTCGGTCTCGCCCTCGAGCCAGTCGAACTTGATGTGGGAGGCATGGGTATCGGGCGTCTCCAGGAACGCGCGCGAGTTCAGCCGCATCAGGCTGCGATAGCCGCGCTCCTGCGCGGCCAGCAGCACCACGCGCGACGGCCCCATCGCGTTGCGCGCATTCGGATCCTGATCGCCGAAATCAATCGCCAGCTCGCAGCCGACGATCGGCTGGATGCCGGAACTCGCCATCTTGTCGGAGAACTCCAGCGCGCCGAACATGTTGTCGGTGTCGGTCAGCGCCAGGGCCGGCTGGTGGTCTTTCTTTGCAAGGTCGGCGAGCTTGCCGATCTTGATCGAGCCCTTGAGCAGCGAATAGGCCGAGTGAACGTGAAGGTGGACAAATCCGGCGCTCGGCATGGTCGCGTGACGGCCTCTTGCAGATGGAATGGAGCGGTCGCCGGCTCCTCAAGGCATCATGCACCCGCATCTGCCCCTCTTCTGCCGACTCGCCGCGCAATGGTGAGGTGCCGCAGCTTCAGAGTCCACGCCCGAGCGGCCAATTGGCCGCGCCGTCCTGCTTTTCCCCAAGGGCCAACGGGGCTCCCGCCCTGGAGCGCCGCAATCAGAGCTGCGGTATGACTTGAGCCCAGATCGCGATCATCCCGACGAACAGCGTGATCGACGCCAGTGCGGCGGCTTCTTCCACGAAAACCCTGAACATGTCTCGCTCCCTTGCTAGAACGTATGAAGAACATTGTTCTCATTTTGTTCTGAGGAGTCAAGCGCGGCGGACAACCTCCAAGGGCAATGGTTAACTCGATGAATTCACGCAATAAAAAAGCCCCGGCCAAGGCCGGGGCTTCCGACGAGCGCTCCAAGGAGAGCGATCGGTCTCAGTAACGGCCGAGCACCGGGCCGCCGAACTTGTAGTTCAGGCGGACGAGGCCCATGTCGACGTCCTGCTTGATGCGGTCGGTACCCGCCAGGCCTGCGAAAGTGACGTCCTTGTCCGACAGGAAGATGTGGTTGTACTCGACGCCAACCGACCAGTTCGGCGCAAAACCGTACTCGAGGCCGGCACCGACCGTACCGCCCCAACGGGTCTGGTCGTTCGACGACAGCAGCGCGCCCGAAGCCGTGCTGAACACGTCGTACTTGACGCCGACCACAGCCGCACCGCCCTTGACGTAGACCAGGACGTTGTTCCAGGCGTAGCCGACCTGACCGGTGATCAGACCGAACGAATCGATCTTCGAGCGGTTGCGAGTGGCGAACAGCGCGCTGACATTGTCGCCCGAGAAGTCGGCCCAGTTGCCCTGACCTTCCACGCCGAACACCCACTGGCCGGACTGCCAGCGATAGCCGATCTGGCCACCGACCGTGCCGCCGGTCGCATCGTGCGAACCCTCACGGCCGCCGCCGACGAGATCCCAAGTGGAGTGCGACGAACCACCGCCGCCGTTGATACCGATGTAGAAGCCGCTCCAGTCGTAGATCGCGGCAACCATCGCAGGCGCCTTAGTGTAGGGCCGCGCCGCGAGGTCAGCAGCCAGTGCCGGCGCCGCCGCGCTCAGCGCGACCAAGCTCACAGCAGCAAGCAACAAATTCTTCTTCATTTGATTCCCGTTCCAGTTTCTTCAGAGGCCCCCGGGCCGTGCGTCGTCATATCAGCGATCGACAGAATTGCTGTAACCTCGACGCCACAGTTCGCGCCAAAGGCCCGCGCTTCATTAATGAAGATTTATCAGGGCGCGTCCGAAACCCTTGGAAACAAGTGTTTTCTGTAGTTCCAATATTCGCTCGAGGGCGTCAGCTGCGTACGCGCGTAACGACGTCGCGCGCACATTCGCGTGATGCCGAATTGAAAATGCGTAGATGAACAGCTCCGCCCATTGTCGCCACATTTCTCGCTCGCGCTCGCCACAATTGGGCGCGCGTCGAGCGCAAGAGCGATAATGCGGATGCAAGCAAGGTGCGTCGGCGGCGATCGTGCGGCAAGCGCGACAGGAGATGGCGATGCAGCCAGGAATGACGTGAAGTCGCGCGGCCTCAACCGGCCATCGTCACGATCAAAGGACCGTGCCGGGTGGCGACCACGGTGTGTTCGTACTGCACGGTCGGTGCCTCGGGGCTGCTGTAGAGCGTCCATGGGTCATCGCCATTCTCCGCCCACTCGGCGCCCATGGAGAGGAACGGCTCGACGGTGAACACCAGGCCATCGGTCATGATGCGGCGTTCGGAGCGATCGGGCCACGTTGCGATCTCCGTCGGCTCCTCATGGAGCGACAGGCCGACACCGTGACTGGCAAGATTCCTGACCAGGCTGTAGCCGTTCTTCCGCGCAAAGGTCCCGATCGCCTGGCCGATCCCGGCAATCGGCCTGCCGGCGCCAACCTGCTGCAGGCCTGTCCACATCGCCCGCCGGCCGTTCCGGCAAAGACGCTCAATCGTGCGGGCAACAGGCGGAACGGCGAAGGAGGCACCGGTATCGGCAAAGAAGCCGTTCTTCTCGGCTGACACGTCGATGTTCACGAGGTCGCCGCGCGCGATCCGCCGCTCGCCCGGGATGCCGTGAGCGATCTCCTCGTTCACGCTGATGCAGGTCGCACCGGGAAAATCGTAAGCCAGCTCCGGCGCCGAACGCGCCCCGGCGGCCTCCAGCAGCTTTCGGCCGATCTGGTCGAGCTCGGAGGTGGTCATGCCCGGCTCGATCGCCTTCCCCATCGCCTCCAGCGTATTGGCGACGATGCGCCCGATCTCTTTCAGGCGCGTCAGGTCGTCGTCATCGGAGATCGTCATGTCGGGGCTCTCTACGAAAAGCGGGGCATAGCGTTTGCGTGGGCGGCTTGCAAACCGGAGCGCACTGCCGGAGAATCTTGCCGCCGCCGCGCCGCCAATTCCGCGGGGCGCATGCTCGCGGCCCGGACGTCGGCGAGTCGCCCATACGAGCCTGAATTGAACTACATGAAACCCGGGTTGCGCGGGAGGTAGCTGGCCCAATCGCCGAACGTTCGATTCGACATCAGCAGCATCGGGAATGTCAAACGCATCCCGTGGTCGATCGCTGCCTTTAGCGCCGGCTCGCTCGCACCCGGTACGAAGGCCGAAATGGTTGGAAAACCATTCTTTGCCGCGCACGACAACGCAGCAGCAAGCGCAGAGCCCGCGAGATCCGGTCGGCGGACTGCAAGCGGGCCAATGTGTCCGTCCGAAATATAGACATACCCTACGCACTCGCTGTCCGAGTGAATGGTGTACCCGCCTGTCGTGCCATCGCTCAGGAGATAGCGATGATGCTTCGCTCTGGAAACACCGAGAGCACCGACGTCAATGAGTCCCAGCTCATCGAACCCGGCGGTCCCGTCCGCGAGAGATTCAAGACGGAGCCGCGGCTCAGCCAACCGCGACGCCAAGCGGTCACGAGGCACGCTGACCATGTAGATCGGAAAGCGCGGGAACAGTCCGTGACGGATGTATAATCCTTGAGAAACGTTGTTGAATGTGAAGGTGATTAGCGCCTTGATCGATGCTCCGCGCATATCTGCCTGGGCGAACGTTTTACTGATGAGTTGATTGCCAATGCCATCGCTCTGGCGATCAGGGGCCACGAACAGCTGCGCCAGAAACCAAAGCTCCCCACAAACCCAGCTCCACGCGAAACCGACAACTTCTCCGTCGTCATCTGCTACCCAAAGACCTTCGGGATCGTCCGCTAGCGAGAAAGCTTGGAAATCCTGCGGACGGGAGGACGCCATCCTTCCGAAGCCCCGCCGTTCGGTGAGTTCATTGATGCTGGCGACCACCATTTCGTCGGCTTGCTTCAAGTCCTCCATGCGAGCGGGCCGGCACACGATAGCCATTCGAGTCCTCCCCGGAATCGCCACGCCCGGCCAACTAACGAAGCGGGTCGCAGCATCGTCATCTTTGACTGACGTCTTAACAGAATGAGAGCGACGAAATCCTTGTCTGGAAATCAGGCCAGCGGCCGGATGTTCTGGTTCATGCGGAAGAAGTTTGTCGGGTCGTATTTCGCTTTGATCCGCTGCAGGCGCCGGTAGTTCGGTCCATAGGCGGCAGCGACAGGATCGCCGGTCTCGTCATCGTCGAGATAATTGACATAGCGGCCTGAGGCAAAGAAGGGCCGCATCCTTTCGTAGGTCTCGCGTGCCCAGGAGATGCTGCGGCTCGTGTCGCTGGGTTGCATCCATTGCGCAAGGATCAGAAAATTATAGCCCTCCTGCCGGTGCGGAAATGCCGTATCCGCTGTATCGACGCGGGCCGCCGCACCATGGATGTGTTCGAGGAGGAACTGACCCATCGGGGTCGGGCAGCGCGCGAAACAATCGACCATGGTCGCAATCGCACCATCGCTCAGCTCCGTCAGGAAGTTCGATTTCCAGTAATTGAAGGCGCCTTTCGGATAGTTGGCGTCGAGCATGCGGTTGAGTTCGCAATAGGACATCGGTCCGACCGCATCCAGGATCGGAGCCCCGAACTGTTTGAGCGGCCGCATCGCGTCTTCGGCATCCGCGACCGGTCCGCAATGGCTGGTGACCAGGGCGGCGACCTCCGTGCCGGACCCGTCGGGCGCGTGGGTCAGGGATGCAAACAGCATGTGCTCGTCCGCGAGCGATCGCGTACTGGCCCTGAAGAATGCGAGCACATCACGGGAGCGCTCGATCGGGTGGATGATCGGGCCGCCGACGATGATTGGCCCGACCGTATGAAGATCGTATTCGAGGCCGGTGGCGATCCCGAAGTTTCCGCCGCCCCCGCGGATGGCCCAGAACAGATCGGGCTCCTCTTGCTTGCTGGCCCGTAGAACCCTGCCCTCGGCGGTGACGAGTTCGACCGCCCGCAAGTTATCCAGTGCAAGGCCGTACTTGCCCATCAGCCAGCCCAGGCCTCCGCCGAGGGTCAGGCCGGCGATCCCAGTGGTCGAGACCACACCCCCGGTGACCGCAAGCCCGTGAAGTTGCGTTTCGCGATTAACCTCGCCCCAGGTGACGCCGCCCTGCGCCCACACGGTCTTGCCGACGGGGTCGACCCGAACGCCCTTCATGGGCGAGAGGTCGATCATGATCCCGCCGTCGATGGTTGCGCGCCCTGTCACATTATGGCCGCCGCCGCGAACCGCGACCTCGAGGCCGAGCTTGGTCGCAAGCGCGACGGCATCAACGACATCGGCCACGCTACGGCACCTGGCGATCAATGCCGGCCGTTTGTCGACCAGCCCATTGTGGACCCTTCGCGCCTCCTCATAACCCTCGTCGGCTGGCTTGAGGAGTTGTCCTCCGAATGAAGCGCCAAGATCGGCGGCAGCGCTGGCGACAGATGCGATCGACGACATGACATGGTCTCCTCAGCCTGACTGGCGATATCCTCGATCGCGGGCTGTCTCGGAGCAAATCCGAAGAATTCAGGTGACGGTGAATTGATTTCACCTACACTGACCTCATGCACAAGTTGCCGCCCCTGATCGAGCTTCGCGCCTTTGAAGCTGCCGCTCGCCACCTGAGCTTCAAGAAAGCCGCGGCCGAACTCGGCGTTACGCCAACGGCGATCAGCCACCAAATCGGACTGCTTGAGCAATATTGTGGTCGCGCTCTATTCCGCCGCAGGCCACGGCCTCTTTCTCTGACCGATGCCGGCGCGCGGCTTTTTCCCGCCATCCGCGACGGGCTCGAGGTGTTTGCGACTGCAATTATGGCCGTCAGGCAGGAAGGCGACCAACAGCCTCTTCGGGTGACGACGACCAACGCTTTCGCCAGCCGCTGGCTCGTGCCTCGCCTGCCCCTCTGGCGGACGTTGCATCCCGACGTCCGGCTCGACGTCATCGGCACGGACAGTGTGCTCGATCTGCAAGCCGGAGATGGCGACGTCGCCATTCGCTATGCGACCAGCCGGGTCCGGCCGACAGACGGAATCGTCGATGATCTCTTCAGCGATACATTCTGGCCCGTCTGCAGTCCGCGTCTACTTGCAACGGGGCGGCTGAAAAGACCACTCGACCTTGCAAGCCACGTTCTGATCCACTCCTATTGGTCTCCTGCCGATCGCGAGCCACCCACATGGCAGAGATGGCTCGCCACGGCTCAGCGCAGGTGGCGCGAAGTGCCCCACTTCAAGGACATGCAACACTTGAGTTTCCGGGAGGAACTGCACGCTATCGAGGCGGTGATCGCTGGACAGGGAGTGGGGGTCTTCAGTGATGTGCTCGTAGCCAACGACCTCGCAGCTGGAACGCTCGTGAAAGTGTTCAAGTTGAGTTTGCCTGGCTACAGCTTCCATGTGGTCAGCAAGCCGAACCATCCTCGCGCGCGGACCATCCGCGCCTTCTCGGAGTGGTTACGGTCAAATCCTTGATCCGCTGCTCGGTGCCCTCGAAATGTCCAATGCAGCTCAAGCGGTGCAGTACGGACTGCCCGCAACAGCGCCCTCCCGACGGCATGTGCGCTGGCCTTCACGTCTCCACACCTCACACAGGCGTGTAAATCACCAGCTTCAGCGCGGGGTCGTCGTTGGCCTGGAAGCTGGTGTGCTCGAACTCGAGCAGGCCCCTGGTCGGATGGTTCATGGTCTTGAGGCCGGACATCGTGCTGCGGATGTCGTGGGCTTCCCACCATTTGACGAATTCCGGACTGCCCTGGCGCAGCCGCGTCAGCAGCTCCGCGAAGGCGGGATCGCCGGCCCAGACATCATGGGTGGCGCGAAACATCGCGACCATGCTCTTGGCAACCTCAGTCCAGCCCGCGCCATAGACCTTTCGCGTCTGCTTGTTCGTCAGCACCAGCAACAGCGTGTTGCGATCCTGTTCGGGCAATTGCCCGAAGGCGAAGATGTCCTCGGCGGCCTCGTTCCAGGCCAGCACGTCCCAGCGCCGCCCGGTGACATAGGCCGGCTGGTGCAGGCTCGCGATCATCCGCCGGATCGGCGGTGGCACGTTCTCGCGCGTGAACGCGCCTCTGGCACCGTCACGCGCCAATACCTTCAGGTGCGCGTGCTCGGCCTTGCTGAGACGGAGCGCACGGGCGAGCGCATCGATGGTGGTGACGGACGGGCTGACGGTGCGGCCCTGCTCGAGGCGGATGTACCAGTCGACGCCGATGCCGGCGAGCTGCGCCACCTCCTCGCGGCGCAGCCCCGCGGTGCGCCGGCGGCGGCCAGCCGGAAGCCCGACGGTCTTCGGCGACAGCTTTTCGCGGCGGGACCTGAGGAAATCGCCGAATTCGACGCGGCGTGGGTCGGCCATCGCTGTCGCTCCTGCATGGAGGGCCTCTGCAATACTAGGATAATACCAGGCCTTCTTGTCCCCTCCAAGGCGGCGCATATCGCCTTCACCCGACGTCGAGGTGAACATCATGAAAGCTGCCGTGCTCAAATCCTTCGGTTCGCCGCTGGCGATCGAGAATGTCCCCGAACCGGCGCTCGGCACCGGCGAGGTCATCGTCGATGTCGTCGCCACGCGCGTGTTGTCGTACATGAACGAAGTCTTGGACGGGACGCGCAATTACGCACTCGACCTGCCGATCATCCCGGGTCCTGGCGGCATCGGCCGGGTGCGCGCGATCGGCCCGGACGCAACCAGGCTCAGCGTCGGCGACTGGGTGTTCTGCGATCCGACGGTGCGTTCGCGCGACGACGCGGCGGCGCCCGACATCGCGCTGCAAGGGCTCACCGCCGCCGGTCCCGGCGGCATGCGCCTGCAACAGCATTTTCGCCACGGCTCGTTTGCCGAGCAGATGCGCCTGCCGACCGAGAACGTCAAACGGATCGGCACGATCACGTCCGAGGAAGCGGCGCAATGGTGCGCGCTGGGCACGCTGCTGGTGCCTTACGGCGGCTTCCTCGCTGCGAACCTGCGACCGGGCGAGACCGTGCTGGTGAGCGGGGCCACCGGCAATTTCGGCAGCGCAGCCGTCTCCGTCGCGCTGGCGATGGGCGCCGCCTGCGTGGTCGCACCCGGCCGCAACGAGACGATCCTCGCCGACCTCGTCCGCCGCTTCGGCCCGCGGGTGAAGCCGGTCAAGCTCACTGGCGATGAGGACGACGACCGCGAGGCGATGAAGCGCGCGGCGCCCGGCCCGATCGACTGCGTGCTCGACATCATGCCGCCCTCGGTCAGCCCGACCGTGGTGCGGGCCGCGATCATGACGGTGCGCCCCCATGGACGCGTCGCACTGATGGGCGGCGTCGGCATGGCCGGCGGCGCCGGGCTCGAACTGCCCTACCCCTGGATCATGCGCAACTGCATCAGCATCCACGGCGTCTGGATGTACCCGCCGGATGCCGCGAGCCGCCTGATCGCGCTGGTGCGCGCGGGACTGCTCAGGCTGGAGGAATACCAGACGACGGCCTTCGACCTCGACCATGCCAACGAGGCCGTGGCGCACGCCGCCGCCAATGGCGGGCCGTTCAAGATGACGGTGATCCGGCCTTGACCGCTTGCGGCGCGACCGAGCGCGATCGCCGATTTCTTTCGCAAGTCCCACCAGGCACTTGGCTACTGTGCATGGGGTTGTTTTCGCGGTTCTGTCAGTCGAGCTCGACCACCTGGCCGTTCGACAGCGACACGCGCCGGTCCATGCGGCCGGCGAGCTCCATGTTGTGGGTCGCGATCAGCATCGACACTCTGGTCGCCTTGACCAGCTGCATCAGGGCCTGGAACACGTGATCGGCCGTGTGCGGATCGAGGTTGCCGGTCGGCTCGTCCGCGAACAGCACCCGCGGCGCATTGGCAACCGCGCGGGCGATCGCGACGCGCTGCTGCTCGCCGCCCGACAGCTCGGCGGGGCGATGGGTGATGCGCTCGCCGAGGCCGAGATAGCCGAGGATCTCCTTGGCGCGCGTGACGCTCTCGGACTTCTTCAGGCCACGGATCATCTGCGGCAGCATGACGTTCTCGAGCGCGGAGAACTCCGGCAACAGCCGGTGCGACTGGTAGACGAAGCCGATATCGGTGCGGCGCAGCTGGGTGCGTTCGATGTCGGGCAGCTGCGAGGTCGGCGCGCCGTTGACATAGACCTCACCGGAATCCGGCGCCTCGAGCAGCCCTGCGATGTGCAGCAGCGTCGACTTGCCGGAGCCCGACGGAGCCACCAGCGCGACCGATTGACCGGCCCACAGCGCCAGCTTGGCGCCGTCCAAAATTGTCAGCGGCACCTCGCCCTGCAAGTACTGCCGCTTTATCTCGTGGAGATAAATGACCGGTACATCGTCAGCCCCCTGCTGCTCCATCAGCCCCTCACTCGTACCGCAGCGCTTCGACGGGATCGAGGCGCGCGGCGCGCCACGACGGATACAGCGTCGCCAGGAACGACAGCGTCAGCGCCATGATGACGACGGCCGTGGTCTCGCCGATGTCGATTTCGGCAGGCAGCTTCGACAGGAAATAGAGCTCCGGCGAGAACAGCTCGGTCGAGGTCAGCCAGGACAGGAATTGCCGGATCGATTCGATGTTGAGGCAGATCACGAGCCCGACGAAGAAGCCGACCAGCGTGCCGACCACGCCGATCGAGGCGCCCGTGATCAGGAAGATCCGCATGATCGATCCCTGCGAGGCGCCCATCGTGCGCAGGATCGCGATGTCGCTGCCCTTGTCCTTCACCAGCATGATCAGGCCGGACACGATGTTCAGCGCCGCGACCAGCACGATCATGGTCAGGATCAGGAACATCACGTTGCGCTCGACCTGGAGCGCGTTGAAGAAGGTCGAGTTGCGCTGCCGCCAATCGACCAGGAACACCGGACGTCCCGCGGCCTCCGTCACCGCCTTGCGGAAGGCGTCGATCCTGTCGGGGTTGGTGGTGAACACCTCGATCGAGGTGACGTCGTTGCTGCGGTTGAAATAGGCCTGCGCTTCGGCAAGCGGCATGAACACGAAGCCGAGATCGTATTCGGACATGCCGATCTCGAACACCGCGACGATCTTGTACGGCTTGATGCGCGGCGTCGTGCCCATCGGGGTGACCGCGCCCTTCGGCGCCACCAGCGTGATGCTGTCGCCGGCATGCAGCGAGAGCTGGTCGGCGAGGCGCCGGCCGATCGCCACGCCCTGCCCTTCGTCGAAGCCTTCGAGCGAGCCCTGCTTGATGTTCTTGGCGATCGAGGTGAGGTTGTTGAGGTCGTCGGAGCGGATGCCGCGCACCAGGACCCCCGAGGCGTTCCATGGCGACGACGCCAGCGCCTGGCCGTCCACCACGGGCGCGGCGAGCCGGATGCCTCCGACCTGGCTGAGGCGGTCGGCGACGTCCTTCCAGTCGGTCAGCGGCGATTCCAGCGGCTGCACCAGGATGTGGCCGTTGAGCCCGAGGATCTTGTCGAGCAGCTCTTTGCGGAAACCGTTCATCACGGCCATGACGATGATCAGCGTCGCCACGCCCAGCATGATGCCGAGAAAGGAGAACCCGGCGATGACCGAGATGAATCCCTCCTTGCGGCGCGCCCGCAAATAGCGCGCCGACAGCATCCACTCGAATGGCGCAAAAGGCGCGGTCTGCACGGTTTCGGTCATGGTCTCATCCATCGCTCGATAATCCCATGATTCGGGGTCAATTGTGGCCGGATTGGCGGCCGCGATATCGCGATGAACAATATTCAGCCGACCAGCCTGATCAGCCCACAAGTCTTGCGACCGCGTCCGCAGGCGACATGGTCTCGCGGGAGCCGTCACTTCGCCGCTTGATCTCGACCTTGCCGTCGGCAAGCCCCTTCGGCCCGATCATGATCTGCCAGGGAATGCCGATCAGGTCGGCGGCGGCGAACTTGGCGCCGGCGCGCTGGTCGGTGTCGTCATAGAGCACATCGACGCCCTTGGCGGTGAGCTCGGCATAAAGCTTCTCGCAGGCCGCATCGACGGCGGCATCGCCCTGCTTGAGGTTGAGGATCGAGACACGGAACGGCGCCACCGCCTCCGGCCATTTGATGCCGGCATCGTCATGGCAGGCCTCGATGATGGCACCGAGCAGGCGCGAGACGCCGACGCCGTAGGACCCGCCATGGATCGGCACGTCGACGCCGTCGGGCCCTGCCACCAGCGCCTTCATCGGCTCGGAATATTTGGTGCCGAAGTAGAAGATCTGCCCGACCTCGATGCCGCGGGTGTTGACCCGCTTGTCCGCGGGCACCTCCTGCTCGAAGCGCGCGGCGTCGTGGACGTCTTCGGTCGCGGCGTAGAGCGAGGTCCATTGCTTGATGATCGGCGTCAGGTCGCTCTCGTAGTCGACATCCTCACCCGGCACCGGCAGGTCCAGCACGTCGCGATTGATGAAGACGCCGGATTCGCCGGTCTCCGCGAGCACGATGAATTCGTGGCTGAGGTCGCCGCCGATCGGGCCGGTCTCGGCGCGCATCGGGATCGCCTTCAGCCCCATCCGCGCAAAGGTGCGCAAATAGGCGACGAACATCTTGTTGTAGGCGACGCGCGCCGCGGCCTCGTTGAGGTCGAATGAATAGGCGTCCTTCATCAGGAACTCGCGGCCGCGCATCACGCCGAAACGCGGACGCTGCTCATCGCGGAATTTCCATTGGATATGATAGAGATTGAGCGGGAGGCTCTTGTAGGACTTCACATAGGCGCGAAAGATCTCGGTGATCATTTCCTCGTTGGTCGGCCCGTACAGGAGCTCGCGCTTGTGGCGATCGGCAATGCGCAGCATCTCCGGGCCATAGGCGTCGTAGCGGCCGCTCTCGCGCCAGAGATCGGCCAGCTGGAGCGTCGGCATCAAAACCTCGATCGCGCCGGAGCGATCCTGCTCCTCGCGCACGATCTGCTCGATCTTCTTGAGCACGCGGAAGCCGAGCGGTAGCCAGGCGTAAATGCCGGCCGCCTCCTGCCGGATCATGCCGGCGCGCAGCATCAGCCGATGCGAGACGATCTCCGCCTCTTTCGGATTTTCCTTCAGGATGGGCAGAAAGAACCGCGACAACCGCATGGCAATACTCTGGGAATCAGTGATCGGTTGCAGTGAAACCGGATTGAGAGCGAAAATACAAGACCGGGAATGAGGAAAAGCCGCTAAGCAGCGGAATTCCTGTCATTTTTCCGTCGGACTTCAGATTCAGCGCGAACCGCGCCTTAACGCGAAGTGACGTCGAGTTCATCCTCGAGCGTGATTTGCTCGAAGTCGCTCACCAGTGCGTCGATCCGCGCGTGCCAGCGGCCGGCAAAGGGAAGCTCGACCTTGCGCACATGCCAGTAGCTGTCCGGCCCCAGCGAGGCCTTCCGCTCCATCGGCTCGATGCCGCGCTCGGGCAGGCTCAGCGTCAACGTCGTCTCCCTTGCCGCCAGCGGACTCCCCTCGCCGTTCATGAGCTGGAGCACGACATCATTGATCCCCGGCTTGCCGGGCGAGACCAGGACTTGGAACATCGCCTTGTCGCTGTGGATGTGGATCGCCAGCGGCGTCTCGGGAACGACGGTCCGCGGCGGCGGCGTGAAGCGCCAGCCGGCGACGACGGCCAGGATGGCCAGCGCGATGGCGCATTCGGCCAAGATCGAGCGCTTGAGCGCGGGCGTCCCTGTCCCGTCCCGGGCCAGCGCCGGTGTGAGCCGGAACCGGTTGAGCGCGGCCAGCGCCAGCAATCCCGTGACCAGAACGAGCTTGCTCGCGAGGATCAGCCCGTAACGGGTCTCGACCAACGCTCCCGGCTCTTCGAGCTGCACGATCGCGAGAGCGAGGCCGGTCACGGCCAGCACACCGACCGCCAGCGCAGCGATGCGGGAAAAGCGGTTCACGATTGGGAGCGGCGGTGTCGTCGGATGCGAGACCAGGGCGACGAGCGGCGCAAGCGCACCGACCCAGATGGTGACACCGAGGCCGTGAAGAAAGATCGCCGGACGCATCAGCGCCTCCGGCGGGGCGGTTGCGGCGTGCCCTGTCATGGCGAGCGACAGCCCGACGCCGACCAACGCCACGATCGCAAGTGTGCGCGCGTACCGCGCGCTTCGCAGCGCCATCAGCGCCAGGAGCATCGCCGCGATAGCGACCAGCAGGGCGGGACCGGCACTCGCCCCGAGCGCGACTTTCCAGGGTGCGGCGGTCGTGAGAGCTGTTAGCGGAAGGCCGAGAAGGTCGAGGCCCAACGCGCCGAGAGACGCTGCGGCACCGGGGATGCCGATGGCGATCGCCATGCGCGGCACGGCCATGCCGATCATCGACCATGCGATCCAGCGCGCGAAGAACACGCCGCCGACGCCGACGAACAGCCCGAGATAGAGGCCGACGCGCGCCAGCCAGATCAGCGCATTCACTCCGCCGTCCACGGCGGCGGGGAGCTTCGTCGCCGTCGGCATGCCTATCGAGAAGATCACCGAACCGGCGACGGGATGGCCGTCCTGCGAGATCACGCGATAGCTGACGACCGCGGTGCCCTCAGGCAGATCCGCAGGCATCGCCACCGAAATCGTCTCGCCGGATGCGCTGATGCGTACATCGTCCCGCGCTCTGCCGGCACCGTCGATCAGCCGGATCGCACCAGGCGTCACAGCCTCGCTGAAGCGCAGCTCCACCGCCTTGGGCGCGGCCGCGAGCATGCTCCCGCTCGGCGGCTCGACCGAGATCAGCGCCGAATGCGCCCACGCCGCGCCCGCGAATCCGGCGGCGAACAGCAGGGTCGCGAGCGCGGCGAAGAAGCGCATCAGGATTTCGGCAGCAGCTTCACGCCCGGCGCCGGCGACTTGCCCTCGGACTTGCCCTGATGCGAATGCCCTGCTCCCTCGGTTGGGATTTCGATCCAGCGGCTGACGCCGGTCTCGCATTCCTGGACGACGGGGAAGTATAGGGTCGTGTTCGGCTTGAGCTTGTCGGTCAGGACCGTATGCATGACGAACTCGTCATAGTGCTTGTCCGGCAGCTTGCCGCCGGACCACGCCACCTCCTTGACGCCGGAGGAGAGCTTGTTGCCGTGATAGTCGTATTCGACGGCATATTTGCCCTCGACGACATCGACATTCCAGCCCGCCTTCGGCATCGGCTTCACCGCGATCACCCCTTCCGGGACCTGCACGCGGATCTTCACCGTCGGCGAGCCCGCGCAGCCGTGCGGCACGGTGAACACAGCCTTGTAGGAAGCACCGACCGTCGCTTGCTTGGTCTCGAGCGACACGTGCGCCGCCGCCGGCGAGGCAGCGAGCGCGGCAACCAGGAACGGGCAGGCTCTCTTCATGTTCGGTCTCCCGGGAATCGAGATCGGTCTCATTTCATTTTCATTCCCGAATGATCCGGCATCTTCTTCATGTCCATGTGACCCGAATGCCCGGCATCGCCGGGGGCCTGCGCGCCGACGCCCTGGACGTCGAGGGAGACGGCGACCTTGCCGGCCTTCTCGAATTGCAGCGTCACCGGCACCTTGTCGCCCTGCTTGAACGGGCCCTTCAGCTCCTGGAGCATCAAATGATTGCCGCCGGGCGCGAGCTTCACCGTCTTGCCGGGATCGACCACCAGCCCCTTGTCGAGTGCGCGCATCTTCATCACGCCGTTATCCATCGCCATCTCGTGGATCTCGGCCTTGCCGGCGATGTCGGCGGACACGCCGACCAGCCTGTCCGGCGCCGTCCCCTTGTTCTCGATGACAAGATAGCCGCCGGCAACCTTTGCGCCGCCCGGGGTCGCACGGCTCCACGCCTGCGAGATGACGAGATCGCCGGCGTTGATGTCGTCGGCCAATGCGGCCGCGCTGCCGCTTAGCAGAATTGCGATGGCGAAAAGTGTTTGTCTGGTCCTGTTCATTTTAGTTCCCTCATGGTTGATCTGGCCGATCGCGTAAGGTTGTTTCAGCGAGCCCGCAGCACTTACCATCGATACCGCATTCCGGCATAAACCGCCCGTCCCGTTCCCGGCTCGAACAAAGTCGACGCCGCAGTCGCGCGGTCGATGATGCTGGCGCTTGCGATATAGATCCGGTTGGTGAGGTTACGGCCCTCGACGTAGGCCGAGAATGGACCGCCATTGTCAAAACCGGCCTTCAGTCCCAACAATGCATAAGGCTCCGTCGTCAGCGTATTCACGCTGTCAACGAAATAGGCCTTCGGCACCCATTCGACGTTAGGTCCGATATAGAGGCCCGTCGGATGCTTGTAGAGCAACTCGGCGCGCAAATAGTGACGAGGCGCTCCAGGTAGCTGATTGTTGCCAAAGGTAGCATCGTTGTCGAAGCGAAAGTCGTTGTAGGTGTAGGCCAGATTGAGCCACACCTTGTCCGGCGCGCTTCCCATTACGAAGAGGTCATGGAAGATCGCGGCCCCCGCGCCGGCTTCGATGCCCTGGTGGATGGTCCGATCCGCATTGGTCACGTTGCAATTGCCGAAGGCGCTGTAGAGGCATAGCAGTTCGTCGCGGATGTTGGCGCGATAGGCGGTCAGCTCCCACGAGTAGTCCGGCCTCCGCATGCGCGTCCCGATCTCGTAGGTCGTCGCGATCTGGGCGCGGATGCTGGTAAACGGAATCGTCGGAATGCCCGGCCCATTTGAACTCTCGCCGAAGCTCGGCACTTCGGCGCTCCGCGACACGTTGGCGAAAGCCTGCCATGTCGGATTGATTTGCCACAGCAAGCCCGTTTTCGGCGACCACAGATTGAAACGGGTCGCCCCCGATTGATCGCCGTTGCTGAGAAAACGGTCCTGCCGGTTGCGGGTCGCATGGAGAAACTGCGTTCCGGCTATCGCCGCAACGCTGGGAAGGAAATAGAAGCTGTCTTCAACGTAGACGGATGTGTTCTTCGAGCGATCGATCGACGACGAGAGCAGAGCTCCCTTTTGTCCAGCGATGTTGGCGAATTGCTGATTGTCGATGCTGCCATTCAGCACGTTGACACCCGCAACCAGCCTGTTGCGGAAGCCGCCGATGAAGCGCTCGTCGGTAACTTTCGCGAAGCCTCCGTAGTCCTTGTAACGATAGTCGAGCCACTGGAAAATCGGATGCATCAGATGGCGATCGACGCCGAAGGCTCCGAATTCAACCTTGGTCTGGTCGAAACGGATCGTGGTCTTGTTTGCCAGCCTGACCGTGTCGATATTGCGCTGCTGATCCATGGCAACATTTGCCGGAGCTGCAGCCTCGGGATTGGTCAGCGCAGACGTCTTGGTAACGGTGCCGGGAATGCGTTGCCGCACCTCGTTGGCGTTGAGATAGAAGCGCGTCTCGAAATCCGGCGAAAACTGATAGCCGACATTGGCGCTGAGCCGGTTGCTTGAGCCAAAGCTGTGGTCTCGAAAACCGTCCGCGGCCTGCGTCGAGGCCGTGACGAAGCCGTCCCAAGGACCGTTTGCTCCGCCAGCGTTGGCCTGGAAGCGCTTGTATCCGAAGCCTCCCATATCGACGGAAACTCCGTTCGGAAACGGATCGCGGCCGGTCGGCGTCACGAAGTTGATCGCTCCGCCAAGCGAGTTCGCTCCGAACTGGAGCGCGTTGCCGCCCTTGTAGACCTCAACGTACTTGTAGGCGGTAGGGTCGATCTCCTGGAAATCGCCGTAACCGTCCGCGGTGTTGATCGGGATTCCGTCCATATAGAGCTGCACGCCGCGCAGATGGAAATTACGCGACAGCCCGGAGCCTCGGATCGAGAGCCGGGTGTCGTCGCCCCATTTGGGTTGGGCGAAGATGCCAGGGACGTAGTCGAGAACGTCCTTGATTGTGCTCGCGGGCGTAGAATTCCGGTAGGCCTCGGCTGTCACCAGCGCCACGCCGCCCGGCGTCTGGTTGATTTCCGCAAGGGCCTGCTGCGCCGTCAGAACGGTCAACGCGCCTGGACCGCTGGCGCCCTCACCCTGCGGACGCGCCGCTTGTTGCGGAGCCGCGGTGCGCGCGCGCGTTGATCGCACGGGAGTCCGCTGCGAGCGGGCCGGCGCAGCGCGCCTCTCGCGTGGCGAGTCGACGGTCACCGGAGGAAGTTCGCGCCGACTTTCCTGCGCGTCGGCGAGCTGTGGCAGGGAGAGAGCAGAGAGAGAAGCAAGCAAAATTCCGCGCGCGGAAGCGCTTTGGAACAAACCAAGGCGAGACATGTGAAAATTCCCGATACCGGCACGAGCGCCGGTGCATTGCGAATCCCCGTGCAGCAGCCGCTGACGGGGCAGATTCGTGGCTAGATCAGGAACTGTGAGGCGGGGCGCGCGCCTGGGCGCTCGAGCCCTTGGGAGCGGCGATGGCGAACCCATCCGCCGGATGCCACACCACCCGCTCGGCATGGCGGATGGGAATCGCGAGCGCAGCGTAAGTCGGCGAATCGAGCGATGCGCTGGCCTGGGCCAGACAACATAGGGCGCAGGCGCCGGCATGCGCGGTCGGCACGCCGGTCTGATCGTTCAGGCCGCCCTGCTCGCTGGCACTATGGCAGATGAGGGCGGCAGACAGCGGATCGGCAATGGCCAAGCCGGTCGCCCAGCAGGCGGCAATCGGCGCCAGCACCTGCATCGCCAGGGCGAGCAGGACCAGGGGCAGGAATTTTTGTAGCCGTGCGCGCATCCGCCGAACCGTTCGTTCGTCTGCTAACTAAACACCGCACCCAGCTCCAAGTCGAGGCCAGCAACGCCTCCCTTCTTGCCCCAGCGCAAATTTGTCCAAAATCGTGACCTGCATAACCCAGCATAGGATGGACGGCGGCCATTTGAGGCAGGTCAAACGGACCCGCGCTCAACAGATTTCTTTTATTTGTCATAGACTTGCGGGAAATTGCGCCCGATCATTTCGTCTACTGACCGAATTTTGAACATTCGTTGCCGAAAATGATGACAAGTGAGAAAAGTTGATCTAGCATCCCTCTCGCTCAGGCTGGCCGTGAGGTCAAAGTCTGGTGGTCCAAGTCTCGGGAGGAGCCCCTGACGCGCAAAATGCAGCGTCGCCCCGTCAATCAAGAGCAAATCTTAGAATCGGGGATAATAGGGTCGACACAATTTTTGAGCGGGGCCAGGGCCCCGCTCTTTTTTTGTCCGCGAGGCTGACGCGCGGATGCGTGCTTTGCGCAATCCAATCGAAATCAGCTTCGAGCTGGCGGCCTCGCGCTGCGAAGATCTCACGCCCTTCGTCTACCGACGCCTGTTCGACGAGCATCCCGAGACGCAGGCGATGTTCCGTTTCGACGGCCGCGACCTCGTGACGGGGTCGATGCTCGCGCTGGCGATCGAGGCGATCCTCGATTTCGCCGGTCAGCGTCGCGGGCATTTCCGGCTGATCGCCTGCGAGGCCGCCTCGCACGATGGCTATGGCACGCCGCGTGAGCTGTTCATCGCGTTCTTCACCATTATCAGGGATACGCTGCGCGGCCTGCTCGGCGATCAATGATCGATCGAGATTGCGCGTGCCTGGGACGCATTGCTCGCCGACATCGACACGCTCGCCGGCGCGACGGCCTGACACTTTGCGCTGCACCAACGCGGCCTGCTGCAATGTCGGCGAGTGATTGCAGATTGAGTGGCGGCAACTCTTGTGAGACACTTTCGGACATCGGTAGCGCAATCAATGACGCGCCGACGCTAAAATCTTATGGGAGCGAGCAATGTCCGGGACGAAAGATTTCTCGACGACGAGGCGCGATCTTCTTCAGGCGGCCGCGACCGCCGGCGCCGGAGCTGCCCTCCTCGGCAGCATGGGCATGAACCCCGCATTGGCCGCCGAGGTCGGGCGAAGCGAGAAGCCGCTGAAGGCGGCGTTCTCCAATGCCGGCCTCCAGGCCACCTGGTGCGCGCAGGGAAAGCAGGCCGCCGAATTCTGGGGCAAGCTGTTCAATGTCGAGATCACCTGGTTCGACGGTCAGCTCGACGCCGTGAAGCAGCGCGCGGCGATCGACAACATGGCTTCGCAGAAGTGGGACTTCGTGGCGATCCAGGCCTTCGGCATCGGCACCCTCACCCAGCCCGTGCAGAAGATGATCGACGCCGGCACGCCGGTGATCGACATGGACACGCTGATCGCCCCGCTCGACCAGATCAACGTGCATTCCTTCCTCGCTCCCGACAACGAGTTCATGGGCGCCTCGGTGACGCAGGCCCTCTGCAACGCCATGGGCGGCAAGGGCAAGATCATCATGACGCAGGGCGCGCTTGGCCACACCGGCGCGCAAGGACGCGCCAAGGGCTTCAATTCGGTGGTCAAGCAATTCCCCGGCATCGAGGTGCTCGACACCCAGCCCGCTGATTGGGACGTCTCCAAGACGGCGCGGCTGTGGGAAACCTATCTGACCAAGTATCCCCAGATCGACGCGGCATTCTTTCACAACGACGACATGGCGCTCGCCGCCGCCAACATCATGAAGGCGCGCGGCCGCACCAACATCCTGATCGGCGGCGTCGATGCCATGCCGCCGGCGATCCAGGCGGTGAGCGAAGGCCGCATGTTCGCGACCGTCCGCAATCCCTCCTGCCGCATCCACGGCGGCGCCATCATCGCCGGCGTCTCGGCCGTGGTCGGCGGCGAGAAGAGCGGACAGGGCATTCCCAAGAACGTCGTCACCGACGGCCCGGTCGTGACCAAGGCCAACGCCGCCGGGATGCAGTGGATGCAGGATCACTTCCTGATCTGAACTTTCATGTCCGAGGGTCGTCCGCCCATCCTTGAACTGCAGGGCATCACGAAGAGCTTCGGCGGCGTCGAGGCACTTCGTGGTGTCGACTTCGCGCTCCATCCCGGCGAGATCCATGGTCTCGTCGGCGAGAACGGCGCCGGAAAAAGCACGCTGATGAAGATCATCGCCGGCGTGCACACCGAATTCTCCGGCCGCTTCCTGATCGACGGCGCGGAGACGCATTTCCGCTCGACCCGCGATGCGCATGCGGCCGGCATCGCCATGGTGCACCAGGAGCTCTCCGTCGCGCCCGACCTCACGGTCGCCGAGAACGTCTTCCTCGGCAACCAGCCGACCAACGCCCTCGGCCTCGTACAATGGCGGCGGATGGCGCGCGACGCCGGCGAGCAGCTCGCCCGCTTCGGCATCGACGTCGATCCGATGACGCGGCTGGGCGACCTCCCCATCGGGTTGCAGCAGCTGATCGAGATCGCGCGCGTCCTGTTCTCCGGCGCCCGCATCATCATTCTGGACGAGCCGACCTCCGCGCTCTCCCCGCCCGAGGTCGAGCGCCTGTTCGCGACCCTTCGTCGGCTGCGCGAGGACGGCACTGCAATCGTCTTCATCTCGCATTTCATCGAGGACATCCTGCTTGTCTCCGACACGGTGACCGTGTTCCGCAACGGCCGGAAGGTCGCGGAGACCGCGAGCGCGGCGACCAGCAAGGGCGCGCTGATCGAGGCCATGATCGGCCGCGGCGGCGAGGCGCTCGAGCACAGCTATACCGACGATTTGATGCTGCCGCGGCCAAGCGACCGCCAGGTCGTTCTCAAGGTCGATCAGCTCTCGCTGTCGCGCAGCCTGAAGGACGTCTCGTTCGAGGCGCGCGCCGGCGAGGTGCTCGGCATCTACGGCTTCATGGGCTGCGGCCAGCAGGAGCTGTCGCGCATCCTGTTCGGCAAGCTGAAGCCGGACACCGGCACGCTTTTCGTCGACGGCACGCCGAAGACCTTCGCCAGCACGGCGGCGGCACGGCGCGCCGGCGTGGCCCTGGTGCCGGAGAGCCGGCGCGACATGCTGTTTCATCAGGAGCCGGTCTACAAGAACATCTCGATCAGCATTCTCGACCGCATCTCCGCGCTGCTGCTCAAGCCGGCGCAGGAGCGCGACATCGCGAAGCGTCAGGTCGAGCAGTTGCAGATCCGGCCGCCGGTGGTCGGTCTCGACCTCGGCATGCTCTCCGGCGGCAACCAGCAGAAGGTCGCGCTGGCGAAATGGCTGACCTATCCGCCCAAGCTCCTGGTGCTGTGCGAGCCGACCCGCGGCATGGACGTCGGCGCCAAGAACGACGTCATCAACATTGTCCGCGACCTCCGCGCCAAAGGGCTCGCGATCATCGTGCTGTCGACCGAACCGGAAACGGTGCTGTCGCTGGCCGACCGCATCCTCGTGCTCAAGCGCGGCGCATTGGTGCGGGAATTCAGGAACGAGCCGGTCAGCAAGGACCGCCTGCTGGAAGCGGCGTGACGGAGAAGCACATGAGCAGCGAGACGGCTTTAGCGGCGGGGCAGCGGACGCGGGGCCTTGCGCCCTTCCTGCGCTCGCAGATGCGCAACATCGCCCCGTTCCTCACCCTGATCTTCCTGTCCGCCTTCTTCGCCTTCGCCAGCCCGTCCTTTGCGACGCTGGACAATCTCGGCAACATCCTGACGCAGGTATCGGTCACCGGGATCATCGCGGTCGGACTCACCTTCGTGATCCTCTGCGCCGAGATCGACCTGTCGATCGCCAGCATCGCCAACGTCACCGGCATCGCCGTCGCCTACTTCACGCTGCAGGAATCCTACGTCAACATCGCCAACATCCCGCTGCCCGGCGCGGTCGCGATCCTGCTGTCGATCCTGCTCTGTGCCCTGCTTGGCCTCGTCAATGCGCTGGGGCTGACCGTGATCGGCATCCCCTCCTTCATCATGACCTTGGCGATGATGCAGATCGCCGCCGGCATCTCGGCGCTGCTGGTGCGCGGCCAGATCGCCTACAAGGTGCCGAGCCTGATCACCACGCTCGGCTCGGGATCGATCGGCGGCATTCCCTGGATCGTCATCGTCGCCGCCATCATGCTGCTCGCCGGTCATCTGGTGCTGACCTACACGCGCTTCGGCCGCTACGTCTACATGGTCGGTGGCAACCGCGAGGCGGCCGAATATTCCGGCCTCAACGTCAAGCTCATCCTAGGCAGCGTGATGGTGATCTCGGCGGTCTGCTCCGGCATCGGCGGCATGCTGGGTGTCGCCCATTTCGGCAGCGCGCAGCAGAACGAGTTCGACACTTACCTTCTCGACTCCATTGCCGCGGTCGTGGTCGGCGGCACCAGCCTGTTCGGCGGCCGCGGCGGCATCGGCAACACCATCGTCGGGCTGTTCGTGCTCGGCGTTCTCAACAACGGCCTCGACCACGTCAACATCGACAGTTTCCTGAAGATCCTGATCCGCGGCCTGATCCTGCTGGCGGCGCTGGTTATCAACGTCTACGCGCAGCGCTTGAGGGAGAAGGCGGCGGACTAATCTAGACGGCCCTCAGAACAAAAGCGCGAAAACAACCCCATGCACAGTAGCCGAGGCTAACGGAATCAATGGCTTGCCAGTGACGCTCCGCGCTTGCGGATTTCACGAAGTGCGTTTGACGCGTCGGGCAAAACAGGGCCACGATGTCATCGGCACCTCAGGGTGACGGCTCGATATCCGCAACGCGCGAAAATCGAAAATCGCAGTGGCTCGCACCGCCCGCCAACGTTTGTGTCCGTTCCAGGCGGATGCCTCGCGTTGCATAGGCGTCGAAATCGAGCCCGCAGATGTTCGGCAGGATGTCCTTGTCTCCGTGGCGCGCCGCGAGCTTGCAGAAGCCGCAGGCCTTGTAGTTGATGCCGAATTCGAACTTGTCGTGCGGACCCGGCTCGACGAAATCGTAGACGAAGTCTTCCGGAAACTGCTCCTGATGGCTCTCGGTGACGCTTCTTGCCGCCTGCTCGCGCAACAACGCCTGGTTCTCCGGCGACATGAACTGGCGGCCCGAGGCGAGGCGCTCGGCTTCGGGCACCCCGAGCAATTGCGCCTTGTAGGTGTCCCGCTCGATCTCGCCGATCACGGCCACCGGCACACCGTGCCGTCGCAGCACCCGGCTGATGGCCATGAAGCCCGTCAGACGCATGAAGAAATCGCTCATGCGGCTTGCCGCGCCGCCGACATAGGGCATCTGGGCAAGCACGATCTCGAATTCGTCCATCACCTCCCGGCTTAGTCCGTCGGTGTCGGCCAGGTGCGCGCGCTCGCGCAACATTGATCCGGCAAGCTCGATGCGATCGCGCATGGCGGCCACCATGGCGCTTCGATGCGCCTCGTAGAAGGGATGGACGATCTCAGTCATTGGACACCCATTTCGGTTCGTTTCATTGCGAGGCCGGCAAGGCCCGGCTTCATTCCGCGGCGATCGCCTCGATCTCCAGCAGCCATTTGCTGTCGACAGTCTCGACGATCACGACTGTCAAGGCGGGCTGGTGCTCCCCGAGCATCGCGCGCCGAATGATACGGTTGGGCACGACCTGGTTGCGGTCGGTCAGGAACGTCGTGATCTTGACCAGATGCTCGACGCCAAGGCCGGCCGCGGCGAGCACTTCCTTGACGTTGCGCCAGGCCTGCTCGCATTGCGCCTCGAAACCCTCTGGCACGGTGCCGTCGGAGCTTTCAGGGACCTGGCCGCTGATGAACAGCAGGCGGCGATGCTGCCTCAGTTCAAGTCCCATGCTGTAGCCGCCCAACGGCGCGTTGACCGTTGCAGGATTGTGGCTGACGATGTGAGCTGGGGGCATGGTGTTTCTCCGGATTGCGAGCCGACCCTACCCGCCGGCATCGCGGCCGCGCAAAGCATCATTCCTGCGGTTCAACGCAAGAAAATCTATTGCAAGGCCCCGGCCCGGCGGTGTCAAAGTGCGGCGCGATGACCTACGCTCTTCCACCACTCAACGCGCTCCGCGCCTTCGAAGCCGCCGCACGGCATCTCAGCTTCAAGCTCGCCGCGCACGAGCTGCACGTGACGCCTGCTGCCGTAGGGCAGCAAGTGAAAGCGCTGGAGGCGCGCCTTGGCGTGCAGCTGTTCGAGCGGCTGCACAAGCAGCTCGTCCTCACCGCGGCCGGACAGGCCTACCTGCCCGGCATATCCGAAGGTTTTCGCCACATTGCGGAGGCGACCTCGCAATTGAAACCGGCAGGCGCGGTGCAGCTTCAATTGGGAGTCCATGGCAGCTTCGACCTGCGGCGCCTCGATCTGGCGGCGTTCCGCAGCACCCATGCGGAGATCGGCTTGCGCGTGCTGCAGCCCGCCGGCCTACACGAGCTCGTCGAGGGCAAGGTCGACCTCTTGATCGCCCGCGGCCTCCGCCATCATCCGGGCTATCGCTGCGACCGGCTGAGCGAGGGCGCAGGCCTGGGCGATTGGCTGATTGCCCCCGAGGGCACTGCGGATTGCCCCGAGATCGTCAGTTTTCGCGGGTGGCTGCGGGCCCTGCCGACCGAGATGCCGCTCGCCAACCGGCGCCCGCGCCTGGTTGGCGGCGTCGGCAGTTGAGGCGACAGGAAAGCAGCAGGCCCCCTGGCCGAGGCTCGCGGTTCCGACCGCATTCTCCTCGCTCCGCCTCCGCCTCACCGTCTGCGAACAAGCCCTCGCCTGGCGCGTTTGCCGAAAGCATCGCATGCGGAGCCTCGAAGGATGAGCGGCCGAGCCGCCAGCCGGGCCGTCGCCCTTCGAGGGCCGCTGAAGAAGCGGCCGCCTCAGGGTGACGGAGATAGAGCGACGCTCGCCGTGCCAGCCCGTCGTTGCGAGCGCAACGAAACAACCCAGAGTCATTCCGCTGAAGCAGTCTGGATTGCTTCCGCCTTCGCCAAGGCTTCGGCGGACAAGTCGCTGCGCTCGCAATAGCAATGTAGTGAGTGTCGCGCTCCGGACTTCACGTTGCGCCCCGTCATCCTGAGATGCGAAGCCTGCGATGCGAAAGCATCGCAGGCGGAGCCTCGAAGGATGAGCGGCCGAGCCGCCAGACGGGCCGTCGCCCTTCGAGGGCCGCTGAAGAAGCGGCCGCCTCAGGGTGACGGAGATAGAGCGACGCTCGCCGTGCCAGCCCGTGGTTGCGAGCGCAGCGAAACAACCCAGAGTCATTCCGCTGAAGCAGTCTGGATTGCTTCCGCCTTCGCCAAGGCTTCGGCGGACAAGTCGCTGCGCTCGCAATAACAATGCAGTGAGTGTCCCGGACTTCACGTTGCGCCCCGTCATCCTGAGGTGCGAAGCCTGCGATGCGAACGCATCGCATGCGGAACCTCGAAGGATGAACGGCCGGGATGCACAGACGGGCCGTCGCCCTTCGAGGGCCGCTGAAGAAGCGGCCGCCTCAGGGTGACGGGGATAGAGCGAGGCTCGCTGCCGCAATCTCATCCGCCCGCCAGCACCGCACCGCATGTCCGTCGGCCCGCGTCTCCAGCATTGGCCCCGGCTCGCTCCGGCACACCGCCTCCGCGTACCGACATCGCGGGCTGAAGGCACAGCCGTTGGGTGGATTGAGCGGGTTGGGAAGGTCGCCGCCCGTCGTCGCCAGCGGGGCGTGGCGCAAGGGATCGGGGATGGCGGCGATCAGGGCTTGCGTATAGGGGTGCGCCGGCCGCTCGAAGATCTCGCGCCAGTGGCCGTTCTCGACGATGCGGCCGAGATACATCACTGCGACGCGGTCGCTCATGTGCTCGACGACGCCGAGATCGTGGCTGATCATGATGTAGGACAGACCGAGCGTCTCTTTCAGCTCCAGCAGCAGATTGATGATCTGGGCGCGGATCGAGACGTCGAGCGCCGACACCGGCTCGTCGCAGATGACGATCTTGGGATTGAGGATCAGGGCCCGGGCAATGCCGATGCGCTGGCGCTGGCCGCCCGAGAACTCGTGCGGGTAGCGGCCGGCCTGCTCGGGCCGCAGGCCGACATGCCGCAGCATGGTGGCGACGCGGTCCTCGATCTCGCTTTTCGCGGTCACGCCGTGCACCCGCAGCGGATCTTCCAGCGTGCGGCGCACGGTCTGGCGCGGATTGAGCGAGGCGTAGGGATCCTGAAACACCATCTGCACGGTACGCGCCAACGCCTTGCGATCGCCGGATTGCCTGGTCGTGACGACCTCCCCGTCCAGCACGATGCGGCCGCGCGTCGGCGTCAGCAGGCCAAGGATCGACAAGGCGACCGTCGACTTGCCCGAGCCGGACTCGCCGACGAGGCCGAGGCATTCGCCGCGTTTCAGCTCGAGGTCGACACCGTCCACGGCACGAAGCAGCCGCCGGCCGCGGCCCAGCAGGCCGCCGCCCAGCGGAAAATGGACCGCGAGATCCTCGATGCTGAGAATGAGATCGTCGTCCGGCCGCCGCTCACCCGGCATGTTGCGCGGCTCATGCATGGTGATGACACCTCACCAGACCGCCCGCCGCCAGCAAGTCCGTCGCCGGCACGACCGTCCGGCAGATCTCGGTCGCCTGCGCGCAGCGCGGATTGAACCGGCAGCCATCGGGGAAGTTCGTGATGGCGGGAACGACGCCCGCGATCTCCTGGAGCCTGCCGCGGCCGAGCGCCGCGCGGCTGCCGAGCCGCGGCAGCGAGTCGACCAGGCCTTGCGTGTAGGGGTGCGAGGGCGCGCGGAAGATATCGGCCGAACCGCGCTCCTCGACGATGCGGCCGGCATACATCACGGCGACGCGGCGGCAGACATTGGCGACGAGGCCGAGATCGTGGCTGATCATCAGGATCGCCGTTCCCCGCTCGGCGCAGAGATTCCGCATCAGCTCGATGATCTCGGCCTGCACGGTGACGTCAAGCGCCGTGGTCGGCTCGTCGGCGATCAGCAGATCCGGACCGCAGGCCATCGCGATGGCAATCATCACCCGCTGGCGCATGCCGCCGGACAGCTGGTGCGGATAGTCCTTCACCCGCCGCTCGGGAGCCGGCACGCGGACGCTTGCCAGCGCCTCGACCGCCAGCCGGTTGGCTTCCTGCCAGCTCTTGCCCTTGTGCAGCACGAACATCTCGGCGATCTGCCTTCCCACGGGCGAGACCGGATTCAGCGCCGTCATCGGCTCCTGGAAGATCATGGCGATCCGGTTGCCGCGCAGCTCCCGCTGCCTGGCGGCCGAAAGTTGCTGGATCTCTTTGCCCTCGAACCGGATGACGCCCCCGCCGATCGCCAAGGGCGGCCGCAACAGGCCGATCAGGGCGAGCGCGGTGATGCTCTTGCCACAGCCGGATTCGCCGACGAGGCCGAACGTCTCGCCGCGATCGATGCGGAATGAAATGCCCTCGGCCGCCGCGACATGGCCCGATCCGACATCGAGATCGAGCCGGAGATTCTCGACTTCGATCAGCGGCGTGCCCGTCATGTGCGCCGGCTCCGCGATTGGGGATCGAGAATGTCGCGCAGGCCGTCCCCGAGCAGATTGAGGCCGAGCACGGTCAGGAAGATGGCAAGACCCGGAAAGACCGAGAGCCACGGCGCCGTCGTGATCTGCTCGCGGGCCTCCGACAACATGCTGCCCCAGCTTGGAAAGGGCGGACGGACGCCGAGGCCGAGGAACGACAATGCGGCCTCGGACAACACCGCGCTGCCCATGCCGAGCGTGCCGATGACGATGATCGGCCCGAGCATGTTCGGCAGGAGCTGCGTGATCATGATGCGCAGATCGCCGTAGCCGAGCACGGTCGCCGCCTGCACATAGCCCTGGCTCCGCAACGACAGCGCCGAGGCCCGCGCGATCCGGCACGTGAAGGACCAGTTGGTCAGCCCCAGCGCGATCAACAGGCTGGTGAGGCCGGGGCCGAGCACTGCCATGATGGCCAGCGCGAAGATCAGCGAAGGGATCGCGAGCATGAGATTGGTCAGGGCGTTGACGAAATCGTCCCACCAGCCGCCAAAATAGCCGGCGCTGAGCCCTAGGGCCACGCCGATGACGCTGTTGATCAGCTGCGAGATGATGCCGACCGTCAGCGAGACCCGCGCGCCGTACACCACGCGGGAATAGATGTCGCGGCCCTGATCGTCGGTGCCGAACCACCAGGTCCAGCTCGGCGGCTCCTCCGCGTTCATCAGGTTGGCGTCCATCACGGGATCGGTGTGCGCCAGCCAGGGCGCGAGCAGGCCGACCAGGATCGCCAGCGCGAACAACACACCACCGATGACAAGATTGGGGCGGAGCTTCATGCGTATCTGATCCTGGGATCGATCACGCCGTAGAGCACGTCGATCAGCAGATTGATCGCGAGAAAGGCCATCACCACCACGAGGATGGAGCCCTGGACGGCCGGAATGTCGCGCTGCAGGACGCTGTCGACCAGGAGCGAGCCGATGCCCGGCCAGGAGAACAATTTCTCGACGACGACCGCCTGCCCCATCAAGCCGCCGAATTGCAGGCCGACGGTGGTGAGGATGATGACGAGCGCATTGCGCATCACATGCCACTTCACGACCCTGATTTCGCTCATGCCCTTGGAGCGCGCAGTGCGGACGAAATCAGCCGTCATGATCTCCAGGACCGCGGCGCGCGTCGTCCGGGCAAACAGCGCCATCGGCGAGACGCCGAGCGTGACGGCCGGCAGCAGCAGATATTTCAATCCGCCGTCGCCATAGCCGAAACTCGGCAGCCAGCCGAGCTTCAACGCGAACAGGTACATCAGGACGAGGCCGAGCCAGAATTTGGCGATGGAGAGGCCCGACACCGCCACGACCATCGCGAGCGTGTCGACGATGCCGCCCGGTTTCAGCGCGGCGATGAAGCCCAGGGGAACGCCGATCAGAATCGCAAAGGCCATGGCCGCGAAGATAAGCTGCAGCGTCGGCCATGCCCGCTTCGCGATCATGGTCGTTACGGGCTCGCGCGTGCGGAACGAGGTGCCGAAATCACCGGTCGCGAGCTTGGCAATGTAGGCGCCGAAGCGCACATGGACGGGATCGTCGAGACCGAGCTGCTTCTTCATGCGCAGCTCGACCTGCGGGTCGCTGTCGTCGCTCATGGAGGAGACGATGCTGCCCGGAACGACGCTGAACAGCACGAAGATCAGCAGCACGACGGCGAGCACGGTCGGAACGGTTTGCAGCAATCGACGGATCAGGAAGGAGAGCATCGGCACTGTTCCTCTCTCCCTCCATGGCTTGAGACGATGGAGAGAGCGCGAACGTATGTCACTTCGCGGGCGAGGCCTCGTCGACCCAGAGATCTTCGACGTTCTGATGGGTCAGCTCCGTCGCGTTCAGCTGAATCCCCTTGAGCCAAGGCTGCACCGCCATGACCGCCTTGTTGTAGTTGAAGAACCAGACCGGAGCCTCCTCATAGAGCAGCGCATTGGCCTTTTGCAGCAATTCGCTGCGCTTTGCGACGTCCTCGGCCTGCCCTGCCTGATCGACGATCTTGTCGAAATCGGCATTCTTGTAGGCCATGTAGTTGCAGGCCGGTTGCGGCGTCGAGGAGTGGAAGCATTTGAGGGCAGCCAGCGGATCCGGTCCGCTCGCCTGGGAATAGATGAAGGCCTGATAGTCGCCGGTGCGAACCACCTCCGCCAGCACGGCGGTCTCGACCTGCTTGACCTTGGCCTTGATGCCGACCTTGTCCAGCATCGGGATCACCGCCGACACGATCGGCAGGCCCCAGCTTTCGTTCGGGCTGGCGGTCCATTCGAACTCGAAGCCGTTGGGATAGCCGGCCTCGGCGAGCAACTGCTTGGCCTTGGCGGGGTCGTAGGGGTAAGGCTTCATGGCCTTGTCGTAGGCAGGCGAGGTCAGCGGCAGCCAGCTGGTGGCGCGATAGGCCTTGCCCTTGACCAGCTTGTTGATGATCAGATCGGTATCGATCGCGTAATTGATCGCCTGCCGCACGCGCTTGTCGGAGAACGGCTTGAACGTGGGATTCATGCCCATGTAGCGTGTGAAGACCTCGGCGACCTCGACGATGGTGCCCTTGAGGGCAGCATCGGACTGATAGGCGACGTATTGCGCAGGTCCCAGCACCGAGGTGTCGATCTCCTTGTTGCGAAAGGCGACGTCGCGCGCCGCGGCTTCGGCCATGATCGACACGACGACCTTGTCGGCATAGGGCTTGCCGGGCTTGTAGAACCGGTCCCACCGCTCCAGCACGATGCGCGACCCCGGCACGTGCTCGACGAATTTGAACGGACCGAGGCCGATCGGCTTCTGGATGAAGCTCTCCTTGGCGCCCTCGTCGGCGGGATAGATCGAAGTCAGCGCGGTGAAGAAGTAGAAGCCCGGATCGACCTTCTCGGTCAGCTTCATCTCAATGGTGAAATCGTCGATCTTCTTCAGGCCGGAGATTTCCTTGGCCTGGCCCTTCTCGACCGCGGCGGCACCCTCGATGACGCGGACAAAGCGCGCCCCGGGATAGGCCTTGGTACCGTCCATGATGCGGTTATAGGACCAGATGATATCGTCGGCCGTCATCTTGCGGCCATGGTGGAAATAGGCGTCGTCGCGCAGCTTGAATGTGTGAACCAGGCCGCCGCCGGAGACCACATGCTCCTTGGCGAGTTCCAGAACCGGCTTGCCTTCCGCGGAATTCCAGATGTAGAGCGAGCGATGCAGCGCCTTGGCGTAGATCTCGTCCTGGGCGCGTTGCGTGGTGTGAATGTCGAGGCTCGTGAAGCTCGAGCCGTAGGGCGCCGTCATGCGGATGGTTCCGCCCTTGCGCGGCGTCTGGGCCTCCGCCGTTGCGGCGAGCGCCAGCCCCATCCCCGCGATGATCGCGATCATCCTGAACATCATGTGTCCCCCAACAACGCAATTCGATGCCGATCAGAGATTTGATCATTCGCAGCCCATCGAATGCAAGCTTCGTTTTTGCTGGAGAGCAATGTCAGTTCCGAGATGGCGGCGCTTCGGCGAGGAGCTCGGAGGCCAGGTTGCATCCCCCGAGCGGTGCAAGCCGCACTGACGCGGTGCCGTCATCGGGCGACCCGGACCGGTGAACATTCTTCCCGGTCAACGCGACCAAGCTCTGGATCGTCATCTGAGCCCTGAAGATTGCCCAAAAAATGAAACGCCGAACGTTAGGCGCCTTGCTCGCCGGCAGTCTGGTGGCCGCGATGGCCGCGATGGCGATTCCCGTTGCGCCGGACGCTCTCCGCGACAGCCCGACGAACACCATCCAGGTCAGCTGGTCCCACACCACACGGTCCAACGGGTACGTCGACGATACATGGTGGGCACTCAGGGACCGCTGCGCCCCGGACTATCTCGGCGAGCGCCTGCTCTGCGACGCCATCGGGCTTCTGGCACGGGCGACAAGCCGGACGTTCGAGGCCAAGATGTCCGACGACATGGGCCTGCCGCTCGCGGAAGGTTGGGGCCTGATGACCGCGAAGAATTCACCGTTCATCAGGTCGGCTCACGTCGAGACGCCACTTGGTGTCGAGGCCGTGCTCGGCTTCTATCGCGCTGCACTCGCAAAGCGCGGCTGGACCGAAGATGACGGTGCGGTCGTCGCGCCCGATCGGGCCGTCGTCGCCTTCACGACGTCAGATGGGCCGGGGCTGCTGCGGCTGGTCCGTCAGGACAACATGACGATTGTCGACCTCTCGCTGCGTAAGCTGTTGGCCGCCACGTCCGCCATTCGGCCGGCGCCGGGCCGCGTGATGTTGTTGCTCGGCAACAAGACGGACGAAGCGGCCGACATCACCGTCAATGGGCGAACCATCAAACTGGCGGCTCACGCCGGAGAGAAACTGATCGACTCCGACGTCGCCGCGGACAAATTGCCCGATAGCCAGAAGATCGATCTGTCGCCTGGCACATACAAGGTCATCCTCAAGCTCGACGGCAGCGCGGCCGCGAGCCGGGAGTTCGAGGTCGCCGCCAACGAGGCCTGGGGCCTTCTGGTCGGCCCCGAGGGTGTGCCGCTGCCGATACGGCTGTATTGAGGGCGTCTATCTCCAACCTGACAATTCCGGCATCCAGTCCCGCAGTTTTCGCGCAGCACCCGTAACGTCAGCGATCGTCCGGAACGTCCCCGTCTCCACCATCATGGCACGTGCCAGCCGCACCGCGCGCGCTTCGCTGATGGCGCGCGTCTTCGGGTCCGCGATCAGCTCGAAGTCGATGTTGTGGGCGAGGCCGAAGATGCGGCGGATGGTCTTTGCGGCGGCGAAGCCGACCGTCTCAGTGAACAGGCACTGCATGTAGGCCTGCCGCTCGGCCTCCAGCCGCGCGGCGCCCTTTTCTCCGGCAAAGAGCGAGGCGGGATAGGCGTCGCCTGCCGCGCCGGCGCGCCAGAGCTCGAGGAATTTGCGGGCGAATTCGCTCCAGACCTGCTCGACCGTCTCCAGGACCCAGGCCTCGAATGCGGCCCGCCCGCCCGGCGCGCGCTCGTGGCCGGCGGAGGCAAAATAGGCCATCAGGAGGTTGGCGAGCACGGCGCCGACGTCGAACCCCATCGGGCCATAGAACGCGAATTCGGGGTCGATCACCCGCGTCTGGCTCTCCGTGACCATGATCGATCCGGTGTGAAGGTCGCCGTGCAGCAGCGCTTCCGGGCTTGCCATGAATTTCAGCTTCAGCCGGGAGATCGCGACGTGCAGCTCCATGTCATCGCGCAGTTCCGCAGCGAGGGCATCGAGATACGGCGCGGTCCAGCGGTTCTGCTCGGCGATACGGTAGGGATCGGTGAAGATCAGATCCTCGGTGATCTTGCACAGCGCGTGGTTGCCGGCGAAAGCGGCGATGCCCTCTTTCTTCTCGGCCGCGGACAGCGCGAGGTCGGAGGTGAAGAACAGCGTTCGGGCCATGAAGGTGGTGATGTCGCCGACGAAGCCGGGATATTGCGTTCCCGCAACCAGCCCCTTGCGCATGATGATATGGGGCTCGAGCAGCTCCATCACCGTCAGCGCCAGATTCTCGTTGTGATGCAGCAAAGCCGGCACGAGGCCGGGTGCGAGCTGGGCCTGCTTCGACAGCGCCAGATATTCGTAATGGGCCCGCGACAGCGGCAGCGGCCAGCTCTCGCCGACGAGGCGGACATAGGGCAGCGCCTGCTTGACGGCGACGCCGCCCCGCGCGCCCTTGACGATGAAGACGAGGTTGAGATTGCCGTCGCCGACCTCGGTGATCGTCCAGCCGGCGGGATCGCCGAGGAACCCTTTCAGGTCCGGCAGGCCTGCGAGATAATCCCGCAAGTCGGCCTCATGCAGAATCCGATAGTCCCCCTGCCCCTGCGCCATGACGATCCCATCCCAACTGTGTGGGCCGGATCGTTACTCCCGCTCCAGGAAGCTTGAGCCGATCTCGGCCTTTCTTTTGATCGGATCGTAATCACAATAAACGAGATCCGCCACCAGCGTGTAGCTGGCGCTGACGTTGTATTTGTCGAGCTTGACCGAGTTCAGGCCGATCACCGAGGTGCTCTTGCCGCCGTTCCATTTGAACGGTGTCGAGCTCTTGGCCTGCTCGCAGGCCATCACCGCTTCGTTGAAGACGTAGCCCTCGACGAACGCCTTCAGCGTTCGCAGCTGCACCGCCATCTTCCACTCGACATAGCCGATGGCACCGAGCCCGGCGACGATCAGCACCAGCAGCGCGACGACGATGCGTTGAAAAGTCATTTGTGTCCCCCGAAACAATGAGCCAGGCGAAAAATTCTAAGCACGCGGCGAGATGAAGCAAGCGCCTCGTCCTTCGAGACGACCGCTTCGCGGTCTCCTCAGGATGAGGCTAACCGACAGCGGTGTCCCTTTGAAACTGCCGCCGCGCACTCAATCCTCATCCTGAGGAGCCCGCCAAAGGCGGGCGTCTCGAAGGATGGCTGCACGAAGATAAACCTAAAACGGCATGCCCATCATCTTCGACAGCCGCTCGATCGAGAGATAGCCGGCGTTATAGGCGACCATGCCGAGGCCGTAGACGATGGCCGAGATGATCGTGGTCCAGATCAGCTTGCCGCCCATCCGGGTCAGGATCGGGGCGCCGGGATCGGTGCCGGGCGCGCCGACGCCGTCCTCGTGCTGGCTGCGCACGCCGAACGGCAGCGTCACGAACAGCGTGACCCACCAGATGACGAAGTAGATCGCGATCGCGGTCGATATCTGGATGGCCATGGGACGGCCTTACGCCTGCTCGATTTCGACCAGCGCGCCGGAAAAATCCTTCGGATGCAGGAACAGCACCGGCTTGCCGTGGGCGCCGATCTTCGGCACGCCGTCACCGAGCACCCTTGCCCCCTCCTTCACCAGCGTGTCGCGCGAGGCGATGATGTCGACGACCTCGTAGCAGACGTGGTGGATGCCGCCGTCGGGGTTGCGCTCGACGAATTTTGCGATCGGCGAGGCCTCGCCGAGCGGCTCGATGAACTCGATCTTGGTGTTGGGCAGCGTCGCGAACACCGTGATGACGCCGTGCTCGGGCAGCGGCACGGCTTCCGAGATCTGGGCGCCGAACGCGGCGCCGTAGATCCTCGCCGCCTTGACGGCGTCCTTGGTCGCGATCGCGACATGGTTGAGCCGGCCCAGCATGGTTCTCTCCCGTTAGACTGTCAGTACGTGTACCAGACAGGGGGGCTTCTTGCCCCAATGTTCGTTGATGACGGCCCGGACAGCGCGTCGCACCGACTCGGCCAGCGCATCCGCATCGCGGCGGCGCGCCTTCGGCAGGCCCTCGATCGTCGACATCACCGCATCGAAGACGATGTCGTCGAAGGGCTCGCCCGCCCTGTTCTTCTCGGGGACGCCGACCAGGTCGACCTCGGGATCGTCGGCGAGTTCCCCCTGCTCGGTCATGGCAATGGCGACAAAGGCGCAGCCGGAGAACGCCATGCGCCGCCGCTCGACCACGGCGCGGGACTTGGAATCCTCCAATATCGTGCCGTCCTTGTAGAGGCGCCCCGACGGCACCTCGCCGATAATGCCGGGATCGCCGGGTCCGAGCTTGACCAGGTCGCCGTTGCGGCAGACCAGCACGCGCGGCACGCCGGCAGCGCGCGCCAGCTTGGCGTGCTCGTGCAGATGCAGCGCCTCGCCATGGACGGGGATGAGGAGCTGCGGCCTGGTCCAGGCGATCAGGTCGCGCAATTCGTCGCGGCGGGGATGGCCGGAGACGTGAACCAGAGCGTCGCGGTCGGTGATGATCTCCACGCCCTGCAGCACCAGATTGTTGATGATCGAGCCGACGGCCTTCTCGTTGCCGGGAATGGTGCGGGAGGAGAAGATCACGCTGTCGCCGCGGTTGAGCGTGATCTCGGGATGGTCGTCATTGGCGATGCGCGCCAGCGCGGCGCGCGGCTCGCCCTGGCTGCCCGTGCACAGCGCCAGCACCTTGTCCTGCGGCAGATGGCCGTAGATGTCGGGCGAGCGGAAATTCTGCACGCCGTCGAGATAGCCGGTCTCGCGCGCGACCTGCACCACGCGCTCCATGGCGCGGCCGACCACGACGACCTCGCGGTCGGCGGCCTTGGCGGCGGCGGCCACAGCCTTGATGCGCGCGACGTTGGAGGCGAAGGTCGTCACCGCGACGCGGCCCTTGGCCGATTTCACGAGATCGATGATGGTCCGGGCGACCTCGGCTTCCGAGGGCGAGCGGCCGTCGCGCACCGCGTTGGTGGAATCGCCGATCAAGGCGAGCAGGCCCGCCTCGCCGAGCTCGCGCAGCCGCTTCTCGTCGGTCGGGCGCCCCAGGGTCGGGGTCGGATCGATCTTCCAGTCGCCGGTGTGCAGCACCGTGCCGGCCGAGGTGTGGATCGCCAGCGCGTGCGCTTCGGGAATGGAATGCGCGACGGGGATGAATTCGACGTTGAACGGGCCGACGTCGATGCGCCCGCCCGACGGCACCACCGTCACCGGGATCTTCGGCGCGTTGCGCTCGGCGGCGCATTTGGCCTCGAACAGCGCGGCGCTGAACTGCGTCGCATAGATCGGGCATTTCAGCTTCGGCCAGAGGTCGATGATGGCGCCGAAATGGTCCTCATGGGCGTGGGTCAGCACCAGGCCCATCAGGTTCTTGCGTTCCTTCTCCAGGAACGAGATGTCCGGCATGATCAGGTCGATGCCCGGCAGGTGCTCCTCGTCGCCGAAGGAGACGCCGAGGTCGACCGCGAGCCAGGCGCGCTGCTGGCGGTTGCCGAGGCCGTAGATCGACAGGTTCATGCCGATCTCGCCGACGCCGCCGAGCGGCGCAAATACCAGTTCCTCGGGCTTCGCCATCATGCAGCTCCCACCGAGCGGACCGGACCGAAGAACACCTCGCCTGCCGCCACCGGCACGCGGCGGCCCTCCGCGGTTCGGACGATCAGGCAGCCGGTGTCGTCGATGGTGTCGAAAATGCCTTCCAGCGTCATCGTCCCCGTCTGGATCGCGACCTTCTCGCCGAGGCCGGCGGCCCGCTCCAGCCACAGCTTGCGGATCTCGGCAAAGCCGCGTCCATTGTCCCAGATGCCGCGGAACTCGACCCAGGCGTCGGAGAGGGCCGAGAACAGCTCCTCGGCGCTGATCTGGACGCCGAGCGCGGCCAGCGACACCGCGGGCGTCGGGGTGCCCTCGGGCGCCGCGACGACATTGGTGCCGATGCCGACCACGATGGCAAGGCGGTCGCCGACGGCCTCGGCCTCCAGACCGATGCCGACCAGCTTCTTGCCGTTGGCCAGCACGTCATTGGGCCATTTCAAGGCGTAGCGGGGACGGCCTTCGCCGAGGCGGAGCGCGGCCTCGAGGCTGACCTTCTCCAGGGCGGCCTCCTCGGCCAGCCCGGCGGCAAACCCGATGGTGGCGGCAACCGCCGGCGCGACGTCCAGGACTTCGAGGACGCTGGCGGCGAGATTGCCGCGCGGCGCGATCCAGGGGCGCTGGCGGCGGCCGCGGCCGGCGGTCTGCTCGGACGTGACGAACCAGATCGGGCCGCGTTCGCCGGCCCTGGCGCGCTCGATCGCCTCGGTATTGGTCGAGCCGGTCCGCTCGAACGCCGCGAGCCTGTAGCCCGCGGATGATGCGCGAGGACCGAGCGCGAAAGCCATCCTAAAACAGCGACTTTGCCGCGGCGGAGGCGACGCTCACCACGGGACCTGCGAACAGCGCGAACAGGATGTTGAACAGGCCCGCAACCGCCAGCACCGTCTTCACCTCGACCCGCACCGGATCGACCTGTCCGGCCGGCTCGTCGAAATACATCGTCTTGACGATGGCGAGATAATAGTAGGCTCCGACCACGCTGGTCAGCACGCCGATGACGGCGAGCGTGAACAAATTCGCCTTGATGGCGGCGACGAAGACGTACCATTTGGCGAAGAAGCCGGCGAGCGGCGGAATGCCGGCGAGCGAGAACAGCAGCATCGCGAACATGAAGGCGAGCAGCGGATTGGTGCGCGAGAGGCCGGCGAAATCGCTGATCTGCTCGACGGCCTGGCCGTTGCGGCGCATGGCGAGGATGATCGAGAACGAGCCCAGCGTCATCGCGACATAGATCACAATGTACATCAAGACGCCCTGCGCGCCCTCGACGGTGCCGGAGGCAAGGCCGACCAGGGCGAAGCCCATGTGGCCGATCGAGGAATAGGCCATCAGGCGCTTGATGTTGGTCTGGCCGATGGCGGCGAAGGAGCCGAGCGCCATCGAGGCGATCGACACGAACACCAGGATCTGCTGCCACTGCGAGACGATGCCCGGGAAAGCGGTCAGCGTGACGCGGGTGAACACGGCGAGCGCGGCGACCTTCGGCGCCGAGGCGAAGAAGGCGGTGACCGGGGTCGGCGCGCCCTCATAGACGTCGGGCGTCCACATGTGGAACGGCACCGCCGAGACCTTGAAGCAGAGACCGACGAGCAGGAAGACGAGACCGAACAGCAGGCCGACATTCGAGACCGTTGCGACCGCGGCGATGCCGGTGAAGCTGACCGTGCCGGTGAAGCCGTAGATCAGCGAGGCGCCGTAGAGCAGCATGCCCGAGGACAGCGCGCCGAGCACGAAGTACTTCAGGCCGGCTTCGGTCGACTTGGCGTTGTCGCGGTTCGAGGCCGCGACGACATAGAGCGCCAGCGACATCAGCTCGAGGCCGAGATAGAGCGAGATCAGGTCGCCGGCCGAGATCAGCACCATCATGCCGAGCGTCGAGAGCAGCACCAGGATGGCATATTCGAAGATGCGGCGCGAGGGATCGGACAGGAACTCGGTCGACAGGATCAGCGTCACCGCCGAGCCGATCAGGGCCAGGATCTTCATGAAGCGGGCGAAATCGTCGACGATGAAGCTGCCGCCGAAGGTCACGTGCTTGCCGGCGGGCAGCATGTATTCGAGCACGCCGACCGCGACCAGGAGCACGACCGCCAGCGAGGTGATCGCACCGGTCGTCCCCTGCCCGCGATAGGCGCCCAGCATCAGCAGAGCCATGGCGCCGATCGCGAGCACGATCTCGGGCAGCACCGGCGCCAGTTGATAACCTGCAGTCTCAAAGCTCATGACGATATCCTGACCTGCCCGATCAATGGAGCAGTGCGGCGGCCTTCACGGCCGTCACAGCGGTGTTGTAATTGTTGACGAGTTGCTGGACCGAGGCGGCCGACATGTCGAGCACCGGCTTCGGATAGACGCCGAACAGGATCGTCAGCGCGATCATCGGGAACAGAATCACGCACTCGCGCAAGGTGAGATCCTTCATGCTCGCCAGCGACGGCTTGGCCAGCGCCCCGAACACGACCTTGCGGTAGAGCCACAGAGCATAGGCCGCCGACAGGATCACGCCGAAGCTGGCGAAGAACGCCGTCGGGATCGAGACCTTGAAGGTGCCGAGCAGCGTCATGAACTCGCCGACGAAGCCGCTCGTGCCGGGCAGACCGACATTGGCCATGGTGAAGACCATGAACGTCATCGCGTAGAGCGGCATCCGGTTGACGAGGCCGCCATAGGCCGCGATCTCGCGGGTGTGCAGACGGTCGTAGACGACGCCGACGCAGAGGAACAGCGCGCCGGAGACGATGCCGTGCGAGATCATCTGGAACATGCCGCCGGCCACGCCCTGCATGGTGCCGGCGAAGATGCCCATGGTGACGAAGCCCATATGCGCCACCGAGGAGTACGCGATCAGCTTCTTCATGTCCTCCTGCATCAGGGCCACCAGCGAGGTGTAGATGATGGCGATGGCCGAGAGCGTGAAGATCAGCGGCGCGAAGTCGTGCGAGGCCAGCGGGAACATCGGCAGCGAGAAGCGCAGGAAGCCGTAGCCGCCCATCTTCAGCAGGATCGCGGCAAGGACCACCGAGCCCGCCGTCGGCGCCTCGACATGCGCGTCGGGAAGCCAGGTGTGGACCGGCCACATCGGCATCTTCACCGCAAAGGAGGCGAAGAAGGCGAGCCACGCCCAGGTCTGCAGGGACCGCGGCACGGCCGTGTGCATCAGCGTCGGGATGTCGGTGGTGCCGCCGTTCCAGTACAGCGCCATGATGGCGAGCAGCATCAGGACCGAGCCGAGCAACGTATAGAGGAAGAACTTGAACGACGCGTAGACCCGGCGCGGGCCGCCCCAGACGCCGATGATCAGGAACATCGGGATCAGGCCGCCCTCGAAGAACAAGTAGAACAGCACGAGATCGAGCGCCGAGAAGGTGCCGATCATCAGCGTTTCCAGGATCAGGAACGCCATCATGTATTCGCGGACGCGGTTCGTGATCGCCTTCCAGCTCGCGATGATGCAGAACGGCATCACGGCGGTGGTGAGGATCACCAGCGGCAGCGAGATGCCGTCGACGCCCATGTGGTAGGTGATGCCGGTCGCGAGCCAGTTCGCCTTCTCGACGAACTGGAAGTCGGGGTTGGCGGGGTCGAAGCGCATCACCAGGATCACCGAGACCGCGAAGGTGATCAGCGTGGTCCAGAGCGCGATCCAGCGCGAGTTGCGCCTGGCCGCCTCGTCGTCGCCGCGGCTCAAGTAAACGATCAGCGCACCGACCAGCGGCAGGAACGTCGTGACCGAAAGGATGGGCCAGGTTGTCATTTACTGGCCTCCAAAGCCGAACATGAACCAGGTGATCAGGCCGGCGGCACCGATCAGCATGGCGAACGCGTAGTGATAGAGATAGCCGGTCTGGATCTTCACGACGTTGCGGGTGACATCCAGCACGCGGGCCGAGACGCCGTCGGGACCGAAGCCGTCGATGATGAAGCCGTCGCCCTTCTTCCAGAGCTGATAGCCGATCCACTTCGCCGGACGGACGAAGATGATCTCGTAGAGCTCGTCGAAGTACCATTTGTTGAGCAGGAACTGGTACAGCATCGGCTGCGTCTTCGCGAGCTCGACCGGCAGATAGGGCCGGCGGATGTAGAACAGGTACGAGACGAGGAAGCCCAGCACCATCATCACCGTCGGCAGGAACGCGATGGTCTGCGGGATGTGGTGCATCTCCTCGATGATGTGCGGGTTCATCTTCACGGACTCGCGGAAGAACTCCTCGACGCCGTGACCGGCGAACAGCTCCTTGAACGGGAACCCTGCGACGAACGAGCCGACCGCGAGCGCGCCGATCGGGACCAGGATCCAGAGCGGAGCCTCGTGCGCGGCCTCGTAATGATGCTCGTCGTGCGGCTCGCCGTGGAAGGTCTTGAAGATCAGGCGCCAGGAGTAGAACGAGGTCAGGCCGGCGGCGACGATCGTCATCAGGAAGCCGTAGACCCCGAACGGATTATGCGAGGCGTAGGCCGCTTCGATGATGGCGTCCTTGGAGAAATATCCGGCCGTGAGCGGGAAGCCGGTCAGCGCCAGCGTGCCGACCACCATCACCGCATAGGTGTAGGGGATCTTCTTCCAGAGGCCGCCCATGTTGCGGATGTCCTGCTCGTGGTGCATCGCGTAGATCACCGAGCCGGAGCCTAAGAACAGCAGCGCCTTGAAGAAGGCGTGCGTGAACAGATGGAACATGCCGACCGAATAGGCCCCTGCTCCCATCGCCACGAACATGTAGCCGAGCTGCGAGCAGGTCGAGTACGCAACGATGCGCTTGATGTCGTTCTGGACGAGGCCGATCGTGGCCGCGAAGAACGCCGTGGTGGCACCGAAGAACATCACGACGGCCTGCGCGGTCGGGGCGAGCTCGAACAGCGGCGACAGGCGCGCCACCATGAACACGCCCGCGGTGACCATGGTCGCGGCATGGATCAGCGCCGAGACCGGCGTCGGGCCTTCCATCGCGTCCGGCAACCAGGTGTGCAGCAGGAACTGCGCCGACTTGCCCATCGCGCCCATGAACAGCAGCAGGCAGGTCAGGGTCAGCGCGTCGGCGTGCCAGCCGAGGAAGTTGATGGTCTTGCCTGTCAGGCCCGGGGCGGCATGGAAGATCGTCTCGAAATCGGTCGAGCCGACCAGCATGAAGACCGCGAAGATGCCGAGCGCAAAGCCGAAGTCGCCGACGCGGTTGACCACGAAAGCCTTGATGGCGGCGGCGTTCGCCGATGGCTTCTGGTACCAGAAGCCGATCAGCAGGTAGCTGGCGAGACCGACGCCCTCCCAGCCGAAGAACAGCTGAACGAGGTTGTCCGCGGTCACCAGCATCAGCATGGCGAAGGTGAACAGGCTGAGATAGCCGAAGAAGCGCGGCCGGTTCGGGTCCTCGTCCATGTAGCCGATGGAATAGAGGTGCACGAGCGAGGACACGGTGGTCACCACCACCAGCATCACGGCGGTGAGCGTGTCGACCCGCAGCGTCCACCAGACCTGGAGATCGCCGGAGAAGATCCAGGGCAACAGCTGAATGCGGGCGTCATGGTGCATGAAGCCGACATCGACCAGCGTCATCCAGGACAGCGCGGCCGAGACGAACAGCAGCGCCGTCGTGATCAGCTCGGCCGGGCGCGAGCCCGCCGCGGGCGGCTCGGCCGGACCATGGCCGTGATCGTCGTGGCCGTGTTCGTCGTGGCCATGGGCGTCATGGGCCGTCGAGGCATGGGCGCCGTGACCGTGGTCGCCGTGATGCTCGACCTCGTCGCCCGAGGGGTTGCGGGCATGCGCGCCCACAAGCGCGATCAGGCCGGCCAAAATGGCGCCCAGCAGAGGCAGGAAAACGATTGCCTGAACCATTTGAGAGCTCAGCCCTTCATCAGATTGACGTCCTCAACCGCGATCGAGCCGCGGTTGCGGAAATAGACCACCAGGATGGCGAGACCGATCGCGGCTTCGGCCGCCGCGACGGTGAGCACCAGCAGCGCGAAGACCTGGCCGACGATATCGCCGAGGAAGGTCGAGAATGCCACGAGGTTGATGTTGACCGAGAGCAGGATCAGCTCGATCGACATCAGGATGATGATGATGTTCTTGCGGTTCAGGAAGATGCCGAGGATGCCGAGCGTGAACAGGATCGCGCCGACCGCCAGATAATGTCCGAGCCCGACCGTCATTTCACCCACTCCGCCGCATCGGCATCCGAGAGCCCCTGCCCCGGCGCCACCTTGCGCATCGCCATCGCCATCTCGGGCGTGCGCGCGTTCTGAACGTTGATGTCCTGCCGCTTCACGCTGGCCTTGTGGCGCAGCGTCAGCACGATGGCGCCGATCATGGCGACCAGCAGCACCATGCCCGAGAGCTGGAAGTAGTGGATGTACTTCGTATAGAGCACGAGCCCGAGCGCCTCGGTGTTGGAGACATTGGCCGGGATCGCAGCCGTGATCGTCTTGGAGACGCCGGGATTGATGACCCAGAAGCCGACGGTGAGCAGCAGCTCGAACAGGAAGATGCCGCCGATCACGAGGCCGACCGGCAGGTACTCGATGAAGCCCTCGCGCAGCTCGAGGAAGTCGACGTCGAGCATCATGA
>Ga0209758_1000801_pt1 | contig 44590 bp, 38 predicted proteins | sample AraplaMF_Col_mMF_FD_184258 | JGI IMG/M metagenome (GOLD analysis project Ga0209758, IMG submission 184258) | Arabidopsis root microbial communities from the University of North Carolina, USA - plate scrape MF_Col_mMF (SPAdes) (version 2) | ecosystem: Host-associated > Plants > Roots > Endosphere... | reverse complement strand
CCCATCACCGCCTAGTTTGAGCACACATCTTGATCGAGGAAGTATCCCTCAGCGATGGCATTGAATCGGTTAAGACCGTGGGACATCGTGATGGGGCCGGTGGAGCGTTCGCTTTCGTAGCCGGTCCATCCGCCGAGACGGGCGATGGACCAAGCGGCCCAGGCGAGGCTTTCTGGTGGGTAGGGGTTCTGCTGTTTGACGGTCCGGCCTTGAAGCTTGGCCTGTAGAGCCTGGAGAACTTTGATCTGTCTGTCGTCGAAGACATGACTGGCAGGCTGGTCGTGGTTGGGAGAGGCTCGTGCGAGCACGAGCTGCATGCTGATCGTTGCGGCGATCAAGGCGATGACGGCGAGTTTCTCCAGAGCCTCGCCGTCTTCGGCCACGCTTTCCTCGACACCCAGCCCCTGGCTCTTCACGGTCCGGAACAATTGCTCGATGTGCCAGCGCTGTCGATACCAGCCGATCACGGTCATGGCCTGTGCGACGGTTTCGATGGCATGGGTCGTCAGCAAGCGCCAATGGACCGGGGTTTCCTTGGCAGGCGGATCGCGCTCGACGACTTCGATGGCGGACAGCTCGATCTCCTCCGGAGCATCCCGATCGGAGCAGGACTGCGGACGACGGATACGGACATTCCCGAAGCGTACGGTTAGGCGGGCCTGCCGGGCTTGGCGCTTGCCGGGCCGCGCTGGCAGATCAAGCGAGTAGCTGTGCTTCTCGGGCAGGTCCGCCATCGCCGCAAATAACGTACCGCCCCCGACCATGGCGCGATCGCGAGAGGCACGCGTCAAAAGCTGGGTGCGCCGGTCCGGCAGACGCGCCCACTTCTCATAGATGTCGCCCTCGCGGTCATCGATCACCGTGACCAGGGCAGCTTTGCCCAGTGCTGCCTTGGCACGCTGCGCGCCTTTGAGCCAGCGATAGGATTCTTTCTCCTCGATCGGTTGCTTGCGATAGTCCTTGCTTTTGGCTTTGAAGCGCCGCCACACCTGTACGTCGAGCAGGCCAAGGCAATGTCCGCGTTCAGCATCAACGGCCAGCAACGGATGCACGAACAGACCGACATCACGGCCGTTGCCGACCGTGCCGAGGCCGCGTTTGCGGCCCCGTTGGCTCTCATAGTTGATTTCGCTGGTGTCCTGGATCACCAGAACATGACGCCCCCTGCATGCTGCTGCCACCCGCCCTCGCTGGTGCACCGCCATCTTCGAGATCGTCACCCGATCGTTCGCCACGAAACGACGGAAAGCAACCTGCTCGGCGCGCGTATCGCCAAGCTGACGCAGGCATACCGTCTGCCGATCCGACATGCGCTGCAACAGACGCGCGCCATTTTTTTAAGACGCGCGTCTCCAAAATGTCCGAGGTTCATCTCCGCCACGCCCTCTCATGCGAATCGCGACGGCACATAAAGAATCACAAGGGATTCCCTCCACTCAAGCCCCAACTGCTTGAAATGTCGTCAAAAGATCTGTGCTGAGACTAGCCCATCACCGCAGGGTATGGCACGGGCGCAATTCATTCTGCACCTGGGCGGGATGTTTATCCGCACCGGCGAGTTCGCCGCGACGAGTCTCCTGCGGGACTTCGCGCGCTCGGTCGACGTCAGCTTCCCGGAAGCCGGTCATCTCATCAGTGCCTATGGATTGGATTTGGTGGTCGGCTCGCCAGTGCTCGCACTAACGACGGCAAGCGCGTTGTCAGCAAGCACGTTCGCTACCGCTGTGTCATCGAGACGAGCACGCTGCGCGCCTGAGCGCAGTCGTCCGGATCTCATCACCAGGACCAAAGCCATGCACACCATTGACGACCATGCAATCGCAGACGCCCGACCTCGGCCCCGAATGGAATTGATCCGAGCCGCTCTGAGGCGCGGCCCAGGCAAGCTGTCAACAACGGAGACATGACCATGAAGTATCTGGAGAATGCCGTTACCGTCATATCAGGCGCCGCGTCCGGAATCGGTGCCGCCTCCAGCCGGCGTCCAGCCGGCGTCTGGCCGGAGCGGGCGCGCGCATGGTGCTCGGTGACATCGACGAGGGCGGCCTCAAGAAGTTGGTGGCCGATATCGACTCCGCGGGCGGCAAGGCCGTCTACAAGGTGACTGATGTTACCCATGTCGAGGATTTCGAATCGCTCGTCGCGCTGGCGGAGAGCACCTACGGCCCCGTGGACATTCTGGTGAACAACGCCGGCCTGATGCTTTTCTCGTACTGGGAAGAGCGTGCGATCGCGGACTGGGACAAGTTGATCGACGTCAACCTGCGCGGGTATCTGCACGGCATCGCCGCCGTTCTTCCTTCCATGCTCGAACGCAAGGCGGGTCGCATCCTCAACATCGATTCCGTCGCAGGCCATCGTGCCGGTGAAGCAGGCGGAGTCTATGCCGCGACCAAGTTCTTCATCCAAGGAATGACAGAGAGCCTGCGCAAAGAGGTCGGTGCCTCTCACGGCATCCAGGTTGGAATGGTAAGCCCCGGCGTGATCGATACGGGCTGGCCCTACAAGTTACGCGATGGCAGGGCGAAGGACGTCGCCATCGATCTCTCCAGGCAGGCAATCAAGCCGGAGGCTGTGGCCGAAGCAGTGGTTTTCGCGCTGAACCAGCCGCCAAGCGTCGCAATCAACGAGGTCATTGTCACTCCTGTCGATCAGGCCTGGTGAACCCTACGATTGAAAGGCATTATGAGCCTTAACCTACTTCTCTCTCGAGTTTGCCTGCGTTCTGGCTGTGGTTGATGGTCCGGCAGGCCTTCAACGCTGAGATCAGACCGCAGTCATACCGCCATCAACCACCAATTCGGAGCCCGTCATGTAGCTCGATCCGTCGGACGCCAAGAATATGAGCGCCGCCGACACTTCCGAGCACTCTCCAGGTCTTGCCATAAGCGTGCTTCCCAGGATGAGCCGCGTCTTCTCCGGGTCTGAGAAGTAATCCTCATTGAGGGGCGTCCTGATCGTGCCCGGGTGTATCGAATTCACTCTGATCCCATGCTGCCACAGGTCGACGGCGGCAGCCTTGGTGAGCATGCGGATGGCCCCTTTTGTCGCAGAGTAGCCGGTCATGCCCGGCATGTTCGCGACGATTCCAGACACTGATGACACGTTAACGATCGAGCCTCCGCCGGCCCGCTTCATGCTGGAAGCGACCACCTTGCATCCGAGGAACGTACCAGTGACGTTGACCTCATACAGCCTTCGAAAGTCCACGACGGAGAGGTTCTCGATCGTGTCGCGGATGAATATTCCCGCATTATTGACCAGTACGTTGACACACCCGAAGGCGCGCTCCGCCTCAACAACGACGTTGCTCCACGAGCCCTCATCGACGACGTCGTGATCGACGAATATTGCCTTACCGCCGGACGCCGATATTTCATCGGCAACACGACGACCATTCACTGCGTCGACATCTGTGAGGACCACTGCCGCATGTTGCGCCGCAAACTCGCGGGCATGGATCTCGCCCATTCCTTTGCCGGCCCCTGTGACGATAGCAATCTTTCCAGCAAGCACTTCAACTCTCCTCGTCTCATCCAGTCGCGCTTCCGGCGCTCGTCAAATCCCCGTCGTGTTGAGACACACGGCGTAAATCGAGGTGCTCGCCGCCATGAACAGCCGGTTCTTCCGACGCCCGCCAAAACAAACGTTCGCACAGGTCTCCGGGAGATGAATCTTTCCGATCAAGGCGCCCTCCGCGGAGTAGCACCGCACGCCATCTTCAGCGGGGTCCGCCCACCCCATGCTGCACCAGACATTTCCATGAACGTCGACGCGCAGGCCGTCGGTGAAACCGGGAGCGAAGTCGTCGGCGAACACCGCGCCGTTCCTCAAGCGTCCGTCGATCACGTCGAAGACCCGGATATGCGACGGGCCGCCGTCCGTTATTCCGCTGTCGACGACATACAGCTGCGATTCGTCCGGAGATAAAGCCAGGCCATTAGGCCGCACGAAATCGTCCGCGACCACATTGAGCGATCCGGCGGGATCCAGTCGGTAGACCGCCCGGGGAAGCTCGGCTTCCTGCTTGACCCCCTCATAGTCGCTGTCGATGCCATACCCGGGGTCGGTGAACCACACCGCGCCATCGGACGCCACAATCACGTCATTTGGCGAGCTGAGGCGTTTTCCTTCGTACCGGTCCGCCAGGACGGTGATGGTCCCGTCCAGCTCTGTGCGAGTAACTCGTCTAAGGTGCTCGCAGCTGACAAGGCGTCCGTTACGATCGCGGGTATGCCCATTCGCATAATTCGAAGGACTTCGAAATACTCCTAAATGTCCATCCGCCTCAAACCAGCGATAAATACGGTTGTTCGGAATATCGCTGAAGAGGAGACTGCCACTATCCCCGAAGTAGACAGGTCCCTCCACCCACCCAAAGCCTGTTGCGAGACGTTCGATCGGTGCGTTTCCGATCTTGTACCTGAACCGTCGATCGAACGCCTCGACGCCCTCCACAGGGTATCGCAAGCTATTCTCGATTGGGCCTAGGCCAAAACCCACACTTGCCTCCCGCACTCAGGTGTCTCGCGAGCGGCCACCAAATTTGTCGGCGCACACGGCCAACAGAATGATCGCGCCGATCACGACTTGATGCCAGAACGTGTTAACGTTGAGAATATTGAGACCGTTGCGCACGACGGCCATGAGGACCGCCCCAGCAGCAGTTCCCAACAGAGACGCCTTGCCTCCGGCGAGGCTCGTACCCCCCATAACTACCGCTGCAATCACGTCCAGTTCATAGCCCTCGCCAGCCTCTGGCATTGCTGCTTCGAGCCGTGAGGTAAGGAGAACGCCTGATAGCGCCGCCAGAAATCCAGTAAGTGCATACACAGCAATCTTGATGCGATCGATTCTTATTCCGACCAGCCGCGCCGCTTCTGGATTGCTTCCGATCGACAGCGTGTAACGGCCGAAGCGCGTTTGATAAAGCAGGAAGTAGACCGCTGTAAAAGTCAGAATGGTGACCAACACCGGCATCGGCACGAACCCAACGAATCCCTGGCCGAAGGCCTGGAAGGAAGGATTCGACAAGCCAGTGAGCGGAATGCCCTCCGTGTAGACCATGATCAATCCACGCGTGATGACCATCATCGCCATGGTGACGATGAAGTCAGCTATCTTGACTTTTGCAACCAGAACGCCGTTCACCATGCCGATCAGAGTACCAACAGCCAGGCTCGCGGCGACGCTGACAAACGGATTGAACCCGCGATTCAAAAGGTCCGCAGCGATCAGGCCGGTGAATGCCAACGTCGACCCAACCGAGAGATCAATGCCTCGCATGGCAATGACGAGAGTAGCACCGAAGGCGATAATGGCGACAAAGACCGCCTGCCGCGTGATATCTGTGAGGTTACCTACGCTCAGGAAGCGTGGCGACGCGACTCCAAGTGCCACTATGAGAACGATCAGCGCGATCACGATGCCGCTCGCCCCCCCGGAGAGCCTGAATTTCGATACCGATGTCTTTGCATCCAAGGCCTGAGTCGACATTCTGTTCTCCATTGTTTTTCTCAGGTCCGCTGAATAGAAAGCGAGGCGATGGCTTCTTCGCTTGCGGAAGCCGAGTCCAGTATTCCGACCACCTCGCCTTCAAACATGACCATTATCCGATGACACAACCCCAGCAGCTCGGTGTTGTCAGATGAGACCACGATGATCCCCTTTCCGGTCTGCGCGCTGCTAGCGATTAGCTGGTAAACATCGGCCTTCGCCTTGATGTCGATTCCCCGCGTCGGCTCCTCGAGAAGCAATAGGTCAGGCTCGGTGAGCAGCCATCGCGCTAAGAGCACTTTCTGCTGGTTGCCGCCGCTCAGCCGTCCGATCGACTGCTCAGGTCCTTCCGATTTGATTCCCATCTTCCGGATTTGGTTGATGCATTGAACACGTTCCGCTCGCCGATCCAGGCGAACACCGCCGAATTTGCTCAAGCTGGAGGCGGTCAAATTCCAGCCGACGCTATGTTCGGCGAAGATGCCCTCCGTCTTGCGCTCAGCCGGAAGAAACGCGATCCCGTTGTTCATCGCGGCCGATATCGAGTCGATCGAGATCGATCGTCCCTTCAGCAGGATTCTGCCAGAGTCCCACACACCATCACCGAACAACGCCCTTAGAAGGCGGGTCTTGCCTGATCCCTCGAGCCCCGCAACACCCAGAATCTCCCCCTGGTGCAATTCGAAATTGACGTTTTCGAATGCTCCGCGTCGGGATAGCCCCTCTACTTTGAGGACCGGATCAGCGCCTGGACCTGTCTTCGTCGGAAATTGTTTTGCCAGCGAGCCGCCGATCATCAAGCCGATCATCTTGTTCACGTCGAGCGTCGATGCCGGCAGGTCGGCGACGCACGCCCCATCGCGCATCACGACGACGCGGTCACAAATTTTCAAGACCTCATCCAGTTTGTGAGACACGTATATGACGGACTTCCCGGCCAGCTTTAGGTCGTTAATGATTCTGACGAGGCGTTCTCGTTCGGCTTTCTCAAGAGCCTCGGTCGGCTCGTCCATGATCAGGATCTTTGCCTTTGAGTTCAACGTCCTGGCGATTTCGACGATTTGTCGTTGAGCAAGAGTGAGCGAGCCAACAGGGCAATCGAGATCAATCTCGACGCTAAGCACATCATTCAGGATTCGACGGGCGCAATCCCGCATGGCCTTCTTTCGAAGCGGCACCGTCATGTTCGGAGAATTTCCAAACGACATCTCCCGGCCGATGAAGATGTTTTCAACCGCATCGAGGTCCGGGAACAGACTGAGCTCCTGATAGATAATTCCTATACCTACCCGTTGCGCGTCCGCCGGCTCGCGGATCTCCACCCGCTCCCCATCAACTTCAATCTCGCCCTCGTCACGCACATGGGCCCCAGATAGGATCTTCATCAGGGTCGATTTTCCGGCCCCGTTTTCGCCCACCAATCCCAGCACCTCGCCCTTGGCGAGATTCATCGAAATGCTCGACAGCGCGTTGGTCGCTCCGAAGCGCTTGCCAACGCCTGTGATTTTGAGAGCCAGTTCCGACCGGTTCATTGATGTCGCCCCTTCGTAACAGCAGATGGAGCCACGCTCGAGCGGCGAGCGTGGCTCCTCCTGACCATCTACTTCGTATTCTTGGCGACGTAGATGTAGTCGGCCGGATCAAACGTGCCGATGTTCTTGGCATCGTACGTCTTTGGCGCGACGAAGATCTTCTTGGGGACGCCTTCGCCCTTCATGACGAATTGTTCGACCGCGCGGATGATGTTGCGACCTTCCTCTTTGGCCCCGGTATCGACGGTGGCTGCGAAATCGCCGACCTTGATCGCGTCGTTGGCTTCCTTCATGTTCTCGTAGCCTACGATCGCAATCTTTCCGTTCAGCTTCCTCGCTTTCAAGGCCTGCAGGCCTCCCAGCGCCATTTCATCGTAGAGCGCAACGAGAATATCCACATCGGGATGCGCGGTGAGCATGTTCTCAGTCACGGTCAGACCTTGCGCGCGCACCCAACCGGCCGGCTGCTTGGCCACAATCTTCAGGTTCGGGTACTTTGAGAGGACTTCATTGAAGCCCTTCATGCGCTGCGCAGTGTGCGGACCGGGCAAGCCCTCCAGGACAGCAATCTTGACCTCCCCCTTGTCCTTGTAGTTATCGACAATCCACTGCGCCTGAGCGCGACCACCGTCGCTCTGGTCGTATCCGATATCGCTGACGTAATAGGGGTCGTCGGCGACGGGTGAGTTGAACAGGAACACCGGGATTCCCGCTTCCGTCGCGCGGCGGATCAACGGCTCCAAAGCGCCCTCGTTGTAGAGCGCGACCGCTATCGCGTCGACGCGTTCGTTAATCCAGGCCTCCATCGTGCGGACCTGATCGTCCGTCGCGGATTGGCTCTTCGGCGCTTGCACGAGCAGTTGGATCGTGGAAGGTCCCCCGGCTCTATCGATCTCCTCCTTAACTCCAGCCAGCACACGCTGATAGTACGTATCCATTGCCGTCGGCAGGAAACCGACCTTCAAGGGACGATTGGTCTTCACCTGGGGTTTCGCCTCTTTGCCGGTCGGCGGAATCACCTTGTCCATGAGGATTCCTGGAAAAACCGCCCCGTAGTCGGCGGCGAAAGCCACACCGGGCACGACGACGGCCACGAGCAACCCCGCCACCAATGAATTACAGAAAGAACGCTTCATGTTTCCCCTCCTACACTTGTTTCTGGTGCAACATCTGCTGCCCGCGTGCGCGAGCAACCTCGTCCAGGGCTCCAGTCATTATGGAGCTCTGCCAACGATCAGTCCGCTGAGAGGCGCGACGTCGCGCTAATCTCTGAGATTGCGGAGAATTTCCTTGAGAAGCCGCCAGATAGGCTCGACGGTGGTATGATTGAGACGTTCTCGGGTCGTGTGCACATCGAACGCTTCCGGTCCGATCGAGATCATGTCGATTCCCGGGATCTTCTTGTTGAAAAGACCCAACTCGAGGCTCGAGTGAGATACTTCAACGTGAGGTTTGGCCTTGAACGTATCTTCGAACGCGCGAGTGGCGACCGCCAAAAGCTTCGAGTCCTTGTTGTAGGGCCACTCTGGGCAATCGGCAAAAGTGGTAACCTTTGTACCGCGCCCCATTAGCTCGGCCAGCCGCTCGATTCGTTTGAGTATAGCGTAGCGCCGCGAGCTGATCGCGCTCGGAATGGTCGAGAGAATCTCGACTTCCTCGTCACTAGTCGACAACAACGCAATGGTGTTCGAGCTTTCGACGAGATTGGCGATGGTGAGGCTCATGCTCTGGACTCCGTTCGGCGTGAGCGTGACCGCCTGGACGACCGAATTGGCGGTCACGTCCGAAAGTACACGATCGACATGGCCGGCGCACGGCTCTAAACCGACCTCCAGCTTCGGGTCGCTGACTGAGAACTCCTTCTTGATATCTGCGGCGACATTCCGAACGATCTCGCTTGCACGCTTCATGTCCGCTTGATGAAGCAACATGACTGCTTCAGCGTCTCCCGGAATGACGTACCGGTTGACGCCTCCCTTGACCGATGCGAGGCGGACCGGCAGGTCGTCAAGAAGCGCACCGACGACCCGAGCCAGAAGGACGATCGCGTTTGCACGCTCCAGATGAATGTCGAACTCCGAGTGGCCGCTGCTCAGTCCCTTCACGAACAATCGCACCGCCGTCAAACCAGCCGGCGCCTTCTGCCATTCGGCCGGGATCCGAAAGCGCGCCGAGATATCGCCCGCGCAGCCGGCGAATAGACTCTTGGGATCGTGCCAATTGAAATCAATTAACCGCCTTCCAGTGAGACGGGATGCGTCGAAGTGTTGAGCGCCTCCCTTTCCAACCTCTTCCTGGACGGTGAGCACGACCTCGAGCGGCGGATGTGGAATGTCCGTGGAATCGAGTACGGATAGCGCAAGCGCAACACCTACCGTGTTGTCTGCGCCGAGGGTCGTACCCGTGCCGTGAATGAAGTCGCCATCGATCCGCAGCTTGATGCCTTTTTTCGCGAAATCGTGCTCCACGCCCTCATCGCTCTCGCACACGATGTCGGTGTGACCGTGGAAGATGACTGGCGACGCGTTCTCGTACCCGATTGTTCCCGGCTTCTTGACCAGAATGTTGTAAATGTCGTCCTGATAGCACTCGAGGCCACGATCGCGCGCGAAGTTGGCGATGTAGTCGCTGACCTGCTTCTCATTATATGACCCACGGGGAATGCGGCTGATCTCTTCAAAGTAGCGAAAGAAGACTTCCGGTTCGAGGTTCGCAAGGACTCCACTCTCATCAGCTCCCACCGAGTGAGCGGCCGCGTCGGGACGTCGATCGTTTACGGCTGTTGTTGCGGTCTGGTGCGCAGACATGAGTTCCTCCCAGTGCCGGCGCCGTCGTGCATTGCGGTCGCCCTCATGCTTCCGACGATAAGAAATACGATTAGCAGATCAAACGAATTGCGCGCTTCATTGAGTGAATTGTCCTCATCCAAATGGCTGTTTCGAGCGTTGACCAAACCTCGATCTAGGTGGCCACTTGTAAGTTACGTTCTACAATCTGCCACGCAGCCTACCGTCACCGTCTTTACCGGCGCTAGCATCAGAGTAACGAGTGCTAAACGGTCCAAATAGCGTCGGCACTTGCAAGAAAGCCACTGTCGCAGAAAAGTTGCCGAGGTTCCTGCAAAATGCCATCTTGCTCGCTGCGCCTGGCTTGTCGATAAGCATGCGAGAGGTTCGTGGTGGCTTCGACAGCAAACAGGCGAACTGCCGGATATCTATTGGCTTCCTGGAGTCCGTTTCCACGCCAAGCAGCATGCCAAATGCCTGAGCGGCCGCCGACAAGCGTGACCGCTATGATTCAATTGCGGGAACGCTAAAGCTCCCTAGCTTACGAGGTTAGGCCTAGGGCCGCGAGCACCAGGATCCTCTGCGGGGCTACCTGCCGCGCAAGTTTGGACCTACGCTTCCCGTACCGAGCGAACCTGTCAAAGGTGTCCGTCTGCTCATTTGGAGGCTCCGTATGGGCAGACCCAGGGCGACTCGTTCAAGGTCGCGCGCCGTGGTACGTAACCGTCACAGCCAAGACTTGACGCTGCTAACGATCGCATCCGTCGAAATGCCGTATCGATCGTGAAGCGTAGGCAAGGCGCCAGCCGCTAGGAATTCGTCCGGCAGGCCGATCATGTGGAATGCAGGATGCACACGCTCCCTCATCAGAACAGCGGCGACTGCTTCGCCTAGCCCACCAATGATAGTATGGTTCTCCGCGACGACGACGACTCGCCCAGGTTTTCTACAAGCGGCCACAATGGTCTCGACATCAAGCGGCTTGATGGTCGGCACGTGGAGCACTGACGCGCCAACACGATCTGCTTCAAGTTTTTTTGCTGCTTCTAACGCCCGCATCGTGAGTAGGCCGGACGAGATGATGAGAACGTCATCCCCGCTTCGCAAGTGCTTCGCTCTTCCAAGTTCGAACTTGTAGCCGTATTCGTCAAGCACGAGCGGCACCTGCCCTCGCAGCAGACGCATATAGACGGGGCCAGGATGCGCCGCCATGGCAGGCACTACCTGCTCAATTTCCAGAGCATCGCATGGATCGATAACCGTCATGTTCGGCATCGCGCGGAAAAGTGCCAGGTCTTCCGCCGCCTGATGACTTGGGCCGTATCCGGATGTGAGCCCTGGCAGCGCGCATGCGATCTTCACGTTCCGATCTTCTTCGGCAATCGTCTGGTGAATGAAATCATAGGCGCGCCGAGAAGCGAACACAGCGTAAGTCGTCACAAACGGCATAAAGCCCTCAGCGGCGAGACCGGACGCGCCGCCAAACAACAGCTGCTCAGCCATACCCATCTGATAGTAACGGTCCGGAAACTCCTTCGCGAACACATGGAGATCGGTGTATTTGCCGAGGTCAGCCGTCATCCCAACGACTTCGGGACGCCGTCGCGCGAGTTCGATCAAGGCATGGCCGAACGGCGCGGCCCTTGTTGGTTGTCCCTCTGCAGCAATCGAAGCGATCATTGCCGATGTCGTAAGGCGCTGCTTCGATGTCGTTGTGCTTGACGTCACCTTCATGACTGACTCCCATCCTGCAGTGCTGCGAGTGCCAACTTCCACTCGTTCGCATCGACGCGCATGAAATGATTCCGCTCACGCGCCTCGAGAAACGGCACGCCTTTTCCCATGACCGTGTCGGCGATAATCATTCGCGGCACGGCTCCCTCGTGCGTCTTTGCCGCATCGAACGCCGCAACGACGGCATTGAGATCGTTACCGTCCACCCGTTGAACGAACCAGCCGAATGCTCGCACTTTGTCGACCAGGGGCTCGAAGCCCATCATTTGGCCCGAGGGGCCATCCGCCTGCTGGTTATTGACGTCGACCACTGCAATGAGATTGTCCAACTTGTAGTGAGCAGCGGACATCATCGCCTCCCACTTCGATCCTTCATCGAGCTCGCCGTCAGAGAACAACGTGTAGACGAAGCTGTCGGACCCTTTTCGCTTCAATCCAAGGCATCGACCGACCGCGATGGTAAGACCGAGCCCCAGCGAACCGCCCGACATTTCCATCCCCGGCGTGTAGCTTGCCATACCGGACATCGGCAGACGGCTATCATCGAAGCCGTAGGTCTCCAGCTCTGCCTCCGGAACGATGCCCGCCTCAATCAACGCGGCGTACAGTGCAATTGCATAGTGACCATTGGAGAGAAGGAAGCGGTCGCGCTCTTCCCACTCTGGATCTTCGGGCCGATACCGCATGGCATGGAAGTAAGCCACCGCCAATACGTCAGCGATATCCAGGGCTTGGGCGATGTAACCCTGCCCCTGCACTTCGCCCATTCGGAGCGCATGGCATCTGATGCGGCGAGCTCGTTCGTGCACTGAGACGTTGTGGCCTTGAACCGTCATGTCGCCGGATCCTTGTTGTTGCGGAACGCGCGAAACCCGCGCTCCTGTCGAACAGCGCAACGAGATGAGGCATACGGCGATCTTCCGTTGCGCACTCGATCTAGGCGCTTCTCCGATTCGCGCGGCTCTTCGGTCCGCGATCGCCAAAGCAATATAAGTCTGGGCAATTACAGCAAAAGAATTAGATCGGCATTTAGGTGATTATGATTCATGTATGGCGGCGACGCCGTTGCAAGTTTCGCCCGAAGATCCGCGCGAGCCATCCGCACGCCCCGCTTAACATGCGTCAAGCGGGTGACATTATCCTCCGTCTCTGGAGGACTGTTTGTAAGAACGCTGCGTCTCCCGACAACACTTTGGAGATGTGACATGCTGAGAAGATCGTTTTTGTTTGCCGTGAGCGCGCTCGCTCGCACTGTCGACCCCACTCCGCCCAATCCAGAACCGCCGCTCAAATCAGAACCATGCCAGATGCCGCTGGATGATCGGCAGCGACATCTAAAACCAAGGTGGGTTTTGCGTCTTCCATGCCCGAGTTCTCACCGCGCAATCTCGCACTCTCTGCAACCAGACACACAGTTGTTACCTCGCGCGCCTTTAAGATCAGCCGACCGCAATGACTTCGGCGCTGGCCCTCCGGTCGCCCAATCGAGCAACTCGATCGTATGGACGATCGGTATGTCGGCGCCATCGCCGATCTGCGTGATGCAACCTATGTTTCCTGTCGCGATCAGGTCTGCTTTCACGCGCCGAATGTTGGCCACTTTTCGCGCACGCAGTTGTTTCGCGATTTCCGGCTGAAGAATGTTGTAAGTCCCCGCCGATCCGCAGCAGATGTGTCCTTCAGGTATATCCCTGACCGTAAAGCCGGCCTGTTTAAGCAACGCTTTCGGTTCCTCAGTGATCTTTTGACCATGCTGCATCGAACAGGCCGAATGGTAGGCGACGACGAGATCGCGCGCTATGGGTGAGACGTCCAGTTTCATCGGCCATAAGAATTCGGTGATATCTCGCGCGATTACCGAAACCCGCCGTGCCTTATCGGCATAGGCAGGATCTTCACGGAGCATGAAGCCGTAATCCTTGATCGTCGTTCCGCATCCAGACGCCGTAATGATGATCGCGTCGAGGCCCTCGCCATCCATCTCTGCGATCCACGCGTCGATGTTTCTCCTTGCGAATTCGTGTGAATCGCGTTCGTGTCCGAGATGATGGACCACCGCGCCACAGCACCCCTCACCTCTGGCTTGCACCACGTCGACTCCGTGGCGGGTTAGGAGCCGGACGGCAGCCTCATTGAAGTCGGGGCGTAGTACAGGCTGGGCACAACCGCTGAGAATTGCGACGCGGCCGCGCTTCTCTCCCATTGCCGGAAAAACACCCGGCTTTTGCGTGGTGGATCGAGGCGGCACATGGGCTGGCGCGAGGTCGAGCATTGCCGCAAGCCGATCGCCTACATGGGGCAAGCCGGCCAAGACATACTTTAACGGTCGGCCAATTTGCGCCGCAGTGATCGCCGCTCGGAACCGTCTCGGATAGGGAACAATCATCGCGAGCATGGCCCGGACAAGCCGGTCGTGGAAGGGCCGCCGATACGTCTGTTCTATATAGGCGCGAGCATGATCCACTAGGTGCATGTAGTGCACGCCCGACGGACAGGTAGTCATGCACGACAGGCACGATAGGCAGCGGTCGATGTGCTTGACGAGTGGCGCGGTCGCCGGTTTGCTGCCCTCCAGCATGTCCTTGATCTGATAGATGCGGCCGCGAGGGCTGTCGAGCTCGTCACCAAGCAGCAGATATGTCGGACAGGTGGCGGTGCAGAAGCCGCAATGAACGCAGCTTCGAAGGATCTTTTCCGAAGCCTCTGTTGCGGGATTCTGTAGTTGTTCAACGGTAAACGTCGTCTGCATCGTTATAGCTCGGGGAACATCCGGCCAGGATTGAATATCCCAGCCGGATCGAGAGAGGCTTTCAGCCCGGTCTGAAGCCGCGCAATCGCTTCGACCGGCGGATCAAATACATCGACCGCAGCACGGACGTCTTCGGGTGCGCGCACGAGGGTGGCATGTCCACCGGCCTCACGGGTCGCCGCGCGAATCGTTGCCGCACTGGCGGCACTGGCCGTTGAGCACGCCAGCCAGATCAACCCGCCACCCCAGTCAAAGAACCACCGCGCATCGATAGTCCGAGCAATCCGCGCCGCGACGTCAGCACCTTTGGTCGGTGCCGTTGAGATGCGCCAGATCGCCTTATCGCGCGGCTCAGCGAGGACCGTTGCATCGCGGATCGCCCCCCAGAGATCCCTCCCAGTGTCATCGGCGAGCACCTCGGCCGTGCCGAACGCTTTCAAAAGCGACCGCAGCTCACCGAGTCGATATTCTACCGAATCGGGAAACCCCTCGACGCGGATCAAGGTGCGCGGCAGGTGCGCTGCGCCGCTGACATCGTACGGCGAGCCGAGCGCCGCCGACAGCGCCGCTATGGCGGTCTGGTCGGAGAGGCCCACTAGCCACAATGTTGCTACACGCTGTGGGCTCGGGACGACTTTGAACGTGACTTCGGTGAGGAAGCCGAGGGTGCCATGCGCGCCGACCATGAGCTTGACGAGGTCAAGGCCCGTCACGTTCTTCATGACACGACCGCCGGACTTGATCGCCTCGCCGCGCCCATTGACGAACCGCACCCCGAGAGCACTATCGCGGGCTGACCCGCCAGCGATTCGGCGCGGTCCTGAAAGGTTCATGGCGGCGACCGCTCCGATCGTCGGTTCACCGTCGCTGCCCAGCAGTGGGCGGTAGTCGAGAGGTTCGAAGGCGAGCTCTTGCCGATGCTCCGCGAGCAGCCGAACGATCCCACTGAGAGGGGCGCCAGGCTCGGCGGAAATCACGAATTCTGCTGGCTCATAGAGCGTCACTTTTGTCATTTGCGATGACGAGAGGGTCAACTCGAATTGCGGCGGCCTGCCGAACGCGCGCTTCGTCCCGCTGCCCTGAATCGCCAGTGGAGTGCGCTGCGCCGCAGCTTCTGCGACGATTGCGCAGGCCTCAGCCTCAGACGTTGGATTATGGCGCGTCATATGGACACAACTCCCTCCCCATGCCGGTGTCGCACGCGTAGCTACGCGGTTAACCGGTTGTCGAGCGGGAACACTTTTGCGGGATTGAGCAACCATGCAGGATCGAAGACAGCTCGCACGCGCATCTGCTGCCACAGATCGCGTTCTTCGAACTGGAAGCGCATCAAATCGCGTTTCTCGATCCCGACCCCGTGTTCGCCGGTCAGGCAGCCGCCCACTTCCACGCAGTATTTCAGGATGTCTTCGCCAGCGGCTTCCGCCTTCGCCTGCTCGGCCGGATCGTTAACATCATAAAGAATCAGCGGATGCATGTTGCCGTCGCCCGCATGAAATACATTTGCGACGCGCAGGCCGTAGGACGCGACAATCTCACCTGTGCGTTTCAAGACGTTCGACAGCTGACCAAGCGGCACTGTACCGTCCATGCAGATGTAGTCGGCAACACGCCCTGTTGCTCCGAAAGCGGACTTGCGTCCTTTCCAAATTGCCGCGGCTTCCGCTGCGGAGTGGCTCTCCTTGATGTGACGGACATTGTGCTTCCGCGCGATTCCGACGATCCGCGCGAGCATGGCTTCCATCTCACGGTCGGAGCCCTCCACCTCGATAATCAGAAGAGCGCCGACGTCGAGCGGGTAACCCGCCTTGGCAAATCCCTCCACGATCTCGATCGTCTGTTTATCCATGAACTCAACGGCCACCGGGACGATGCCTGCACCCATGATTGCCGCGACACAGGCCCCCGCTTCCTCGCTCGTATCGAAGCCGAATAGGACGGGCTTGGCGCCCTCCGCGGCACGACGAATCCGCACGACCGCTTCGGTAACGACGCCGAGCTGGCCTTCCGATCCAACGATAAGACCGAGGAGGTCGTAGCCTGGGCTGTCGAGGTGCTCTCCGCCGATCTCAACTATCGTTCCGTCGAGCAAGACAAGTGTCACGCCAAGGATGTTGTTCGTGGTCACGCCGTATTTCAGGCAATGCGCCCCGCCCGAATTCATGCCGATGTTGCCGGCGATGGTGCAGGCGAGCTGGCTCGACGGGTCGGGCGCATAGAAAAAGGCTTCATGCGCAACTGCCTGGCTCACCGCAAGGTTGGTAACGCCCGCCTGCACTCGGGCGGTCCGGTTCCCGAAATTGATATCCAAGATCCGGTTCATCTTCGATACGCCGAGAACGATCGCATCCTCCTGCGGAATCGCACCGCCCGCGAGCGACGTTCCGGCGCCCCGCGGAACAACCTTCACCTGATTTTGCGCACAGAACTTCAGGACGGCCGACACTTCCGAGGTGGTCGACGGAAGCACGACCGCGAGCGGCATGCGCCGATAGGCAGTAAGGGCGTCGGTCTCGAAGGCGCGGCGTTCGTCTTCGGAGACGATGAGCGCCTCCGGGGCAACGAGTTGGCCAAGGCCGGTCAGAATTTCGCCGCGGCGGCCGAGCACGGCCTCGTCAGGTATTGGGAATGCAATCGGCATGGCTCTTCCTTCACTCCGCCCGGCTGAATGGGCCTTGTGCCACCAGCCAGACCAGATCCGCGCTTTTCAGGTTAGGTAGCATCCTTCGTTTCCCCGACCACCCGCCATGAGAGCGAGTAAATGCGCTGGTCGGATGCGAGCGACCACGCATCCAATTGACCCGCAGCGCGCCAGCTTCCAACTGCTTTTCCTTGGCATGCCTCTTAGTGCGAAGCGTAGAAGCCGCCACTAAGCGCGATGAGAGTGCATAATTTCCAACGACCAGTTGTAAGGGCGATGTGAGTTAAGCTTAGAGACGCTCAAGGCACCGTCATGACGCGGATGTTGTTCGTGGTACCGGCCTGCGCGAATGGGATTCCAGCGACGATCACTACCGTGTCCATGCGTTTAGCGAACTGCTCGCCGACCGCGGTAGAGACGGCCCGAGACACCATCTCCTCGTAGTCGTTCACGTCGGTTGACGACACACTGTGCGCACCCCAGAGCAAACAAAGCCGGCGCGCAGTGTCCATACTTGGAGTCACTGCAAGAACAGGCACATCCGGACGGCGACGGGCAATGCGAGCTGCGGTCGTGCCTCCAGATGTGTAGACGACGATCGCAGAGGCATGGATCGCAGATGCTAATCCCGCAGCCGCCGCGGCCACCGCGTGAGGGGCCGTCTGCTCCTCCTCCGGGCGCAAAGCATCGAGGATAGAACGATACATATTGTGACGTTCTGTGCTGCGGATGATGCTGTCCATCATCTCCACTGCTTCACGCGGGTAGCGGCCTACGGCAGACTCCGCGGACAGCATTACCGCGTCGGCTCCATCGTAGATGGCCGTCGCTACATCCGATGCCTCCGCGCGGGTCGGAGTCGGCGAAGCGACCATGGAATCGAGCATCTGCGTGGCCACGATTACCGGCTTTACTGCCAATCGACAGGCCCGTACCAATTCCTTTTGTCGGCCAGGAACGTCTTGATGAGGAATCTCGACGCCAAGATCGCCTCGCGCCACCATGACCGCGTCGGACAGATTTATGATGTCATCAATTCGATCGAGCGCCGCCGGCTTCTCGATCTTCGCGACGAGGGCTGCCCGATCCCCGATCAGTCCCCTCGCCTCAATGAGATCTCCCGGCCGCTGCACGAACGATAGCGCCACCCAATCGACGCCCAGTCGAAGACCGAAATCGAGATCTCCACGGTCTTTCGGAGTAAGTGGCGACAGATCGAGGATCGTCCCCGGCAGGTTAACTCCTTTGTGGTTGGAGAGCTTTCCGCCGATGATCACCTCGGCTTCAAGGCTCTCGCGGTCGAGCGATTTGACGCGAACTCGCAGCCGTCCATCGTCGATCAAGAGATCATGCCCCGGCGCTGCCGCCGCAAACACCTCCGGATGCGGCAATGGGATTGCATCCCGATCACCTTCGGTGCCTTCCTGAACGAACCGAACGGTCTCGCCCGCCAGCAGCGTCAGGCTGCCCTCGCGCAACGTACCGATCCGAATCTTGGGTCCTTGGAGGTCGAGCAGAATACCGATCGGCCTGCCCATCTCGATCTCCAGAGCTCGGATCGCGGCGTGAACCTTGGCATGGTCCTGCTTCGCACCGTGGCTGAAGTTGAGACGAAACGTATCGACTCCAGCCTCGAACAACTTTCGAAGCATCTCTGGTTCGCAGCATGCCGGTCCAACGGTTGCTACGATCTTTGCTCGGCGGTTTCGGCGCACGTCAGTAATCTCTCCATCGGCAAATCAGGACCGCTCCCGGACGAAGCGGTTCCTCAATGTGCGTCAATTTCCGGCTATCGCGGAGGTGTCTTGTCAGGTCCGAACATCAAGCCGGCCTCGCGGAACCCTCCATCGACGTTCAATGTGTGGCCGTGAACGTATCGGCTCTCGTCCGACGACAGGAAAACCGCGGCATCGGCAATTTCCTCCGGAAGCCCATAGCGGCTCATTGGGATGAGATATTCATAGGCTTTCCGCGTCGCCGGGTCGTGTGCCGTCTTGGCCATCTCGGTTTCGATCGCTCCTGGAGCAATGTTGTTGACATTGATCCGGTGCTGCGCGAGCTCGACCGCCATAACCTTCGTGAGCAACTCCAGCCCGGCTTTGGCGGCGCCATATGCGCCTCGTCCGTTTCCACCGCGCTGTCCCGAAAGCGAAGCAATGTTGATGATCTTTCCGCCGCGGCCCTGATTGACCATCTGGCGCGCAACCGCCTGCGCTACAATGAATGCACCGGTCAGATTGATCGAGATCATTCGTTCCCAATCCTCGAGCTTGATATCGAGGAACGGCGTATTGCCACCGATGCCGGCATTGTTAATCAGAATGTCCAATCCGCCGCACTGCTGGACGATCTCACCCAACAACTCGGTCACAGACTCCTGGTTCGCTACATCCACCCTCAAGCCGAGATGCTCGCGAGTAGCGTTTTCGAGCATCAACGCCGATGTCTTCGCGCCATCCAGGTTGAGGTCCGCGATGACAATGCGAGCCCCTTCTCGCGCCAACGCCTTGGAGATCGCGAAGCCGATACCGCGCGCGCCACCGGTGACGAGCGCCACCTTCTTGTTCAATCTCATATCAGTCCAACTCCCGCTTCGTCGTCTCAGGTTAACTTTCCGGTGGTGCGCTCAAGCGTCGTCCACAGTTCCTCGCCGTACTTTGCACGCCATTCCTTGTAGAATCCCGCCGCGCGAAGCGCTTCCCGGAATGCAGCGACGTCCGGCTCATTGAATATGAGGCCCTTCTTGGACAGATCTCCACGTAGGGATGTCGCGAGCGTTGCCATATCCTTTCTCTCAGCCATCGCGGCATCATTGACTGCAGTTGCGATGATCTTGCGGAGGTCCTCGGGAATAGCTTCCCAGTTCCGCTTATTTGCGACGCAGAAGAAGGCGTCCCACATGTGGCCGGTCAAAGCGCAGTATTTCTGCACTTCGAACAGATTCGCGGTGAAGATATTCGCCAACGAATTTTCCTGACCGTCGACGATCTTGGTCTGCAGCGCGGAATACAGTTCGCTGTAGTTGATCGTTGTCGGTGCGGCACCAAAGGCCTGGAACATCGACGTCCAGAGCGCGCCGACCGGCACGCGGATCTTGACGCCCTTCAGATCGGCGGGGGTGTTGATCTGCTTCGTGCTTGTGGTGATGTTGCGGAATCCGTTATCCCACATCTTGCCTACGGGTACGAGATTCGCTTTTCCGATAGCAAGCCGCAACGCATCACCGAGCTCTCCATCCATCGCCTTCCAGACGGCATCATAGTCGGGGAAGATAAACCCCAATCCGTAAATCGATGCCGACGGGACGATCGTCGAGAGAACGTTGATCCCGGAATTGAGGAACAGATCGAGCCCGCCGGCGCGCAGTTGCGACAGCATGTCGGTGTCGCCGCCGAGCTGGTTGTTGGGAAACACGTTGATTTCCACCCGTCCCTTCGTTTCCGTCAATACGCGTTCAGCCGCCTCTCTGGCGCGCGCCGTAATCGGATGAGACTCGGCGAGATTGAAACCCCAGCGAAGCCGGAACTCCGCGGCCGCCCGGGCATTTTTAACAGGATATCCAACGCTAGTGGCCAGAGCTGCTGCCGTGGTCCCCTGAAGAAACGTCCTGCGATTGAAAGTCCGTTTCATCGCTTCCCTCCATTCTCTACGTGGTTTGTACTCTTATGCGTCTGGGCATCAGCCCTTACAGGAATCCCGTCGATATCCACGGGACCAGCGCCACGATCGCGAGCCCGATCAACAGGGCCGCCATGTAACCCACGATGGGTCTCATTCCAGCGTCCGGGCTCACCCTGCTGATCGCGCAAGCTGCGTAGTAGCCAACGCCGAATGGCGGTGCGAACAACCCGACGCCCATCGCCAATATGACGACCATCGAATAGTGCACGAGATCGATTCCGAGCGCTTGAGCGATCGGGAAAAGCAGCGGCCCGAAGAGAACGATCGCGGGAATGCCCTCGAGCACACTGCCCAGTACGACGAAGGCCACGATGGACACCGCCATGAAACTCATTGACCCGCCTGGCAGCTGCTTCATCGCCACGGCGAGCGAGCGCGAGAATCCCGATTGCGTCAAACTCCATGCCATCGACGTCGCGGTGCCGATGATGAACAGAATTGCGCCGGACAAGCTGGCGGTCTCGACCAGCATAGGCTTGATACGCCGCCAGTCGAATTGCCTGTAGAACAGAGCTCCGACGACGATCGCATAGAATATGCCGATCGTGGACACCTCGGTCGCGGTCGCCACGCCTTCGATGACGGCAGAGCGAATGACGAACGGCAATGCGATTGCCGGCACGGCGACCAAAAATGTCTTGCCGATCTCCTTGGCGGAGGCACGACGGGCGAGGCTGCGGTCCTCGTTGCGGTACCTCCACGCGATGACGCAACAGAGCGTGATCGCCAGGATGACGCCAGGTAGCAGGCCTCCGGTGAACAAGGCCGCGATCGAGACACCCGTAACCGACCCGATCGTGATGAGGACGATGCTGGGGGGAATTGTCTCGGTCTGGGCGCCTGTTGCCGCGAGCAACGCGACGAGGTCTCCCTCCTTGGCGCCGCGCCGCTTCATCTCGGGGAAAAGAACAGGCGCAACTGCCGCCATGTCCGCGGCTTTCGATCCCGAGATGCCGGATACGAGGTACATCGCTCCGACGAGGACGTACAATAGTCCACCACGCACATGACCCAACAGGCTGGCAAGGAAAGAAACCATGGCCCGCGCCATGCCTGTCATTTCGATGAGCTGGCCGAGGAATACAAACAGAGGAACCGAAAGCAGGATCAGGTGGCTGACGCCCTCATCAATGCGGCCCACGATGATGAGCGGCGGCGTCCTCGTAGTGAGCATGAGATAGCCGAACGTCGCCAGACCGAACGAAAAGGCGATCGGTACGCCAGTGAATACAGCGCACGCCACCACCACGACGAAGAAGATGAAAAGATTGATGTTGCCAAGCGGCCCAAATAGCGGCTGGAGCAACCAAAACAGGCCCACAATGAACGCGACGGTGCCGAGCGAAGAAAAGATCAATTTCGTATCAGCGAGGCGAACGAGCCGAAGCAGCGCAAATATGACCATCAACCCGAAGCCAACGGGTGCAGCGGTGGCGCGCCAAGCATTGGAGAGGTCCATCGCCGGCGTCCTGACGATCGCTTCCTCGATGGCGTACTCGAGCGTGGCTGGGAATAGCAGGACGACCAGTCCGAGCGATGCCGCCAATGCGATTGCGTCTAGTTGCGCTCGCATCCGCGGCGATACGAAAGCGAACAGGGCCGTCATCCGCATGTGCTCGCCCCGTCGCAACGCGATGGCAGAGCCCAGCATCACGAGCCAGAGAAACAGCATGGACGCGAGTTCGTCCGACCAAATGATCGGCTTGAGGAAGACGTAGCGCGCCAGAACTCCGGCAAACAGCAGCAGGATCTCCGCGGCGAGCAGTATGGAGACGCACACCTCGAGCAGTCGACCGATCACTCGGTCGACGCCGTCCGCAGCAGCAAGCGCGACGTTCTTGCTTGAGTTCTCCATGACTTTCGGCAGAGCCGCGCACGACATGGCGTCGCTCGCACCATCGTGCGTAACCACGCCGCCCGAGGGCATCGATGGGACACTCATGGCGTCCTCCCTGTTTCGCTTTTGTTAGACTTTGCCTAGCCACCCGTGTTCGAAGAACTTTTCTTCGCCGAGTTGACCGCCTTTGAACGCTATCTGAAGTCCGTCCAACCGGCCGCGTGTCGCCCTGGCTCTGCAGAGCGGGACGCCTGGACTTATGCGGGCCGCAATTTCGAGGGCGTCAATGTCCAGCAACTGCGCGACTTGGCTCGACGTGTCGCCGCCCGACAGCAGCAATCTCTTCAAAGGTACCACATCGAGGATGTCACTGACGAGCTGTCCGAGCTTGCGGCCGAGATCACGGCCGCCTTCATGCTTGGCGAGCTCGCGAGACATTCCGCCGCCGACGAGCTTCTCGATCATCTTTCCGATCCGCGGATCATCCGGACCGCGGGCCGTATGCAATATGACGCTACGCCCTTCCTTCAGAAGAGAAGTGGCGCTTTGGACGACTTGGGTCGCGATGGCGCCATGCTTGTCGGGATCAAGCAAGTCGGCTGCATCAAGAGGAACTTCGGCAAAACCGGCCCGTACGGCTGCGTCGATCTGCAAGGCCGTCAGCGAGGAAGCACTGCCGGACACGGCAAGCACTTGGTCAACCGGGGACGGGTTACCATAGTTTTCAGACGGCGGAGGAACTATCCCGGCCTCACGCCACCATTGCATCAAAGCATATTCCACACCCGACGGGCCGACTACAAATGCGCTTCGATTCCCGGCCGCGCGATCGGCGAGCAGTCGGCCGACCTGCGTAAGTTGCGACGCATTCGCGGAATCCAGCAATATCGCATCGGGCGCAGATTTCGTCAGTTCTGCGAACCGGTCGGCGGCCCGCGCATAATCCTGATCAAGGAAGGGCAACGTGAGTTTTTCGATCTTGAGTGCTGCCTGCCGCCCGATATGGACGGCCAGATCGCTTTCCTTCATCGGCGTCACGGGATGAACGCTCATGATCGGGTGACGGTCGATCCTGTAGATGTTCCCATCCGTCCCGGATCGGGCAAATAGATTGCCGAAGAGGCAGTATCGTTGCAGCGAAGGCGTTCCGCCGACGATGGGGATCGGATCGTTACCGAACACGGACTTCGCGATCTCGATCACACGGCCGATGCTGCCGATCTCGGGCGAGCTGTCGAAAGTTGAGCACACCTTGTAGTGCACAATTGGTGCTCCAAGCGATGCAAGGTATCGGAAATCTCCCGGCAGGCGCTCAGTCATCTCCGCGGACGACATGCCGCGGCTTACTCCCGCGAGGCCGACAACCTCTAGGTCGCCGAAATGCTGCAAGACGTCCGGCGTCGGGGGACGTAGAAACAGTGCCGCACGTAGCCCGGCGAAGGCCACGGCCTCAAGGGCGTCAGTCGATCCTGTGAAATCGTCGCCGTAGAAGGCAAGCCGATATCGACCTTGCGTCACGACGCGCCTCCGAACTTGGAAATAGCGAGCTGCAATGGTCGATGGGATTTGGCGTATTCTGTTACTGGCACGCCTTGAACTGCGGCTTCCCAGGCCTCGCGCAGGCTCATGACACCGTCAGCAATGCCACCTGGATGGCCCATGATGCCACCTCCTGCCAAATGCATCAGATCGATGGCTCCAAGCCGCGCAAACGTGTCACCGGCTTGTCCTGCCCATTGTCCCGACGAGAAGACAGGCATCATCGGCTTGACGCCTGAAAAGGCCGCCAGACAAGACCTGGCCGAAGCAATGACCGAATCATCCGGCTCCCAGAATTTGCTCCTCAGGCCGTTGACATGCAGATGATCGATACCGGTCAGGCGCCATAGCTTTTGAAACGCGGCAAAGTCGAAGCCGAGCCATGGGTGGCGTGTAAACAGGCCCCAGCCGTTGCGGTGACCGTGGATCGGTAGATTAGTGTATGTTCGCAGATGTTCAATTGCCGAAAAGCCGCACCAGTTCACACTCACCATCACGCACGTGCCGCCGGCTTCCAGAACCAGGTCGTGGCGACGTCGCATGTCGTCGATCGAGCCACTGATGTTGATTGCGTACATCGGCTTTCGACCCAACCGATCGGCATGCTTTTCGATGACCGGCAGCACTGCCTTCAGGCGCTCCTCAAAGGGCGCATACGGCGGATCCGCGATCAGCTCGTCGTCTTTGAGAAAGTCTATGCCCGCTTCGCAAATCTTGTCGACGAGCGCGGCGGTCTCGGACGGAGACATGCCAATGCTGGGTTTCAGGATCGTGCCAATCATTGGCCGATCAAACACTCCGGCCAAACGTCGGGTGCCTTCGACACCGAACTTCGGACCCGGAAAGCCCGCGGCGTAGCCGACGGGCATCTTGATGTCGAGGAGCCGGAGGCCCGTCGTCTCGCCCAGCTCGAACAGATTGCCCGCAATGGTCGCCAAGAGCGTCGGGATATTGCAGCCTACATTGTCAATCGGAAATGCGATTTCGATCTCGCCGCGATGAAACGCTTTTGGACGATCGTTTTTTTCGAAGAAGGAACTGCGCAGAGTCGGGCTATCGACAGGCGGAAGCTCGGTTACGCTAATCACCCGGGCTCGCGATCGCTTCTTGAGCTCATCGGTTTCCCCGGGTAACGCAAGAAACGTCCCGCTCGACTGCTCCCCGGCAATGACTTCCGCTGCCCTCGCCACGCTATCGCCGGTCTCGACGAGATATCGGGCGGTAAACTCGGATCGCGGACTATCGCTGCGCATGGTACGCCCTGTCGAGGTTTGCTGCGTTTCTTCCGAAAGTTCGTCTCTTTCATCCGGACGGCCTACAGGACCCGTATGATGGACGGGCACATCTGACCTTGAGTACACCGCGGCAGCAAACGATATTGATGTAGCAAGGTGTGAGAAAAACTCACATCGCGCGATCTACGGATCCGACACCGCTCGGGGCTTCGAAGGATTGAACTAGGCGTCCACACTGCTCAAGGCTGCACACATCTTCGCGGTGGTGGACATCTCGCGCGTGAGCCAATGGGAAACCGCCCTACTTTCAGGACGGGTCGCCACGTGAGGAGCGGTCCAAAGCATCAACCTTCGCTTGCCGGGGATGCTGCCGAATGGCGCGACCAGCCTTCCACTGTTGATTTCCTCGAGGACAAACATCGTGGGGACTAGCGCCAAGCCAAGGCCGCACAGCGCGGCCTGGATTAGCAAATAGAAGTGTTCGTAGGATTCTTGAATGCGAACATCTTGCCGCAGCCCCAACTCGTCGAGCCAATCCGACCAGGCCTCCGGACGCGTCCGCGTACCCAACAGACGGCAGCTCGCGATGTCGCCCGGCTTTTGGAGCCTGTTCGCCTTCGCATAGGAAGTCGCACAAACGGGGGAAATCCACTCCCGCGCAAGCTCTTTAATGACAACATCCTTGGGTGGCGCGATGGTGCTGGAACGTATCGCGATACTCACCTTATCGCGGATGAAATCCACCTGATCGTAGTTCATATTGAACTGAAGATCGATGTTCTTATTCGCTTCGTGAAACGCCGCGAGGCGGGGAATTAGCCAATACATCATGATGGTCGCCGAACATGAAACTGTCAGCGGTCCAGGCAATATCTGCTCGACACTACCATCTATAAGATTGAATGCAGCGGTGAGGCCTTCAGCCAGGCGACTCCCCTCAGGGGTCGGGTCTGTCGAGGAGGACGTTCGCACCAAGAGCGGAACGCCAAGCAATTCTTCGAGCGATCGAATATGGCGGCTGATCGCCCCATGAGTCACCGATAACTCGAGCGAAGCCGCAGTCATGCTGCGCAACCGCGCCGTTGCTTCGAAAGCGCGTAGTGCATTGAGCGAAGGCTTTGGACGCGCCATTCGTCCCCTCAAAATGACATTCTAGCGGCTGTGAGCTTTTATCACAAGGTCGGCGTTAAAAGTCGTTTGGGGGTTCTGCGCCCGAGTCTTAAGCTCGGTCAACGCTCGATCGTGGCTGGCCCAACCCACTACGGACGGCCTTGAAGTCCGCCTGCTCGTTGGCATGAGGCATCAAAAATGACGCACAAGAAGATGATCGTCGAAGCTCGCGTGAACGAATACGCGATGCGGGATGGAAACCCGAATGTGCCATGGACGGCGGATGAAATCGCCGAAACCGCGGCCCGCTGTCGCGAGGCCGGCGCGTCGATCCTGCATTTTCACGCCAGAGCTGATGATGGCGCGCCCCTACACACGGCTGAGAAGAACGCCGAGATCATTCGCAAGGTCAGGCAGAGATGCGACATGCTGATCCTGCCGACGCTTGGCTTCTTTGCCAACGACACTGACCCGAACGCGCGCATCAACTGCATTCTAGAGCTTGCCAAAAGCCCGGAGACGAAACCCGATATTGTCCCAATCGATACCGGAAGCAGCAACCTCGACGCGTTCGATCGCGACAAGCTCGTGTTCGAGCATTCCGACCGCATCTATGAAAACCGAACGTCCGCCGTGGAGCACTATTTCCGCTCTCTCAAATCTGCCGGCATAAAGCCGAAGATGACCTGCTGGTCGATCGGGTTCGTCCGACGCGCGATAGCGTTCATGGAAATGGGGCTTGTAGCAGCGCCGGGCTACTTCTTGCTCAACATGACCGACGGTCCCTATCTCACTGGTCATCCCGGCACGCTCGAAGGGCTGGACGCATTCTTGCCGTTCTTACCAAAGCACGTTCGCCACAGTTGGACGGCCAACATCGTTGGCGGCAACTTGCTGTCCATGTGCGAAGGCGTAGCCAGGCGCGGCGGCAACATCGCCCCGGGGATCGGGGACTATCCCTACATCGAATACGGCTGTCCGACTAACGAGGAGCTCGTCCGTCGGACATGCGTCATCGCAAGGGGCTGCGGCCGCGAAATTGCGTCTCCTGACGACGTCCGGGAGATGCTTGAGATTTCTTGAAGCTGTCCTGTCTTCAGCCGCTGACCACTAACCCGAAGCGAACGACCAGCCTCGCTCCACTCTTCGGAGGGCTCTCCCTGACTGTGCCGGGATCTCATAGATCCCGGCACTTTTTTTCCGTATTTGCTTCTGATCTGCCGAGCGCTTCCCTTGACGTGGGATTCGGTTTATTTCACTTCAAGCCGACAACTCTGTGAGGCACATAGCGCTCTTGTAGCCGCGCAATTTCCTCTGACGTCAGCTTTAGACCTAAGGCCGCGATTGCATCATCCAAGTGCTGAGGCTTCGTTGCGCCGATGATCGGCGCCGTTATGCCATCTTTTCCGGCCACCCAGGCGAGAGCTATATGCGCTGGTGCTACCCGACGCTCCGTTGCGATGTCAGACAGCACGTCCACAATACTCCGGTCGGCCGCTTCGGCGTGTCCATAGAACTGCGACGTTACGTTGTCCGTCTCGGAACGGGCACTTTTCTCAGTCCAGGGGCGGGTAAGGCGCCCGCGAGCCAGCGGACTAAAGGCGATTACACCAACGCCCTCGTCGCGACAGAGCGGCAGCATCTCTCGTTCCTCCTCCCGATAGAGGAGATTTAGGTGACATTGCATCGACACGAAGCGTGCCCAAGAGTTGGCGTCGGCCCGATAGAGAGCTTTGGCAAACTGCCAAGCATAAGTGTTGCTGGCACCGATGTAACGGACCTTACCGCTGCGCACGAGGTCGTTCAATGCTTCGAGCGTTTCATCGATCGGCGTGTCGTTGTCCCAAAAGTGGATCTGGTAAAGATCGATATAGTCGGTGCCGAGCCTCCGGAGACTGGCCTCCGCTTCGGCAAGAATTGCCTTTCGCGAAAGTCCCGCCCCATTTGGCCCCTGCCGCATACGGCCGTAGACTTTCGTAGCGATCACGATCTCGTCTCGCGGCACGATTTCCTTTAGAATTTTGCCGACGATCTCCTCGCTCGTACCGTCCGAGTACACGTTGGCCGTATCGAAGCAATTGATGCCGCAGTCGAGGGCCTTCTGTATGAACGGCCGGCTCTCGCTTTCACCGAGCGTCCAAGGATGATTCCCTCGCTCTCCCACTCCGTAGCTCATACAACCCAGTACGATCCGCGAGATCTTGAGGCCCGAGCGGCCCAAACGCATGTAATCCATGAGCGATACCCTCGCTGGCTTGCCAGCCCCTGAGCCGTTTCAAAGTGTCGCGATGTCGGTGATTCGAAGTCCCCGATCACTCAGCCTAGACGGGAAGTGGTCCTTGAGCTTTTGCTCGTGGACGGGTACGAGCCTCAGCATGTCGCCGCCGACGCTGGCGAGCATCTCTTCCGCCGTGAGAATTAGAATGGTCTGGCTTCCCGTCGCAAGTCCTGGCGGCACGAAGCATGGATCATTCCGATCGCCTCCGTGCAGGTTTTCGTATGTGTAGACGACGTCTCCGGTAAGGACCCATCGGTCCTCGATGCTTCCGCCGTTGCGGACCACCACGTACTGCGAACCTGCCGTGTGCGTGTCGAAGGCTGGAAGAAGATCGATATTCGGCAGGACGTCGTGCGACGCACCGTCCAGCACGAGCAGCCGATTCTTCAGTCCGAGATCCACGAGCTTCAAGATATCGGCAGGATTGATGCCGCCGAGGAGGGAACGAAAACGGCGCCCCTTTGTCATGGCCCAGACCCAGCTTTCGATCTCGCGCTTCTGGATGTAGAACTTAGCGTTCGGGAAGTAGTCCAGCCCGCCCATGTGGTCGAAATGAGCGTGTGTAAGGAACACGTGCTGCACATCCTCGGGACGAATGCCAACGGCTCCCAAGACCTCAGAAGGTGGGGTCCAGCCGGTGACGCCGATTGAATTGGCGATCTCGCCTCCGAAATCAGACTGGTCATAACCAGTGTCAACCAACGCGACGGTGTCGCTGCTGCGCAGGAGCACGTAGGCAAACGGCAGGTTCATGTTTCCGCTGTTGTGCCGGCCGTATAACACCCCACTTGTCGGATGTTGGGGGCTCGATGCGTATTCGAGCACAGTGATGGCATATCTCGTCATTGGGAAGCTCCAATCAGAAGATCAGCACCAAGCTTAAGTTGGCCGCAGCACTGCCGTAGGTCGATCAAACCGCCGCTGGCGATCGGGCTCGTCCGACGCAGGTGGCCCCAAGCCCTTGACAGCAAGCTCGCCTCGCTCGTGCGCCGATGCGGCGCCGAGGGGGCCGCCCGCGGCGGCAGCAGCAAATGCACCGCCTGCTTCACGTGGTAATGCTCATGCCGCCGCTGCAGCGGGACCCGAACCGCTGCAAGAACATCGTACACATGATCCGAGTCTCCGGCGTCAGGCTTGCTTTCGTCCTCCAGATCGGAGGTCCCTATGAATTTCGCGAGAAGACGAACAGAGCGGTCAGTCACGAGGTCGCGCAGATAGCGGACGACCGGCGCGATGACAATGTCGTATTCGGCGACCGCTGATCCCATTGCGATCCCCTCGAAGGGATCGTCGGCACGGAACTGTGCGCCCAGAAATCCGCTCACGAGGATCGCCCGTCTTCAGGAACCGGAGCATTCGATGGGATCAGGTTGAAGTTCCTCAAGTCCTGCCAGAGAGCAGCGGGTATCCGCGCCGAAACGGCGTGGACGTTCTGGGTAACCTCGCATGTCGACTTCGCGCCCTGAACCACGGTGGCGACGGCGGGATGCGCTTGCACGAACTGGGTCGCGACGGTCGGCAGATCGACACCGTGTCGTTCGCAAACTTTCTCGACTGAACGGACGCGCTCCAGGATAGCGCTGGGGACCTGCTGGTAGTCATAGGTCGAGGCCACCGCCTTCGATCCAGCGGCTAAGATGCCCGAGTTGTAGATGCCGCCCGCAATTACCGAGACATTTCGGGACTGGAGCTCATCAAAATGCCCATCGAGCGGTGCGTGGTTGAGAAGCGTATATCGACCCGCGATCAAAGCGCAGTCAATCGGGAATTCGCGTGCGACTCCAACGACGGATTCGGTCTCATTTACCCCCAACCCCACCGCACCGATAGCACCCGAACTCTTCAGCACGTCGAGGGCACGGTATCCGCTCTCACGGAGTTGGTTCCAGTAATATTCTGCTTGATCGCCATGCCATGCGCGCCCGACGTCATGGACCAGAAGTACATCGATATAATCTAGGCCCAAACGCTGCTGACTATCCTCGAACGAGCGCATCACACCGTCGTACGTGTAGTCATAGGTGTCTCTAAACGGGTAAGGATCAACCCATTCGATGCCGTACACCGTGTCGAGCTTCGGTGTTCGGCTCGCGGGCTTGAGCACGCGGCCGCACTTCGTACTCACGACGACCTGATCGCGAATGCGGAGGTCCCGGAGAGCACGGCCAAGGAAATGCTCTGCCTTTCCGAGACCATACATCGGCGCGCAATCGAAATAGCGAACCCCGAGATCGAAGGCTGCCTTGACGACAGCTTCGAATTCGGAATAGGGCACTCCGACATTGAACCCCGAAAGAGGCACCGTCCCGAGCCCCGCGGATGTGACGGACACTTTAGTGCGGCCGAGAGTTCGTCTTTCGAGCGGAATCATCGCTCTTCTCCTTGCTTGTCTTGGATTATTCAGCTGGACTGAGCCATGGGGCCCGGCAGCGGGGCTTCTTTGGGGATCAGACCTTCGCTCTTGAGGTCCATCCAGAACGCCTGAGGAATTGGCGCCGATATCGAGGCGACGTTCTGCTCCACATGCGCTGTCGTGAGGGCGCCCTGAACCACCGATGTCACGGCCGGATGCGCATAGACGAACTGGGAAGCCGCATTGGCTAGCGCGACGTTGTGACGTTCACAAACAGCTTCCAGCGCCTTCACGCGCTGTACGATGGATTCGGAAGCCGTCTGATAGTCATAGGTCCGCGTTAACGCGTTACCCCGACTGCCCTCAGCAAGAATCCCCGAATTGTAGACACCGCCGGCGATAATGCCGATGCCGCGACGTTGGGCCTCGGGAAAGAAGTCAGTCAGTGGCGCATGATTGAGAAGCGTGTACCGCCCTGCCACAAGCGAGCAGTCGAGATTGAATTCGGCGGCGACTTCGAGCACCGAAGCCGTCTCGTTTACACCGAGGCCGATCGCCTTGACCGCTCCCGAGCGACGGAGTTCGTCGCAGGCGCGGTATCCGCTCTCGCGCAGTTGTCCCAGATAAAGGGGATACTTCTCCTGGTGCCAGACTCCGCTCACGTCGTGCAGGAAGAGAATGTCGATGTGATCGAGACCGAGCCGCTGCTGGCTATCCGCGAAGGACCGCATGATGCCGTCGTAACTGTAATCGTATTCGTCGACGAAGGGCAGCGGATCCACCCAGTTGATCCCGTAGAGACTTTCCGCGCGCTTTGAACGGCTTTCCGGCTTCAACAGCCGACCCGCCTTGGTGCTTACCAAGACCTCCGGGCGAAGACCGTGAACACGGAGGACGTGACCGAGGAAATGCTCCGATTTCCCGAGACCATAGAGCGGAGCAACATCGAAATAACGTACGCCCTGCTCGTAAGCCTTAAGGATGACAGCCTCAAAAGTCTCGAAGCTAACCGGAACACCACACCCGCCCAATGGCGATGTGCCGAGCCCTAGCGAAGTCAAACTCACGCGCCCGTTCGGAAGCGCTCTCTTTTGCAGACTCACCATAATTCAACTATCCCGCCAAAGGATCAGTGCGCACGCGGTCGCTCACCGCGTGCGCACGATTTGCATCACATGTATTTTGCGACGTTCGAGGAATCCAAGATGAGCCAGGGAACGACGTAGTCCTTCTGGGTTCCGCCCTTCCACTCCATCAAAGAATTCCAGACCTCAGACCGGGGCTTGTAGCTGTCCCCCTTGACGGCACGTAGGGCAAGATCGACGGCACCCTGCCCCTCAGCACGGGCGTACTTGTAGAGCGTTACTGTCATTTCGCCTTTCTGCACTGCGCGCTTTCCATCCGGGATGCCATCGATTGCGAGCACCGGAACGGACTTGAAGTCAACCTTGGCGCTCTTCATGGCCTCGATCGCGCCCAGCGCCATCTCGTCATTCTCGGCGAGAACGGCATTGATCTGCCCTGGATGCGCAAGCAACCAATTCTCCATGAGCGACTGCCCCTCGGCACGGCTCCAGTTGCCGGACTTGCTGGCAATCAACTTGAGCTTCGGGAACTTGGCCAAGCCGGCATCGATGCCAGCCTTACGTTCGATCTGCGCTGATTGACCGATCGGGCCTTCCATCAGCACCACGTTCCCACCGTTAGGAAGCAGCTTGCCCAATTGGTCCCCGATAATACGCCCTCCTTCCGTGTCGTTGACGATGATCGACGCGGTGTAGTTTTTCGATGCGGTTTTCAGGGCCGATACGATCACCGGAATGCCCGCAGCGACGGCTTTGTCGATCGCGGGCGCCGACGCCTGGAGATCGAACGGCGACATAATGATGGCATCGAACTTTTGGGTAATGGCCGTATCGATCTGGTTCGCTTGGACGAGCGGATCGTACTTACCGTCAAAGATCGTGACTGCGACAGAACCGTCCTTGACTGCCGGGTGGTTCTGAATCTCGCTGGACCAGGCCTTCATGTACTCGCCGGACTCCCCGAACGATAAAGCGGCGATCCGTGTCTTGCTTTGAGCAAAGGCCGTACCGGTCGATAGAATGATTGCAGCAGCGGCGAAACTCGCCATCGTCGATCTACGCGTAACCTTCATCGTCTCCTCCGATTGATGTGGTCAGTCACCTAGTCCGCCCATGCTGGGCGTTACAGCCGTTTGTCATCGTCTGTAATGGTCTTCGCAGGTGTCACTTGCGAAATTGGTCAAGCATCACGGCGACGACAATGATCGCGCCCTTGAGAAGCTGCTGGTAGTAGGAAGACACGCCCATCAGATCCATGCCGTTGTTGATCGTTCCGATGATGAGTGCGCCGAACAGCGTTCCGACTAGCGAGCCGCGCCCTCCTGCGAGGCTAGTCCCACCGATCACCACGGCCGCAATCGCATCGAGTTCGTAGCCGATGCCCGCCTGTGGAAGTGCGGCGGTCGTGCGGGAGGTAAGCACCAGGCCAGCGAGTCCGGCGAGAAGTCCCGAGATAACGTAGGTGGATGCAATGACGGTCCGCGTGGAGATGCCGCTCGTCTTAGCGGCCTTGTCGTTTCCTCCAACGGCGTACACGTAGCGCCCGAACGTCGTGTAAGAGAGAACGACCCATCCGATGGCGAACACAAGAAACAGAATCAAGACCGGTACAGGGACGCCCGCAACGCTGCCACCGCCGATCCAACGAAACGACTCGGAGAGGTTGGGAACAGGGCGCCCGTCGGAGAAGATCAGCGTCAAGCCGCGAGCCATGCTCAGCATGCCGAGCGTAGCGACGAAGGGCGGGACATTGAAGGTCGTCACGATGACGCCGTTCAGCAAGCCCAGTGCGGCTCCCGTCCCTAATCCTGCAAGAATTGCCCATAGCACGAAGTGCTGATTGGTCGAGGTCACGAGGCTGGCAGCGATCATACCGGCGAGGGCCATAACGGAGCCAACGGAAAGGTCGATGCCTTTTGTCAAGATCACGAAGGTCACCCCGATCGCCAAAACGCCGTTAATCGAGGATTGTCGCAGCAGGTTCACCCAGTTGAGCCACGTCATGAAGTACTCGTTGGCTACGGCGAAGAACGCCGAAATCACCACGAACACGATGACGATGCTGAACGACTTCAGGTATGGTCCTACAGCAGCGATACTTTTGGATCTGGCACCCGTCGCGACGTTGCTTATTGCGTTAGCCACCATTCCACTCCTCGCTTCAACCGCATGCCTACGCCAATTCTTGAGAGCCTATCGATCCGCTCAACTGGCGAGATCTGTCAGCATTTGCTGGGTTGTCTCATGCCCGTCGACGACATGATCGAGTCGCCCTTGCCGAAACACGGCAATCCGATCGCTGATCTGGAGAATTTCCGGCGCTTCGGATGAGACCACGAGCACGCCATTGCCCTTGGCCGCGAACTCGCGGAGAAAGGTGTAAATCTCCTGCTTCGACCCTTCGTCGATTCCACGTGTCGGCTCGTCGCATATCAGCAGACGCGGATTGGTGAGGAGGCAGCGCGCGAAAACCACCTTCTGCTGGTTTCCGCCGCTAAGTGTCTCTACGGGGACATTTGGAGATGCCGCCTTGATCCGGTGCAATCGCATCATCCGATCCGTCGCGGCGGCCTCCGCCTTGCGGCGGACGAACCCGCTCACGGCGCGGAGCGCTAGGGACGACAGGGCGATGTTGTGTGCAATGGAGGCACAAAGAACGAGGCCGGTATCCTTCCGATCCTCGGGCACCATGGCCATACCTCGTTGGATGCACTTCTTGGGATTGCCAGGATCGACCCTCGTTCCATCTAGAAAGACGTCTCCGGCGGTCGGCGCGTGAATGCCATAGATCGTCTCCAGGAACTCGGTCCGACCAGAGCCAAGCAAACCGTAGATGCCCAGCACTTCTCCTGCGGCGACGGTTACAGATATGTTCTTGAAATGAGATCCGCGCGACAATGAACGCACTTCGAGCAGGATCGGCGCGCCTTCGTTAGGCTTGCCCTTTTCGACCGTCTTGACCTCATGGCCGACGATCTGAGTCACGAGGTGATTGCGATCGATCGAGGAAATTGCCCCGCTCTCGATGAATCGGCCATCACGGAAGACCGTGTATTCGTCCGCGATCTCGAAAATTTCGGTCAGCTTGTGCGATACGTAGATGATCGCGGATCCGCGCGCTTTTATCCGCTTCAGGGCGTTGAAGAGGATGTGCACCTCGTGCTCGCCGATGGCCGAGGTCGGCTCGTCCATGATGACGATGTCCGCGCGGTGGCTAAGTGCCTTCGCAATCTCGACGAGCTGGATCTGTGCCAAGCTTAAGTCTCGCATGCGAGCGCCGACCGGCACGTCGAACTCGAGGTCATCCAGAAGCCGTTTTGCGGCCTGCCGCATATTCGGGAAGTCCACCACAAGACCGCCGATCTTCGGCTCCCTCCCCAAGTAGATGTTCTCGGCCACCGTCATCTCGGGAACCGGAGACAATTCCTGGGTGATGATGGTCACGCCATGCCGCAAAGCATCCGCCGCACTCCTGAAATCGACAGCCAACCCGTCGATACGAATGCTGCCTTCGTCGCGGTGCAGCAAACCCATTACGATGTTCAGGAAAGTGGACTTGCCGGCGCCGTTACCGCCGCAGAGTGCGTGAACGGTTCCGCGCTTGAGGACGAGCCGCCCGTCGCGAAGGGCCGGAACACCATTGAAAGACTTTGCGATTCCGTCCGCCACCAACAACGGCTCGTCGCGCAGTCCTAGAGCAACGTTCTTTCCATGACCTTCCGGATTTGACCCGGTCGACAAAAGCATCGGTTTCCTCCCGCAGCGTCTTGATCGCGCCTGCGTGAAGATATGAGGTCATACCTTATACCTGTTGTCAACAGAGATCATACCTCCTACCTTGTGGATGTTGGTTTGTTTCGTCTGGTCGCGCGGCGGCTTATGTGTTGCCTTCGCGGAGCAACGGCGAAAAATTAGACTGCGAGCGACCGATGGAGCGGATGGAAACCAAAAAACTACCCACGCGTGTCGAAGTCGCGTTGAATTACATCACGGGCGAGATCGCCAACGGTAACCTAAGTCCCGGCGACAAGTTGCCCAATGAGAAGGAGCTCGCAGAGAAGCTCGGCATCAGTCGGACCCCTATTCGGGAGGCGATGAAGACGCTTGCGGTCTCAGGATTGATTGAAACCCGCCATGGGCACGGCAACTATATTCGCAAGGACGAAGGCACAGCCGTCATGCCCCTGATGATGTTTCAGCTCTATCTCCAGGACTCTTCACCTGAGATGCTGATGGAGCTTCGGTACATCTTCGATCGAAACTGCGCGGAATTGGCTTCGATAAGACGCACCGACCGAGATTTAGAAGTCATGCGAGAGAGCATTGATCGCCTGAAGACTCTCTCGGAGGATCCTCATTCGCCGATCGACAAATTGCTGGAAGCCGATCTCGACTTTCACCGTGCAGTTTATGCGGCAGCAGGCAACAAGCTCATCGTGGTGATCGCTGATTTCGTTTTGAACATGGTTGCCCCCTGGATCCGCAAATCGCTGGAAGTAAGCGGACGGTATCGCGCCGTCGGCCTACATGAAAAGATGTACGCAATGATCCGCGATCAGAAGACAGGCATGCTCAGTCGGGAGAGCGTGGAGGCGAACATGGAGCACTTCATGTCGTCCCTGAAAATTCCTGCGGCGTAGCACGTTGCCAGGTGGATCCAGCTCAAACTTCGCTCCCTGGATCGCCTCGATACTCTCACATTTCTCTTACTCTGAACGCGCCCAGGGCCTTCATCGACAACAATTCGTCAGCCGCCACGCACCTCCATGATCGCAAGTCTGAGCTTAATTCTGTTCTGCCAGTTAGGCGGCGAAGTCATCGTGCGCGGCCTCAACCTGCCAATGCCGGGGCCGGTACTCGGATTGGTGTTCTTGCTCATCCTTCTCTTGACGCGCGATCGCTTCAGCGCGCTCAGACGCGGCCCGCTGCGGAACGATGCCGTTGAGAGCACCGCTCGCGGCCTACTTTCACATCTTTCTTTGTTGTTTATTCCTGCTGGCGTAGGCGTGGTCAAGAATCTCGACCTGGTCATTGGGCACGGGATCGCAATCCTGCTGACTTTGGCGGCGTCGGTCGTAGTCACTTTATTCGCAACGGTCGCTACCTTCCTGGCGATCAACCGGCTTCTCACGAAACGCCAAGTAGAGCCATGAGCGAAAACTCATTCTCGCTTTGGGTCTATCTCTCGCAGTCACCGCTACTGTGGCTGACGGTGACACTCTCGACCTATGCGGTCGCTGATACCTTGTCGCTTGCGACACACAGGCATCCCCTGGCGAATCCGGTGCTTCATTCGATCTGGATCATCGGTGCATTCCTCCTAATAACCGGCACTTCCTACAACACTTTTTTCGCCGGCGCGCAGTTCGTTCACTTTCTGCTCGGACCAGCAACGGTCGCGCTCGCGGTGCCGCTCTACGACAATCGAAAGCGGGTTGTCGCGGCGATCGTGCCAATGCTCGTTTCGCTGGTGGCCGGCTCAATCACGGCAATCGTGTCCGTCGTTCTGTTCGCCAAAGCTCTCGGCCTACCGCATGCCATCATTCTGTCGCTTGCGCCGAAATCGGTGACTGCTGGTGTCGCCATGGGAATCAGCGAATCCCTCCACGCCGATCCGTCGCTCACGGCGGTCTCAGTCGTGCTTACGGGCATCATGGGCGCCATCGTCGTCACCCCGCTAATGAATTGGGCAGCGATCACCGATTTTCGCGCGCGGGGCTTCGCGGTCGGCATCGCGGCTCACGGTATCGGCACAGCACGCGCGTTCCAAGTCGACGAAGTGGCCGGCGTTTTCTCCGGAATCGCCATGGGCCTCAATGCGCTCGTGACGTCGCTCTTGGTCCCGCTCGCGGTGACCCTACTGCTTGGTTAATGGCCCGTATATTTCCTTTGGCTCTCAAATCTTGCTTTGCTGTGACAGCGCGCTTCTGAACCAGCGAATGCACAATAGCGTTCGCTAGTTTGCATCAATCTTCAATCTTGTCAGGCTGGGATCTGAGTTGGAGGGGACGGCTATTCTCCGTCTAAAGGGCTCGCGCGAAATTGGCGAAGAACTCGTCGGCAAGTTTCTTGGCGGCACCATTGACAAGTCGCTGTCCTAATTGCGCAAGCTTTCCACCGATTTGCGCGTCGACCTGATAGGTCAACAGCGTGCCGTCATCCCGCTCAAGCAGATTGACCCTTGCGCTCCCCTTTGCGAAGCCTGCGACACCGCCCTCCCCCTCTCCTACAATATCATAGCTGCTTGGTGGATCGAGGTCGGTCAGAGTGACCCTGCCTTTGAATCGTGCGGAGACGGGCCCCACCTTCATCTTTGCGACCGCACGAAATCCTTGATCATCGATCCTCTCCAACTCCTCGCATCCAGGAATGCAAACCTTCAATACGGCGGCGTCGTTCAATTTGGTCCAGACAGCCTCTCGCGAGGCGGCGAGCTGGATCTCTCCATTCATTGTCATAGCCATTGGCGTCTCCGAAGGCTCAAGATAGATAGCTGATCTCAGTTGCGAACAGGCGCAAACACTCTGGCCATGTAAGTCGAAAGATCGTTCTCGATCTCCGCGAGCGATGCGGACGAAATGCCAGCGAGGGACTTGGCCAATTCCTTCTTGAATTCGATCTGCATCAAGCGAGCGATCTGGATGCGCTGGGCCTGTGGCGAACCGGCGCCGTGCATGGACTCGGTCAGGTAGCCCACGGCATTCCTGCCGAGTGTCATGTTCTCCAGCAGGCGCAAGATGCGGATTCGGTCTTCCGTTGCGATCTCAGGCCGTCCCTTCAGGTATTTCTCGATGATCGGACCGATCGTCTCGTGCCTGAGCTCGCGCTCTGATGGCAATGTCACCATCAGCCCGCCGGCGAGGTCCTGTGCCAGCCGGCCGATCTCGTAGGGCAGCCGCGTGACGTGATGCTTGCAGACGTTCGCGAGCATCTCGTCCGGCAAACAGGCACCGGATTTCATCCCCGTCCCCTGATGGCTCGCCGCGATGGCTGCGCCGTAGATTGTCTCGTTGAGATGGGTCATCTCGACGAGTTTGTCGCGGATATGAGATGCACGTTCGACACCGTTGTAATCGGCAATGGTCGCCGCGGCGCCGATCAGGACGTCACCAACGCCGGTTTTGCAAACATAGCTGCGGCGATGATAGCATGTGAAGCGCTCGACCAACGGGGAGGCGAACTCCACCTCACCATCCATGAAGACGTGCTCGAGCGGAACGAAGACGTCCTCGAAGACGATCATCGCTTCTTGACCGGAAAAACGCGCATTGCCGGCGTCGATGCTGCCATCCTCGGCGCTACGCGTATCGCAGGATTGCCGGCCGTAGATGTAAGTGATGCCCTCGGCGTCAACCGGTACGGCACCGACGATCGCGTAATCCTTATCGCCAACGTCCAGCCTCATCGTCGGCATGACGATGAGCCAGTGCGAGTTGAGGCAACCGGTCTGATGCGCCTTGGCACCGCTGATATAGACCCCTTGCTTAGTGCGCTTCGTTACACGCACGAAGAGATCAGGATCGGCCTGCTCTGACGGCGATTTACCGCGATCACCCTTCACGTCGGTCATCGCGCCGCCAATCACGACATTCTCCCTCTGGATCCGGCCCAAAAAGGCGTTGAAACGGCTGTGGTAGCCGGTGCCGTACTTCTGATCCAGATCATATGTCACCGAATGCAGCGCGTTCAGCGCATCCATGCCGACGCAACGCTGAAAGCAAGTACCTGTTAATTGGCCGAGCCGGCGCTGCATCTTGTTCTGCATGACAAGCTCGGTGGGGCTGGTCGCGATATGCAGGAAGCGGTTGATGCGCTCGCCGGTCAAAGGCGACATTACCGATGCCACTTCCGGATTCTCGATGGCGAGATCGTAGGTTTCGGCGACGGCGTTGATCGAGGGTCGGATGATCGGATGGTCGACCGGTTCAACGACCGCGTCGCCCATCAGATAGACCCTGAGCTTCCGTCCCCTCAGGCTATCGATATAATCGGCCCCTGTGCGGATCGGCTCTCGGGATAACGTAGCGAAAGCAGCGGCGGCTGAATCCTGATCCATCCTGCTTCAACCTTTCTTGACCAGCGGGCAGACGCTATCCTTGAGCGGGCGGAACGCCTGCTCGCCAGGGATCACCTCGCGCAGCTTGTAGAAATCCCAATCGCCCTTCGACTCCGACGGCTTCTTCACCTCGTACACATACATGTCGTGCACCATTCGACCGTCCTCGCGGATGCGGCCGTTCTTTGCGAAGAAATCGTTGATCGACATCTCGCGCATCTTGCCCATCACGGCCTGGGCCTCGTCGGTGCCGGCGGCCTCGATCGCCTTGAGATAGTGCATGGTCGAGGAATAGTCGCCGGCGTCGCCCATATGGGGCATCCGCTTCATGCGCTCGTAGAAACGCTTGGACCATGCACGCGTCTCGTCGTCGCGATCCCAGTAGAAGGCGTTCGTCAACACGAGCCCCTGCGCTGAGCTCAATCCGAGGCTCTTGATATCGGTGATCCAAACGAGCAACCCAGCAAGCGTCTGCCCTCCCTTCGGGATCCCAAACTCCTGGGCCGACTTGATCGTATTCACCAGGACGGCGCCCGAGCCGGCGAGGCCGATGACCTGGGCTTTTGACGACTGTGCTTGCAGCAGGAATGAAGATTGATCGAAGGTCTCAGGCGGGTATCGCGTCGATCCGACGACTTCGCCGCCCAACCCCTTCACGACGGCCGACGTATCGGCCTCCAGCGCATGTCCAAAGGCGTAGTCCGCCGTGAGAAAGTACCACCTCTTCTGGCCGCCTTTCAGCAGCGCGCTGCCCGTGCCGCGGGCAAGCGCGTAGGTGTCGTAGGCATAGTGAACGCTGTTGGGCGTGCACGCATCATTGGTAAGGCGCGATGAGCCCGACCCGTTGATGATCGCAATCCTGTTCTTCTCCTTTGCTAGCTGGGAAACAGTGAGCGCGATCGAGGAATTGATCAGGTTGGCAACCATGTCGACATGATCGACATCGAACCACTTCCGCGCCAACCCTGAGGCGATGTCCGGCTTGTTCTGGTGGTCGGCAACCAGCACCTCAATCGGCTTGCCCAGCACCTTACCGCCGAAATCCTCAACCGCCATCTTCACCGCCGTCACGGCGCCCTCGCCAGACTCATGCGAGAACTGGCCGGACATATCGGTCAGCACGCCAATCTTCACGGCATCGTCTGACATCCCCGCGGTTTGCGCGCCGGCATGGTGTACCAACGTCACCATTGCCGCGGCTGCGATCAGAAATTTCTTCGCTCCCGAGTTCATGACATTCCTCCCAACGGGATTTGACGCGGTCCGACCCGCATTTATCACATGCATAACTAGACTTTTGTTACATGCGTAACTAGACTAATTTTTCGAGAGAGTCAATCACGCCGATGTGTTAAACGAACCGACTTTAGAAGGCGGCCCACGAATGCCGGCTGCGCAGATGGATTGTCCAGGGAATGCCTGCCACCGCGAAGCTCCAGACGACGAAGCCATCGGCAGGGAAGGCGAGCAAAGCCCAAGCCGGCACAGCCCGGTTCGAGCGGAATTGTTCGGTCGCTCGCACACTCGACATAGTCTCCGACGCCTGGGCGTTCCTGATCATCCGCGAGGCGTTCTTCGGCACACAGACCTTCGAGGCATTCCGCACGGCGCTCGGCATTCCCCGCGCGACACTGACTGATCGCCTGCGGAAGCTGACGCAACTCGCGATCTTCCGTCAGGTCGCGCCGGGATCTTCTCTGCGCAAGGAATACCGTCTCACCAAGATGGGCTTCGATCTCTATCCGAGCTTCATCGCCCTCATGCAATTTGGCGATCGCTGGCTCGCCGGCGGCAAGCCCCCGCCGTTGACGCTGATCCACGTGGGTTGCGGATGCGACAGTCACCCGATTGTTGCGTGCTCGCATTGCGGCGAACGCGTTACCGCGCGCGATGCGAACTACCGGGACGGACCGGGCGCTGGGCGCCATGCCGCCAAGGCCGGCCGCAATACGAGACGCGCGTCCGACGGCAACCGCTTCCAGCTTGGCCGCCCGAGCTCCGTCTCGCGCGCGCTCGAGATCATTGGCGACAAATGGAGCTTCATGGTCGTTCGCGAGGGCTTCTTCGGCAATCGACGCTATGACAAGATCCTTACCGAACTTGAGATCGCGCCGAATATCCTGACCGACCGGCTCAACCGTCTCGTCGCGAGTGGCGTACTCAGTCGCCGGCAATACCAGAGCTCGCCTGATCGCTACGAGTATCTTCTCACCGACATGGGGCGCGACCTCTATGGACCCTTCATCACTATGCTGCGATGGGGCGATCGTTGGCTGTCGAAGGGCAAGCCGCCGCTGCTGCTCACCCATCTCACCTGCGGGCACGACTTCCATGCCTCGGTGAACTGCGATCGCTGCAAGCAGCCGATTGTCGCGGCGGACATGCGCTATAGGCTGACCTACGATCCCAAAGCCTTCGGCGCCCTGGGACCGCGCTCCGTCGACTCCTGATTGCAGCCCTACACCCGGCCCAGCGTCTCGACCAGCTTGAAGCGCATGATCTTCCCTGAGCCGGTGCGCGGAATCTCCGACACGAGATGGGTGGCCTCGGGAATCTTGTAGGACGAGAGATGGGCCTTGCAGTGGTCCATCAGCGAGGCGACATCGAGCTCATTGGCCTTAGCCACGACAAAGAGACAGGGGACTTCACCGAGTGTGGCGTGCCTGATTCCGACGACCGCGCAATCCGTCACCTGCGGATGCCGAACCACGACCTCCTCGATCTCGGCCGGTGCGATGTTCTGGCCGCCCCTGATGATCAGTTCCTTGATCCGGCCGGTGATGGTCAGGTAGCCGCTCGGGTCTGACTTGGCGAGATCGCCGGTATGGTACCAACCCTTTCGCAGGGCCGACGCGGTTTCCGCGGGCTTATTATGATAGCCCTGCATCAGGTTCGGTCCGCGCACGATCAGCTCGCCCTCCTCGCCGATCGGGACATCCTCCAGCGAGGACGGATCGACGATACGCACGGCAAGGCCGGGCACCGGCAGCCCGCACGATCCCATTGGTCGGGCTCCGTGCAGCCAGTTCATGGTGACCATGGTGGACGTTTCGGTGATGCCGTAACCATCGAGCAGCCGGGTCTTGAAGCGTTCCTCGAATGACTTGTTCAGGGTCGCCGGCAGAATGGCGCCGGCGGAGATGCAGAGGCGGATCGAACCGAGCCCTTCGACGCCGATCTCCTTGGCGCGATGCAGGAGATAGTGGAACATCGTCGGCACCCCGGGCAGGACAGAATACTTCCCGGTCTGCAACAAATCGAGAACCTGCTGCGGCGAGAATTTTTCCATAATGTGCTCGCTCGCACCAACCGCGAGGATACTGAGCACCGACAGGTTAAGACCGTAAGAGTGAAACAGAGGCAGCGGCGACAGCACGACGTCCTTCTCGGTCAACTCGCAGATCGGCGTCCAGCATGCCGCGGCGATCCACAGCATGCCTCGCAGCGACAACAGCACGCCCTTGGCCCGGCCCGTGGTGCCGGAGGTGTAGATGATGAAGGAAGAGCGATCGATGTCGTCGGGATCCAGCGGCTTGGTCGCCTCGCCGCTTGCCATGTCCGCCAGCGTAGACCCAGCGTTCGCTGCATCCGGGCCAGCAAAAATGACTGAGGGCGGTATCGGCGCCTCACGGCAAAGCTTTGCGATCAACTCCTTCCGCGCCGCCGCGGTGATGACAAAGCTGCAGCCGGCATCACTCAGGCGATAGCTGATCTCACCTTCTGCGGCGTCGAAGCTGATGGGCACCACGACCGCGCCGGCGCGCAATGCGGCGAGACATGATTCGATCCAATCGACACCGTTCGGCAGATACAGCGCGACCTTATCGCCCTCTCGCAAACCAGCCTTCGCCAGATTCGCCGCGATCGAGGCGGTGCGCGTTGCAAGTTCCGCGTAAGTGACGGACCGCGACGAATCCCAGAATGCAACCTGCGCCGGCCGCTGTTTCGCGCGACGACCGAGGAGCGTTGCGATGGGTGCAATCAGATCAACGTGCAGCATCGTCGTTTTCTCCTAGACCATACTGTATCCGCCGTTGATGCTGATGACCTGTCCCGTGATCCAGCTCCCGGCATCGGACGCCAATAGCGTGACCAAGGGTGCGACGTCCGAGGGCAATCCCAGCCGTCGGATGGCATAGGCCTTAACCAACTTGTCGCGGTTTGCGTCCACCCATGTCTTGTCGTGGGCGGTCTCGATCAAGCCAAGCGAGATCGAATTGGCCGTCACGCCAGAGCGGCCCCATTCGCGGGCCAGCGACTTCATCAGTGCAATGGTGCCTGCGCGTGCGGCGGCCCCGAGCGCAAGACCGGACTCGCCGACCCGCGAGGAATCTCCCATGATGGAAATGATCCGGCCGCGGCCTGAGGCCTCGAGCAGCGGCCCGGCACTATGTGAGCAGTTCAGCGCCCCATAGAGACAAGTATCGATCTGCTTCTTCCACTCTTCCGGCGTGCTTTCGCTGAAGCGCTTGCGGAAC
>Ga0209758_1000799_pt1 | contig 44659 bp, 42 predicted proteins | sample AraplaMF_Col_mMF_FD_184258 | JGI IMG/M metagenome (GOLD analysis project Ga0209758, IMG submission 184258) | Arabidopsis root microbial communities from the University of North Carolina, USA - plate scrape MF_Col_mMF (SPAdes) (version 2) | ecosystem: Host-associated > Plants > Roots > Endosphere... | reverse complement strand
AGTCGAGGGTCTCATGCCGGAAATAATGCGCAGCAGATCGCAAGCTTTTTTAGCCGATCTCCACAAGCCGGCCGCGCTAAGAATCTTCCTTCACATTATGATCTGCTGCTGATTATTGGAGGTCTTGTCCAGTGAGAAGCGCTTTATCTTCTCGGCTGCCGCGCATGCGCAACGTGCCGTCGCCTATCTGCACGATCTGCAGCCGAAGGCAGCAGGCGTCGAGGAGGCAGCATGATGAGTGCACGGCGTGATTGGCGCCGCCGCATACCTATCCGGCGATCAGCGCAAGACTGCAGCCCCTTGCTTGGTTGCTCGACGGCCGGCGCCACTTCTTCCTCGTACTGGAGATCGCGACCTGACGGTGATCTTGCCTGCTGTTCTTCGAGGGGGACGGCTACACGGGTCGTCGGCTTTGCCGAGCAAATTTCCCTCATGGCCTGCGAATTCACTTTGCGGAGCCGTGTGTGACCCTTGACGGTCGAGCAGCGCGCTTACCTTCCCGGTTCGGGCCTCGACGGGCAAGACTTGAGGAATTGCGAGATGTGTGCGGTGTGCGGTGATCGGGTTCTTTCCTCGGTCAGGCTTTCCATGATTGCAAGTCGTGTTCTCGGCAGTTTCTTCTGGCACACCCAAGTCGTCCTCGATTGGCATGTCTGACCGAAGGGCGTCGTCGCTTAAGCGCCGCCTCGCTCTTATCCCCGCAACAGCCGGTCACGACTTTCTTCCCCTGGACCGCTGCGCGTCCATTCCTCGCGCAAGACAAGAAAGTCGTGCCCTGACTGCCCTCAACTGCGTGCCGGCCCCTGCGGGGTGCGGGTCGACCGCCTCCGGTCTGTCGCCAGCCATCGAGGCCGCGATGGGAGCGGCCCGGGAAACTGAAAAGGACACGACAATGGCGACCATCGGCACCTTCACCTCGACTGGCAACGGCTTCACCGGCACCGTTCGCACCCTCGCCCTCAATGCCAAAGCCAAGCTGGTTCGGGTCGAGAACCCCTCCGACAAGGGACCGCACTTCCGCATCTTCGCCGGTAATGTCGAGCTGGGAGCGGCTTGGCAGAAGACCGCCAGGGACACCGAGCGCGATTACCTCTCGGTCAAGCTGGACGACCCGAGCTTCCCGGCTCCGATCTACGCCACCCTGATCGAGGCGGAAGGCCAGGAAGGTCTCCAGCTGATCTGGTCCCGCCCCAGCCGGGACTGACCTCGACCTCGCAAGCCCCGCCGTCCCGGCGGGGCCTCTCCTCCTCCGGCTCCCGGCGCGATCCTTCGTCAAGCGGAGCAGTGCATGACCCATCAAAGCCTTTGGACGGAATCGTTTACCGGGTCACAATTCAGTCCGCCGCTCATCCCAATAGTCGAGCCAGTATGTCCGATTGTTCGGCGAATTTTCGGGCGTTGGCCTTCCGAAGACGTTCCAGGTTCTGCAGCTTCCAGCGCGGGCCGGGAAGCTGCTCCAGGTGCGGCACGCCCAGGAGCGACCATTCGGGCTCTGCGGCGACCAGCGACAGCAGGAAGCGGCGCTCATTGGCGTTCAGACCTTGTTGCAGTTCGCGCACCATGCACTCGCGCGCTGCCAAGAGCGCATCGAGCTTAACGGCCTCGGCGGTCATGCCCGAGAAGTTGTTCTCAAACTCCTGGCGGATATCCCGCAGCGATGGAAACAGGACCTCATGCACCGGCCGATTATGGCTCGCGAGATAGACGACGAAAGTCCGGCGAATGCCGGCCGTGATTCCCTCGTGCGCGAAGAGCTGCATGACGTCGAATAGATCGCGGGGATGCTGGCGGTCCATCGCCGCGACCGGCTTGCCGCCATACGCGTCTTCGAGCGACACCACCGGGATTTCGAGATCCGCCTGCAGCGTCTCGCGTGCATTCGGCGCCAGCGAGACCGTGCGGACCGGACGGACGACGCCGCGCATGACGAAGTTGACCTCGATCTTGACCTCGATGCCGCCACGCCGCACCAGCAGCTTGGTCTCCCCAGATTCTGCAGTGGCCGGCGCGTGAGTCTGGAAGCCTAGCCTCTGCAGGCGCGCTGCGCATTGGCGGATGGCTTCGTTGATGCGTTCAAGCGCCTGCTCGCGCGGCAGGGAATGGTCGCGGAACACTAGGTCGAGATCTACCGAGAGCCGGGGCATGTCGCGCACGAACAGGTTGATCGCCGTGCCGCCCTTAAGCGCGAACGTATCGTCAACGAGCACCAGCGGCGCAACCCGCGTCAGCAGCCGCGCGCTGTCGAGGTAGAGCTGGTTCATGGCTTCAACACCAGTAGCCCGTCAACCGAGCGCGATACCCAGGGCCGGTCGCTACCCTTAGGCAATTGGGACGGATCGAGCTTGCCGACCCAAGGCTGGGAAAGCTCGCGACCGAGCTGCAGGCAGAGGCGCACGGTCTTGACGCTCGTGCATCGCTCGAGCAGGTCGCGCAGCACGTCGACGCGCAGGCTGTAAGTGCTCTCGACTAGCTCGCGCGCTTCTTGCAGCGGCTGCCGGATGCCAACCTCGCTTAACACCTCCAGCAGTGCGCGCTCGGGCGCCGAGACAAGTGGGCCGCGGTTCTCGAAAGGCCGGACATGAAGTAGCGCGCCGGGCTCTTCCTTGAATAGCCGCTTGCGGTGGTACTCGGCCGAGAAGCGCTGGGTGAACCACTCAGGGAGCCGCCCCGCTTTCCAACCGTACAGATGAAGGATGGGCCGTTGGGAGACGTATTGGCGGATTCCATGCCAGTCGAGCGCGGACTTGCCGCCGACATGCAATCCGTCGAAGCTCCGCTGCAGCAGGATGAGGCTCGGATGTAAGGCGGGCGGATCGTTGGGCCGGCAATAGACGCCGCGAGCCAGCCGCTGCAGCCAGCCCGCGCGGACATAGTGGACGGCCAGGTCGGCCGATATTCCGAGGGCGGCGAGGTCATCGGAAGTCAGTGGCGTCGCGGGCGCCACGTGGGTATAAAGCCTATTTAGCTTGTCCCTTTTGATCGTAGCCATACTACGATATTACGAATAATCCCAAAATCCCGCAAGCTTGAGTTAGATGCAAAAATCGTAGTCAAACTACGATAATCAATACAAATCTAAGAGAGCCCACGGCCAAATGGGTCTCGACTGAACCTGCGAGGGCGCCCCAAGAGAGCGTTCTCAAAGGGCCGCGCTGTGCTCTACAGAACGCCCCATGCGCGATAGCGTCCCCGGCCGGTCGTCTCGCGCAGGTCGAGTTCGGCGACGAGATTTTGCGCCGCGCGGGGCGTGATTCCAAGCTCCGTCGCGATCATGCCGGCCGAGACAATCGGCCGGGTCAGCACGTAGTCGAGGAGGGCTGGCAGTTTTGAAGTGGCGCGACGGCCGGCGAGTTTTCGGGCGAGCAGGTTTCTGGTCATCAGCCAGCGGTCGTGGTCTTTGCGGCCGGCCTCGGCGGCGGCCGTCATTGCCTCGAGCTGTACGACCAGCCGCGCTGCGGCGTCACGTGGCCTCCGGCGCTCACGCGGAATGCTCTTCAGCCCAGCATGCAGGCACGGCAGATGCCAACGCGTCTTGCCGCGGTCGCGCAACACGCTAGCTGCGAGCAGGCGGCCGAGCCAAGGCGTGTGCTCGAGCGGTTCGATCTCACCCCAGGCGTCGGCGGTGATCGCCGCCGCCAGGGTCGGCGGCAAGCCGCGCGTCTGGTTGACCACGCTGCGCCAGTGATCCAGGCGGCCTTCTTCATCCCAGTCCGGATCGTAAACTAACGGATCCCGCTCCGGCCGCGAGCGAGTTTTATCGGCGAGCATGCGCTCCGCCTTGGCATTCGCGGCGTCGATCGCGGCGAAGGCGTCGGCCAGATGGGGATCGGTGCCGATGATGCTGAGCGGCACCTCGAGATCGGCCACGTCCCGGCCCGTGCTCTCATCGTCGCCCCCAAAACCTCCCTCGCCGTCCGTCCGGTTGCGCTTCTCCTCCTCTCGCTCACCCCGGCCGCGGAGGGCAGCTAGTCCGGCCGCTGAAAGCGCCCAATCGGGCCTCGCCTTGGCGATGCGCCGACGGACGCGCAACACGGCATGGGCCCGGGTCAGCTCGTGGGTCGGAGTGCGGACATCCATGCCGGCGTCGTGGAGCACCAGGTCGTCGAGATGGACAAGTTCGCCTTCAAGCCACAGACTGGCGCAGGCGTCGGCGAAGTGCGTCCGGCTGATTGTGCCGTCGCGGATTGGGCTTTTAGCCAGCCGCTCGTCGAGCCGGGCGAGCGTATCCTCGGCGGCCGTGAGCGGACCGACGAGCTGAGCCCAGGGCAGCGGATCGGGGATTTTATAGCTGGGCGGCAACATCTTGATAACCTTAACAAGAATCGCTGAAACGGAAGCTAACACGACGTTGGATTCCGTCATAGCGACGCGGGTTCCACGTCATTCGCTCAGTATCGATAACTAGGCGCTTATCGATTGGGTCGGCCGCTACTGCGCGATCAGCGATTCCGAGCCCGCAGCCCGGTAAAATCATCGCCGCTGAGCTTCAGATCGACCACAAACCGCGCTCCAATACCGACCCCCTACTCTACTCTCTGGACAAGCCACTTCCTTTCCGGATGCCGCCGCCCCGGCCAGGTCGCTTAGGCGGCTTCGATATCGGTTTGCGGAAAGTCACCGCCCTTAAACATCAAGGGCTGCCCCAGATGCCGGGCACAGGCATAGGCAAAGCAGTCCCCGAAATTGAGGCCTGCCGGATGCCGGCCCTTGCCGAACCGGTCGAAGGCGTCGAGCGCGATCCGTGCCGTCTCCGGCGGCACGGCGACTACGGCGATTTCCATCAGCGCCAGATAGTCTTCGACCGCTTGGGCAGCAGCGCCGACCGAAAGGTTCAGCACCCGCGCTACCGCGACCGCCGCCTCCCACACCGCCAGCGGCGAGGTCAGGCGCGTGCCGGCCTGCTGCATGCGGGCCAAAAGCTCGCGCGCCTCGTCCTCGTCAGTCAGGAGCGCGGTCAAGGCTGACGCGTCGATGAACATCAATCGTTCTCGTACAGGCTGTCGCGGAAGGCCTTGTCGGCCGGCTGTCCTTTGGCGGGGTTGCTCCTGGCGCGGAGATCCCGACAGAATTGGACGCCGAGGTCGACCAAAGACGGCTTGCCCTGCTCGCGCTCGAGCTCATGGGCAAGTGCCGCGTGCACTGCTTCGGTGAGGCCGATATTTTTCAGCGCCGCCACCTTTCGGGCGAGCGCGTCGGTCTCCGGGTTCTTGATGTGGAACGCCATGGTGCTCTCTAGACCTCGTCGTGTATCCCTATATATCATCATGGATACACCGAAGGAAGGGGCGCCCTCCTGTTGGCGCCCCGAAGGCGTGCGGCCTTCGTGGTGCGTGAGGCGAAGTCTTATGGTTAATTGTCTATGAAAGCCTCCCCTACTTCGTCTACCGGACGCTGCTTCTCTTGAGCCTGTCCGGACCGATTATTCGCCCGCGGGGCTAACGACGATCTTTTCCCGGCCCTTGCCCGTTCCTTCGCGGGGGTTGAATTTTGCGGGGGCGCGGGGCTCGACGTCGACTGCTGATGCGATACCGGTCGCGACTCGACCGGAGCGACGTGTCTCGGCGAATTGGAGCCATGGATCACCGCAGGGCGCAAATTGTTGTCAGCTGACAACATCCATCGTGGGATGGGACCTTGTTGTCAGCTGACAACAATCGCGCAGCGGTAGGCGATGTCTGGGACGATACCGCCGAATCGGCGTTCCGTATGTCAGGTCGGCTTCACTCAAGCCCCAGCTGCTCGATTATCCGCGACAGTACCCCCCCCATCGGGAAGCTCGATATGGCTCCGTCCTGACGTCGGCTTGTGATCGTCCAAGATCCGGCGACGCGTTCGCCTGCTCGGCCCTCACGTCTCTTTGCAGCGATAGAGCCTGAGGTCGACGTCGCGGCTGGCGGTCCGTCGAAGTGCCCACGCAGCGCAAGAGGAAGCGCAAGCGCGGATGACCTGGGACGTGCTTGGTCGGCTGCTCGCGACCTGTTCGTCCGACCGGCCGGGGAGCCCGGCAACTGTGTGCTACTGCCGTTCGCCCTTTCGGGGAGAGCAGCGACGCAGCGAAGTGACGTGGCAGCCCTCGATCGACGTCGGGATGGGGTTTGTAGTGCCGCTGGGCCGAGTGAGCCGAGATAGCGGTTTTGCGCCCTCAGCTCTCGCGCCTAGCTAAGGCCAGCCTCACAGACGGGCGGGGGGAGGGTGCTTCCAGCGGGACCGGGGGCCCGTCGCGGGGCGAATGGCAAGGTGACACGCGGCCCTCTGGCCATCGATCTCTAGGATCGCTGCGGGAAAGAACCGTTGCCCGCCCGCAGCAACTCCGCGTCAACCGACGGAACGCGTGGCTGGGCCGGAACGGGGGAGTTTGCCGCACGTGGTTTTTGATCCGAGCAATCAGCAGTCGTTGCGCGTTTGCGCGTCCCGTTGCCCGAGTTCCAACGCTGGCAGCACCATCCAGCACGCCAGCTCCCAAGCTACGAAGTAAAGCTCGGACAACTCGTGAAAGTTAGCCGAATCACGTCATAGTAGGGAGACGGCCCACTTGCTCGAGCCGTTGTTGTCAGCTGACAACAACAAGGCGGTGCATCAAAAAGACCTTGCTCGCCGTGGGGCGCGCCATTGAGCGTTAATAAGTCATTAACCCTTTAATTCTTGCTCAAATCATAGAATCGTGGCCATCTCTCAAGACGGAAATCAGGCGTCTGACGCGCAGAAACCGTTTTGAGAAAGCAAATGCCGAACTTGGCGGAACAATCGGTTACCATGAGCGAGACGGCTTCGGCGCGGATCACTCGCCATGCCGGCATTCTTTCCGGCCAGCTTCGCTCGCTCGCTAAAACGCTTTTCCCGCCTTCAGCCAGCAAGTCTCTCCGCTCGTTCACGTCAGGGGAGGTTGCGCGAATTGCCCGCGTCTCCGATGGCTACCTTCGACAGCTTTCGCTCGACGGACTCGGACCAACCCCTGCGACCGGACTTGGTGGACGCAGATCGTATACCCTGGCTCAGATTCATGAGTTGCGCGCGTATCTGGCCACGGCGCGGCCCCGAGAAGCGTTGGAATTTCTCCCGCGCCGTCAGCCAGGCGACAAGCTGCAGATTATCACCGTCGCAAACTTCAAGGGCGGGTCCGCCAAGACGACGACGGCATTGTATCTTTCACAATATCTCGCCCTTGCCGGCTTTCGCGTCCTTGCGATCGATCTCGATCCGCAAGCGTCGCTCTCCGCGATGTTCGGGTACCAGCCCGAGTTTGATATTGGGGCGAACGAAACCCTCTACGGTGCCATCCGGTATGACGAGCACCGCCGACCTATGCGCGAGATCGTCCGGCCGACCTATTTTGATGGAATAGGTCTCGTTCCGGGCAATCTCGAGCTTATGGAGTTCGAGCACCATACGCCTCGTGCAATGATCGAGCGGCGTGAACGTGGACACGACCTGTTCTTTCGCCGCGTCGCCAGCGCTATCGACCAGGTTGCCGACGACTATGACGTCGTTGTTATCGATTGCCCACCCCAGCTTGGCTACCTGACCATGGGCGCGCTAAACGCGGCCACCGCGATGCTCGTGACCATCCATCCGCAGATGGTCGATGTCGCATCCATGAGCCAATTTCTCCTCATGACGTCGGATCTCATGTCCGTCATTGAGGAGGCCGGCGGGCGACTCGACCACGATTTCATCCGGTATGTCATCACGAGGCACGATCCAAACGACGTGCCCGAAGCTCAAATCGTGGCCCTTCTTCGCAATCTCTTTGGATCGGATGTGCTCCAAGCCACCGTTTGGAAATCGACTGCAATCGCCAATGCCGGTCTCACCAAGCAGTCACTCTATGAGCTGGAGCGCGGCGCCGTAGGGCGGGGCGCCTACGACCGCGCGCTGGAATCGGTCGACGCGGTCAATACCGAAATCGCGCAACTTCTGAAGAAGGTGTGGGGTCGATGAGCAAGCGTACTGACACCATCAAGAGCCTTTTCACGACACCGCAATCAAGCACGTTGTCAGCTGACAACGTACCCGCGGCCTTGCCGCGGGTCTCGTCGGGTTCGGTCCGCTCATTGAAGGATTCTTTTTCCGAAGTCGAGAAAGAGAACGAGGAGCTGCGCGAAAGAATTGCATCTGGGGCGGTGATCCTTGAAATCGACCCTTCGCTTATTGATCCATCACCTTTGTCCGACCGGTTTCGCGACAATGACGATAGCTCGTTCGAGGCACTCAAACAGTCGATCGCACAGCGTGGCCAAGAGGTGCCCATTCTCGTTCGGGAGCATCCTGAAGCAAAAGGGCGCTACCAAAGCGCCTATGGTCATCGCCGCGTCCGCGCCACACGTGAGCTGGGTATTTCCGTCAAAGCGATCCTGCGATCGCTGTCAGATGAAGCGCTTGTCGTGGCGCAAGGACTCGAGAATGCACCACGCGAGGATTTAAGTTTCATTGAGCGCGCCAGTTTCGCGATGCATATCGAAGATGCCGGGCATAGCCGGTCAGTGGTGCAGGATGCATTGTCGATCGATCGGGCCGAGGCCTCGAAACTCCTTGCCGTAGCTCGATCTGTTCCACCCGAAGTCATTCAAGCAATCGGGAAGGCTCCGAAAGTTGGCCGCGGTCGCTGGCAGTCGTTCGCTGAACTGATCAAGGATGCCGCGGCGCTCAAACGCGTGAGAGCGGCGATCGCTGAACCGAAATTTGCAGAGCGGGAAACCGACGCTCGATTTCTAGCGGCGTTTTCGGTTGCGAGCCGTCCATCCTCTCCGAGGACATCGAAGCCACCAGAAGAGAAGCCAGTCTTGTCTGCATCCGGGGACAAGATTGCGCACGTGCGTCAAGTCGAGCGCGAATTGAAGCTTACCATCGACAAGAATGTCCCGACGACATTCGCCGCATTTCTTGTGGACCAACTCCCGGCCCTGTTCGACGCCTTTTCCAAGACGAGCGACGGCCAGGAAACTACCGAGGCCTGACGGCCTCGTCCGGTAAACACGAACCAGGAGCAGACAAGGGAAAAGAAAAAAGGCCCCCGAAACGGAGTTCCGGAAGCCTTCTCTTCAAGTTTGGCGACTGACAGAGAATCACTTTCGCGAATCGCAGTCAAGAGTTTCTACGCGATTTTATCGTCGTTTCGGCGAGCAGGTTTTCTTTGCCCAGCTGAGGCAAAGACATGCAGTCACACTCCCCAACGACGCCCTTTGGGCGGCGATCGCTGTCGCTTGCCCATGTGGCAAGCCAGATGGTCGCAACCGAACGCCCTCCCGAAAAGATCGTGCACAAGTGGAAGATCTTCCACGCCATCTGCACGGCACGGCCGCGCCTTGGCGTGTCGGAGCGCTCGCTATCGGTATTGAACGCGCTCCTAACCTTCCATCCCGAAACCGCGCTGACAGGGGAGAGTGATCTGATTGTCTTTCCCTCGAACCATCAGCTCACCCGGCGGGCGCACGGCATGCCGGCATCGACGCTTCGTCGTCACCTTGCTGTGCTGGTCGACGCGGGCCTGATCGTTCGGCGCGACAGTCCGAATGGCAAGCGCTATGCGCGAAAGGACAATGCCGGCGAAATCGAGCTCGCCTTCGGCTTCGATCTGTCGCCGCTGGTCGTGCGCTCGGAGGAGATCGAGAGCCTGGCGGCCGATATCGAAGCCGAGGCCCGTGCACTCAAACTCGTACGAGAGCGCATCACGCTGTGCCGGCGCGACATCGCGAAGATGATTGCAACTGGCATCGAGGAGGCCGTTCCGACGCGAAGGGGAGGGCAGGGGCCTGCCGATTGGCAGGTTGTGCACGCCGCCTTCCGCGCGATCGTCGACCAGATTCCGCGCACGGCCACCCGCCAGCAGCTCGAGCCGATCGCCGACGAGCTGTCTCAACTCGCCGACGACGTCCTCAATCTTTTGGAAGCACACATCAAATCCAAGAATTCGAGCGCCAATGAGTCCCATTCTGAGCGCCACATACAGAATTCAAAACCAGACACCCCTATTGATCTTGAACCTGTCCTTCGAGAGGGCAGGGCGGCGGGAGCTGAGCCCAAACCTCAACCCTCGCGAGTCGGGGAGGGGGCGTATCCGTTAGGAATGGTCCTGAGTGCGTGTCCTGACATCGTCGATTATGCGAAAGGTGGGGTTTCGAACTGGCGCGATTTCCTGGCCACAGCGGCCGTTGTGCGATCGATGCTGGGCATCAGCCCGAGCGCCTGGGAGGAGGCGCAAAAGGTTATGGGCGAGGTCCCCGCAGCCATTGTCGTCGCGTGTATCCTGCAGCGCGGGACGGCGATCAATTCCGCCGGCGGTTATCTGCGCGGTCTGACGCGAAAAGCCGAGGTCGGCGAGTTTTCGCTTGGCCCGATCCTGATGGCGCAGATCAATTCTCGCCGGCGAGACAAGCAGCGGGCGTGAGGCGATGAGGCGCCGTTCCCGGACCTTGCATTTTTCGTGTGATCGAACTACCCGCACTGCCCGGCTGCTGCGCTGTGTCGACGCAGAGCCGTTCGGAGAGATCGTCATGGCAAAACACCCTCCAATCATCCTCACGCCGTTCTTCCAGCCTCGTGATGAAGGCGCCGCGGAGCAAGGGATGTACGTGGCGGGGTTCGCGGACGAGGCGGGCGAGGCCTGGGGCACGCTGATTCCGTTGGATGCGGAAATGGTCGAGCACGTCGTTCTGGGACAACAGACACTCACCGTCTGGTGCAACTCCGACGGTTGCATCCAACCACAGCCGAGCGACGATAGTCTGTTTGAAGAGCTTCTGGAGAAAGGCCAGTTGAAGGAGACGCCTCTCGATGAGCTCGTCGCCGAAGCCATCGAGCAGGGAAAAAACGAACCCAATGATGACATCCTCGATATGTTCGAGACCCTGCATGAACGGCTGGTGCGGGCGCAGGGCATGGTCGCTGACGAGATCGCGCGGCGCAGGCGATGACCCTTCGCGGCGCGCGTGCGCGGCTCAGTGTTGTAGGGCCAGCTTGTGCTAACGCGAGCACCGCGACCGCGGGCGGCCGAAACCCGAACCGGTCGATGAAAACATAGAAAACCGACGACCTGACCGTGCTCCGACTAGTCTTAAGCTTCGCCGGAACCGGAAAACAGCGCCGTGGGTGGCGTCGCGCGCGGCGGCGGGAGGGGCCGAGCGCCCGGGACTCCTGGTCTGCTCTTGAGATCATATCGCTGGGCCAGGTCGAGTAGCCGCCGCTTGGTGAACGGGTCCGCGCTCTCCGCCAGATCGCGCGCCCGCTGCGCGAAGCCACTGTAAAACTCTTCCACGACGCCACCCCCGCAACATCACTGAAAATCGGATTTCAATGCTGGACGCGCTCCACGTCAAGCGCGTCTGGTGCATACGGACAAGTTTCGGCGATTGACTTGTGCTCGCGGCGCACCGGGAACTAAGCTGGCCCCGGCAGGGAAAAACCATGACTCCGCTCTACCTGAGCCGGAAGCTGTGCCCGAAGTGCGGGAAGCCGATGACGGCTGTGCCCGACGACGTCGCGCCGGGCCGGCCGCGCTACGTCTGCCTGGTCTGCGAGGACGATCCGCTGCGCGATCCCGCCGCCCGGAAGTGGGCGGAAAGCCCGCTGCGGCCGCCGGCCAAGTAGCGTCCAACAGAAATCGGACCGGCAGCTGGGTTGCTGCGGAGGCCGAGTGTGCTCTCAACCCTCCCCAACGCTGTGGAGTGGCATCCCGCACTTCCTCGCTGCGTTCGACGCGCGGCCGGCGGAATCGTCCCGGACTCGGCGGCCGGCAAGTTCAGCGACGCTAGCATCTGTTTCCCGCCTCGCAGGGCGGTCGGTCGCGTGGATGCGGAGGACGGGCTTGCGGCCGCATGGCGAGAACGTCGGCAGCCTCGCTATCGATCTTGGGATGGCCACTTCGACAGGTGCGCCGATGTTGCTGAAAGCGACAGGTTCCTTTGAAAGGGATGATGCGGCGCTTAGGTGGCCTGCTGAGGTGAACTACGTTCGCTGCGACGCCCGTTGCGTTGAGACCCGAATGGCCGATAGGGCCGCCTGTCTTCATTCCATGTGTTTTCGCGACGGGCGCACCCATCTGCGTCCTCGATAAAGGCTGGTCTGACCGAAGGGCGATCCCGCTTTGCGGGCTCTCGATCTTGTCCCTGCAACGCCCGTCCTCGACTTTCTTCCCCTGGCACTGCGCGCCATTCCTCGCGGTCCAAGAAAGTCGCTGCCGGCCGCCCTCCATTTCATTTCGGCCCTTTGGGTGCAGGTCGATCGCCTCCGGTCTCACGACCGCCATCGAGGACGCGATAGGCGCGGCCCGAGAAAACAAAGGGAATGAGACAATGGCCACCATCGGCACCTTCACCTCCACGGGCAACGGCTTCTCCGGCGCTATCAAGACGCTCAACCTCAACGTCAAGGCCAAGCTGATCCGCGTCGAGAACCCTTCCGACAAGGGACCCCACTTCCGCATCTACTCAGGCAACGTCGAGCTGGGTGCTGCCTGGCAGAAGACCGCCAAGGACACCGAGCGCGACTACCTCTCCGTCAAGCTGGACGATCCGAGCTTCCCCGCTCCGATCTACGCCACCCTGACCGAGGTCGAAGGTGCGGAAGGACTCCAGCTGATCTGGTCTCGGCCGAACCGGGACTGAAGCTTAGTCAGTGGGCTCCGCCGCAAGGCGGAGCCTGCTTCCCTTCGACCGGAGATGCGATCATGACCATCGACACCATCGAAGAATTGCGCGCCGAGCTGCGCGACTGCGTATTCACGTCGGCGGAGCGTAAGGCGCTCGAAGTCGAACTGGCCGAACTCATCCGCCAACGCAACGAAGCGCTCGCAGCCGAGGAGCGGGAATAAGCCTCCTCGACTTGCGGCCTTACGCTCTACCGTCGTTAGGGACCGCTTCTCCGTTGAGGACATCCTTGATGGCTTTGGCAAGCGTAAAAGTCAGTCCTTTCGTGAGAGTGCATTTTTTTGGTCCGATTGATCTGGCCGCACATCTGCTCTGACGAGGCGTACAAATTGCCTTCGGCTTTTCACCGCCTGATGAGCTGTACCTTGCAACGCGCTTTGAGGGATGGGTTGGGCGAACGGCGGCGGACCCCGCCGGTCAAGGGCGGAACGGCAGCAGCGCGCCTGACGATCCGCGGATCGGGTCGGCTTCGGGACGTGTGGCGGCAAACGCAAGGCGAATGCGGCTCTTGGTCTCGACGGCGCGGGCAGCGATTTTCAAGAAGACGGAGTGTCGCAAACTCGGCAGTGGCCAATTCCTGGAGGCTGTGGTTGCTGCTCGTAAAACCCGCATCGCAACTTTCATCGAAGACGATTGTAAATTGCATTCATGATCCGCGATGCGTGTTCTTAAGTAATTGGATTTGTGCTGCTTTCCCGTATTCTTACGTGGTTAAAATTAAATAAATTTTTGTAGGTTCGGCGTATCGATTGAGGCAACTACTTCTCTACTTCTCGAGAGGCCTGATCATGCCGTCGCTCGATAATTTCAAAATTGTAATCAAAGTTAGCCTAATTGTGGCGCTGATGGCCGTCGTTACGCTCGGAACGGCCGTCTTTGCTACCCACAAAATGAGAGCGGCAGACGACGCCAATACCGACGTCGTCACGCGAGTTGACAAGTCGACCACTCTGGCCGCGCGCGCTGGCCGGGTGGCCGAAAATTATCTTTCGTCTGCATTTCAACTGGCGGCGGAAACCACTGACGAGGGCAACGTCAAGTACCTGGCGCAAACCGTCGACAGCCGGAAGGCCTACGAAGCCCTCATGGCGGCCATCCTGAAAGCGATGCCGGAAAAAAGGGCGGTCATTGAGTCAACCGTGGCCAACTTCCAGAAAGCATTTGCAGTCTGCGAGCCCGGCATTCAGTACGCAGCCTCGACAACCACGCCTGAAGAGAACATCAAGGCTTCCAATCGACTTAAGGCCGAATGCGTACCGTCGATGGAATCGGCCATCAAGGCGCACGTGAGAATGGTCGACGACTTCATCGCCGGTGCCGCTAAGGTCTCGGATGATTTGACGGAGGAAGCCAATTCCGCGATCCGCATGGTCTGGGTATTCGCGGTTATCGGTCTGCTTGCCGGCTTGGCGCTGGCAATGTGGATCGGAATCGCGGGGCTGTCGCGGCCGATCGGGCAATTGAAGTTCGTCATGGAGGCATTTGCCCGAAACGATCTGAAGGCCGACGTCCCTGGCGTCAAGCGTCGCGACGAACTGGGTGAGATGGCCCGCACCGTTGAAGTGTTCAAGACCAACGCACTCGAAGTCGAGCGCATGAGGATCCAACAGCAAGAGACCGAAAGGCGCAGCGTGGAACAACGCAAGGCCGACATGTTCAAGCTCGCTAACGAATTCGAGAGCGCCGTCGGCGAGATTATCGAAACCGTATCGTCGGCCTCGACTGAGCTAGAAGCTTCTGCGACCACGCTGACGGCGACCGCCGAGCGTTCGCAGGAAGTCACCACGATGGTCGCGGCTGCTTCGGAAGAAGCTTCCACCAACGTCCAATCGGTGGCTTCCGCCACCGAGGAACTCTCGTCCTCCGTCAACGAGATCAGCCGTCAGGTGCAGGAATCAGCGCGGATGGCCGGCGAGGCCGTCGGTCAGGCCCGCAGCACCAATGACCAGGTCAGCGAACTGTCGAAGGCAGCGGCTCGTATCGGTGATGTGGTTGAACTCATCAACACCATCGCGGGTCAGACCAACCTGCTGGCGCTCAACGCCACCATCGAGGCTGCACGTGCCGGCGAGGCCGGTCGCGGGTTTGCGGTTGTAGCGTCCGAAGTGAAGGCGCTCGCCGAACAGACGGCGAAAGCCACTGGCGAGATCGGCCAGCAAATAGCTGGCATCCAGGCCGCGACGCAGGAGTCGGTCGGGGCGATCAAGGAGATCAGCGGTACAATCGAAAGATTGTCGGAGATCTCCTCGACGATTGCAGCTGCGGTGGAAGAGCAGGGAGCTGCGACGCAGGAGATTTCTCGCAACGTCCAGCAAGCAGCCCAAGGCACCCATCAGGTTTCCGCCAAAATTACCGATGTGCAGCGTGGCGCCAGCGAGACGGGATCGGCCTCCGCTCAGGTTCTCTCCGCGGCGCAGTCGCTGTCCAGTGACAGCAATCGTCTCAAGCTCGAAGTCGGCAAGTTCCTCAATTCAGTGCGCGCTGGTTAAAAACGAAGCCTGAACTCCTCGTCGAGCCGGGCTTAGCCATCGGATAGTTAGCGGGTTGGTGCACCGGCACCGAACGGTTAATCGGACACATTCTTCCAACGTCAAAAGAGCGTTGAACCGCGAGAGCTGCTGATGGCAGTGGACGACATCGCAGCTGTCGCCAATGTCGAGCGTGATGAATGCGGGTTCGCCCGAATGGCTATCCATCCATGCGTCGAACCGTAATTTCCCGAAAAATTGTCAGACTATGACGGTTCTTCATTCGCGATAGCGTAACCGCGCCTCCGCTTGGCGCGCTCCAGGCGTACGAAGGCTTCGATCGCCTCCGCACTCCCATTGAAGGTCTGCATCATGGTCTTGCCATTCGTGCCGATCCGGCCCCAATTGCGGATCAGCGACAATTCTCCGAACAAGGTGGGCTGCGTGGACAGCGCATAAAACCGCCGCATATTGCGCGCGGCATCGATGCGGCGCAGATGAAGCGGATCTGGTTCGGGCTTCGGCATAGACAGAGTCTCGCTTCCGAGGGAAGCGGCGTCCAATGAGTTTTATGAATCGTCCGGGCAGATCGATTCGCCTTATCGATAGGTGAGGGGCAAATGCCGCGCACCCATCCTGTTGCCGGATTGAATCTCCCCGATAGTGACTTCGCCATCGGGACGCGCGCGTCGCAATGCCTAGCTTGCAATTGCGCCAGTCCTGATCACACAGCCGCCCGCAAGAGATCGGCTCTTAATTCAAAGCTTCCTACGGTTCTCATAGCTCTGCCTGCTTGGGCGAGCCCCTCCGGGGACGGCTCTACTCGCGCCGCGCGGCGACGCTCCCGGAGGCCGCAAGCGGTCTCCGCGCATTCGCGTGACGATCCTCTCGCGACCGTGTCGACAGCAGTGGTCCAGCAACGAGCACGATCCCAGCCTCGTTTGCCAGAATTTGCTCCTCCGGATGGCTATGGGCTGACCTGACTCTTCTGGCAGGGGATTCGCGGGACGAATTTCGGGATCGTTCCGGTGGTCGGATTCGCAAGCGTCTGTTGGTTCAAACCAACATCCCCCACCACATGAGGACAAGGACATGACTCCCGCGCCGTTAGACCCATTTTGGGCCTCAAGATGAAGACCATTGTCATTAACAATCAAAAGGGCGGGGTCGGCAAGACGACGCTTGCTGTGCATTTGGCTTGGTTCATGGCGGAAGCGCACCTCCGCGTTCTCGTGATCGACGTTGATGCGCAGAGCAATGCGTCGGATACGTTGAGGCACTATGCTGGTTCAACGTTGGCCGCGGATTTGTTCAAGCCGGGGACACGGATCGTACCTCGGGAAGACGAAGGCCTAACGCTCGCGCCGGCCGATAGCTCTCTGACTGATCTCGATCGCAGCAATGCAGCCGCCATAACGGCTCTGCAAGAAAACCTCGTCATCGCGTCGGATCAGTTTGATGCCTGCGTCATTGATACGCCGCCATCACTTGGACTGCGCAGTGTCGGCTGTTTGGTTGCGGCGTCGCATGTGCTGGCCCCCATCTATCTGGAGGATTATTCGATCAAGGGCGTCAAAGGTCTGATGCAGACCGTGATCGGCGTGCAGAGGCGCTATGGCCGGCAGGATACGAAGTTCCTCGGGTTGCTCCCCTCGAACTTCAACACGAAATCGCCCCGTCAAAGAACGCATCTTGAGCAGCTCCTGCGCGAGGCTGGCAAATATGTGTTCCCAGGCCAGATCGTTGCAAGGGACGGCTACGCCGAGGCCGTCGCTGAACGTTTGCCGGTCTGGAAGCTGAAGCGCCGCGCTGCGCAGGAGGCCGGTCGGGAAATCCGCGATGTTCTCGCCAAGATTGTGACGCAGATGGACGAGACGGCACATGGCGCTTGATCTCAGCTTTAAGCAGCTAATCGATGCCGCGGAAGATGGTGCTACCCCAACCGGGCAACCGATTTCCATCTCCATCGATCGCATCAACGAAGATCCTGACCAGCCGCGTCGCAGCTTCGACGAACAGAAGCTCGATGAGCTTGCGGAATCGGTCCTTCAGCACGGCGTGCTGCAACCGATCGTGCTGCGACAGGCGACCGAGGAAGGTCGGTATGTGATCGTCATGGGCGCGAGGCGGTATCGCGCTGCCAAGCGTGCCGGGCTCCGTGAAATCCCGGCTTTCGTTCATGCCGCTGGTTCTGCGGATCGCTATGTTCAGATGATCGAGAATATCCAGCGCGATGACCTCAATGCCCCCGAAATTGCGGCATTCATCGCGGACCGCTTGGAGCAGGGTGATAACCAGGCTGACATCTCGCGCAAGCTCGGCAAGCCCAGGGATTGGGTTTCTCGCTACGCGTCGGTCCAGAGTATGCCGGAGTTCCTTCGGTCGAAGCTTGCCGGCTCGTCAATCCGTGCTGTGTATGAACTCTTCCAAGCGTGGCGCGAGCGGCCCAAAGCCGTCGAGACCTTATGCGCAGCGCAGGAGAGCTTTACCGATGCACACGCCCGGCAGCTGGCTCGCAAGATTCGGACTGAAGTCCGCGGTTCTCATGCTGATGGCGAAGGTGCCCCTGGAGCTCAACCCGAACGAAGTCCGATTGCTCCGCGGGTGGAATTGCGATCCACAGGGACGGACCCTGGCACACCGAGCGCGGAAGAGCGCCCGAACCCGTCGGTTCGTCGAAACGAGAGAATGAGTCCGTCATTGATGATCAGAGTGCGTCACAAAGATCGCACTGGCTGTCTTCTGGTCAATCGACTGGCGTCTCAAGGCTCACGGCACGCCGTACTGTTGGTTGATGGCGCAGAAGAGGCGGAAGAGGTTCCAGCATCGACCATCACAATCGAAGAGATCCTGTTCGCATGAAGCTGGTCTTAGACAGCATCCTCAGAAAAACTACCACAGTTGGTGCGCCGGCGGAGCGGATTTCCCATCCGAAGGATGGCGCGTTAGCGCAGCAGCCGGAGGCCGAACGCGCCTCCCACAGCGCTGTAGAGAGGCCGGAGGCTGCTGGAAAGCCGCGGGCCACATTCTCGGTGCCAACATTGCCGATCCGCGCTCGCGGCGTTCGTGGGGTACAAGGATTAGGGGTGACGGCTGCGACATTCCAAGAGGAATTCTCCGCATCGATCGTCGGCTGGATTGGGTCTCACCTGCAGCAACTGCCGAGCCTTGAATGCCCAGCCCGTTGGTTTGAACCAACATGGAGGGAGTCGAGGAATTCGCTTTTTCTAGTGCAGGATAGGCGTCGCGCCAGCGATGTATTACATCGCGATTGGGATTGGAGTGCATGGCTCTGATCTCGCTTCGCGTCTCCGACGAAATCGCGGCGGAGTTCTCGGTTCTTGCCGCTACCCAGGGCGGCAAGTCCGCGCTGCTGCGGCGTCTCATTGCTGATGCCCTAGCTGCGCCGGCGCCGCGCATCTTGGCGTTGCCGGTCGGACGGCCGGAGAAGGTGACGGTGCGATTTCGCGAGAGCGAGATGCGGCAGCTCGCGGAAGTTTCACATCAGCGTGGAATGACGCGAACCGGCTGGATCGTCGCGCTGGTGCGTTCGCGATTGGGGTCACCAGTGCAGCATTCCCCGGGCGAGCATGACGCACTTCGCGCGATCGTTCGCGAGCTCAACCGGATCGGCGGCAACATCAATCAGATCGCGCGTGCCGCAAATACCAGTGTGCTGCAGGGCAGGGCGGTTGAGCCCGATCTGTCCGCAATTCAAGAAGCCAAATTGGTCATCGAAAGAGAGCTCGCGCAACTACGGAATGCGCTGAATGGCAACGCCGATTATTGGGAGGGGCGGCGATGAGTCGGCGCTCGTCCCCTCGACCGGGCGACCTGGCCCCCGAACTTCCGCCGATCTCGTATGTCTGGGAAACGCCCAATCGGCGCCCACGACGGGCAGAGTGGGATGTCCCCGATCCGGCTGCTCCCGGCCGCCTGACGCCGGCGATGCGTGCAAAGCTCGAACGCATCGTGCGCCGAGCACCAGAGGTGATGGTCAAGATCACCGGTCGTACCAAGGGCGTGGCACATCTAAAGTCGCACCTTGCATACATCACGCGAAATGGCGAACTCGATGCGGAAACCGAGCAGGGCGCGACGTTGGCTGGTCGTCCCGGATTGAAAGATCTGCAGCAACGCTGGGAGGATGATGCCGGTCTCGACGACAAGCGCCGCCGCGATGGGTCGCTCTCGGTCAACATCATTCTGTCGATGCCGGCTGGGACCGATGCCGTCGCCGTCAAGGATTCGGCTCGGGCGTTTGCCATCGAGACGTTCGGCTACAATCACGACTACGTCTTCGTCCAGCACCTCGACGACAAGCATCCCCACGTGCACTTGACGGTTCGCTCACTCGGCCACGACGGCAAGCGCCTTAACCCCCGCAAAGCGGATCTTCAGGGCTGGCGAGAACGGTTCGCTGGCGAACTCCGGCTTCGCGGGATCGCGGCTGAGGCATCGCCGCGGCGAACTCGCGGACGAGTTCGAAAAGGCGACCGCGGGGCGGTGCTAGCTATGCGAAAGCGAAAGATCACGCCCGAGGTTGATAGGCTCGCCCGTAAGGAGGTGCTTTCGGAAGTGAGGGGCGGCAGGACTGTCAAACATCCTTGGAACGAACAGATTAAGTCACGCCAGGACGCGATCCGGCGGCGTTATCTTGACTATGCGGCCGAGCTACAGCGCTCTGGAGTGCAAGCTGATCAAGGGCTAGCGCGACAAATCCGGCAATTCGTCAATGATATGCCCACTGTCGAAACTCGTCGGCATGCTCTGACGAGCGAGCTTTCGGAGCTTGCCAATACTCGGCGTCGCGACGCAGAGCAGGGCGTCGGTAAAGAGGGCGAGAAGACAAGAGGCCAAGAGCCTACCAGATAGGTTGGACCAAATATCCGAGCTAGATATGGTCTGTGCAAGCCACCGGGAGCCGCCAAGGCCACCAAGGACGCTGTCAGGCTCATAACCTGAAGGTCATAGGTTCAAATCCTATCCCCGCAACCAACTTTCCTTAGTTGGATCAATGAATTAGCCCGCCTTTGGCGGGCTTTTTCATGCCTTACAAGTCGTTCCCACGCAGTACGAACGGAAACCTTTTCTTTCCAAGTGGTTAGACGAATTCCGCTGAGGATTCCCAATCGTTCCCGAAAACTCCACGGCACAAAACTGGCACAAAGCGGCACAAAAGCCGCTGCCGATTTTGTGGGGAGGTTTGTGCCATTCTGCGCCGTGTCGAAACTCTCTCAGGAGGCGGAATGAAATGTCCGCAGCAATCAACGGTGCTCTTTATCTAAGATTGTAAATATTTATATTGCAACTATTGGAAGATGCGAGCATATCCAACGCCTCTTCGGTCGCGGGATGGAGCAGCCTGGTAGCTCGCAAGGCTCATAACCTTGAGGTCGTAGGTTCAAATCCTACTCCCGCAACCAACGATGGGTAACAGCGCGCACGGCATACCCTCCTGCTGGAGCAAATCCAAAAATATCCTTTCGCAAGCAACCAAGCGTTGCGTTGAATCAAATTCGGTAGGTCATTCAGGGCAACTTCAATATTGGAAGCTGTTTGCGATTCCGGACATCGCCTCTAGCCGGGCCTAAAGCATTAGCGAAGCTCGTCATATCCGGGACGAGGAGGTTTCGCGGATAAGCGAAATTCTGAGTGCGCCCTGTGCGAAGCAACAGATCCTGAAATTGGTGTCGTGTTATTCGGGGTGACGCCTCCCGGGCTAAGGCGAACAATCCAGCCAAAAACGGGACGGCCCAACTGATACCACCGCTCTGAATCCGATAAAATAAGCTGCCGCAGCGGTCAATTTCCTGCCGATTTCTGCATGCGATCAACCTCTCGTCGACGGGAATGGCGATCTGCCTATGATATCTTTCGGGAGGTGTCGGTAATTTGCGCCAATCTGCGGCCAAACCCAAAGGGCCGCATGGATAGATCATAGGTTCATTGGTCGAGAAGACCGGTATGTTGCGCGCCTCGAACCATTCCACCAGATCGCGGTTCTGCTTCGCTCCGGCCTCCCAATCACGCCATCCATGCGACGTACTGAGGACATCGAGGCGGTTTCCTGCATTCGCGTAAGCTTGAAATGCTTCGAGCGCGTGCTCATGATTTGCGAGAAGCGTTCGTCGGCCCAGTGATGTACGAATTGCCGCATAAACTACACTCGCCTCGCGCGCGACCCCAATTTCTCCAACGGCTATCGATACGACCGCTGCTCCATGCATGGGAGCCCACTTGTCGTTCTCGCGGGCACAACTGGCGCCAGCGACTTGGAACAACGACGCGATGTTCTCGGAAAACAGCGGATTGCCCAGCCAAGATGGCTGGTCGATGATGCCGATAACGCATCCCTTGCCGGTAAGATGGATGTCCGTCGGCCGAGCCCAGATCCGTTCGTACCCCGAAACGTGCCCTGCCGTCACGTTAGCTGCGGCGCATGATTTCTGTCACCGTGCGCTCACTCCATGCTTTTGTTGTTCTTGGCGGCCCATTGCCGCTAACACGAACAATTTCAGCACAAAAATATGCAACCAAATAGAAAAATCGACCTCGCGCGAACGGTCTAAGCCGTTGAGATTATTAATTGATAGTACGCGTCCATTAGACCGGCAGCTGAGGATTACTCCGATTGCTGCTGATCTTGAGGTTGTCCCGAAGCGCTCGGACCTGCCGCCGGTGTTCGAGAGCGCGAGGCCTCTCGAATCTCAAGGCTTGCTCGACTCCACACGCGCGCCTTGACTTGCGCCGCGCGTCCACCGATTCAATTGACTATGGCACCCGATCCCCAAATACCCACAGGAGACGAACTTCTCGCCACAGGTGGCGGCAATGCTACGGCTGCCGGAGTAAACTTTCAGGCAGCGGTCGGCGCTGCCTTCGCATGCCGCCTGCTCGCGGACCGTCCCCTCGATGAAAGGCTCCGGCTTGGCAATGCCAACCTGCGCTCGATCCGCTTCGAGACCGAAGCCCCGCTCGATGACATTCTCATCGAGACCAGCGCCGGAGGATGGGTCTTCATTCAGGCAAAGACAAGCCTCTCGCTTTCCACGAGACCCGGCAGCGAACTCGGAAAAACGGCCGAACAAATCGTCAGGCAGTTTCAAGCCTGCACTTCCGGGAGCGGCGCACGCGGCTGGGACCGTCCTCTCGATCCCGAACGGGACCGCATGCTCATCGCCGTCAGCTCCGATGCCCATGGCACGATCAAGCGTGACTTGGCCATTGCATTGGCCTCGTCTCAGGCACCCGCCTCCGCTCCTCTGCCTCAAGCTCAGCAGCAAGCACTCGACAAAATGCGCACGCTGCTCGAAGGCGCCTGGCAGCAGATCAACGGCGTAGCCCCCAATAGTGGCGATCTTGACTCCCTTATGCGGCTCGTTTCGATCATCGACTTCAATTTGAGTGGACCGGATCGCACCGCGGCAATCGAAACGCTCGCGCACGTGACAGAAAATGCGGCTGATGCCGCCGCAGCCTTCTCGACCGTCGAGCAGTTAAGCCAGCGGCTTATGGCGACTAGACGCGGCACGAACGCTACTGAGTTGCGTCAGGCGATGGCAGGCCGTGGCGTGCGACTTCGCGCCCCAGCCAGCTATCAGCTCGACGTTGAACGCTTGCGAACCTACAGTGCGCGCGTTCAGGCGCATCTGACGCACTATGAAGAAACTCGGGTCGGCGACATTGAGATCAAAATCGAACGGGACTGCACCGCCGCAACTGTCGAAGCGGCGATCGACGGGTCTTTGGTTCTTGTCGGCGAACCGGGTGCCGGGAAGAGTGCAGTCGTAAGCGCCGCCGCCGAGCGTCTCCGTGTGGCAGGAAGCGAAGTCATCGAACTGGCGGTTGATCGGCTTCTCGTGGAGTCTCTTGACGGGCTTCGGATCGCGCTCGAACTGGACAACGGCGTCCGGCAGGTTCTCGAAAACTGGCCAGGTACCGGCCCGGCCTTCCTCTTCATTGATGCGCTTGACGCTACACGAGGCGGCAGAAGCGAGGCCGTGTTTCGCTCACTTATCGCGGAAGTGCTCGATCTTCCGGGTAACCGCTGGCGTGTCATCGCCTCGATCCGGACCTTCGATCTCAAACTCGGGGAGCAATTCAAGCATCTGTTCGAAGGCGAACCGCCATCCCACAGGTATGTCGATTCCGCGTTTCCGAACGTGCGCCACCTCCATATTCCGCGGTGGTCCGACGACGAGCTTGGCCAGCTCAGGCAAAGAGCCCCATCAATTGCAGCTGTGCTGGATCGCGCGGGCGACCGCCTCCGCGATCTGGCACGCGTGCCTTTCAATACGCGATTGCTTGCCGATCTAATCGGTGACGGTGTATCTCCCGACGTGTTCGGCGGCGTTAGCCTCCAGGTCGAGCTGCTTGCACTCTATTGGCGACATCGTATCACCCCCCTCGGCAGCGGCGCTGATTTATGTCTCAGGACCGCTGTCGAACAGATGGTTGCCAACCGCGGTCTGCAAGCAAACCGCCTAACGGTCGCGCGGAGCGACACGACCGCATTTGATAATCTCATGCGAAACAACGTGCTCATCGCCGTGTCCGGCGACCGTCACGTTGCTTTTCGTCACCACATCCTGTTCGACTATGCGGCCAGCCGCGTCTTCATTGACCCGGCGGATGTTGAGGCCACAGGCGACCTTCTGCGCAGGGATCGCGGGCTCGGGTTGATGCTCGCTCCCGCCCTGTCCTACGCGCTGCAAGATCTGTGGGTCACTGGGGCACCTCAACATCAGCAGTTCTGGCAAGCGGTCGTCCATTTTGCCGGAGATAGCACCTCCGATCCAGTTGCCCGTAGCGTTGCGGCCCGTGCAGCATGCGAGCTTCCCGCTGTCTCGGAGGACATGCGTGGATTCGTAACGTTGCTGTCCGCAAGCGCTACGCAGCAACTGGCTTTTCGAGCATTCTCCCATGTCGTCGGCGCTCTCTCTGTAAGGATCGAGGACGGCCAAGCTCTTCAGCTTGGTCCATGGTGCTTTCTGGCGTCTGCGGCAAGCGCCCATATCCAAGATGTCGGCTGGCCTTTGCGCACGCTGCTTTTTCTGCTCTCTGAGCGTCGCCTGACGCCGGAACAATTGGCCGAGCTTGGTCACGCTTCGCGGCGGCTACTCGATCATGCCATTCGCCAGACGGGGCAATCGTCGCAGATTGCATCGGCTGCTGTCGGCTTTGTTGCCGATACCTTCATGAGCGACACCGCTGCATCACGGCGCTGTCTGGAGCAGCTCCTCACGCCAGACCGTCTGAGAGAGCACGCTCATGAAGAGATGCCCTGGCTGGCACGGAAGGTGGCCAAAATAGGCGACGGTGACCCATCGTTTGTGCCCGACATCTACAGGGCTGTCTTTAGCCACACCGTCACCGACGATGAGGCGACGTCCATCGGAGACAGTCAAATTCTGCCGCTGCGTAGCAACCGGCGGCAAGACTACGAGATGGCGCGATGGACATTGAAGGAAGCCTTTCCGCGCTTCCTTCGAGCGCACCCTATCGAAGGCGTCCACGCCCTTGTGGCCGCTCTTGAGGCATATGTCGAAGGCACGCAACCACTCGACGACTCAGCCGAGGAGATCGCCGTTCGCGCCAGCGGACTAAGCGGCAGGCTCATCGATGACCGCAGCCACATATGGGCATGGAATCCGGACGACAGGCACAGCGACAATGCGGTTAGTCTCGTCCAGACACTTTCGGCTCGCCTGCGCGAGGCCAGCGAAGATGAAGCGATCCAGTTGGCGAGAGAAGTCCTCGCCCGCAACCGCTTCGCGATCCTCTGGGCGCGATTGTTCAGGGCAGCCGCCGGACGCGGCGGACCGTTTGCCGCTCTGCTTTCACATTTCGCACTACAGCGTCCCTTCCTTCTATCGCAGGACACGACCAAGGACGCCATTGACCTCATCGCGTCCTGCTACGCCACACTCGCAAGCGATGCCCGCGAGAGCTTTGAACGCGAAGTGATGGCAATCGAGTTTCCACTCTCTCGCGCCCCCGAAAGAGCCAGGCAGCATTTCCAGCTGCGAGTTTTCAGGACAATTGGCATCGACCGTCTGGTCACCCCCGAAGCCCAACAGATTGTCCGGAACGTTCCTGCGAACGCGGGCGAGCCGAACCGCCGTCCGTTCGAAATTACGTCGTGGTCGGGCCCCGGTGACGACCAATACTGGTGGCTTCGCGAAGAAGGTGTTGACGTAACGGCTTCGCCTAACGCCGAGCTTCTCGTTCAGATCGAAGAGATCAATAGCCAGCTCGGCCTCACTCCACAGGGGCCAGCTACAGCAGACCCGCTTGAGGCCGTCGCATTGCTGAACGCCCTGTGGCACACTGCCGAGAGTGCAACCGGGGCCGCGGGAGCCAAGGTCGTTTCCTATGCCAGGGACACTGTTGGCAGGGGCTGCACCAAGCTATCCGAAAATACCGGTGTTCTCCGGGAGAGGCCTGACGCGACCGTCGCACTATGTGATCTGGTCGGCGTCCTGATTGCAGATACAACACCGACTGCAACTGAAGAGGACGATTCAAGGGACGAAGACTCTCTGGCCTCTGTCCGCGGTGGCCGCGTGGATGGCGCTGAAGCCATTATGTATTTGTGTCGCGTCGATGCCGGGACGGCAGCTCGTTTCTCAGGTGACCTACGCCGCTTGGTAGGTGATGCGCACCCAGCCGTCCGCTTCGCTGTCGCATGGCGCCTTGTCATGCTCTGGGATACGGCCCGCGACCTCATGTGGGAACTCGCCGATACCATTGCAGAACGCGAAACAAACGCTCGCGTGTTGCGCTTTTTCGCAGACTTCTTGATCCGCGTCCTGCATGTCGACCCTGCCCACGTCGAACGGCTCGTTTTCGCTCTCCTGCCGAAGGCCGAGCAATTCGAGGCCAGGGCGAAGGACGACCTGATGGAGCCACTCGGCAGCATCATCGTCATTCTCTGGGTAACGCACGCGCGCGAGGCCGCACGCGGGAGGCTTGACTTGTGCCTCTCGGACCCGCCCGCACACGATGCCGAAATCAGCCACGCCATTCATTCGATCCGGGGCGGCCTCGTTGCCGGTTACGGCACAAGCGACGCAAACGACGCCGCGATACGCGCACGATGCCAGCAGTTTGCCGCTCAGCTTATCGAGGTCTGTGCAACCGGCATGCAAGCCTTCTTCGATCTTGCTCCGGAGGCGCGAACCGAGGCAATGAAGGACAACGCGACGGTTTTCGCCAAGTTGCTCGACAACATGTGCGATCAATTCTTCTTTGCATCGGGCGCATTTCGCAACAATGCCGACGACGAAGAACCGCTCGCCCGCAATAGCCTGAAAAACGCGTTTCTTAACGACAACTACGAGACCTTTCGCAGGATCGGCGACATAGGAACGCCGCATACGATCTTTCATCTGATCGAGATGCTCGGCTATCTGATCCCCGCCGATCCGCCCCGCGTGTTCGACCTTGTCGCTCACGCGCTGCTCGCGGGCGGACGCAAACAACGATTCCAATTCGAGTCGCTTGGCGCGGACCGTTTTGTGCAGGTCGTCGGCGTGTTTCTGGCCGATCATCGCGAAGTCTTCAGCGACGTCGGCAGGCGTGATCAACTGGTCGCATGTCTGGAAGCGTTCGTTGATGCTGGATGGCCCGCTGCACGAAGGCTCCTCTATCGCCTGCCGGAGCTTATCTAGTGAACGCGCCTCGCGACAGGGCACGCTTCAAGAGGGCTCTTCACGACATCTTTGAGGCATTCAAGGCGAGATCGAGCGGATCAGGGCCACCGGAATTTATTGGTGCCGCCTTCCGTGATCCGCTTGAGCACACGACCCGCCGATACGTTATCGACGACATACTGGCCGCGCTCGGCTGGGATCTGAGACGGCTGACCCAAGAGATCGTTGAAGAGGCACGCGCTCAGGGCGATACGACGCTCTTCCTTGACTATCTGGGCGTCAATCCTTCGACGCGAGCACCATTGCTGATCGTAGAGGCCAAGGCGTGGGCGAAGCCGCTTGTTACGCCGTCATTCGGCGGTGCCGCCCAGCAGGTTCCAACACAACCTTCAAGCCATGAGGCTTTGATCGCCAAGGCCATCGAGCACTGCAAAGCCGGTGGGCTCCCTAACCAATCACCGGTGATCCTCGAATGGGCCGAGTGGCTAAATAAGCTTCACCAGTATGTGACGACGCTCCACAAGCAGAGCGGACATATGGTGCAGTGCCTTGCCATCACGGCGGGCCGCTGGTGGGTCATCTTCACAAATCCGCACGACACCTTTGTCGCGCTAGGCAAGGTTACTGAATCAAATATCCGCGTCATCGACGAACGCGATTCCGTCGCCCGCTCCGACGAGATTTTTGATCGTCTGGCACGATCGACACTTATCAACAATCCACCAGACCTGATCCAGCCGAGCCAACTGCGAACGTACGTAGCTCCGACGGAAGTTACCCGGCTCTTCCATGCGCTTTGGATCGCGCGCAAGCCGGACGGCGCGCACTTCGACGCATTTCCGCAGATCAATCTCTATCCCATCGTCGTTCTTGAACGCCTAGATGGACAGTTGCTCGCGATTATCGATAGCCGCCAGCCCCGCATCCAAATGCCCCATGATTACAGCCAGCTGCCGCGACATTTTCACGAGGTCCAGACGAATTCACTAGCGCTTTTGGGGATTGTAAATGCTGAATTGAATGCGGCGCACCCTGCGTCGCCACTTGCCGAGTTTCCGGGCTTTCCCACATTGGCAAACAGTCGCCTTCCGGCCGTCGCGTCCAGGAGAACCGCGTATTTGAAGTCTTCAACAAAACCGGACGAATTTCTGCTCGTTACCGGCGCGAACACTCACTATTGTCTACCGAATCCGACCGTCGATCCCTGCGCCGGTCACAATTGGAGTGACTGTCTCACCTTTCATGAGAACAAGCTCAGTGAGCCGATCGTCAGTCGCAGTTTTGAACCGGCAGCATTCTTTACGACTCTTGAGCCTCATCACTGCGCACATCGCAGCGTGCACGATCGGCGCGAGCAACACTGCCAGATCGCGCCGTTCGAGGAGTTCTTGTGTTGCCGAGCTTGTGTCTTCGAGCAGACCTGTTGGCCAGCGGCCGACCTGAACCGGCTGCCTTGCGGGTTCGGCCAGCATGCTCACCCGGCGTCACAATCTGCAGCACAGGCAATTGGCTAGAATACTCCGCGTAGCCTTTCTCCGGTTGCTTCGTGATATAGAACTTATACCTTATCTTTAGAGGGCACTTTGCCGGCGTCTGACTGGAATTCGACGAACGCACGAGAGGAACTGACGCGGCTCATCCTGCCCGGCGTGCTCGGCTTTTATTCACATTTCGAAGTGACAGAAATTTTTGCATTTTCGGGCGGCGCGCCGTTTAACGTTCTTTCGATCCTGGTAGCAGAGGAGCGGCTCGCGGTTAGCAGCGACAAACGCGGAATGCTAAGCGCTAAACCGATTAGATCGAAGTTGTTGTCTGGGTGGGGCTTCGGAGTTAAGCGCTACATCAAGCCAATCACCGAGCTGGTGCCCGCATTCAGCGCATTTTGCGAGAGTGGAGAGTGGCAGCTCTCTGGTGAGCCGCTGCAACTTAGCGACCTTGCGCCTATTCCACCACAATTCGTGCCTGCGGACTCAATAGGATCTGTTCCACTTAACCGGGTTCTCAAGAACAATTTTTGGAATGGCTCTTACGTTCTCGAATGGGCCGACCCGAAGAAGACGATATTCAAGCCGCTGTTCGAGCGTCCGCAAATTCTCCAGGAGGTGTCGCAAGCGATACGAAAGTCTGTACCGATTAGCATCGATGGCCTCTCGGATCGACTGGGAAATGTTCTCGTGCAACTTCCCGTGGCTGTAATAATGACGCGCTTCGGCCAATCCCGCGCCTCCGGGGATTTCACGGTAGACGTCGCTTGGCATCCGAGAGCCACCGCTCGCCCACTGCGAGTCACGTGCGAAAATCAGCACGATCACGTCATTTCAGACTTCTCGGCGGCGCCGATCCAGACAACGCAAGCAGTCTTACCGATACGCGGGGGACAAGGGTTGCCCCGAAGCACTGTGTGGGATGACGAACACCGCGTGTTACTTGCGGCAAGTGGCGAGCTGGCATTTATTCATTCAATCGGATTGAGCACGCACCTCGTGCGGCCGGACACGCCCGCGCGTGTCTTTAGCTTTCGCGATCAGACCGGTGCGACGAAGGAAATGCGCATTCCACTCACTGGCGTTCCCGACGTCCAAACCATTATCGGTGAGCCGAAAACCAACCCGGCCGGAGACTGGACGCAACGTCGCATTTATCGCGAGGATGCAGCTCGTCTCGCGCAGGAGAAACGCTTCATTCAATACCGGCCGTCGCAGGGCCAACACGAGATCGAGCACGAAAAAGCCCTAGACGACCTGCGCTTTCTCATACGGGCTCACGGACGCGAGGGAGCTTGGCTCTGGGATCCGTATCTCGGCGCATACGAGGTGCTCGATACACTCTTTCATTGTCCTTACCCTGACTCCGACCTTCGTGCTCTAACAGCCGGATACATTCCTCCCCTCGAACCCAGGCGATCCGGCTGTCTGCCGACGATGAGGTCGGCGTGGAGCGCACTTCGAGGCAAGTCACCCCAGCGTCCGGTCTTTACCGATCAGCAGAAGGAAATATTCCGAAACGTCGCATCGAGCCACTTAAGCCTAAAGCTCGAATTTCGGATTAGGAGCGGCTCCGTTGGATGGGCCTTCCACGACCGTTTCCTGATATTTCCGGCAACCGGACTAGGCGCGAGGGCCTGGTCGCTTGGCACCTCCGTGAATAGCCTGGGCAAACAGCACCACATCCTGCAGGAGGCAGGCGACGGCCAGCTGATTATGCAAGCGTTTCTTGATCTGTGGAATGAGCTCGACCGTCCAGAGCATCTGATCTGGAAAGCGCCATGAGCGCTCTGTCCGATCAGTTGCAGGGAATAATTGAAGAGGCGATCGGTCCAGGGGCTGTTCTCGCCCCGGCAGATCTCTTGAGAGTTGCCAGACAGCTCGGTGATCCCATCCGCACGCTGGCAGACTGGGACAAGGCGAATGACCTCTTCTCGGCGCTCGAGACTGAGTTCGAGTTTATCAATCGTGCCCGGGCTACGAACATACCGCTGCAGCCGGCGGAGATGGATCGTATCGTCGCCTTGATGCGATGGCTCATCGCCGAGCTTCGCGATTGGCGCGTCACCGCCAGCGATGCGTTGCCGGCACTTACGGCCGCCCTTGTCGTTGCTCAGTCCTGTGGCTCCGAGAATGACTTTTGGTCATTGTTGCCGGATGATCTCGGTGAGAACCGAGAGCTCATAGACTATCTGGGCCAAACCACTGCTGCATTTGCGGTCGAGATAAAGTTATCCAGCCCTCACGCGCGAGAGTGGGAACGTGCGGCGCTAGCCAAGTTCGAAGAATCCGATAGGACGGGCGACTGGCCAGCTATTGTTGAGGGCTGGAAGGCCTTCGAACGTGTGCCATTCGTTGCGAACGCGCTGCAAACCCAAACCATCCTGTTCCTGTACCGGTACGCCCATGAGAGGCTGGTCGCTAGCTTGTTAAATGTGCGGCAGATGGCCGTCGCGATGCAAGTTACCTCGGTTCTGGATTCAGAACAGCGCCTTCGCGTTTCGTTGACGAGCGCTAATCCGTACATTCAGCTCGCGGCAGCCTACCAGACTGTGTCACAGCCGCGAACCATGTCGGGTCTCTCGACGAGCGCTACACGTCTACTCTGCGACCTGCTAATCAAGGTCGCGGAAGACAAGCCCCGGTGGGGCGCTTGGTTGAAGATCTTCAACACCTATCCCGTGCGATTTCCCTACCTTCAAGCTTCACTGGGGCAAGCTCTGGCAAAGACTACGAATGCTTCATTGGAGGCTTACGTTGAATCTATATGGCTTTATCCCAAGCCGACAGCTCCGGATGCCGGAAGGCGATGTGTGGCGGACTGTCTTCGCGCGTTCCGCGAACACGCGGCGCCCGAGCGCCGTCAGGCCCTCTGGACAGCCGCCCACCATCGGTGGATTCAGTGGAACTTCGGCGTAGAGAATTCCGACGAGCATTTGTTTAGAATCGCTTGGTGCGATCTCGATTACGCGCTTGTCGGCTACGCTATCGAATGCATGGATGAAACTGCGCGAACTCACGCAATCGCGGCGATAAGCGGCGATCTTCAGAACATAGACGATCAGTGGCATGCCTCGGAGACCGCCATTATAACGGAGTGGAACCGACTGCTCTCGAGATTGCAGCCTTACGCATTCGCTAACAATGTTGTCCGTGACGGTTCTGACTGGCTAACGGAAAGCCAAACGTGCTGGCCTTTTGACCCTACTCGCGCGACGTATTTCGCGATGAAGTATAGATTGCAATAGCGCCTATGAGCCGATGCCTATGACCGCTGAATTTTGTCCGTCAGGAGACACCGGCTCGGATGCCGCTGAGGCTCTATGGATGCGCGGCCCATCCCGCTGAATCTTTACTCTAATCGGAACTGCCTCGTAGCGGACGGATAGTCTCGTCAGGATGGTCGATTACTTGTCTTTGGTATTGATCCTTTCACATCTTGCATTGCGACACAGGTATCCGGTCGCGGCGAAAGGCAGAAAGTCCCCGGTTGGGATATGTCATCGGACTGAATCGCCGCCGTTGCTGCGAGCCCAACACAGGCTTGAGCAGGAAGAGCAGGAACAGTGAATTCCCAAATGGTGTAGTGCTGCTCGGAGCGCGGAGCGAACCAAATATAAAGCGGCGTGCCGTCCAAGCCTCTTTGCCCGTTGCAAAGGTTTACATTCAGAGTCCCGCTTCTCCGTGCAGATAAGCAAAACAGACCAAGGCAATCCTTGATGACCAGCCCCGACAATCTCACGTAGACAATAAAGGGGCCGTTGTCGAACCAGCGACCGCTCTGCCATTCAATACGCACCGCCGGCTCCGCAAACTCAACGCCACCGGCGACATGTTGTTTAGGGGTGGCAGTCGAAAAATGGCGCGACTTAGCGGCACTGCAGATCTCCGGTGTGACCTGCTGTTTTTTCAGCCCTGTTTCAGGATCGAATCCACCCTGGTCCGAAATGACGATCTCGCCAGAGGGCAATTTCACATACCATTTCAATGGCGAACCGGTTTTTTGATCGAAGCAGACTGAAGTGTCTCCCAAAATCAGCTTTGCAGCCGGGCCAATGCCGTAGATGACGGTCCAACAGAGAATGGCAACGACAAGCTGAGTCCTCGTACCTCGCCAGAACGCAAACGTCGTCCAGGATAGCAACGGCACGATTGCCAGAGCGTAGATCGCAGACAAAAGAACGCTGCCCAAGCTGGAGACGGCATCGCTCTGCCCGAGATCGCGATAGAGAAGGTCATAGGTAGCTGATCGACTGTAATAGAGGTCATAGAAGATGAGGTTCTGCGGTGCAAAAAGCAGAGCGAGCAGCACCGTTATTAGCAGGGCAATCGCAAATATGCGTACTGCAACAACAACCGATCGATCGGACATCATGACGCGCACTCCGGTTGGTGCCGCCATTAAATCAGCTCAGTTCTGGTTTTCCAAGTCTATCACTTAATAAAAAAAGTCATACTCCTATCGAGGGGATGGTATCGAAATACCCAGGCGCGCGTATCGCTTTGAAACATTTGCGCTCTTCTCTCCATCAACAATGAAGGTAATGCCTTCGGCATCGCCGAGGTCTTTGCACTTATTCCGAATACGATTGGAAATGTACGCTTCGACGCGACTCATAAGAACCTCGTCGTGTTTGCGAACTCTGCGTTTGCTGATTTTCATGTTCTCGCCAAGCACGTCCTTCCAGACAACCTTCAGAAAGGCAGGCGCCGACAAGAAGCTTAGATAGGGCTGCTGTGGATCATCAGTCCAACGAGGACGTGCAGAGTCATCGCTCTTCCGTCGCTCAAGTTCTTGCTCTAATTCTTCGGTAGTGAAATGTTCGAGAGCATTATTCAAATCTTCAGCCGTAGGGATGTGGCCCTTGGCCCACCTTTCTCCAGGAGTTGGTGACACAATTACGTCAGTCAAAAAAAGCAACTTCACGCGTAACGATTTGAAATCGTCGCCGTGCAAAAGTATGTCATTGTACTCGGCATTGCTTGTTGCATCAATAATTGCATGAAGCCCTTCCGTAAGAGTCAAACTCGAGAGTTCTCCCTGCTTTTGGGAGTTGAAGATGCTTGTTTTTCCGCGGCTTAGGCAGAGTCTTTGGAAGGGCCATTTCAGGCTATCGGGAAGGCTCGCTGTATCCAGCTCTGCGACGGTCGCCGATCCACAGTACGCAATGTACCTATTGAGGATATCATTGAACGCTCTGCGGTCGTCGTGAGACACCGTGATGGGGACGCGGCGAGGAGACCGAGTGCTTGCTTCCTTCAGATCAAAGCGGCTGATTGCAACTCGTCTTGTTTCACCGTCACCCGTTCGAACTGTAAGATAGCCCTCCATAGCGCCACCGCGACCGGTCGGTAGGGGAACGCCACTGTAGTAGTTTTCTGTGGCGCGTGGCAGAATTACAAGTTGTCGACCGCCAACACCGAAGCCGTCGGTCGTTTGCAGTTCCTCGCCGAATGGCTGAATTGTCCAGTGGCGCTTAACAACTGTTATTGTGCGGTTTGATCCATTATGGATCTCGACCCGATAGCCCCAGGTCCAGAATGGATTTTCGCTATCCGTCTCGGACAGGTTCGGCAGGTATCGAACTTCAGTGACACGAGCTTGCACTGCATGGAGGTCGTCGCGAGGCTTGGTCTTGGGCTTAGCCATTTGTACTTCGTCCGTTTGCACGACAGGAGATACGTCTGCTGATGCTAAATCAAGGGCGACCGTACCCGAACATGTAAAGAAAGCTGCCGTCTGGGATTGAAACATTACTGGCCGCAACCATCCCCCGGTTTGCCGAGGGCGACGCCGCCTGCTTCGACAGATTTCGGGAGTATCTCCAGGATGAGCCCAGCGGCAGGCGACATCGTTTCGCAAATCGCCCTCAGTATGGCGCGAATTTCGGTCAGCCTTATCGTGCCAATACGCATCGGCAATCCCGAGAGAGCGATGTCGACATTCAGCTTCTCCGCCACTACCGACTACAACAGATTACCAATCTTGGCGGATGCGGCCCGTCGCAGCTTCGCTACCTTTCGGCGCGTGATCTCAAATCGCGCAGCGGGAGCAGACGATGGAATTACGTCAGCGGCTCACCATCTATCGGGGGACAAGAAAGTATCGTGCGACAGCCGTCAGGACCGGTCGCCACGATGATCCCCAGGGGACTCTGATCGCTTTCAAGCCGTGGCGGGCGCCCGGCTGGTGCTACTACGAAGACCGGTGGGCAAACACGGTCATTCTGGACGGTTGGGACCATCCGGAATTCGATGAGGTAATCCGTGCTTTCCAGTCGGGTGGTAGCACACAGATCCGCGTGTTGAACCTCCTGGATGCAAATGGACGCAAGCGCGAGGGCAGGCACGACGAAGAATACGAAGCCTATCTGAAGTCGATAGCGGCGCAATGCATCCTGCTGGACACCCACAAAGTCGCCTCTACTTACCCGAGAGAGGGGCTGTCGTCATGAACCGGAAACAGGAGGGCCGCGTACGCCGCACTGAGAAGCTGGCCGACTTCGAAGCCTATCAGCAGATCGGCCGAGCCGTCTGTGCCTTACTCCGCGAAAGCCCAGCCTTTGATCCGAACCGGGAAGCGACCAAGAAGGAGGTGAAGGCCCGGCGTTTCGGCCTCAGGCTCACGGCCGCGCTTATGAAGCAGGTGCCAAAAGATGGCTTTGGTTCTCACTTGCTGGTCGACGCAAGCTTCAGGCTTTGGAAGTACCAACCGTTCGCCGCCAAGGTTACCGATGATGATGACGTTCCCTTCTGAGGAGATGAATGATGTGGGAGCCTTTGACGGCAACCGGCGAACGGATAACCGGCCTGACCGCCGATCAACGTGCCGAGATCAAGCGCGGCGAAGCCTGGGCGTATTACATCAATGGGGGCGGCGGTGAGATCGCCTATTTCGACGGCTACAGATGGTATGACATGGTTTGCCGGCACATTGCCGATGATGAGGAGCGTCGGCGGGAGCGCTCGCGCTAGGCAAGGTCTGTTGAGTTTACGCTTTCAGTCGAACGAGTGCGGGCGATAGGCGCTACAAGGCCGGAAAAGGACGTGGGGCGCAACCGGGGAGAAAGGGTTGAGATTTGGCCGGAGTAGGTTGAGTTCGGGATCGCTTGGCGGAAGCAGCAAGGGAAGCGAAAACCCGCAATTCAGGAAAACTACAGGTTGCGCTCGATCTAATTTTGATGATTATTCTACCTGAGGGGTTCAATTTCTGGGGCGTTCATTTGGAAAACGAGGTCAATAGTTGGCCGGCGCGTTTCGCGCGCGGCAAAGAAGTAATTTCGTATTTCACGACAATCTATTCCGCCGTGGTTGCGCTCGCTGCCGTCTCCGGAGTTATTGGTCTAACCGGCCTCATATCCTCGCTTGCCAAGATCGAGACGACACCAGAAAACGTCAGCCTTCTGAAGCATTATCTCTATGTCTCTTCGGCAGCGTCCCTCATCTTCTTCATCGCGAGCATCTATCTCATTCTCAGCACTGCCCGACTGCGACGACTGCTCCGAATCTATCTGGAAGTCTGGCCACCGTTCCTTCAGATGGCTCGACAGAACGCCCAATGCGACAAGGCACTCTTTCTGTCGCTCTTTATTGAACTCAAGGCGTCGATCGCGAAGGAGAGAAAGCTCAACAACCTGTTGAAGCAGTTCATCACAAGCAATGTGAGCAAGGCCGAAGGGCAATGCCGCGACAATATCGATTTCATCGTCAATCAGGCTGCCGCTGTTTTCGATGCCTCAACCGGCGTGAAGTGTGCAGTCGCCCTCAAAGCCGCGAGCAAAGATGGTGTTATCAAGACGCTTCGCCGGGACACCCTGTCTGCGATGCTGAGACAGGAGAACGAAGACAAGGAATTCAAGATCGCCGACAACACGGCTTACGTGGCGACGCTTGAGAAACGCGAGCGGTTCTATGTTTGTGATGATCTCCTCAAGGCGGCGCGCGCCAAGGATTACAAGAATTCGCGTGACAAATGGTGGAAGGACTACAACGCAACGCTCGTTTACCGAATCTCAAGCGAAGAGGAGCCTGAGTTTAACTGGCTCTTCTGTGTCGACAATTTCAAGGGTGGATTTAATCGCCCGGAAGTGATACGTTCAGCAGCAGAAATCTGCGAGCGACTTGGTGTGATGATCCACCGGCTGCTGTCGTTGGAGCGCATCCGGGTCGCCGAACAAGAGGAGACGCAAGAGCTAGAACAGGAAAGGCTGAGACCACGAACATGAACGACCGTCCGAAAGAGATCGATCCGTCCGGAAACCCGGACGATCAAACCATCACAAACATCGCCGAGGCATTCAAGGCCGATGATGAGCGTCGCCTCCGCTCCCTTTATCCCTCCTTGTTTGAAACGAGCCAGCTAAGGTTGACTGCGGCGGAAGAGAACGAGATCCTCGAAAAAATCCGAAGGGATTTCGCTGCCGACGATAGGCGGCGTTTGGCAGGACTACTGCCGAAGAGCGAGCCGTAGCGAAGCGTGTGAAGCCTCATCCGGCTTTCCGCGGCATGATCGCAAGAGAGTCACCAGGGCTTTGTGGCCTATACAACGAAGCAAGCTACCAAACATTACGATCGATCGGCGTTAGAGATCGCGTAGGCTGTATGCGTCACAGTCGGAGCGCGCCATGCCGAGAAATCACGCGACGAAATCTTCGACCCACCTGAAGCCTCGACGAGAAGGGCTTGTCGGAGACGGAACGCTCCGCGCAGTGCTGGCGTCTGTTCCTACGCGGCGGGGGGTTGCAACCACTCGCCGATATCGTCACGGACGATGATGATGTCGCGCCTTAAGGAGCATCCTCAACGAAAGTTCGACCGGCAACTTTGGGGGGGTGGCTTGAGCCATCATTGCCGCTTCTCTGTGTCCGTCTTCCCTCCCTGCTCGATTTTCTCCCCGCGTCCGTGTCTTCTCCGGGAGCGATATTCTTTCGGCGGCAAGACGCGTATCTCCTGTGAAGCGATGAAATCCAGCAGCACCGACTTGCGTACGCATAGAATTGCGCCGAGCCTAAAGAACGGAATCTGGGAGTTCTCCGCCAGATAGTAGACTTTGCGACGATTGCGGCCGCGCTCACGGTCGCTCCTGCCACAAAAGAGGAACTCGGCAATTGCTTCTGCGCCTTCGAGGAGGTCGTCCGCAAGCTGTACATGGTTCTTCTGAGGCGCGCCGTCTGACTGCATGTTTCCTCCCAAGGTGCTTTGGATTCTTCTTCACGAACGCGAAGGGTGACAAAACTGCACGGGAGCGTTTCACTTGAACCTAGCCGGCTGTGCCATTTCGAAAGGCTGCCAAAAACAGGTATCTCCACGCTCTCTGAACCCTCCGAGCTGAATGAAGACGCCCACGAGAGTCGAACGATTGTCTTTTTTTGGTAGGTGTAAAGCAAACATAAAATGCTGCATCGCGAAACGTTCCCGATCATTACGATCACGACACGCGCGAATGTCGACTCATTCGTTGCGCGAGCTCCCGAAATTTCCGACCCATTCCGAACGATTCCGACTGCACATTTCGATTCCGAATCTTTCCCGACCGTTACGCCTCGATTCCCAATCCTTTCGGTCCTGTTGGTGATGTCATTTCGCTAGCGTGATGTCTCGATCAACCCAAGCGAAAGGAAGTCATCATGAAAGTCGTCACCATCGGAAAGAGGCTGGTACCGGTCGAGCAGGTCGCGTTTGTCGAACCCTTCGACCCCGCGGCAAATCCCGAGTTCAAGCCGGAGAAGGCGTTCAAGGCGCGCCTTGTGCTTCTCAACCGCGATGTCGTGCTCACTGAACAGACACCGCAGGAGTTCGCGGCCGAGCACGAACTGCACTTGTTCGCGGAGGACGGCGTTGCGGTCAACCGGGAGATCGCGTTCAGGGTCGAGACGTTCGAGCCGACCGAGAGCTTCAAGCCAGCGAAGCCCTACAAGACGCGGCTCAAATGGAAGGACCTTGCAGGTGGGGAGCAGAGTAAGCTTCTTCTGACCGTCCCCGAGACGGTTATCGCCGAGCTGCTCGAGGCCAAAGTAGAGCTGGTGAAGACGGCCAAGCGTCCTGCGCGACGTCCTGCCAGGGGCCGGAATGGCTCGCGCCGGATGGAAGGCTTCAGCGGCTAAAACCAAATGGATACCAAGGCAAGCCAGGCGCCCCTGCCGAGAGATCGGCAGGGGCGTTCTGCTTTGGCAGCCATCAGAAATGCAAGCCGCGTATTGTCATGACGCGCCGGATATTTTCGAGGCTTGTCAGAGCGTTCAATCGCTCGAGCGTGCCGGCCTCGCACGCGGGCACTCCCTGCTCGACCTCGCATGCGAGCCTGCAAAGCTCATCACGCGTCAAGTGCATCAACTCGTCGATTGTCCAAAATGGCATCTTGTCCTCCATCGCTTGACCGCGCCAATCGCAGTCTTCGAGGAGGCCGCTGCGACGGAGGAGGCGGGCGCACCTTGGCGGGAACGAAGTGGACGAGCGCGGAGCGCTTGCGCCGGATTCTGAGGACGGTGCGATAAGGCCGAAGAAGAACGTGTGGCGCGGTCAGGATGGCGGCCCGCACGATGCCGGTGAATGACTAGGATGAGCGCGATCAACCGGAGCCATGTCCGTGCGCAAGAAAGAGCGCCGCGTCAGACCGGCGGATGCCGTATTCTGCTATATCCTTCAGCTCGAGGATTGGGCCTGGAGCTATAGTTTCGGCGTGACTGATCCTCGCTACGATGGGCAGCGCTATCACCGCCACATGCTGGTGCGAGGCGGAGGGGCGAAGCTCTCCGTCGCCATCACGCGGGCGATGCCGCACGAAATGCGAGGCGTAGCAGGCCGCCCGAATTCGATCGGCGAGCGGAAGCCGCAACAAGCACGGCTTCCCGCCGCGGCACGGCTACCTGCTTGGGTTAATTCCAAATATCCTTGCTCATTGCGGGCAATTGGCTGGCCGACGACGATGCGCAAACGCAATAACTCGAGTACGATGGTCGTTAGAGCAATTTGCACCTCTCCGGTCAGAAAAAAATAGGGTTAACAGTACATTAACGAAAACTCTTTACACCAATAGAGAAGACGTTCCAATATTCTCACTGTTATGCCAATGCGCAAACCAGACAGAAGGACGACGACGGAATCTCAGCCCGCCGATTTTGAATCGGGCTTCGAGACGGAGCGACCTGTTGCGTTACCTGTGCACATCCCCAATCGGCGCGACGCCGAAAGTTGGATGAGCTGGCTAGACGACCAAATAAAGGCAAGTTGGAAGAAGCCCGCGCCATAGCTACGCATCATCCCCTACTTTTTTGCGCAAGAATTCGCAGCCAGCTAGGATAGCAGCAGCGAGCCGAAGTCGCTTCTCCTGTCCCCAGGTGGATGCTTTTTGAAAAAGCCATAGGCAGTGAATCACATTCGCAAAAACGTACAATTCATACGGCTCATTTTTGAAGTTCGAATGGGCTGCCTGCCTTATTCTGCATACGTAGGCTCCATATTCGGGAAGGTCTTTGCAGCGCCACCCCTGCTCGTGGAGCAGCCCTTCCAACTCAATCAATTCAGAAAGTCGCGTCCACCAATTTGGCGCTGTCGTTGACTGGGGAGTGGGAAACTCAAGACGTGTGCTCGATTCAAACGAGATGAAGTCACGAAACAGGTACCAATAACCCGTCCGTTGGAAATCAATAAATACAACGCTCGAGTCGCCACCCGCGTACATGATATTGCCGCCGTTCATATCGCCGTGACAAACGCATTCCTTGACCGGCCCCCAGTTTCGCGAGAACAGCAACTTGTTGGGGCGAGGGTACTTCCTGCCGTTTAGAATGAAATGGCCATCATCGTGATATGCCGGTATGTTGTTCTCGCGGGCGCTCTCGGCAAGATAGTCGAGAAACTGGGATTGGAATTCCTCGCGTTGTCTGTTGCCGCCGATATAGAAGCGATCCGAGACGAAATAGTCGCGTGCATCCTGGTCTGTTTGCCGATCTTCCGCGTACCAAGTTTGATTGTCAGAATCCAAAATTGTTCTGATTACTCTGTCGATGACATCTAGTTGGCCGTCTCGAATAAAGCTGTTGATTGGTCTCGGCGAGCCACCGCCGCCAGCTGCATACGAATAACAAATTGCACCGAACTCGCCGGTAAGGCCCGTCCCCAGCACGTCGACGCGCCAAGTATACGGCAAACGCCATTTTACATATTGGACGTAGTTTTGATGCTCTTTGATGGCGTTCGATCGATCTGAAATCTTCAGTATCGCTGGCACCTTTGTCACTTTCCCATCGCGTAGGACGCGTAACTCGTAAACGCCAGATCCACTCGCCCCGCCGGGAACGGGTGAGAGCGAAACCGATGAGAGCCCGCTCTCTTTCCCATCGCGGCCCGTATCGATGCACTGTTCAATCATTGAGAATAATTCTGCTTCCGTCAGGGCCTTCTTGTTTGGGTGGCGCGGTTGATGCTTCTTCAAATCAAATGTCAAATCGACTCTGCGAATAGGTGAGCGCTTGAGCCTGCTCTCGAAAAAGGTCTTTAGTTCTTTCGAATAATCTGCCGAACCAAGATAAATCTTGGAGATGATGATATCCGGGTTTGGGACGTATGCACCAAGGGCTTCCACGTGAATGGTGTGGCTCGTTAGGAGGCAAAAGAGGCAATCGGGATACTGCCGTCTTGTCTCCGCAATTATACGAATGCCAGCAGTCTTGTTCTTTCCTATGTGATTATCACAGAAGACGATATGCGGACGAGCAAGAATCTTGCTCTGGAATTCGGGAGTGGATTTTGCCCAATCGAATTCCAGCTCCGAATATCCCAGTGACATTAGCAGCGGGTTTAGTCTGCTTGCATAGTCGTTGTACTCAGATTCCTGATCTTCGAGATAGAGAACGCGCAATGGTCCACTGTCGCTTTCCATGTCTGGCTCCGACTAGTTCTGATCACCTTCTGCAATTTCAGGTCGAGCGATCTTTGTTGGCTCGTCTGGGATTGGAACCTGGATCAGCATGCGAAATGATGGTGCCGGCCCAGGAGAAGAATTCGCCGAGCGCTGAAACCATATGGTCCCTCCCAGAAGGCGGACGTGCACGCCAACCAGGAACATGCCCAAATGATAGCTCGCTCCTTCGGCATTCCAGCGCGGGGCAATCCCAACCTCCGACAGAGCGGTCAGATTGAAGCGCGCCTTCCTTGCAGAATATTCGATTTCCAAAGCTCGCACGGACGCGTCCAGCGTCTCCGGATCCCGCGCTGGAGCGCAACGTATAGCGAGTTGCCCGGCGAAGCCGTCATGCTCATCAGCGTTCTCAATAATGTTCTCGAGAATGACTTGGAGAGAGTGAGCGGTTCTGGCTGCGATCGTCGCCGGAAATGAGCCCTCGCGCACAAAAAAGTCTTTGCTGCGGCTCCGCGTACTGTCCAAACCAATGATGAATTTCTCGACCTCCGAAAAGAACTTGGTAACGCGCATTCCCTGTTGTCTGTGCGGCTCTATGTAATTCGGAGAGAGCCGATCTTCCATCAAGGTTAGGAGCGTATCGATGTGTACTCGCTTATGGCGAATTATTTCTCGACGTACTTGCTCAATCCGGTGTGCCGCAAATTGGAAGAAGGATAGGCGCGGAAGCCAGCCCGCATCGGAGCTTCGATCGAGGATTTCCGTGAATCCGCCAAGCATCTGCGAGAGCTGATGGCAGAACTGAATGTTCATATCGAAGGCTTGCTCGACGGTGCATTCGAGATCGATCGTTCCAATGCACAGGCCATTCTTGAAGATCGGCAGACAGAGTTCTGACACGGCTCCCTCGCTCGCCGGTAAGATCGCCTTTAAGCCTCGGTCGACAAGCTTTGGAGGGAAGGGCGCTAGGAGATTAGGAATGTAGGCGTGCTCACCCGCTCGAAGAGTCCGAAACGCAAAAGCGTTCAACGAACCGCGGCCGTCGCCGACAACAATCTTCTCGCGGTTGATCGGATCGCTTTTGTTCCTCTTGCGGGGCCACGTTACCAGCACCTCCAGCGCGCCGTCCAACGGGTTGAAAAGCCGTATGGTTGCCAGTTGTGCTTGGGTGACGTGCGTTAGGGAGTGTGCGATCCGCTCGGAAAACCGTATCAGTTGCCGGTTATAGTCGAAGAAGTTCTTCAGTGGATTTGTCTGCAAACGCTGCTGGACCTCAGCGCGTTCCAAGGCGAGAGAATTCACGATGCTGAGCTTCGTTAGAAGGTTTTGCGATCCAGAGTACTCAGAGAGAAGCTCGCGGGTAAGCGAATAACATAAACGCTTTATTTCTTCGTGACTTGCCAGGATGAGACAGCCAAGAGGTCGTCGCTTGATTGAGAATCCTAGTCTCGGGCGTGTCCGGGTTGTTGGGCGCCGCTTATGTACATCGGTGTCTGCATAGTAGTGATAGACCGGGACGATCTTGTAGTAGCTGTATTTATTCCCGATTCGTAGCCGGCCTGATGGATGCTGATTGCGCTTGATGGCAGCCTGTAAGCGACCCATTACAGTTCGGGACGCGACGAAAGGGGTGTGATCACCAAATGAATATTGTGGAATCAGACTGAATTCACTTTCAGCGTCAATAGGCAGGATCGCTTCTTGGGAGTCAGTGCGCTGCACGGCGAAGTAGAAGGCGTCGATCTTGAAGGCGCGCCGTACTCGCTTGATGATCTCACCCAAGTCAAAATAATCGAGCCTCTGGGTTCGAATGAGACGCTCAGTGGCATTGTGGTGGTACTGCTCGCGGACATCGCTAGTGACGTAGAAATTGAACAGGAGAGACGCGATGTTTCGGATCTCGACGCTTTCGAAGTCCCTCGAGTGAAATAGGATGAGATTGTGCAAGTGTTGCTGCGTGACGCCTTTTCTCTTGGCGTCACGTTCGAATCCCTCGAGCACATCGTGGCGGTTGTCAAATCGAGAGAGTGTCCCGCGCTCCAGTCGGAAAGACAGAAAATTGAAATAGAGATATTGGCTGCGGGTATCGCCTTCCCGGCGCTTGAAGATCTTTTCCCGTCTCTCGCGAAAATAGACTGAGAGAAATCGACGCGACTTGAAGTCGTCCCGAATGCAGTCGAGGATTTCGTCATAGTTCGGATAGGAGGGACGAGAGAGGAGCTGCAGGGCAAGCTCCGACGCCGACAATCGTTTCATGAAAATGGATCAGGGATTGAATGATGTAATACAGTTACAATCTACAATTGCGTCGTCTTGTCAACCGCTCGTCGTCCACGAGTGGTTCGAATTCGCCTCCGACGACCTGGTTTTGCGGTGCGGCGGGCTAGTTTTACGGCCAGTGTTCCGGGGCCTGCGGCCCCCAGGCCGTCAAGCCCAAGCCCCACGAAGGCGTGGGGCGGAAAACGGCGGGCCGTGTAGTCACCTCGCTACGCTCGGCTCCGGCCCGCACCAGCCCCGCTCGTTTTCCGGGCTGTGACAGCCAACCCCCGCTCATTGGCGCTGGCCTAGTTCCGGTTGCATGCGCAACCGGCAATGAGGAAGGCCCGCAATGAAAGCCGACATCTATCAGAAGATCACCAGCCAGATCGTCACTGCTCTTGAGAACGGTGTGCGACCTTGGCACCAGCCATGGAAAGCCGAGCATGGCAACGGGCGTATCACGCGGCCCCTGCGCGGCAACGGCATCCCCTATAACGGCATCAACGTTCTTGTCCTGTGGTCCGCCGCCGTCGATCACGGCTATGGCGCTCCCATCTGGATGACCTTCAAACAGGCGAGTGAACTCGGAGCTCATGTGCGCAAAGGCGAGACCGGAACGCTTGTGGTCTATGCCGACCGCATGATCCGCAGGGACACCAACACGGAAACCGGCGAAGAAGCCGAACGCGCCATTCCCTTCATGAAGGGCTACACCGTGTTTAACGTCGAGCAGATCGAGGGACTTCCGGCTCACTACTACGGCCAGCCCGAACAGCCGACCGATCCCGTTCAGCGCATCGCGCATGCGGACGCCTTCTTTGCGGCGACGAGGGCGAACATTGTCCATGGCGGGAGCCGTGCCTGCTATGTGCCATCAACCGATAACATCCATATGCCTTGCATCGATTTCTTTGTGGATGGGGTCAGCTACTACGCGACGCTCGCCCATGAAACGACGCACTGGACTCGTCACGAAAAGCGCCTCAACCGCGACTTCGGATGCAAGCGCTTCGGCGATGAGGGGTACGCCATAGAGGAATTGGTGGCGGAGCTTGGTGCGGCCTTCCTCTGCGCCGATCTCGGTTTGACGCCGGAGGTGAGGGAAGATCACGCATCCTACATTGCCTCATGGTTGGAGTAATGGCGAGCTCGCCATTACTCCAATAATCAGCAGCAGATCATAATGTGAAGGAAGATTCTTAGCGCGGCCGGCTTGTGGAGATCGGCTAAAAAAGCTTGCGATCTGCTGCGCATTATTTCCGGCATGAGACCCTCGACTGTTGATCAAACA
>Ga0209758_1000796_pt1 | contig 44787 bp, 43 predicted proteins | sample AraplaMF_Col_mMF_FD_184258 | JGI IMG/M metagenome (GOLD analysis project Ga0209758, IMG submission 184258) | Arabidopsis root microbial communities from the University of North Carolina, USA - plate scrape MF_Col_mMF (SPAdes) (version 2) | ecosystem: Host-associated > Plants > Roots > Endosphere... | reverse complement strand
GCGCCGAGCGCAAGTCGCTCGTCATGACCGAGGAAGAGAAGCTGCTGACGGCCTATCACGAGGGCGGCCACGCCATCGTCGGCCTCAACGTGCCCGCGACCGATCCGATCCACAAGGCGACCATCATCCCGCGCGGCCGTGCGCTCGGCATGGTCATGCAGCTCCCCGAGCGCGACAAGCTGTCGATGTCTCTGGAGCAGATGACCTCGCGCCTCGCGATCATGATGGGCGGCCGCGTCGCCGAAGAGCTGATCTTCGGCCGCGAGAAGGTGACCTCGGGCGCCGCCTCCGACATCGAGCAGGCGACGCGCCTGGCCCGCATGATGGTGACGCGCTGGGGCCTGTCGGAAGAGCTCGGCACGGTCTCCTACGGCGAGAACCAGGACGAGGTATTCCTGGGCATGTCGGTGTCGCGGACGCAGAACGCTTCCGAGGCGACCGTCCAGAAGATCGACTCGGAGATCCGCCGTCTGGTCGAGGAAGGCTACAAGGAAGCGACCCGCATCCTCACCGAGAAGCATGCCGACCTTGAGGCGCTGGCCAAGGGTCTCTTGGAGTTCGAGACGCTGAGCGGCGACGAGATCGTCGATCTGCTCAAGGGCAAGAAGCCGAACCGCGAATCCGTGCTCGAGCCGACCACGCCGCGTGCCTCCGCGGTGCCTCCGGCCGGCAAGTCGCCGCGCCCGCGGCCCGATGCGGATCCCGGCCTGGAGCCGCAGCCGCAGGCCTGATCGCAAGCGGCAGATGAGATTGAAAAACGCGGCGGAAACGCCGCGTTTTTTGTTGGCTGGCTACGCGTCCAGGCGCGAGCGCAGCGCGACGCCTAAGGGGGGCCGACGCGGGGCGCCTGAACCCGCCTTCGCGCGGCAAATGCGCGAAACACTCAAGAAGAACTTAACGCTTGCGTCCTACTTTGGCCCGCCATGACTGACCAGGTCGTCCACAGCGCGGTTCAACCGTTTTCGGCACGTGCGGCGCTGCCTTGGGCCGTAGGGCTGGTCGTCTATGCCGTGCTGCTGGTGGCCGGGCCGCGGCTGCTCGGTGATCCCGACAGCTATTCTCACATCGAGGTCGGGCGCTGGATCATCGCACACGGCACGCTGCCGGCGAGCGATCCATTTTCCTTTTCGAAGCACGGCGCGCCCTGGATCACCTTCGAATGGCTGTCCGAGGTCATCTATGCCGGGATCTATGCGCTTGCCGGCTGGCCAGGCGTCGTTGCCCTCGCGGCCGCGGCGATCGCGCTCGCCTTTGGCCTGTTCACGTCCTTCCTGCTGCGCGAGCTTTCGCCAACCCTGACGCTGCTCATGGTGATCGCGGCAATCGTCCTGCTGGCGCCGCATATGCTGGCGCGGCCACATGTCTTGGTGCTGCCGCTGATGGTGACCTGGGCCGCGGCGCTGGTCCGCTGCATGGACCGCCGCGGCCCTCCGCCATATTGGGCCCTGCCGCTTCTGGTGCTGTGGGCCAATCTGCACGGCAGCGTGGTGCTGGCGCTTGGCCTGATCGGCCCGGCGGTGCTCGAGGCATTGCTGCGTGAAGAGCGCGCCCAATGGCCGCGCGTGCTGCTGCGGTGGCTGCCATTTGTGGCACTTGCCGTCGCTGCGTCCTGCCTGACGCCGCACGGGCCGGAACCGCTGCTGATGCCGCTGACGACGCTCGGCCTCGGCTCCGCGCTCGCCTGGATCGGGGAATGGCGGCCGCAGGACTTCAGCCACGTCAGTGGCTTCGAATTGCTGCTGCTCGCCGGCATCTTTGCGCTCTCGCGCGGCGTCACGCTGCCGGTCGTGCGGGCCTTGGTGCTAATCGGCCTGCTTCATTTCGCGTTGGCGCAAATCCGCAATGCGGATCTGCTGGCCATGCTGGCGCCGCTCTATCTGGCGGCTCCGCTGGGTCGGACGTTCGGCGGGCCGGCCGAGGATGGTGCAACGGTCTTGCCGCGCGGCCTGAATTGGGTTGGGCTCGGTCTGTCGATTGCAATCAGCGGGGTGGCCTTGGCGCGTGACGTCCGACCGGCTCCGGCCATCACACCCGAGGCCGCCATCGCCCAAGCCAACCTCGCCAAGGCGGGGCCCGTGCTCAACGATTATTCCTTCGGCGGCTATTTGATCTTTGCCGGCATTCCCACCTTCATCGACGGTCGCGGCGAGCTGTACGGGGGCCCGTTCATCAACCGCTACAATCGCGCCCTGGCGCTGATCGACCTGGACGATTTTCTCAAGCTGCTCGACCAATACAACATCGGAGCGACGCTGCTCGCACCGCGCACACCGGCGGTCGCCATGCTCGACCGGCTGCCGGGGTGGCAGCGCGTCTACAGCGACGATGTGGCGGTCGTGCATAAGCGGCGGGATACGCCGCAACGATAGGTTCAAGCGGTCCCGAAGGCGGCGTATTGGCCGCCGAGCCACACGCCGCTCAGGGCGTCTTCGAGGCGCCGTGCCGGCTTGCTGTCCCAGGGCAGCAGCAGGAAATGCCGCGCACCGATCTCGCGCAGGCCGCTGGCTGCCATCAACTTCCGCGTCGTGCCGGCCCCGAGCAACACGGCGTCCCGGTCGAACTCACAGCGTGCGACGGCAAGCCGCGTCAGCGGGTTGTACGGATTGTGCTCGATCACGCAGACGAGTCCCCCGGGACGCGTCACGCGGCGCATCTCGGCGATGAACTGCGCCCATTGCGCCGGCACGATATGGTGCATCACGCAGATGGTCGTAACCAGATCGAAGCTGGCATCGGCAAACGGAAAAGTGCGGCCGTCAAACTCCCGGTAGTCGACCTCGCCATTGCGCGCGCGCGCCTGCGCCAGACTGGCCGAGGAAACGTCGATGCCGCTCAATCGGCCGACCATGCCGTGCAGCAGCGGATGAAGACTGCCGACGCCGCAGCCGACGTCCAGCATGTCGGGCTTCTCAACCTGCAGCCGCTGCGCGATCAGATCGCGCAGCAGATCGGCCTTTGCGCGCATGAAGAAATCATGCGGCAGACCCGAGAAGTCGATCGAGGACTGGACCACATCACGGTAATTGTCGTGATAGCCGTCGAACAGTTCGGTCATGCGCTGGATCACTCGTTGACGGCGTGGATCGCGGGCGTCGCCGCCGTCTCGTCGCGATCGAAGCCGACGCGTGCCTGCACCACGTAGAGCGGGCGGCGCTTCACCTCGGCATGGATGCGGCCGACATAGAGCCCCACGATGCCCGTCATCAGCATGTTGATGCCACACAGCAGCGACACGACGACGATCGTCGAGGACCAGCCGGTCACGAGATGGCTGTCCTTGCCGAGCCACAACAGCACAACCCAGCCGCCGTAGAGCAGCGCGAGCCCGGACACCGTCAATCCACACCAGATGGCAAGCCGCAAGGGCAGATCGGAAAAGCCGAGCGCGGCGTTCACCGCCAGCCGGACCATCTTGAGCAGTGGGTACTTGGTTTCGCCGGCGGCGCGCTCGAGGCGGTGGAAGGCGACCTCGGCCTGGCGGAAGCCGAGCCAGGCGATCATGCCGCGCACGAAGCGATCCTGCTCCGGCATCTGCCGGAGTGCCTCTAGCACCTTGCGATCGATCAGGCGGAAGTCGCCGACATCGGCGGGGATGCCGACGGAGGACATCCTGCCGAGCAGCCGGTAGAACAGATGCGCGGTCGCACGCTTGAAGCGGCTTTCGCCCTCGCGCGACAGGCGGCGGGCGTGGACGATGTCGTTGCCTTCCTTCCACTTCGCGATCAATTGCTCGATCACTTCGGGCGGATCCTGCAGGTCGGCATCCATGACGATGATCGCGTCGCCTTGCGCGGCGTCCATGCCGGCGGTGATCGCGATCTGATGGCCGAAATTCCTGGACAGGCCGATGTAGCGAAAGCGCGAGTCGCGCGCAGCGAGCGCCCGTAGCACGATCGAGCTGGAATCGCTGCTGCCATCGTCGACGAAGATCGCTTCTGCCGGCCCGTCGAGCCGGAACATGACCTGGTCGAGCCGGCGCAACAGGACCGGCAGCACGGCTTCCTCGTTGAACACGGGGATGACGAGGCTGTAGCGGATCGATCTGGAATTGGCCGCCATGCGAAGGGTTCCGGCTGGGTTGCAGGGTGGGAGTCTATAAGCCGGTGGTTAAGGTCGCCTTGCCGCAAATGTTAAGGGTCTAGGGCCCGGGACATTGGCTGGAGGGCCGGACCGAGAGGTGGAGTCCGGTTAACCACGCTTGGGAGGCGCCGGCTTCGGTCTAGGATTTGCGGCGGATCCTGTAGAGAACAAATCGCTCCGAGGTCTCCAGCACCTCCAGCCGATACGGCAGCGGATTTGCGGCCGGCGTTCCCAACAGATAGAGGTAGTCGAAATCCCGGTACCAGGTGCGGACAAATGGCGGAATGTCTGCCGTTGGCTGGCCCGTCGCGATCGCGGCCAGCAGGCCCGACGGCACCGGCCCTCCATAGGGAATGGAAATTTTGCGCACGGCCTCACGCGGCCGCACGGGCTGCTTGCCCACCTCAGTGAACAGGTTGGGCACGAATGCGCCAGCATAGTGCACGGCCAGTGTCGGCGCATAATACATCGGATACGAGGTGAGGTCGGCGAAGGGCGGGTCGCCATTGTCGTCCGTGCTGCCGACGAGGACGCGTGAGCCGCGATCGATCTTCTGGAACGAGGCGATGATCGACGCGTAATCGGCGCGGTAAGGCAGCCACACCGAAAGAACGACGGCGAGATTGAGCAGTATGATGCCGCTGATCCCGGCGAGCGCAGCCATTCTCCACGCCCGGTTCGGCAGCGACAGCGAGCAGAAGGCGGGCAGGATCAGAGCCGCGGCGGGAATCACGCGAAGATCGACGAACGAGGTTCCGAACAGCTTCGAAGGAATGACAAGATAGAGCAGCGCAAAGCCGACCGCGAGCCAGATCCCGGCCGTATCGAGCCTGAGGGCGCCACGTCTTGCGGCGAGAAGCAGCGCGATCGTCAGCGCCAGTCCGGTCGCTGCCGCTATCGTCAGATTGTAGCCGTTCATGATGCGGAGCGGCCAGACCGGCTTGAATCCCAGGAACCAGCTGGTGCCTTCGCTTCCGACCGAACCTGCAGTGACGTGCATGATCGCAAACAGCGCAAGCGCCGGGAGTGCCAACGCGCCAAGCCGCGCGGCCGCGACAGGATGGGCGACTTGCCGCTGGCGAATGCGCGACAGCTCGAAAAGGCCGAGCGTCGCGCCGTAGATGCCGAGCGAAAAGAAATGCGCCACGTACAGCGCGGCGACGAAGATCAAATTGGCGGCGAAGCGCAGCGGCCATGGCCCTTCTGCCAGCATCAGATAAACGGCGATGCCCCCGAGCGCGAGGCCCAGGCCGAACTCGAAGTTCACGAAGCCCCAGCTGAACGGCAGGCAGTAGAGGAAAGCCAGCGCAGCGAAGCCGGCAAGCTGAACCCGTCCCTTCCGGACCCATTCGAGCAGCAGCGCGCCGGAGACGATCAGCAATTGGCTCAGCAGCAGAAACAGCCGTGTGGCGCTCTCGACGCTGATCAGCCGCGCCATCTGCGGGACCAGCAGATCCATTCCAAGGTTGGGATAGAACGCCCAGGCCACCTCGTAATGCGGATTGGCATCGGGGGAGCCGCTTTGGCTCAGAATGTACATGCGGGCGAGGTGATTGGGATAATCGACCATCGCCGGAATGGGGCTCAGCAGCACCGGAAGAAGCGAGACGGCCGCCAGCATTGCAAGTACGGCATTCGCCACCGATCGGTCCGAGCCGGGAGGAGCCGGAATTGTCAAGGCCGGCCTGTCGGATTCGGAGGCGTCGCGGCCGCGCCCTCCGCATGGTCTCGGACATGAATGACGGCAATGTCGTCCGCATAGATGCGCTTCCAACCCTTGAGCTGGTCGAGGATCTGAGGGCCGGGCGCATCGGCGACCAGGAGCGTTGCGTCGATCTTGTACTCATCGAGCAGGCGCGGCAGCAATTCGGGCTTCTTGCCTTCCGTCGCCTTGAAGAAGTCCACCACGAATTTCTCGCCGTAGAGCTCGGCGCGGCCGTCGATGAAGACCGGAATATCGCGCGAGATCAGATAGCCGCCGAACTGATAGGCGTTGAAGATGCGCTGCACCTTGCGTTGCTCGAGCAGGTCGACCGCCGCAACCGGGGTGTGCGCCATCGTGAAGCTGAAGCGGTGGTGCGCCATGTAGAGCGACGTCGAGGTCCAGCCAGCCGCCACGATCATCAGCGCGCCTGCTGCGGTGACATAGCGGGCCGGCCAGCGATCGGCGCCCGTGGCGTCAGCTGGCGCGCGCTGGAACATCTCGCCGAGCGGCTTTGCCAGCACCAGCGGCACCAGGAACGCAAATGCCTCGATGCTCCTGACATGGGTCAGCGCGCTCCAGGTCAGGAACAGGATCAGGAAGATCCGGGGCGCCGACAGCACGAGACCGCGATAATAGCCGAATGCGATCAGGCCGAGCAGGGCGCCTTCGAACGGGGTGAACGTGGCGAAGTTCGCCGGCATCCATTCGAAGATCAGCGACAGCAGCTCGCCGAGGCCGAGGATGCTGGTCGCGCCCTGGAGCGTCCGCCAGCCGTAGGGCGTGCAGCAACTCGCGATCAGCGCGCCGATTCCGAACAGCACCCAGCGCATGAACAGGCGAAGCCGTCGTCCCTTCTCGGCATGCTCGACCGCCTCGAGCGAGATCGGGCCGATCAGCGCCAGGCCCAGCACGAAACCGCCGTGCAGATTGGCCCAGAGCGTCATCAGCGGCAGCCAGTACCAGGACGGCGCGCCCCTGCGGTCGGCGGCCGCCATCAGCAGGCCGATCCACGCCACCATGACGGGCAGCGCCAGGATATGCGGACGCGCCAGCACGTGGTGGGCCGACAGCAGCAGCGCCAGCATCGCGAACAGCACGGCGCGTGGGGCCTCGATCTGAGCGCCGAGCAGATAGACGAAGATCGCTACCGCGAGCGCGACGCCGAGCGCGGTGAGGATGACGGGACCTGCCCAGTCCCATTGCGCATGGGAGGAGGCGAACAGCACCTGCGACAGCCACGACGTCGAAATCCACGGCGTGCCCGTTCGCGTGAAGGAATAGAAGTCGATGGTGGGCATGGCGCGGTGATCGAGGATCCATTGCCCGATCTTGATCTGCCAGAACGTGTCGGAATCCTGCAGCCGCGTGTCGCCGAGATAGAGGAACAGCAGATAGGCGGCGGCACCGGCGCACAGCGGCACCAGGGCCCTCGCGCGGCTCTGCACCGCGATGCCGTCGGCAAAGGAAAGCGACATGCCGCCTCGTCGTCCTGTTGTTCTTGTCGGTCGAGCATGATCCGGACCCGCAGCGCCGCGTTAGCGCAAAGTGTGGTGCGGCCTTTCCGAGAGATCATGCTCGAACAACGACGTGAAACGCGACGAACGATTGATCTCGTCGCGCTTCAGTTCGAGCGGGTGGCATTGGACCACGGCGGTCATAACTTCGGGTAAACCCGCAGCGCCATGCCATGTCCCGACAATTTAACAGATTGTTTTAGATTCGATTTTACCATCGACCCACACACGCGATCCGCCCGGTGTTTACGCAGTCGAATTAACTGCGGCGCAATTCTTTGCCTCTACGTTCGGTTCCATGGTCGGCGGCGCTGGGAAGCCGGAGAGACCAGATCAGTTGTAAGCCTCGTGTACTCATTTGGAGCACTCTATGAAGAACCTCGTTGCGCGTTTCGTGAAGGATGAATCCGGCGCCACCGCCATTGAATACGGCCTGATCGCCGCCGGCATCGCGCTGGCGATTATCACCGTCGTCAACAATCTCGGCAGCACGCTGAACACCAAGTTCACCGCGATCTCGACCGGCCTCAAGTAAAGCCGGACGACCTTAGAATTTCGGAGAGCCTCGTCCTTGACGGGGCTCTTTTCTTTTTGACGGGGCTTGTCCGTAGGGCTTGTCAGTTGCATTGCCTCCGTATTGTTACGAGCCCGCTTTAAGATCTCGGTAAGAAGTGTAGTTATCGATCTTACAACCCTGGCACGGTAGTTTTATGTGTTGGCAGCGGCCGCGCTGCGGAGCGTGCCACGCGTTTGGTTCGTCACTGTCGCGCCATGCATTTTGTCCTGCGAATCCCAGGGACCCCGCGGGGCGGCATCTTGGCTATTTTCAGGAAGCAGGATCCGCAGCGAGGCAGAGCGAGCAAGGCCTGATCAGCCTTCGCCGTCAGGGCTGGCGGTCCAGTCCCGGTCGCCGCGACGCTTCACGCATTTCCCATCTTGTCATCTCCCCTGAATAGTTGTTCAGTCCTTGCGGGGCGATTTGCATCTTTGACGTGACGAAGCGTTCGGCCGCAGGGCGTGCGGCTGGCGTGTGGGACAGGAAGCGCGCCATGGTTTATCGGCGGACGCATCAAGTGGTGAAGCGCCTTGCGGCGCGGCGCAGCGCGATTCTGGCGGCGGCGCGGGAGACGGCGGCGGAGGGCGGGATGGCGGCGGTGCAGATCGCGCCGGTCGCGGTCCGGGCCAACGTCGCGGCCGGGACGGTCTACCGCTACTTCCCCTCCAAGGCCGAGCTGATCTCTGAACTCATTGCCGAGGTGTCCCGGGACGAGCTCGCGGCGATCCGGCGGGCGGCCGACGCCGCGCCGGGCCCGTCCTCGGCATTGGCCGCGGCCGTGACGACCGTTGCGGTGCATACCCTGTCGCAGCGCCGGCTCGCCTGGGGCATCCTGGCCGAGCCCGTCGACGTCGATGTCAGCGCCTCGCGCCTGGCCAGCCGGCGCGAGATCGCAGGCGAGATGGCCGCCCGGATCGACGCTGCGGTGCGGGCCGGTCACCTGCCGGCGCAGGACACCGCGCTCGCCGCCACCGCGTTGCTTGGGGCGCTGCACGAGGCGCTGGTCGGGCCGCTGGCGCCCGACAATCTCGATGATCCCGCCAAGCTGCGCGATGCGGTGCAGACCGTGACGCTGCTGGCGCTGCGCGCGGTCGGCGTCATGGACGCCCGCGCCCGCGGCCTGGTGGTGCAGCAGACGCTGCTTCCGACGACGAAGGCGCTGGTTGGCGCGTAAATTCGCCGCGCGCGCGAGGCGGCGGCCTGATTCCGCTCAGCTCGTTGACCGGGCAAGCCTTTTCGTGAAACCGCAGCAGCCGCGCCGGACGCTCCGGCTACTGTGCATGGGGTTGTTTTGCGATATTTGTGTTGGCCGGGGTCGCGTGGCCGACCCCGGGGTCGTGGCCGACCTACAAATTCGCGTCGCCCTCGGGGCCGACCGAGGCGATGCGCACCATGTTGGTGGTGCCGGGAATGCCGAGCGGCACGCCGGCGACGATGATCACGCGCTGGCCGGCGCGGACGAAGCCGTCGCGGAACGCGATCTGGCCGGCGCGGCCGACCATGTCGTCCTGATCGCGCGCGTCCTCGGCCACCACGCAGTGTACGCCCCAGACCACCGCGAGCCGGCGGCCGGCGGCGATGTTCGGGGTGATCGCCACGATCGGCGGCTTCGGCCGCTCGCGCGCCACGCGCACCGCGGTTGAGCCCGACGAGGTCCAGCAGATCAAGGCGGGCAGGTCGAGCGTCTCGGCGATCTGCCGCGCGGCATCCGCGATGGCATCGCCTGCGGTGGATTCCGGCGCCGGGCGCTGGGCCATGATCACCGACCGGTAGGTCGGGTCGCGCTCGACCTCCTCGCCGATGCGGTTCATGGTCGAGACCGCCTCGACCGGGAATTTTCCGGCGGCCGATTCCGCCGACAGCATGATGGCGTCGGCGCCTTCATAGACGGCGGTGGCGACGTCGGAGACTTCGGCGCGGGTCGGGACCGGCGACTGGATCATCGATTCTAGCATCTGGGTCGCGATCACCACCGGCTTGCCGGCGCGGCGCGCCATGCGCGTCATCTGCTTCTGCAGGCTCGGCACGCGCTCCAGCGGCAGCTCGACGCCGAGATCGCCGCGCGCCACCATCAGCGCGTCGGAGGCCTCGATGATGTCGGCGAGGCGGTCGATCGCCTGCGGCTTCTCGATCTTGGCCATCACGGCGGCGCGGCCGCGGATCATCTTCTTGGCTTCGAGCACGTCGTCGGCGCGCTGCACGAAGGACAGCGCGATCCAGTCGACGCCGGTGACGAGCGCGGCTTCGAGGTCGGCGCGGTCCTTCGGCGTCATGGCGGAGACCGGCAGGTCGGTGTCGGGCAGGCTGACGCCCTTGCGGTCGCTCATCTTGCCGCCTACCACGACACGCGTCACCGCGTGCTCCTTCGAAGTCTCCTCTGCGATCAGACGCACCTTGCCGTCGTCGAGCAGCAGCGCGTGGCCGGGCCTGAGTGCGGCCAGGATCTCGGGATGGGGCAAGTGGACGCGCGTGGCATCGCCTGGCGTCTTGTCGGAATCCAGCGTGAAGGTCTGGCCGTTCTGGAGCTGGACCGAGCCTTCGGCGAAGGCTCCCAGCCTGAGCTTCGGGCCCTGGAGGTCGACCAGGATGCCGATCGGCCGGCCGTAGCTCGACTCGACGTTGCGGATCGTCGCCACCAGCTCGCGCATCTTGTCATGCGAGGTGTGGCTCATGTTGATGCGAAACAGGTCGGCGCCGGCCTCGAACAGGCGGCGGATCATGGCGAGGTCTGACGACGCCGGTCCCAGGGTCGCGAGAATCTTGATACGGCGAAGACGCCTCATGGCTTATTTCCAGACGGGGGTGGCAGGCCGGGCGAGCCGGGGGGCGTAGCACCGGGCGGGCCATTGGGCAAACCGGGAACTCCGCCCGGGCCAACCGGGCCGGGCAGGCCAGGCACGCGCTGTTGCGCCGGCTGTTCGTTGGCGTCGGTCAGCTGCACCGTCCACGCCCGCTGCTCGCCGGTGTCGACCTCGAAATAGCCGGTCCGGTCGTAGCCGCGCGCGAGGCAATCCTCGGTGCCGCGGATCGTGAACTCCTTGTCGCGCGAGCACATGAAGGCCTGCCCCGACCACTCGCCGCCGCGATCATAGTCGATCGCGTAGATGTAATAGTAACGGGCGACCAGCGTTCCCCGCAGTAGGGTCTCGCAGGAGCGGGAGGAAATGTTCCACCAGCCCTCGGTGGTCCAGCCCTCGGCGTCCTTGTAGCCGAGCGCAATGCCGACCCGGCTCGACGTGTTGTTGCAGAGGCGGAAATCGGCGGAGGCCGGGCTGGCGCAAAGGCAAAGCCAGGCGACCACCAGCACCGGGACCAACCGGGCGAGCAGGCGAAGCGGGGAGCGGGGAGATTCGGCAATCATTGTCGCGGTAGCTATACCAGATCATTGACGATTTGGCGTAGGGCCGGGAACGGCCTCCAAAGAGCGGCAACGCCAGTTTCGGGGCGGTTTGCGCCGGGATATGGCAAAATCTGTGACAGCGCCCAACTGATCCCGTAAGGGTGACCTCCATCGGGGCAGGGTTAAGGGGATACAGCCATGGCAATCGACGACAAGACCAGAACCGAGCTCGAGGCGGCCGCTTTCCGGCGCCTGGTCGATCATCTGAAGACGCGGACGGATGTCCAGAACATCGACCTGATGAATCTGGCGGGCTTCTGCCGCAACTGCCTGTCCAACTGGCTCAAGGAAGCCGCCGACGCCCAAGGCGTCGCTTTGAGCAAGGACGAGAGCCGGGAGGCCGTCTACGGCATGCCCTACGAGACCTGGAAAGCGAAACACCAGGGCACGGCGACGCCCGAGCAACTCGAGACGATGAAGAAGGTGCATCCCCACGGCCACTGAGTTCGTGCACACCTGAGTCGCACCACACAACAGCTTTCTGCGCCCCGCAGCAGGAAGGTGTGGGCGCGCTGTGGACGAGCACGATGGTGCCTTGAACGCAGTCGGCACCGACCCTAAGGGTTCTAGCCAGCACGCGCGGTGAGGATGCCGGCGTCACCTCGTTTTGCCAGTTCCATTGGGAGTACCTAGATGGCCACCTCCGCCGCCGTCCGCGACGACGAGCCCGCGACGAAATTTGCCAAGGACCAGCTCAAATCCATCATCGAGCGCATCGAGCGGCTGGAGGAAGAGAAGAAGGCGATCTCCGACGACATCCGCGACGTCTATGCCGAGAGCAAGGGCAACGGTTACGACGTCAAGGCGCTGCGCACGATCGTGCGCCTGCGCAAACAGGACCCCAACGAGCGCGCCGAGGCCGAGACGATCCTCGAGACCTACATGCAGGCGTTGGGGATGATCTGAGGCGTCCTGCCTCAGACACCGCTGCCGTAGCCCGGATGGAGCGCAAGCGAGATCCGGGATGTTTCGGCGTGCGCAGCTTTTCCCGGATGTCGCTTCGCTCATCCGGGCTACGAGACCGAGTCTGTGGAAATAGTCGTCGCTTCGATCAGCGCAACGCGGCGGTGCGCACGACGAATGACGTCGTCTGGAGCTTGGCGGTGGCGCTGCCGGAGAAGGTCTCGCAGGACAGGCCCTGCATCGGATCGTCGGCAAAACCCATCGCGATCACGGCTCGCGGCTTGACGAAATAGGCGCGCAGCGCCGCCGTATCCAGCTCGCCCATCAGCGTGACCGACATCGCGCGGCTGGCGCTCGGCGACAGCATCACGATCTTGAGCCAGATGCTCTCGCCCTTGGCGGCGGAGAGACGCGTCGCGGTCGCGACCATGCCGTCGGTGCTCTTGCCGACCACCGTGTTGATCTCGGTCGCTTGAGCGAGGCTGCGCGATGCGGGGCGGGCCGAACGCGAGATCGGCGCGGAGGCTGCGACGACATTGGCGCGGTCCACCGGGGAGGCGGCCGGCGCGTAAGCCAGCGCCTGAAGAGCTGCGTTGGGCAGGCTCGCGGTTGGTTGCGGATCGGTGGCGGCGGCAAGGGCCTGGCGGGCCTTCAGTGCGGCGACCTGGGCCGGCGTCGCCTGCTGCGGCGCGGCCGGGACATCATCCCAGAAGCCGCGTGCATTGATGATGTCGGCCGGGGTCTCCGGCTTGCCGTCAACGGATTTGCCGGCAGCGGGCTTGTCAGCCACCGGCACGGGCTTCGGCTTGGGTGGCGCGACGAGCTGCGCATCGGCCGAGGCGAGCTGGATCGCGGCGGCCATTTGCGGCTTGGCGCGCGGCGTCGGCACCGGTTCGGCGGGCTTGGCTGCGGCTGCGACGACGGTCGGTGCCGTCGGCTTCGCGGCCGGGGCGGGTGCGCCCTCGTCATCCTCGTCGCTGCTGGCGGCCGGAGCTGCCGACTTGCCCTTGAACAGCGCGGCGAAGAAATTCGGCTTGCTCCCGGCATCATCGCCGCTGCCGCGCCGCTCGATCTCGGCCTTTGCCAGCTCATAGTTCTTCAGCGGAACGCCGTCGGTCGGCAGATGCACCGTCTTGCCGTCCGGGAAGACGCGGGCGAGCTGGTCGTGCGTCATGCGCGGCCAGTGCCGGACGCTGCCGGTGTCCAGATGCACGAAGGGCGAGCCGGAGGTCGGATAGAAGCCGACGCCGCCGCGCTGCATGCGCAGGCCGGCGAAGCGGATCTGCTCCAGCGGCACGCCCGGGATGTAGAAGTCCATCGCATGTCCCAGCATGTGCTGGCTGGAGCGCGCCACCCCGGAGGAGCGGCGGCGGAGCATGGCGTTGGTGGCGGGGGAGCGGTAGGAGGAGATGATCTGGATCGGCTGCTTGCCGTCGACGTCGCGATAGACTTCCCAGAGGATGTCGAACAGGCGGCGGTCCATCACCGTCTCGTCCTGGGTACGCCAGTCGCGCAGGAAGTGGTTGAGCTGCTTCAGTGCCGCTTCGTCGTAGCGGCCGTCGCGCTTGAAGGTGACGGTGAGATCTTCGCCGGAATGGGTGTGATGGAAGGAGAGCGTCTTGGTCTCGTTCAGCGCGGCGGCGTCATGAACCGAGCCCGCGCCAACAAGCAGCAATGCGGCAGTGAGGCCGATCCGCGAACCGGCCTTCACTCCCGCATGGGACAACGACAGCACAGCGAATTGGCGTGCGAGACCAGTCAGCACGTATGAGCCCACCCAGTCGACGAGCGTTCAAAATGGACTCTCCCGCCAACCCCGTTAGCAGCGTGAAGAGGATGAACGCTTTCTTAAAGCGAGAAGGTTAATTCGAGGTTGACCTTCCCGCCCCCAAACCAAGTCAGAATACGATCCTAACCGGTTGACTGTGGCAAAAAAACGCCCGCTGCCCGGACCCGGATCGACAATGGTTAACGTTAAACGGCCCCATCCATGGGAGGGGCCGTTGATTTCGTTGCGGTATTTAGCAGGCTCAGCGGGTGAACACCCGCTGCTGGGGCCGGCGGCCGACCGGAGCCGGCGGCGGGGTGGGCGCCCCGAACAGCCGCTCGAAGAAGTTCGGACCGGAGGAGCCGAAGCCGCCGCCATTGTTGGCCACCGCCACGCCCGAGGGCAGGGTCGTCGCCGGGCGCGAATAGCTCGGCTGCGAGTGCGCAACGACGGCCTCGAGATCCTTGCCGCGGTTGTTCTTCAGGATGTTGATCATGGTCGCGTCGCGGCCATAGACGTCCTTGCGGAATTGCAACTTGCCGGCATCGTCCACGAAGGCGGTCTGATAGGTGATGTTGACCGGGATCGGCGTCGGGAATTTCAGGTCGATCTCGCTCTTGCCGTACATGCTGCGCACGCGCTCGGGCGTGTACTTCTCGTTCGGCATGACGATGTTGAGCAGCACCGAGGCGTATTGATCCGGGTTCTGCACGCGCATGCAGCCATGGCTGAAGGCGCGATCTTCCCTGGCGAACAGGTTCTTGTCCGGCGTGTCGTGCTGATAGACCAGGAACTTGTTCGGGAAGTTGAAGCGGATGCGGCCGAGCGCGTTGGCCTCACCGGGCGGCTGCGAGATGTGCACCGAGCCGTCGCGGTTCTGCTCGAGCTTGAGGCCCATGCGCTGGAGCACGGTCGGGTCCTGCTGAAGCGCCGGCAGGTACTCGTTGTAGACGATCGACGGCGGCACGTTCCAGGTCGGGTTGACCGTGATGTACTTCATCGTCTCGGTCAGCAGCGGGGTCGCATGCGAACCCGGCTTGCCGGTGACGACGCGGGTGGTCCAGACCTGCTGGCCGCGCTGCATCACCTTCAACGTGTAGTCGGGGATGTTGAGGATCACATAGGCATCGCCCAGCGAGGGCGCGCCGAGGTCGCGCGGCAACCAGCGCCAGCGCTCCATGTTGACCAGCACGACGTCGATCTGCCTGTCGCGCTTCGGAGTATTGAGTGCCTTGACCGTCTTGTCGTCGAGAATGCCGGTCGGCTTCATCTCGGCGCCGCTCTGGAATTTGCGCACGGCGTCGGCGACGGCGGCGTCATAGCGGGTGTCGCTGGCGTTCTCGGCGAGGCCGAGCTTGGCGCGGAGCTGCGGCACGCGCGGATCTTCCACGACGATCTCGGCCTGCTTCTTGGTGGCCGCGGTGTATTTCAGCGCCGGACCGTCGGCGATCTCGATCACCGGGCCGTTGCCCTGACCGCGAAGCTCCGCGAGCTTGGCCTTCAGTTCCTTGTAGAGCTTGTGCGGCGGGTTGTAGCTGTCGAGCGCTGTGGAAGCGTCAGCTGCGGTCGTGACCTTGGCGAGCACCTCGTTCGGGTCGACCGGATGCTCGGGATAGAGGATGTCGCCGCTGACCTGCGACCAGTGCATGCGACCGCTCTGCGCGTGGCGTGCATAGTCGAACATGCTTGCGGTGAGCTTGAGCTCGGCATCGGCCAGCGCATCGGGCGTGGTGACGCCGGCGAAATCCGGCACCGGATAATCGGCGGGGATGAGGCCGTCGGAGGCGGCGTCCTTCAGCCGCGCGATGACGCCCTTGGCCGCGGCGGTCAGGCTGCCGCCCTGCGTCCAAACCGGCGCGAAGTCCCGGGCTCCATAAAACTTCTCGATCGCCGCGCGCTCGTTCTTGCGGTCGAAATGGCGCGACGTCTTGGCGCCGATGAGGTCCTTGAGCTTGTCGGCGACCGGCTGGTCGGCGGCGGGAACGTTGCTCGCGGCCTTCACCGGCTCGGCGGCCGGAGCCGCAGCGGGTGCTACCGTCGCGGTGTCGGCCTTGGCGGGCTCAGTTTTTGCAGGCTCGGTCTTGGCAGGCTCGGTTTTGGCGGTCTCGCTCTTCGGCGCCGCGGTGGCGGGCGTGGTGGCGAGGTCGGAAGGCTTGGTCTCGACCTTGTCCGGGGCGGGGGCGATGTCAGCCTTCACGGGCTCCTTTGTCGGCTCCTTGGCGGAATCCTGGACCGTGGCGGTGGTGTCGAGCCTGATGTCGGCTGCGGTCGGGGGCGGGACGTTGGCCGGCTCGGGACGCGGGATCGCGGCTTCGATCGCAAGCTCTGCCGCACTGCTGCGCGCCTGATCCTGCGCCAGGGCCGAGCTGGCCGACACCGTGAGGAAGGTGGCCGCGACCGTCATCAAGACACGGTCAAAGCCCGCACGGTGGTTCAAACAGTTCCGCATTGTGTCGCACCCCTCGGGTGAACTGTCCCTCATGGAACAGCTTCGTTATCGCCTATTGAGCTTCGGCTAAATCGCGCCGGCCTCTCGAAAGTTGCACGCCTGCACGCAACGATTCCCACGCAGACGATATACAGGCCCCGGTTTTGCAGCCAGCGCTACCCGGGACAATTCACGCCAAACTGACTTCAAGGCAGCCTCTTGGCAACGGATTGTGCGCTTGCGTCACGCGCTTTTCCCTGTGTCTGTCACTTCCAAGTCACGGTTCAAGACGCTGTCGAATTCTGTCGTCGGGCGAACGGTTTACAGCCGGTCTCGCATCGCTCCGCGAAGCTGTGTTCGCATCAGGCTCAGTGCGTCTCCTCGCCGCTTTTCCCGCCATGGCCGGGAACCCCGGCCTCGTCGAGTTTGCGGTAGAGGGTGGACCGGCCGATCTTGAGGCGGCGGGCCACCTCGGACATCTGGCCGCGATAATGCGAGATCGCGAAGCGGATGATCTCGTTCTCCATGTCCTCGAGCGGGCGAACCTCGCCGGTCGGGGTCAGCATGGCGAGAGTTCCGGCAGCTGGAAGCGGCGCGATTGGTATTTCATTACCCGACACGACCGAAGGAGTGGCCGCCGGCTCAAGCATCAGCGGGGCGGTCGGAATCTCCGTGATGGGATGCGGCTGCGAAGCGAGCAGGGGGAAATCACTGAGGCCGAGCTGGTCGCCGTCGCTCATCACCACGGCACGGTAGACCGCGTTCTCGAGCTGGCGGATGTTGCCGGGCCAGTCGAGCTGGGCGAGATGCGCCATCGCCTCGCCGCTGATGCCGGCGATCTGGCGGTTCTCCTCGGCGGCAAAGCGCACCAGGAAATGCCGGAGCAGATGCGGGATGTCCTCGCGCCGGGCCCGGAGCGAGGGGATCGTCAGCGGCAGCACGTGCAGACGATAGAACAGGTCCTCCCGGAAGTGTCCCTGCTTCACCCGCTCCAGCAGCTTGCGATTGGTTGCCGAGACGATGCGGACGTCGACCTTGACCGGCTTGCGGCCACCGACCGCCTCGACGGCACCCTCCTGGAGTGCGCGCAAGAGCTTGACCTGAGCGGCCAGCGGCAGCTCGCTGACCTCGTCCAGAAACAGCGTGCCGCCATGGGCCTCGACGAACTTGCCCATGTGCCGCTCGGTGGCGCCGGTAAAAGCCCCCTTCTCGTGGCCGAACAAAATGGATTCGACGAGGTTGTCGGGAATGGCGCCGCAATTGACGGCGACGAACGGCTTTGCCTTGCGCTCGCCGCTGCCATGGATGGCGCGCGCGAACATCTCCTTGCCGACGCCGGACTCACCTTCGATCAGAACGGGGATCGAGGAGTTCGCCGCCTTCTGCGCGGCGCGCATGACCGGCGCCATCGCCTCGGCGCGGGTGATGATATCGGAGAAGGTCAGCCGGCCCTCGCGGCTGTGCCGGATGCGCTGCAATTCGCCCTTGAGCGCGGAGACGTTGAGAGCGTTGCGCAGTGAAACCTGAAGCCGCTCCAGGCCGACCGGCTTGACCACGAAATCGGCCGCACCTGCGCGCATCGCCGAGATCACGTTGTCGATGCCGCCATGCGCGGTCTGCACGATGACGGGGACGTTGAGGCCCGCTTCACGCATTTTCGCCAGCACGCCCATGCCGTCGAGGCCGGGCATCACGAGATCGAGGATGACACCGTCGATGGCCGGAGCATCGGGAGCGGTGAGGGCGGCGATCGCCGCATCGCCGGAGTCCACGACGACCGTCTCGTAGCCGCATTTCTGCACCATGTTCTCGACCAGCCGGCGAGCTACGGCGTCGTCGTCGGCGATCAAAATACTGGCAGCCATGGTGTTCCCCGCACGCTACTACTATCTGTCTCGAATCGGGGCACTCTGGCCGAAGCCGATTAACGCACTCTTAAACCTTGATGCCCCCGCCCGCCGCCGCGATTGTTGAACACAGGTTTCCCACACGATGAATTCGCGCTCCAAGTCTGCTCTAAAGAAGTCTGCTCTCAGGAAGTCCGCTCTCCGCAAGCCTGCCGCCAAGACATCCGCCGTCAAGACATCCGCCGTCAAGACATCCGCCGTCAAGACATCCGCCGTCAAGAAATCGGCCGCCAAGAAACCCGCTGCCGACAAATCCGCCGCCAAGACAAAGCCCTCCAAGACCTCACTCGCAAAGCCCGCGAGCAAGACCGGCAGGCTTCCGGAGTGGAACCTGGCCGATCTCTATTCCGGGATCGATGCGCCGGAAGTGACGCGCGATCTCGACAAGATGGCTGCCGACTGCGTCGCGTTCGAGACGGACTACAAGGGCAAGCTGGCGACAGGGACAGCAAACGAAGATGGCGGAAAATGGCTCGCGGAGGCCGTGCGACGCTATGAGGCGATCGATGATCTCGCCGGCCGCCTCGGCTCCTATGCCGGGCTCGTCCATGCCGGCGACAGCATGGACCCTGCGATTTCAAAGTTTTACGGCGATGTCTCCGAGCGGCTGACGGCGGCATCGACGCATCTTCTGTTCTTTGCGCTCGAGCTCAATCGCGTCGATGACGATATTTTGAACCGCGCCATGCAGGCTCCCGAGCTCGCGCATTACCGTCCGTGGATCGAGGATCTGCGCAAGGAGAAGCCGTATCAGCTCGACGACAAGCTGGAGCAGCTCTTCCTGGAGAAGGCGCAGACCGGCTATTCCGCCTTCAACCGGCTGTTCGACCAGACCATCTCCGGCCTGCGTTTCAAGGTCGGGTCCAAGGAGCTCGCGATAGAGCCGACGCTGAACCTGCTGCAGGACCGCGATGGCTCAAAGCGCAAGAGCGCGGCGGAAGCGCTGGCGAAAACGTTCAAGGCCAATGAGCGCACCTTTGCGCTGATCACCAACACGCTCGCCAAGGACAAGGACATCTCCGACCGCTGGCGCGGTTTTCAGGATGTCGCGGATTCCCGGCACCTCAACAACCGGGTCGAGCGCGAGGTGGTGGACGCGCTGGTGGCCTCGGTGCGCGCGGCCTATCCAAAGCTGTCGCATCGCTATTATGCGCTGAAGGCGAAGTGGTTCGGCAAGAAGCGGCTGGCCTATTGGGACCGCAACGCGCCCCTGCCGTTTGCCGCGACCGACGTCATCGCCTGGCCGGAGGCGCGAAGCATGGTGCTGACGGCCTATCGCGGCTTCTCGCCCAAGATGGCCGATATCGCCGAGCGCTTCTTCACCGATCGCTGGATCGACGCGCCGGTGCGGCCGGGCAAGGCGCCGGGTGCGTTCTCGCATCCGACCACGCCGTCCGCGCACCCCTACGTGCTCATGAACTACCAGGGCAAGCCGCGCGACGTGATGACGCTTGCTCACGAACTCGGCCATGGTGTGCATCAGGTGCTGGCGGCGAAGAACGGCGCGCTGATGGCGCCGACGCCGCTGACGCTGGCGGAGACGGCAAGCGTGTTCGGCGAGATGCTGACCTTCCGGCGGCTGCTGGCGCAGACCAAGAGCGCCAAGCAGCGCCAGGCGCTGCTGGCCGGCAAGGTCGAGGACATGATCAACACGGTGGTGCGGCAGATCGCGTTCTATGCCTTCGAGCGCGCGGTCCACACCGAGCGCAAGAACGGCGAGCTCACGGCGACGCGGCTCGGCGAGATCTGGCTGTCGGTGCAGGGCGAGAGCCTCGGGCCGGCGATCGAGATCAAGGCGGGTTACGAGAACTATTGGATGTACATCCCGCACTTCATCCACTCGCCGTTCTACGTCTACGCCTACGCCTTCGGCGATTGCCTCGTGAACTCGCTCTATGCCGTCTACGAGAACGCGGCCGAGGGCTTTGCCGAGCGCTACCTCGACATGCTCGCCGCCGGCGGCACCAAGCATTATTCCGAACTGCTGCGACCGTTCGGGCTCGATGCCAAGGATCCCAAGTTCTGGGATGGCGGGCTCAGCGTCATCGCCGGGATGATCGACGAGCTGGAGGCGATGGGCTGAGCCTCGTGCCGGCGCAAGTAAAACATCTGTTGAACCGGGTCTCTCGGGGTGTTATACATATGTATAACGAGCTGGAGCAACCATGAAAATCGAGATCAAGAAGATCGGCAATTCGGACGGGTTGCTGCTGCCGCGCGAACTGATGCAGCGGCTCGATCTCAAGCGCGGGCAGCAATTGCATATCGTCGAATTGCCCGGCGGCGGTTTCCAGGCGTTGCCCTACGATCCGGATTTCGAGCGGACGATGGAAATCGCCGACGAGATCATGGACAAGTATCGCGATACGCTCGCTGCGCTCGCAAAATAGCTGGCTGACCGGATGAGCGAGCCTGAAGAGCCGCTGTGGATCAGCTATGAGCAGGCTGTCGCAATTCACAGCCGCCAGCTTCGCCGTTTTGCCGGCGCGCCGGGGCTGCGTGATGACGGGATGCTGCGATCGGCGCTGGACCGGCCGATCAACAAATGGCGCGACGAGCAGGCTCCACTGGATCAACTCGCCGCAGCCTACGCGTTTGGTCTCGCGAAGAACCATGCATTCGTCGATGGAAACAAGCGCATTGCCTTCATGGCGATGATGGTCTTCCTGCACAAGAACGGCGCGGCCTTCAGTCCCGATCCTGCGGAGGCGACGGCGATCATCCTCTCACTTGCTGCTGGCGAAGTCAGCGAGGAGAGCCTTGCGCGCTGGATCCGCGACAATTGGGATTCCAAATGACCTGATTTGCGGGAAAACCGCGCCCCCCTGCCGTTGCCCTGCCCGAGAGTTTGCGGTATCCCAGCCCACGAATTGAACTTTCGACTGGGGACATTCCATGGCTGACCATAGCGAAGTGGCGTACAGCACCGCCGACGGCAACGACTACGTTGCCCACGAGCAGACCTACGAGGGCTTCATCAAACTGGTGAAGTACGGCACGGCCTCGGTCGCGCTCATCGTGATCCTGATGGCGATCTTCCTGACCTGACCGACCGGCAGCTGCACACGCCAGCGGCAGCAGCTGCCCAGAATATTTGCATCCAAGCCGGTGCCAAAACCGGTATCGAACGCCGCGGGAGTAACGCTCAAGTTTGTGCGCGCGCTGTCTCGCGCCGCCGGAGGACCTATGAAGATCGCCGTTGCCAAGGAAGTCGATCCGTCGGAGCCGCGTGTCGCCGCTTCGCCTGATACGGTGAAGAAGTTCAAGGCGTTGGGTGCCGAGATCGCCGTCGAGCCGGGCGCCGGCATCAAGTCGGGCCTGCCGGATTCCGAATTCACTGCCGCAGGTGCCACCGTCAGCACCGACGCGCTGAAAGATGCCGACATCATCATCAAGGTGAAGCGTCCCGAAGCCTCGGAGCTGTCGCAGTACAAGCGCGGCGCGCTCGTCATCGCCATCATGGACCCCTACGGCAACGAGGCCGCGCTGAAGACGATCGCCGATGCCGGCGTCTCCGCCTTCGCGATGGAGCTGATGCCGCGCATCACCCGCGCGCAGGTGATGGACGTATTGTCCTCGCAGGCGAACCTTGCCGGTTATCGCGCCGTGATCGAGGGCGCCGAAGCCTTCGGCCGCGCCTTTCCGATGATGATGACGGCGGCCGGCACCGTGCCCGCGGCCAAGGTGTTCGTGATGGGCGTCGGCGTCGCCGGCCTCCAGGCCATCGCGACCGCGCGCCGCTTAGGGGCCGTCGTCACCGCGACCGACGTTCGCCCGGCGACCAAGGAGCAGGTGGAATCGCTCGGAGCCAAATTCCTCGCCGTCGAGGACGAGGAGTTCAAGAACGCGCAGACCGCCGGCGGCTACGCCAAGGAAATGTCCAAGGAGTACCAGGCCAAGCAGGCCGCGCTCACCGCCGAGCACATCAAGAAGCAGGACATCGTGATCACCACCGCGCTGATCCCGGGCCGGCCGGCGCCGAAGCTGGTCAGTGCCGAGATGGTCAGGTCGATGAAGCCGGGCTCGGTGCTGGTCGATCTCGCCGTCGAGCGCGGCGGCAATGTCGAAGGCGCGAAGCCGGGCGAGGTCGTCGATCTCGATGGCATCAAGATCGTCGGCTACACCAATGTCGCCGGCCGCGTCGCGGCCTCGGCCTCCAGCCTTTACGCGCGCAATCTGTTCTCCTTCATCGAGACCATGGTCGACAAGAAGGAGAAGAAGCTCGCCGTCAACTGGGACGACGAGCTGGTCAAGGCGACCGCGCTCACGAAAGACGGCGCCGTCATCCACCCGAACTTCCAGCCGAAGGCATAAGGAGAGATCGCCATGGAGCATGTTGCACAGGTCGTCGACCCCTTCGTCTTCCGGCTGTCGATCTTCGTCCTCGCCGTCTTCGTCGGTTATTTCGTGGTGTGGTCGGTGACGCCGGCGCTGCACACCCCGCTGATGAGCGTGACCAACGCGATCTCCTCGGTGATCGTGGTCGGCGCGCTGCTCGCGGGCGGCGTTGCCAATGTTTCGAGCGGCTCCGGCTGGGCGCGCGCCTTCGGCTTCGTTGCGCTGATCTTCGCCTGCATCAACATCTTCGGCGGTTTCCTTGTCACCCAGCGCATGCTGGCGATGTACAAGAAGAAGTCGAAGTGAGCGGCCACCTCGGGCTGATGGGATCAATGGGGACCTGAGATGAGCGCCAACCTCTCTGCATTTCTGTATCTCGTGGCGGGAGTGCTGTTCATCCTGTCGCTGCGCGGGCTGTCGAGCCCGGCTTCGTCGCGCCAGGGCAATCTGTTCGGCATGATCGGCATGGCGATCGCGGTCGCCACCACGCTCGCCAACCATCCGCCGGCCGACGGCCTCGCCTGGCTGCTGGTGATTGTCGGCATCGCGATTGGCGCCGCAGTCGGCGCGGTGATCGCGCGGCGCGTGCCCATGACGTCGATGCCGGAACTCGTCGCCGCCTTCCACTCGCTGGTCGGCATGGCCGCGGTGCTGGTTGCCGCGGGTGCGTTCTATGCGCCCGAGGCCTTCGACATCGGCACGCCCGGCAACATCCATGCCTCCAGTCTGATCGAAATGTCGCTCGGCGTCGCCATCGGCGCGCTGACCTTCACCGGCTCGGTGATCGCGTTCCTGAAGCTGTCCGCGCGCATGAGCGGCGCGCCGATCATCCTGCCGTTCCGCCACATCATCAACATCGTGCTGGCATTGGCGCTGGTGTTCTTCATCTTCGGCCTGGTTCGTTCCGGCAGTGCGGTCGATTTCTGGCTGATTACCATCCTGGCGCTGGCGCTCGGCGTGCTCATGATCGTCCCGATCGGCGGCGCCGACATGCCGGTCGTGATCTCGATGCTGAACTCCTACTCCGGCTGGGCCGCGGCCGGCATCGGCTTCACGCTCGGCAATTCCGCGCTGATCATCACCGGCGCGCTGGTCGGATCAAGCGGCGCGATCCTGTCCTACATCATGTGCCACGCGATGAACCGATCCTTCATCTCGGTCATCCTCGGCGGTTTTGGCGGCGAGACCGCCGCGGCCGGCGGCGGTACGGGCGAGCAGAAGCCCGCCAAGCTCGGCTCGGCCGACGATGCGGCCTTCATCATGAAGAACGCGCAGAAGGTCATCATCGTGCCCGGCTACGGCATGGCGGTGGCGCAGGCTCAGCACGCGCTGCGCGAGATGGGCGACATCCTGAAGAAGGAAGGCGTCGAGGTGAAATACGCCATTCACCCGGTGGCAGGCCGTATGCCCGGCCACATGAACGTGCTGCTCGCCGAAGCCAACGTGCCCTATGACGAGGTGTTCGAGCTCGAGGACATCAACTCCGAATTCGCGCAGGCCGACATCGCCTTCGTGATCGGCGCCAACGACGTCACCAACCCGGCGGCCGAAGAGGACAAGACCTCGCCGATCTACGGCATGCCGGTGCTCCAGGTCTGGAAGGCCGGCACCGTGATGTTCATCAAGCGCTCGCTCGCCTCCGGTTACGCCGGCATCGACAATCCGCTGTTCTATCGCGACAACACCATGATGCTGCTCGGCGACGCCAAGAAGGTCACCGAGAACATCGTCAAGGCGATGTAGGCGCGTGGAGGAAGCGGACCGTGGCCATCGACAAGGAATGGCACCGGTCCCATCGCTTGCCGCCCAAGGCGAGGCGCGAGCAGCGCGTCAAATGGCACGCCGCCCACAAGGTGGCGTGCGGCTGTCGCGACGTGCCGGCAAGCCTTCGGCCTGACGTCATGAAATTGCTGCGGTGCCGTCGCAAGCCCTGAGTTCAAACCGGGCCGGCCGCGCCATGATCACCATCGCCAAGTGGACTGTCATCCTGCTCGTGACCGTCTATCTCGCCGGGCTCGTCGTGCTGTATCTCCGGCAGCGCGAGATGCTGTTTCCGATCCCGCCCGTCGGTCGCACTGCACCCGATGCCGCAGGTCTGCCCGAGGCAGAAGAGCATGTTCTGACCACCTCGGATGGCGAGAGGATCGTTGTCTGGCACGTGCCGGCGAAGTCCGGCCGTCCCGTGATCCTGTATTTCCCGGGCAACGGCGATTTTCTTGCGGGTCGTGTCAGCCGCTTCAAGGCTATGATCGCTGACGGCACCGGCCTCGTCGCGCTGTCCTATCGCGGCTATGCCGGCTCGAGCGGCGCGCCGAGCGAGCAGGGCCTGCTGCGCGACGCGGCCAAAGCCTACGCTTTCACCAGCGCACGCTATGGGGCGGAACGAATCGTCGCCTGGGGCTTTTCGCTCGGGACGGGCGTGGCGGTCGCGCTCGCCTCCGAACACGCCATCGGCAGATTGATCCTGGAGGCGCCGTACACTTCGACCGCCGACATTGCAGCATTGGCATTCCGGTACGTGCCAGTGCGCCTTCTCATGCGCGACCAGTTTCGCTCCGACGAACGGATCGCGCGCGTCACGGTGCCGCTGTTGGTGATGCATGGCACCAATGACCTTGCCATTTCGATCCTGTTCGGGGAGCGTCTGTTCGCGCTCGCGCATGAACCGAAGCAGTTCGTGCGCTTTGCGGGCGGTGGACATGACAATCTCGACAGTTTCGGTGCGGTCGAAACGGCAAGGCGCTTCATTGGATATTAGACGATCCGTCACGCGGCTCAGGGGCGTATCCCTCGTCGCCATGCTCGCCTTGTTGCCGCAGCAGGCCTGGGCCGCAACCGGGCTCGACGGTGCGGCGATGCGCTGGCCCTATGCGCTGCCCTTTGCCGGTCTGTTGCTGTCGATCGCGCTGGGGCCCTTGTTGTTTCCAAAGATCTGGCACCATCATTACGGCAAGATCGCCGCCGCCTGGTCGCTGGCCGCGCTCGTCTCGCTCGTGATTTTCGCCGGCAGCACGGCGACGCTGGCGGCGCTCGTCCACGCCATGCTCGCCGAATATCTCGGCTTCATCGTGCTGCTGTTCTCGCTCTACGTCGTGGCTGGGGGCATTCTCATCACCGGCGACATCAAGGCCACGCCGGCAATCAATGTCGGCATCCTCGCGCTCGGAACGCTGGGGGCGAGCATTGTCGGCACCACGGGTGCCGCGATGATCCTGATCCGTCCGCTGATCCGAGCCAACCGGCCGCGGCGGCATAACGCTCATGTCGTCGTCTTCTTCATCATCCTGGTTGCCAATGTCGGCGGCGCGTTGAGCCCGCTCGGCGATCCTCCGCTGTTCGTTGGCTTCCTGCATGGCGTCGACTTCTTCTGGACCACACGGACCATCTGGCTGCAGACCGCGCTCGTGGCCGGATTGCTGCTCGCGATTTTCGTCGCCATCGACGTCTGGCGCTTCCGCAGCGAGCCCTTGCGCGAGGAGGCGGGTTCCGCCAAGCCGGTCCGCATCCGCGGCCTCGTCAATCTCGTGCTGATAGCTGCCATCGTCGCGAGCCTGCTGATGTCGGCGATATGGAAGTCCGGCATTGCCTTCGACGTTCTCGGAACGCAGCTCGAGCTGGAGGATATCGTGCGCAATTTCGCGCTGCTCGCCATTGCGGCGCTGTCGGTGTGGCTGACGCCGGACGAGCACAGGCTGGCCAACGGCTTCACCTGGGAGCCGATCCGCGAGGTCGCAAAGCTGTTCGCGGGCATCTTCGTCGCCATCATCCCCGTCATCGCCATGCTCAATGCCGGTCACCATGGCGCCTTCGCCTGGCTGTTGTCGGCCGTAACGGGGCCGGACGGAGCGCCGCGCGAGGTCGCCTATTTCTGGTTCACGGGCTTGATGTCGGCATTCCTCGACAATGCGCCGACCTATTTGTTGTTCTTCGAGCTCGCCGGCGGCGACCCGCAGGTGTTGATGCATGAGTTGTCGGGCACGCTTGCTTCCATCTCGATGGGGGCGGTCTACATGGGGGCGCTCACCTATATCGGCAATGCGCCGAACTTCATGGTAAGCAGCATCGCCAGCGAGCACGGCATCGAGATGCCGAGCTTCTTCGGCTATCTCTTGCGCGCCAGTGCCGTGCTGATCCCGCTGTTCCTGCTGCTGACGTTCCTGCCCATCGCACCGATGCCGCACTGGCATTGAATCTGCCGGCCGATTTGCTACTGCTCGGCCGGATGATTGGAGCCCGTGGATGAGCGCGCATAATCCGATGCCCCGGTCGGCCTGGATCTTTCCGGCGCTGGCCGTGCTGTTGTTCGCAGCCGTCAGCGCGACGGGCTACGCGTTCACGCTCTCGCTGAGCGGGCTCGTCTTCGCGACCGTGCTGCTCGTCATCCTGTTCGGCACGGTGTTCGCCGCGGTTCATCATGCCGAAGTGATCGCCGAACGGGTCGGCGAGCCCTATGGCACGCTGGTGCTGACGCTCTCGGTGACCATCATCGAGGTGGCGCTGATCACCACGATCATGCTCGGTGACAAGCCCGCGCCGGCGCTGGCGCGCGACACCGTGTTCGCCGTGGTCATGATCGTCTGCAATGGCCTCGTCGGGCTCTGCATCTTCATCGGCGGCCTGCGTTATCGCGAACAGGGTTTTCAGCTGTCGGGCGCCAACGTCTATCTCAGCGTCCTGTTCGCGCTCGCGACCATCACGCTGATCATGCCCAACTACACGACCAGCACGCCGGGGCCGGTCTATTCGGCAGCTCAGCTCGGTTTCGTCGACGTCGTCACGCTCGCGCTGTACGGGGTGTTTCTCTACACCCAGACGGTCCTGCACAAGGATTACTTCGTCCATGAACGGGCGGACGGGGACAGCGGCACGGTGCATCTGTCGGGCAGAAAGTTCGTGCTCAGCGTCCTGCTGCTGCTGATTGCACTGCTGGCGGTGGTGCTGCTCGCCAAGAAGTTCTCGCTGGTGGTCGATGCCGTTGCGGTCAGGATAGGCGCGCCTCCGGCCTTTGCCGGCCTTCTGGTCGCGCTCCTGATCCTGATGCCGGAAGGCGTCGCGGCCGTAGCTGCGGCCCGCAGGAACGATCTGCAAAAGAGCATCAACCTCGCGCTGGGCTCGTCGCTCGCCACCATCGGGCTGACGATTCCGGCCGTCGGCATCGCTACCTACGCGCTCGACAAGGAGCTCGAGCTCGGCCTCAGCGCCCAGGGCAGCGTGCTCCTGCTCCTGACCTTCTTCCTGAGCATGCTGACCTTCGGCACAGGCAGAACAAACGTCCTGTTCGGGCTGGTCCATATGGTGGTATTTGCCGTCTACGTATTCATGGTTTTCGTGCCCTGAACCCATTTTGCGCGTCCGCCGCCCTCACCGGCCGGATCGCGTCCCAGGAGAGTTCCGATGCTTGCCGCCAGATCCGAGGTTCAGGTCGATAACGAACAGGTCCGGGTGACCGAATGGCGGCTCGGTCCGGGCAGCGCCACCGGGCATCACACCCACGGCATGGATTACGTGATTGTTCCCGTGGTCGCCGGCGAGATGACCATCGTGGCGCCCAATGGCGAGCGGTCCAAGGCGCAGCTTGCGGCCGGGAAATCCTATTTCCGCAAGGCGGGCGTCCAACATGACGTACTTAACGAAACCTCAACCGAGATCGTGTTCCTTGAGATCGAGCTAAAGCCGTAAGTCCGGCCTTAACACTTGCCATCGATCCGTCGCAGTTGATCCCTTACAATGCCCCAAAGTTCCCGCATCAGATCGCGCGGGGAGTGGCCGGAATGCTGAAATACCTCGCTAAAATTTCGATGGATATTTTCCCCTCGGTGCTCGCGACGATCATCGGGGCGTACATCGTTAACCACTACATCAACGCCAAGCCGGCGGCTGATGCCCCTGCGGCCGTGGTGGCCCCTTCCCAGGCCGGCAGCGACGGCAAGCCGACGGACACCGCCAACCTTCCTGGACCCGGCGTCAAGGCCAAGGGCATCTCGGAGAAGAGCGTCTCCGACAAGGGTGTGACGGACAAGGCTGCGGCCGAGAAGCCCGCCGAGAAGCGTGAGACCAAGGCTGCAGACGTCGCGCCTGCCGACGCCCCCTCGCATGGCCGCCCCCCCGCGCGCGAGAAGGCCGCCGCGAAGGCGACCCCGCCAACCACTGCACCGGTCGCGGAGGCCAATGCCGCGCCGGCCGGAGCGTCCCCGGCTGCGACCCCCGACGCCAACGACTTGGCGCGCGCCGCCATCGAGCGCCTTCGCAAGTCGCCTGAGGGCAAATCTGCCGAAGCCAAATCTGCCGAGACCAAATCTGCCGAGACCAAGCCGGTCGAGCGGACCTCCGAGCCCGCGGTGCGCGAAGCTACCCGCGTCCCCGAGGCTCCGCGCGTCATCACGACGGAGCCCTCAGCGGTCCGTCCGCTGCCGCCGCCGATCACGGTGTCCACGCCCTCGTCGGAGACCTATGGCAATGGCGGTCCGTCGCCGTCTTACACGGCCTCGGTCGGCAACGACGACCCGAATCGGATCTCGCCGCCGGCGGACATTCCCGTGCCGGTGATCGCGCCGCCGCTCGATCTGCGCGCCGATGCCGGTGCCACCATGCCCCGGCCGAAGAAGACCAATGTGGCCGACGAGATGCTGTCGGGCATGAAGTCGATGTTCCACTCCGTTCTGCCCAAGAGTGCGACTCCGGACTAAGACGGCGCCTGCGCTGCGCCCAGACCGTCAGCCGCCGACGCGGGAAAGGCCGCTGCGCGCGGTGTCGTCGCGTGGACGAAGCGAGACGGCTCGCGTGTAGGAAGCGGCCGCCTTGGCCTTGTCGCCCAGCCGTTCATAGGCCTGTCCGCGCGTGGTCCAGACCTGCGCGTTGTGCGGATCCGCCTCGGAGGCCTCATCCAGGTCGGCTGCGGCCTCCTTGATCTTGCCGAGCGCGAGATAGCTGGTGGCGCGGCCGAGCAGCGGTTCGACCTTCTGAGGGTTGAGGCCGCTCGCGGCGCTGAAATCGGCGATCGCGAAGTCATGCTGATGATTGTCCTGGTAGATCAGGGCACGGCCATAAAGCGCCTGCGCATTGTAGGGATCGAGACCGACTGCGCGATTGAACTCGTCGAGCGCTGCCGCGGTCTCGCCTGACTTCGCCAGGGATTGGGCTTTTGCGGTGTGGGCCTGAGCTTCGGTGACGTTACCGGGGCTCACCGCGCTCTCAGCGGGCGTGGCCGCCTTGGGCGCCTCCTGCGGCTTGTCCTTCTCCGGCATCAACGATCCCAGATCGAAGGAGCAGCCGCAAAGTGCAATCCCCATCAAAGCCAGCGCGAACGGCTGCCAGATCCGGCGTCGCCGCGTCAAGCCGCGCTCGGGGAAAGGGGAGGCCATTTACGGTTCGCTCGCGCTCGTGCCGCACTGGTAGTGCCCCGTCCCAGAAAGGCACCGCTCACAAACAATAACGCGGGCCAAGGGCCCGCGTCATCGGAAACTGAAGTCTTGCAAGATCCGGTAGATCAGCGCGGTCCGCGCGGACCTGCACCCGGGCCGCCACGGCCGCCGCGATCACCGCCGGGGCCGGCGCCGAACACCGGCTTCGGCTTCATCGGCAGCAGGCCTTCGCGCTGCAGCTTCTTGCGGGCCAGCTTGCGCGCGCGGCGCACGGCTTCGGCCTTTTCGCGGGCCTTCTTCTCGGAGGGCTTCTCGTAGTGACCGCGGAGCTTCATCTCGCGGAAAATTCCCTCGCGCTGCATCTTCTTCTTCAGCGCCTTGAGGGCTTGATCGACATTGTTATCGCGAACGAGAACCTGCACGCGGCATCCTCTTCAGTGGATCGGATTTGAATTCTGGTAAGACGAAGGGGATGGCGAAACGCGCAAGCCCTTAACCTTGAGGGCGCCCATGTATCAGACAAAACCTGGAATGTCCACCGGCCAAGCGGGGATTCGGGCCAAGTTCAGCCATTAAATGAGGCAAAATACCTCCGTGCGGCCCTGATTTGGGAGATTTGACGCCCATGATGGGGCCGTTTCCGGAGCTTTGTTCCGGAATCTTGCAAGCAGGGGACTACACATGGATATCAAGAAATACGCTGCAGAAGCCATCGGGACCTTTTGGCTCACATTCGCAGGCTGCGGGAGCGCGGTGATCGCTGCCGGCTTTCCGCAGGTCGGAATCGGCCTGGTCGGTGTTTCCCTCGCGTTCGGACTCAGCGTGGTCACCATGGCCTATGCGATCGGCCATATCTCGGGTTGCCATCTCAACCCGGCGGTCACCGTCGGTCTTGCTGCCGGCGGCCGTTTTCCCGCCGGGCAGATCCTGCCCTATGTGATCGCCCAGGTGGCTGGTGCGATCGTGGCTGCCTGGCTTCTCTATGTCATCGCGAGCGGGGCTCCCGGCTTCGACGTCGGCAAGGGCTTCGCATCCAACGGCTATGACGCGCATTCGCCCGGCCAGTACAGCATGATCGTGTGCTTCCTCACCGAGGTGGTGATGACCATGATGTTCCTGTTCATCATCATGGGCGCCACCCACGGCCGCGCGCCCGCGGGCTTCGCACCGCTTGCGATCGGGCTCGCGCTGGTGATGATCCATCTCGTCAGCATTCCCGTCACCAACACGTCGGTGAACCCGGCGCGCAGCACGGGTCCTGCGCTGTTCGTCGGTGGCTGGGCGACAGCGCAGCTTTGGCTGTTCTGGGTCGCACCGCTGATCGGCGGCGCGCTGGGCGGGGTGATCTATCGCTGGCTCAGCGAGGAGCCCGCAGGCGTCGTCGCGGGTGCGAAGACGGCGTAGCGAGCGTTTTCGAGCGAAGTGGATGCCGGTTCGCGTCAAGAAAACGCGTCAGAAGGAAATTGCCGGGCGGGATCGCAGCGATTGCTGCGGTCCCCTCACTTGCCTTGCGATGGCTTGACTTCGGTGACGTGGCCCATCTTGCGGCCTGGGCGCGGCGCCCCCTTGCCATAGATGTGCACGGTCGCGCCAGGCACGCGCAGCCATTTCTCGTAGTCGTTGATCTCGTCGCCGATCAGGTTGGTCATGGTGACGACCTCGCCGTGCCGCACCGGCTTGCCGAGCGGCCAGCCGGCGATGGCGCGGATGTGCTGCTCGAACTGCGAGACGGACGCGCCGTCGAGCGTCCAGTGCCCGGAATTATGCACGCGCGGGGCGATCTCGTTGACCAGCACCTTCGGTCCGGTGCCATTGGCCAGCACGAACATCTCGACGGCGAGCACGCCGACATAGTCGAGCGCGCCCGCGATCTTTCCGGCAATGCTGCGCGCTTCCTCGGCGAGCGTGTCCGGGATCGGGGCCGGCGCGCGCGATATCTTCAGGATGTGGTCGCGGTGCTCGTTCTCGGTGACGTCGAAACACTCGACCTCGCCTGTGACCGAGCGTGCGGCGATCACGGAGATCTCGCGCTCGAACGGCACGAAGGCTTCCAGGATCGCCGATTTGGTGGCGAGGCTGGTCCACACCTTGGCGATGTCGTCGCCCTCGCGGATGATGGCCTGGCCCTTGCCGTCATAACCGAAGCGGCGGGTCTTGAGCACGGCCGGCAGGCCGATCCTGGCGATCGCCTCGCGCAACGAGGCGACGGAAGTGACGTCGGCGTAGGCTGCGGTGCCGATCCCGAGGCGGGTGACAAAATCCTTTTCGGCAAGCCGGTCCTGGGTGGTCTCGAGGATCTTGCGATTGGGTAGCACCGGGCGGCGTGCGTCCAGCACCATCGCAGCGGCCGAAGGGACGTTCTCGAATTCGTAGGTGATGACGTCGACGTCGCCCGCGAACAGCTCGAGCGCTTCGACATCGGCATATTCGGCGCAGGTCGCGTTCAAGACGACGTCGAACGCTGGCGAGTCCGGATCGGGCGAGAACACCTGGCAGCGCAGGCCGAGCCGTGCCGCAGCCATCGCCAGCATCCGGCCCAATTGTCCGCCGCCGAGGATTCCGATGGTGTCACCGGGCTTCAGCTTCACGTGCCGGGTGTCAGTCACGCCTTGCCCTCCGGGCGCTCAGCGACCGCCTCGGTCTGAGCCTTGCGCCAGGCGGCGAGGCGGTCGGACAAGGCCGGGTCGGACAGTGCCAGGACGGATGCTGCCAGCAGCGCGGCGTTGGTCGCGCCGGCCTTGCCGATGGCGAGGGTGCCGACCGGGATGCCGGCGGGCATCTGGACGATCGAATAGAGCGAATCGAGGCCCTTGAGCGACTTGGATTCGACGGGAACGCCGAACACCGGCAGCTCGGTCAGCGCCGCCGCCATGCCGGGCAGGTGCGCAGCGCCTCCAGCGCCGGCGATGATGACCTTGTACCCCGCGGCCTTGGCGCCCTTGGCGAAAGCAAACAGCCGGTCGGGGGTGCGGTGGGCCGAAATGATGCGGCTGTCGGCTGCAACGCCGAGCGCGGCGAGCGTGTCGGCGGCGTGCCGCATCGTGTCCCAGTCCGACTGGCTTCCCATGATGATGGCGATCGGCGCGGTCATGACGTTAATTGTGCCCGAAAAACAGAAGGATAGGCCAGATTAACGGTTCCGGCCGGCGGCTCGCAAGGCGGTGGCAAGGAGAAGGGAATCCACTATCCTGTCTTGGTGAATCCCCGCAAGCCTTCATTGAGCAGGATGCCCATGAAGAAACCAAAAAGGGCGAGCGCTGCGAAGGCCAAAAAGGGCCGGAAGACCAGTGCCGGCCGATCCAAGGCCCTCTCCAAGCGACCGACCCGGCGTTCAGCGAAGCCGCCGGGGCGCGGCGCGCCGGGCGATGATGGAGCCAAGGAGACCTTCAGGACGACGATTCGGGACCTGCGGACAAAGCTCAAGCAGGCGCAGCGCCGGGTCGCGGAACTGGAGGCCGCGGCTGACACGGATTTCCTGCTCGAGATTCCCAACCGGCGCGGCTTCGAGCGCGAGCTCGCGCGCGCCATCGCCTATATGAAGCGCTACCGCGCCAGTGGGGCGCTCATCGTGCTCGACGTCGATCGGTTGAAGCCGATCAACGATTCGTTCGGTCACGGAGCAGGCGACGAGGTGCTCAAGGCGATTGCCGCCACGCTGACGCGGCAGGTTCGTGCCTCCGATGTGGTCGGCCGGCTCGGCGGCGACGAGTTCGCGCTGTTGCTCTGGAATCTCAGCGAGACCGACGCCAAGGCGAAGGCGGCTGCCTTTGAGCAGGCGGTCGACGAATTGTCCTTTGTCTTTCGCGGCCAGCACGTGACCGCGGGCGCCTCCGCAGGCGTTGCGCTGCTGGGGGCGCAGTCTGACGCCGGCCGCGCCTTGGAAGAGGCGGACGCCGCCATGTATGTACGCAAGGCGCACCGGCGGCACGAGCCGCGGATCAGGCTGGTCAGCAGCTAAAGCGCGCTGAGGTCCGGCGGTACGTTGCCGAATTTCCGCAGCAATTTCGCGTCGCCGAACTCGCCGGTCAGGGGATCGCCGCTGCGGCTGAACGCGACAGCGCCGATGTGGCCGGCGCCGTGCGCGAGCATTTCCGCACGACGCAGGGCGGCAGTCGATGTCTGGCATTCCTCGGCTGCACCTGCGACCGGCGATCCGTCCTCATCGGTCAGGAAGGGCAACGCAACGTAATAGGTGACGTCGGGCATGGTCGGCTCCGATAGCTGACGGTTCAGGCGGCGCTGCTCTTGCTCCGCACCCTGCTGCGCGAGATGTCCGGAATGCAGCCGGCGGAAATCGCCGCCTGCAATTCCTCCAGCTCGGCTTCCAGATATTCGTTGGCCATGATCAGCGCCTTGATGGTGCTGCGCAGATTGCCGTCGCACATCGCGATCGCCTGATCGCAGGCCTGTTCATAATGGCTGTTGTCGAGAAGGGCAGTTGCCGACATCTGCGTTGTCCTTGCCAATGGTCTTGAGCGTTTCCCGGGATGCTCGAATGTTCCTATTTTGTTCTTTTGGAGTCAAGCGGATTCATGAGCGCGGCGAAACGCCGGCTCGGATCAGGCGATGATGTCGGGGGTGATCTGATCTTCGATGAAGGCGATGCGGTCGCGCAACAACAGCTTGCGCTTCTTCAACCGCTGCAACCGCAATAGGTCGGGGGCGGGCGATTGATGCAGTGCATCGATCGCCGCATCGAGATCTCGGTGTTCCTGCTGCAACCGGGTGAGCTCGGCTTCGAGCTCACGCTCGTCTTCATTGGTCATGTCTGCGGTGGCCGAAAACCGATAGGCGTGAGACTAAGGCTGTGGATGCCCTGTGGAAATTATCGTCCTTGCGCGGCGTGATCGCAAGCGATCTGCGCCCCTTGCTCGCCGATCTCCCGCAACATATTTCCGCGGGGCGCCGAGCGACCGTGCAAGCGCATTGATATCACGGATTTTTCCGGCGCGGTTCCTTTACTCACGCTTCGTTGCATATGAATTTTCAAAAATGAAGCTGCAACGACGGATACCCATCGACAGAACGAATCGGTGATGTAGACTTCGTTGTCCGGATCGAATCCTGAGGTTCAACCCTACCGAGGAGGTTTCGAATGACAATTCAGGCACATCTCGTTGAATTGGAACGGAAGCACAAACTTCTCGAAAACGAATTGCACGACGCTCTCGTGCACCTTTCAACAGACGACCTGCAAATTGTTGAGTTGAAGCGCCGGAAGTTGATGGTCAAGGACCAGATCGAGCGTCTGAAGCACGGCGACACGCTCCACTAGTAACCCCCATAACAGCGTAGAGTTGATCGTACCCTTCATCATGCAGGGATGAGAGTTATTGCGCTCGTCCCTGCTGCAAGGGAAGCATCGCGCAACGTGCTTGCGCGATGCTTGGACTTGTCTGCGCTCTAGACCTCTGCGAGCTCGGCGACGTGATCTGCGATCGCGAGCGATGACGTCAGTCCAGGGGACTCGATCCCGAACAAATTCACAAGGCCTGCGACGCCGTGATCGCGCGGACCCTGCATCAGGAAGTCCTGTGTGGCCACCGCGGGCGGTACGATCTTCGGCCGGATGCCTGAATAGCTCGGCATCAACGCGCCGTCGGGCAGCGCCGGCCAATATTTGCGGATCGCCGGATAGAAGCGCTCGGCGCGTGCCGGGTCGACCTCGTAATCGATCGTCTCGATCCATTCGACGTCAGGGCCGAAGCGCGCCTGGCCGGCCATGTCCAGCGTCAGGTGCACCCCCAAACCGCCGGGTTCGGGCACCGGGTAGATCAGGCGCGAGAACGGCGCCTTGGCATTGCAGCTGAAGTAATTTCCCTTGGCGAGATAGGCCGGCGGAATGCGGTCCAGCGGCATGCCGTCGATATTGCGCGCCACCATCGTCGCCGACAGCCCCGCGGCGTTGACGAGCAGGCTGCATTGCAGCGTCATCGGAGCCTCGCCCCCGGCCTCGATCTCGATGACGCCGTCGGCCGCCTTGGCGCGGATCAGCGGGGTGCGGAACGCGAAGGCCGCGCCGGCTTCCTCGGCTTCGCCGCGCAACGACAGCATGTAGGCGTGGCTGTCGATGATGCCCGTTGAGGGCGACAGCAGCGCGGCGTCGCAGGCCAGCGCCGGTTCCAGCGCGCGTGCCGCCTCGCCCGCGAGCAGCTGCATGTCGAGCACGCCATTGGCCTCGGCATGCGCCTTGATCGATTGCAGCTTCGCGGTCTCCTGCGGGCTGGTCGCGACGATCAGCTTGCCGCAATTCTTGTGCGGGATGCCGCGCTCGGCACAGTAGCGGTAGAGCGCGTGCTTGCCGGCGACGCACATGCGCGCCATCCAGCTCCCGGCGCGGTAGTAGATGCCGGCATGGATCACCTCACTGTTGCGCGAGGAGGTGATGGTGCCGATCGCCTCGGCCTCCTCGAGCACGATGACCTCGCGCCCGGCCAGCGCCAGCCTTCGGGCCACCGCGAGCCCGACCACGCCGGCTCCGATGACGACGCAATCGACCCTATCCATGGTTGTGCAGCATATCCGCTGGGAGCGCCGGTGGCGTCAGACCTGGAACGAATGGCGCGGGGCCGTTTTCCGTTAAGGAAGAATTTATCATGTCAGGGCAATTGCCGTATTTCACGTCACATTTTTCTGTTGCGCGTACAGGCGTTTACCCGATCCAAACCCGTGAAGCCAGACAATCCGACGTTGAAATCGCGGGTGGCTGATGGCTGAGAAGAACTGGCACGAGGGCAGCACGCTTCCGATTGCTGTGCAGGCCGTTGTGTGCCTCGCCGGCACGGTTGCGCCCGCGCGCGCCCTTGCGCTGTCGGACGGCTTTGCCGCGCCGAGCTATCTTGGTCAGCTCGACCCCAACGTGGTCTGGGAAGCCCTGATCGCAGGCATCGTCGTCTGCGCCTTCCTTGCGGCGATCTCGCTGTGGATTCATTCCTCGCTGCGCCGGACCAGACGTTTGCAGCTGCGGCGCAACGCCTTCGTCTCCTCCGCCATGAACAATCTCAATCAGGGCGTGGTGATGACGGATGCGCAGCGCCGCATCATCTTCTGCAACGACCGCTATCTCGAGATCTACGGCCTGACGCGCTCGGATATCTGGCCTAACATGAACGGCTATGAGCTGCTCGACCTGCGACGCAAGCGCGGGGTGCTCGGCGGCGCCTCCGACGACGAGTTCTATGAGAAGGCGGCCAGCACCAATGGCCTGATCACCGAACTTCCGGACGGTCGGGCCATCCTGGTGAAATATTTCGTGCTGCCGAACGGCGGCTCGGTGGCAACGCATCTCGACGTCAGCGAGCAGCGCAAGCTGTCGCGGCAGCTCGCCTCGACCAAGCAGTTTCTCGAAACGGTGCTGGACAACGTTCCGGCCTGCGTGGCCGCGAAGAACATCGAGGACGGCCGCTATATCTTCGCCAACCGCGCCTATGAGCGGTTCTGGGGCTTCTCGCGCGACCACGTCGTCGGCAAGAACGCGCGAGAGCTGTTCGAATCCGCCTCGGCGGACAGCATCGAGGCGACCGACCGGGCAGCACTCGATTCGCCGGACGGCCAGTTCCGCAACGAATTCGAGGTCGACCGGGGCGGCGAGCGGCGCATGGTCGCCTCGATCCGGATCGTGGTCCGCAACGAGAGCAACAAGCCCGAATTCCTGATGCTCGTGTTCGAGGACATCACCGACCGCCGCTCGCTGTCGAAGGAGCTGGAGAGCACCAAGAAGTTCCTCGAACTGGTGGTCGACAACATCCCGGTGGCGCTGATCGTCGAGCAGGTCAAGGATGGCCGCTATCTGCTCGCCAACCGCAGCGCGGAGACGATCCTCAATCGCCGGCGCGAGGAAGCCACGGGCCTGACGGCGTCCGACATCTTCAACCCCAAGGAAGCCAAGCTGATCATCGCGCGCGACGAGGCCGCGATCAAGAAACGCGGGATGATCACCGAGGAGCATCCGATCTCCACCAAGGACGGCCTGCGGCTGTTCCTGACCCGCCGCGCCACCGTGCTCGGCGACACCGGCGAGCCGCAATATCTGATCAAGACCCACGAGGACGTCACCGACCGCCGGCAGACCGAGTCGCGCATGGCGCACATGGCCTATCACGACGGCCTCACCGATCTGCCGAACCGGGCGGCCTTCCTTCAGGCGCTGACCCAGATGATCGAGGCCTGCGAGGGTACCGACGAGGAGTTCGCCGTGCTCTGCGTCGACCTCGACGGCCTCAAGGAGGTCAACGACGTCTTCGGCCACGCACTCGGCGACAAGCTCCTGATCGAGGTGGCCCAGCGGCTTCAGGACTCCGCCCGCGGCGGCGTGGTCGCGCGCCTGTCCGGGGACGAATTCGGCCTCATCATCGACGGCAAGCAGCCGGATTCCGGCCTTGCGCTGGCGCAGCACCTCGGCGAAGCCGTCGCGAAGGAATTCCAGATCGACGGCCGCGCGGTCCGCGCCGGCGCCACCACCGGCATGGCGGTCTTCCCGCACAATGGCACCGACGGCGCCTCGCTGCTTGCCAATGCCGGTGCGGCGCTGTTCCGCGCCAAGCAGAAGTCCCGCGGCACGATCAGCCTCTACCAGCCGGAGATGGATCAGCAGATCCGCGATCGCCGCGTGCTGCATCAGGACCTGTCGATGGCGATCAAGAACGGCGAGCTCTCGCTTGCCTTCCAGCCGCAGGGGGCCGCGGGCGGCAGCGTCGCCGAGAGCGAGATCATCGGCTTCGAGGCGCTGGCGCGCTGGCAGCATCCGGTGCGCGGCCAGGTCTCGCCGGCCGAATTCATCCCGATCGCGGAGGAAAGCGGCCTGATCGTCGAAATGGGCGAGTGGATCCTGCGCGAGACTTGCCGCGAGGCGGCGTCCTGGCCGAAACCGCTCCAGGTCGCGGTCAATCTGTCGCCGGCGCAGTTCATGCACGGCGACGTGGTTGGCCTCGTCCATTCGATCCTGATCGAGACCGGCCTTGCGCCCGGCCGGCTCGAGCTTGAGATCACCGAGGGCGTGCTGATCGAAGATTTCGACCGGGGTCTCGCGCTGCTGCGACGCCTCAAGGCGCTCGGCGTGCGCATCTCCATGGACGATTTCGGCAGCGGATATTCCTCGCTGAGCTACCTTCAGGCGTTCCCGTTCGACAAGATCAAGATCGACCGCGCCTTCATCATCAATCTCGGCCGCAACCCGCAATCGGCAGCGATCGTCCGTGCGGTGATCGATCTCGGCCACGGCCTCGACATGTCGATCATCGCCGAGGGCGTCGAGACGATCGAGCAACTCGCCTTCCTCGCCAAGGAGGGCTGCGACGGCGTGCAAGGCTATCTCCTCGGCAAGCCGTTGCCGATCGGCAAATATGCCGGTCTGGTCGGTCGTGCCGAGGTCATGGAGCTTGCGCTCAAGACCGGTTAGAGCGTTTTCGAGCGAAGTGGACACCGGTTCGCGTCAAGAAAACGCGTGGAAACAAGAATCTGGAGCCATTTCCGTTCCGATTTCATCGGAACGGAAATGGTTCTAGAGATGATGAGCGCTTCGCTCCTTCTCGACGGCCTCATGGCGGATTACGACCTTGCGATCATCGGCGGCGGTCTGAACGGTGTCAGCCTCGCGCGCGATGCGGCCGGCCGCGGTCTGCGGGTCGTCCTGTTCGAGCAGGGCGATCTCGGCGGCGCGGCGTCCTCGGCGACACCGCGGCTGATCCACGGCGATTTGTCGGTGCTGGAGCGGCGAGGGTTCTGGCGGGTGCGCCGGGCGCTGGCCGAGCGCCGGATCTGGCTCGTCATCGCGCCGCATCTGGTCCGGCCGATGCGCTTTGTGATCCCCGCGCATTCCGACGCGCGTCCGCCGTGGCTGCTGCGCGCCGGCCTGTTGCTCTATGACAGGCTCTCCAGCCCAAGCGGCCTGCCGCCATCAGCCACGATCGACATCACGCATCATCCGGTCGGCAATGCGCTGAAGCGCCCGTTCGGCACGGCCTTCGAATATTCGGACTGCGTCGTCGACGATTCCCGCCTGGTGGTGCTCACGGCGCTGGACGCGGCCGAACGCGGCGCTGCGATCCGGACCGGCGCGGAACAGACATCTGGCGGCTCGCGGTGGTCGATCGCGGCCATCGCCGCACCATTGCGGCCCGGGCGCTGGCCAACACCAGCGGGGCGTGGACGTCGACGGTCGCGGAGACGGTGCTGCGCCAGCCGCAACCCGCCGCCGCGCCCATGCAGATGAGCCAGATCATCGTGCCCAGGCTATTCGATTCCGACAACGTCTACGTCTTCCAGAACAGCGACGGACGCCTGATCTTCGCATCCCCTTTCGAGCGGGAGTTCACGCTGATCGGCACCGTCACGAACGAGTTCACCGGCGATCCCGCCATCGTCGCGATGCGGGGGGCCGATGTCAGCTATCTCTGCGAGGCGGTCAGCCGCTATTTCCGGGAGCGCGTCGCCCCGGCCGATGTGGTCCGGACGGTCTCCGGGGTCAATCTGACGCCGGCGTCCGCACGGCGAGGTGACGGCACGACCTTGTTCCACGCGCGCCGGCGCAAGGCGCCGCTGATCACGATGTTCGGCGGCGACGTCACCACCTCGCGTCTGCGCGCCGAGCGGGCGGTGACGAAGCTGACGCCGTTCTATCCGATGTCACCACCCTGGACCGCCGGGGCAGCGCTGCCCGGCGGCGATTTCGCCTGGGACCGTTTCGATACCGAAGTCGACCTTGCGCGCGATCGCTGGCGCTATCTCTCCGAAGCGCAGGCACAGCGCCTCGTCGCCGCCTATGGCTCACGCTTGGCCGTCGTGCTGGGGGAGGCCAAGACCCGCGGCGAGCTCGGGCCCGCCTTCGGGCCCGAGCTGACCGGGGCTGAGGTGCGCTATCTCATGACCCGCGAATGGGCGCGCTTTCCGGATGATGTCCTGTGGCGCCGGTCCAAGCTCGGCCTGACCATGCCGGCCGCGGATCGTGACGCGCTGGCCGCGTTCATGGCGGGTGTGAACGATCCACCCCGACCCGGTTGAGCAAAAGCCGATCGAACGCTAGCGTGCGGCGGAATCGGGGTTGGCAGGAAACATGACGGACGAATTGCCCAAAACGCACGGCGCGACGGGTGCGGCCGATGGAGACGCGGTCGCAGCCGGCCAGCCGCTGCTGCGCATCGAGGCCGTCGCCAAGAGCTTTGGGACGTTCCGCGCCGTGGATGGCGTATCGCTCGATATCAAGGCCGGCGAGTTCTTCGCGCTGCTTGGGCCCAGCGGCTGCGGCAAGACCACGCTGCTGCGCATGCTCGCCGGCTTCGAGGCGCCGGACGAGGGACGCATCCTGCTCGGCGATAAGGACATCGCGCAGGCGTTGCCGCATGAGCGGCCGATCAACATGATGTTCCAGAACTACGCACTGTTTCCGCATCTGTCGGTGCGCGACAACATCGCCTTCGGCCTGAAGCGCGCCGGCATGGCGCGTGCCGACATCGCCACCCGCGTGGCCGAGATGGTCGCATTGGTGAAGCTCGAAGGGCTCGAGAAGCGCAAGCCGGACCAGCTCTCCGGGGGGCAGCGCCAGCGCGTGGCGCTGGCCCGCGCGCTGGCCCGCCGCCCGCAATTGCTGCTGCTCGACGAGCCGCTCGCGGCGCTCGACAAGAAGCTGCGCGAGAGCACGCAAGGCGAGCTGATGGCGCTGCAGCGTCGGCTCGGCATGACCTTCATCATCGTCACCCACGACCAGGAGGAGGCGATGACGATGGCGAGCCGGATCGGCGTGATGAAATCAGGCAAGCTCGCGCAGGTCGCGAGCCCGCGCCAGCTCTACGAGGCGCCGCGCTCGCGATGGATCGCGGAGTTCGTCGGCGACGTCAATCTGTTCGACGGCGAGTCCAAATTGCGCGACGGTCATCGTCTGATCATCGGCACGCGCGATGCGGGGGCGCTGGTGGTGGCCGAGCCGCGTGAGCCGGTCGGCGCGGGAAAATTGGCGGTCGCGATCCGTCCTGAGAAGGTCAAGCTGTCGCGGCACGGCCCGGTGAGCGAGGCCGGCCGTGAGACGGCGATCAACCGGCTCGATGGCGTGATCGCCGACATCTGCTATCTCGGCGGCACCACCACCTACAAGGTGAAGCTCGACACCGGCGGAACGGTGCAGGCGTCCGTCGCCAACAATGCGCGCATCGACGTCGATGCCTACAGCCTGAACCAGCATGTGGTCGCCTGGTTCACGCCCGACGATTGCGTGGTGCTGCAATCATGAGCGCCCGCCGCATCTTCGCGCGCCCAGCGCGCTTCGCCGCGATCGCTCCCTATGTCTGGATGGTGCTGTTCTTCCTGGTGCCGTTCGCCTTCGTGCTGAAGATCAGCCTGTCGCAGACGGCGATCGCGCAGCCGCCCTACGAGCCGGTGTTCGATCCGATGGCGGGGTGGGACGCACTCAAGGCGGCCCTGGCCGCGCTGTCGTTCGATAATTTCAGGCTGCTCGCCTCCGACGACATCTACATGTTCGCCTATCTGCGCAGCCTCACCGTCGCCGTCACGGCGACCGCGCTTCTGCTCCTGATCGGCTATCCCATCGCCTATGGCATGGCGCGGCTGCCGAAGCGCTGGCAGGCGGTGGCGATGGTGCTGGTGATCGTGCCGTTCTGGACCTCGTTCCTGATCCGCATCTATGCCTGGATCAACATCCTCCAGCACGACGGCCTGCTCAACCAGATCCTGCTGGCGCTGCACCTGGTCAGCCAGCCCGTGGTCTGGCTCTCCACCGACAGCGCGATGTATATCGGCATCGTCTATTCCTATTTGCCGTTCATGATCCTGCCGCTCTACGCCACGCTCGCCAAGATGGAGCCGGCGCTGGAGGAGGCGGCCGCCGATCTTGGGGCACCGCCCTGGCAGGTGTTCTGGCTGGTCACCTTTCCGCTGTCGCTGCCCGGCGTCGGCGCCGGTGCGCTGCTGTGCTTCATCCCCATCGTTGGCGAGTTCGTCATTCCGGATCTTCTGGCCGGCTCCAATTCGCTGATGATCGGCCAGACCCTGTGGCTCGAATTCTTCACCAACAAGGACTGGCCGGTCGCCTCTGCCGCGGCCGTCGTGCTGCTGGCCGTGCTGCTGGTGCCGCTGTTGCTGTATGAGCGGCTGCAGAAGCGGCAGCTGGAACAGGGGCGCTGAGACGATGCGCAAGGCCTCCCGCCTGTCCCGCTTCAACGTCGCCTCGCTCGCGCTGGGACTGGCGTTCCTTTATTTGCCGATCCTCATCCTCGTCATCTATTCCTTCAACGCCTCGCGCCTGGTGACCGTCTGGGGCGGCTGGTCGCTGCGCTGGTATCACGAGTTCTTCAACGACCGCGCCATGATCGAGGCGGCCTGGATGAGCCTGCGGGTCGCGGTCTCCTCCGCGACCATTGCCACGCTGCTCGGCACGCTCGCCGCGGTCGCATTGTCGCGCGGCGAGCGGTTCCGCGGCCGCACGCTGTTCTCCGGCATGCTGTATGCGCCGCTGGTGATGCCGGAGGTGATCACGGGATTGTCGCTGCTGCTGCTATTCGTGGCGCTGAATGCCGAGCGCGGCTTCTGGACCGTGACCATCGCCCACACCACGCTGACGATGTGCTTCGTCGCCGTGGTGGTGCAGTCCCGCCTCGGCTCGCTCGATCGTTCGCTGGAGGAGGCCGCGATGGACCTCGGCTGCGATCCGGTCCGCGCGTTCGTGTCCGTGACGCTGCCGCTGATCGCGCCCGCGATCGTCGCCGGCTGGATGCTCGCTTTCACGCTGTCGCTGGACGATCTCGTGATCGCGAGCTTCACCACCGGTCCCGGCTCGGCGACGCTGCCGATCCGGATCTATTCGGAGGTGCGTTTGGGGGTGAAGCCGGAGATCAACGCCATCTGCACGCTGGTGATCGCCCTGATCGCGGTCGTCATCGTGATCGCCTCGCTCGCCTCGAAGCTGTCGAGCTCGCAGGGCGAGAGCGCAGCGCCGTTGTAGAATCGGGCTATCATTGCGAGGAGCCCTTGCGACGAAGCAATCCAGAGTCTCTCCGCGGAAAGATCCTGTATTGCTTCGCTGCGCTCGCAATGACGAAGGGGGCTTACGACTTCACCGCGCCCGCTGTCAGTCCGCCCACCATGTAGCGGCGGAAGGCGTAGTAGACCGCGGCCGGCGGTAGCGCATAGATGAAGCCGGTGGTCATCAGCAGCTCCCAGGGCGAATCGTCGGCGGCGAGGAAGTTGCCGAGCGCGACGGGCAGGGTGATCTCGCGGTCGTTGGAGAGCAGCAGGAACGCGTAGAGATATTCGTTCCAGGCCAGCAGCACCGCATAGGTTCCGATCGCGACCAGCGAGGGCATCATCAGCGGCAGGTAGACCAGGCGGAAGATCTGCAGCGTCGTCGCGCCGTCCATCACCGCGGCCTCGTCGAGCTCGACCGGCAGCTTGTCGGAGGCCTGCTTGAGCACCCAGATCGCGTAAGGCGAGGCGATCGTCACCATCGCCAGGATCAGCGACCAGTGATTGTTGAGCAGGCCGTAATTGCCCATGGTCCGGTACATCGGCACGGCGAGGAACGCGGCCGGAATGAAATAGGTGAAGAGCGCGAGGTTCAGCACCACCCGGCCGCCCGGCACCTTCAGCCGCGAGATCGAAAACGCGGCCGCAGTCGCGATGAACAGCGTCAGCACGCCGACGGATGCCGCGATCACCACCGAATTCCAGAACTGCACGTAGAAGTCGCGCAGGAAGTAGTGCTGCTGCTTGAACACGATCTCGAAGTTGTGCAGCGTCGGGTGATCCGGCCACAGCTTGCCCGAGAACGCGTCCTCCTTCGGGGAGATCGCGAACAGGAACATGTGATAGATCGGGATCATCG
>Ga0209758_1000794_pt1 | contig 44893 bp, 43 predicted proteins | sample AraplaMF_Col_mMF_FD_184258 | JGI IMG/M metagenome (GOLD analysis project Ga0209758, IMG submission 184258) | Arabidopsis root microbial communities from the University of North Carolina, USA - plate scrape MF_Col_mMF (SPAdes) (version 2) | ecosystem: Host-associated > Plants > Roots > Endosphere... | reverse complement strand
CTCACCCTCATCAATTGAAAGAGGGCGCAGGGAAGACCGGGTGCCAGCCGGGCACCCACGGTCCACTGTGCGAAAGCGTGTGCTTAAGAAAAGCTGCACAGCGGCATACAGGTGGAGCCAAACATCCCGGCCTTCCCTGCGCAGTGGTTTGACGGCTTATGTCGTGCTCTCCCCGGGGAGCGTTGCACTATTGCCCCCGTCGCCTTGCGGATGGCTGATGCGCGTGCCCGGTCGGGCCGCCACATCACCGCAAGACTTGACGCCAGACCCCGGGCGTCAGGACCACACGATTTTGCCGTACGCCGATCGCACCGGTCGTGTGCGCGACGGCCTTGCTCACGGTTGCCCGCCCTGCAAAACGCTTCGCGCAGATGCCATCGGCGTCCACCGCCGCCCGGCCCGCGTTCGTGACGATCGCGATACGCCCCTCTTTCTTGGGCCGGGTTGCGCGACACATACGTCATTTCCGAATTTCGGTAAAGCGGAATGTTTTCGGCGGCGGGCGTTGACCTAGGCCTCGGGTGTTTCGCCGGCGGGCACCGCAAGGCCTTGTAACCCCGATAGAGCGGCTACGACCGCGGCTCTGCCAGCTGCTCGATCACGAGATCGAGCAGCGCACGCAGACGCGCAAGGCGCTTCAGGTCGCGATGATAGCCGACATGGGTGTCGCGGCCGGGCGGCGGCGTGCCGATGTCGAGCGCGACCAGACGGCGGTCGCTGTCGCCCAGCGGCCGCGGCAGCACGGCAAGGCCGCCGCCGTTCGCGCAAAGCTCGGCCTGCACCTGCCTGTTGTTGCTGCGCGAGGCGACGTCCGCATTCGGCAGCATGCGCTTCAGCCAGACCGCGTCCGGCATGTCGGCGAACTCGGCATTCATGGTCACGACGCGAACGCCGCTTCCGTCGCCGGCGCGCGGCGGTTTGCTGCCCTTCTTGCCGTAGAGCGCGTAGGGAATGTGCAGCAGCCTTCTGGAGATCACCTCGGGCTCGCTGAACGGCTTGATGCGGAAGACCAGATCGGCCTCGCGCCGCGGCAGGCTGTAGAGCCGCGCATCGGTCAGTAGCTCCACCGTCACGGCGGGGTGACGCTTGCCGAACGCGGCGATCACCGGCGACAGCATCACCGTGCCGAACCAGTCCGACGAAGACAGCCGCAACAATCCGTCGAGCTGCGTCGTCGCGCCGGAGGCTTGGCGCTCCAGCGCGAGCGCCTCGTCCTCGATCCGCTCGGCGTGACGCAGCACGGCGGCGCCCTCGTCGGTCAGCACGAAGCCATCCGCCGTGCGCTGGAACAGCGTCTGCCCCAACGCCGTTTCGAGCGCGCGAAGCCGCCGCCCCATCGTCGGCTGGGTCTGGCCGATCTTCCGCGCGGCGGCGCCGAGCGTGCCTTCGCGGGCGATCGCCAGGAAGATGCGCAGATCGCTCCAGTCCATCACAAGTCCATCACAAGCGCATCCATACAAAATTGTATGACGACCGTACAGCATCGTTCCTTTTCATGCAAAATTTCATGGGCATATTGAGCACCGACAACGGAGCAAGACGGTCATGATGACGCGATCGACGATGCGTGCCGGCGTGCTGGAGGCTCACAACGGCCCCTTACGCCTCTCGACGATTTCCAGACCCGAGATCGGCCCGCGCGAGGTGCTGGTGCGAGTGCGGGCGAGCGGGGTCAATCCGCTCGATACCAAGATCCATGCCGGTACGGCCGCGCATGCGCGCCATCCGTTGCCGGCGATTCCCGGGATTGATTTGGCCGGCATCGTCGAACGCTGCGGGCGCGAGGTGACGCGGTTCAAGGCAGGCGACGAGGTCTACGGCATGACCGGAGGGGTCGGCGGCGTGCCGGGATCGCTGGCCGAGTTCGCCGCCGTCGATGCCGATCTTCTCGCATCGAAGCCCGCCAATCTCAGCATGCGGGAAGCCGCCGCCCTGCCCCTGATCGTCATCACGGCCTGGGAAGGCCTGATCGACCGCGCCGGCCTGAAGGCGGGCCAGAAGGTGTTGATCCACGGCGGCGCGGGCGGGGTTGGTCATGTCGCGATTCAGATCGCGCGCGGCTTCGGGGCGGACGTGTTCGCCACGGGCTCGGCGCCGCAGCGCGGCACCATCGAAGCCTTTGGCGCGGTGTTCGTCGACCGCGACAGCGCGGTCGAAGCCTACGTCGCGCAGCATACCGGCGGCCGCGGCTTCGACATCGTCTACGACACCGTCGGCGGCAAGGTGCTCGACGCCTCCTTTCAAGCAGTGCGCCGCTTCGGTCATGTGGTGAGTGCCTTGGGCTGGGGCACGCATGCGCTTGCCCCGCTGTCGTTCCGCGCCGCCACCTATTCCGGCGTGTTCACGCTGCTGCCGCTGCTGTCCGGCGAAGGCCGCGCGCACCATGGGGAGATCCTGACGGAGGCCACACGCCTGGTCGAAGCCGGCAAGCTCGTGCCGCTGCTCGACCCCAGGCGCTTTACGATGGAGAGCGTCGGCGCTGCCTATGCGCTGATCCGCGAGCACGCGACGAACGGCAAGCTGGTCGTCGACATCTGAGGTGAAGCCGGTCGTCGGAAACTAGCTGCTAGTCCTCGCTGGACGCCGCCGAGCGGTTGCGCAAATAGGCCTGCGACAACAGGAAGAACAACGCGCGCTCGCCATGATATTTCGCCGACGGCCGGGTCCGCTCGAAACCATCGGCAAAGATCTTGCCGGACTGGTCGCACACGCGCCATCGCCAGCCGAACCGCTTACGTCTGGTGAGGATCACTTCGAACATGCCGACGAGCTTGGTCCCCTGCTCCCTGCCGGTCTCGCAGACGCACAAACCTGCTCCGGCCTTCTCCGTTCGACGGAGGCCCGACATATAACGCAGCGGGATGGAAAGAGAACAAGATTGATGATCGGAAATCGGTATCTTCCACCGGCCGTGGTGAACGCGCGAGGCGTCAGGAATAAGCCAATGGTGCCGGTGTTGATGGACTCCCGACGCAGCAAGGAGCGCTGACGGGCACTCAAGACACAATACTGGATTTGCTGCCGACGAGCCTCCGTGCATCAGCGCGCCGGGCGAGTGGTAATAGGAGATGGATCGATTATGCACGGTATGAGAAGCGCCGTGCGAGGGGCATTGGTCCGGTGTCCCGCCGGGCGGCATCACCGCCCAAGCCCTACCGCGCGACGACCTCGACCTCGCCGTCGACGCCGTTCACGACGTTGAAGCCGCGCTCGTAGACCTTGCCCTCGTTCTTGGCGATGGCGCGGTATTCGCCCTCGGAGAGCACAACGCGCGGAAAGGCGCCGATCGATTCCTTGATCACGTCGCCGCCCGGGGTCAGCACCGACCAGGCGGTGTTGGCGAGCGCCTCGCCGCCCCTGTCGCTGACCAGCTTGAGCGTGATCACAGCGGCGCGGTGGGTGATGGTGACGTCGGTGAGCTTGCCGGCCTGGACGCGAATGTCCGAGCGCACCACCGAGTTGGCGTCGCCGTAATTGGAGATGATGTAATAGGTGCCTTCCGGGATCAGCACGACGTCGCCGGCGGCGACGTTCGGCACCAGCGAGGCGCGCTCGCCGGATTCGAACTGGCTGCCCTTGTAGATCGCGAACGAGATCTGGTTCTGCGGAATGCGGCTGGTGCCGACCCGGCCCTCGATGCGCAGGCCGCCGGCCGGCAGCACGAAGGATTCGCGGTCGGTCTCGGCCTTCAGGCTGACTGTCCGCACCGCGCTGACCAGGCCGAAGGCGACGTGCACGACGTAATTGCCCGGCGGCAGCACGATGTTGGGCGAGGCGTTGCGGTCCTCGCGGATCAGCTTGAAGGTGCCGTTCTCGTCGGGACGGTCGGCAAACACACGCCAGACCAGGCCGCTGGTGATCGCCGGCGTGTCCTTGCCGTATTTCGCGCTCAGCGACAGCACGCCTTGTCCGGGCACGGCCGCATTGAGCGGCGCGGCCGGCGGCACGGTGGTGACCGCGGGCGGCGGCATGCTCGGCGTGACCGGCTGCATCAGGGTCGGCGGCAGGCTCAGGGGACCGGCGCCTGGCCCGGAGGGTGGCGCCAGGCTGACGGCGCCGCCGGGGTCGGGCACCGAAGCCGGCGGGACCGGCGGCGGACGATCGGAGAAAAGCTGAGCCTGCGCGGTGTTTTGGCCTGAGGTAACGAGGGCCGCGACAAGCATCAGCGCTGGCAGCAGCCTGAAGCTGCGCCGCCATCCGATGATGCCGTCACCCCCGCGTGTCATGCCTCCTGCTTTTCACCGAAAACGCGGCAAATTCAAGCCTCTGAAACCCCAGGAAATACGGTCCGGACGGTTCTGTGGAACCCGGTTGACGCCTGCGTGATTACCTCGGAGGCAACGCCCCCTCGCCATACTCCTGCCCTGTGCCCTCTCCAAAGCGGCATAAACCATGCTTCGCCCTGGTTCTGGCGGAGCGCGAGTGCAGTGCCTAGTCTGAGCTAGGGGCTGGCCCCGGCGTAGGAGAGTTTCGGTGCTGGACAGATTGAAAGGTCGGGGCGCGAACGGCTCGAATGGCGAGAAGGTCGGTCTCGGCAGTATCCGCAAGCCGGTCATTGGCCTTGCCCTTGGCGGCGGCGCGGCGCGCGGCTTTGCCCATCTCGGAATCCTGAGGACCCTGCTTGCCAACGGGATTGTGCCCGATGTCGTGGTCGGCACCTCCATCGGCGCCGTAGTCGGCGGCCTCCATGCTGCCGGCCGGCTCGATACGTTCGAGGAATGGGGGCGCAGCCTGCAAGGGATGCGCAACATCCTCGGCTATCTCGACATCCGCCTCAACGGCTCCGGCCTGCTCGGCGGCGAGAAGCTGGCGACCCGGCTCGAGGAGGCGATCGGACAGATCCTGATCGAGGACCTCCCGATCAAGTTCGCGAGCGTCGCGACCGAGGTCCGCACCGGCCACGAGATCTGGCTGACGCGCGGCCGCGTGGTCGATGCGATGCGCGCCTCCTACGCCCTGCCCGGCATCTTCGCGCCCGTCCTGATCGGCGACCGCTGGCTGGTCGACGGTGCGCTGGTCAACCCGGTGCCGGTCTCGGCCGCCCGCGCGCTCGGCGCCGAAATCGTCATCGCGGCAAACCTTTCCAGCGACATCTTCACCCATTCCACGACGATCTATTCGCACGGCGCACAGCCCACCCCGGTCGCGCCGGAGCCGGAGGAACGGACGGCCAAGCGGCGCTTCCCGCGGCTGTTCTCGCCCGAGAAGACGGTGAAGCGCGAGTTTTTCGGCGGCAACGGACGGCCCGGCATCTCCTCGGTGATGGTCGATGCCTTCAACATCATGCAGGATCGCATCACCCGCGCCCGACTCGCCGGCGATCCGCCGGACCTTCTGATCACGCCGCGGGTCGGCCAGTTCGGCTGGTTCGACTTCCACCGCTCCGAAGACCTGATCGCACATGGCACGCGCGCCGCCGAGCGCGCGCTGGAGTCGATCCAGGAGGCGATTCATGTGCTCGCGCCGGCACCGGCGGGAACCGCGCCGAAAGCGGACGGTCAGACCTGATCAGGCGGTCTTGATGTAGTCGCGCAGGGCTTCCTGCTCGGACTCGTATTCCTGGACCCGGCGCTTGACGATGTCGCCGATCGAGATCAGGCCGACCACCTTGCCGTTGTCGATGACGGGCAGATGGCGGAACTTGCCCGATGTCATCATCTCCATGAGCTCGGCGACCGTATCGGTCTCCTTGCAGGTGACGACCTTGCGGGTCATGACCTGAGCCACCGGCTCTTCCAATGCGCCGGCGCCGCGCTCGCCGAGCGCGCGGACGATGTCGCGCTCCGACAGGATGCCTTCGAGCCGGCTCTGGTTCATCACCAGCACCGCGCCGATCTTCTTCTCACCGAGCAGCTTGACCGCGGCAGCCAGCTTGGCGTCGGGCTCGACGCTCACGATCTGGTGCCCCTTGGTGTTGAGAATGGAACGTACCGTCATTGTCGCCTCCCTGAATCCGAGCCGCCCGCCTCTCGGCGGTCCGGACCTGTTCTTCGAGTCTTCAACTAACAGTTTTGCTTGGCGCGGGTTTCACGCTCGCGCGCTTTGCGAGTCGCGGCCAGGTTCTATTTTGAGCATGATCTTGCCGGAAAACCGCTACACGCTTTTCCGGATCATGCTCGAGCGGCCTGTCGCTTGGAAGCATTCTTCGCGGGAATGATGGATGAATTCGGGCCGCGCCGCAAGCGCCGCTTCAAATACGGTCGGAAACGTCCTGTGATGACGCATCCGCAGCATCGTTTCGCACGCGCGGCACGGGATCGAACAGGGTGAACAGCAGCAGGCCGGCGAAAAAGCCGCCGATATGCGCCTGCCAGGCGACGCTCGTGGTTTCGGCATCGATGCCGATCGCGCCGACGCCGAAGATGATGTTGACGCCGAACCACACCGCGAGGAAGCCGATCACGCGCCCGTCGCGCAACGCACGCGACAGCGGCAGCGCCGGGACCCGTGCTGCGGTATCGGCGTCCGAACGGTTGAACGACAGGAAGCTGCCGCGGACGAACGCGAAGCGGATCGCGGCTGCCATCGCGCCCGACACCGAGGCCGAGGCGCCGATCATCGGCGCCACCGCGTGCTCATGGGTGAGGAGATGGGCGAGCGCGCCGGCCGCCGCCGTCACCGCCAGAAACAGGAAGAACCTGACGGCGCCAAAGCGCCGCGCCAGCGCGCTTCCGAACGGCAGCAGCCACAGCACGTTGAAGCCGAGATGGGTCAGATTGGCGTGCAGCAGCGAATAGGTGACGAAGGTCCAGACCTTGGCCCCGGTGCCGCCGGGGATCTGCAGATTGAGCAGGGAGGAATCGTAGCGTTTCGGGATGAAGCCGAAGACGTCGATGGTCCAGTTCTCGAGCTCCGGCGGCAGCAGCACCCGCAGATGGATCACCGCCAGCAGGACGACATAGGCGGTCAGCGCCGACGGCAGCGTCAGGACCGGCTCGCGCGGAGCCTCCTCATGGGCCGCAGGCAGGTCGAGCGGAGGATCTTGCGACGAATTGTGCGGCGGGGAATCCAAGGCAGCTTCGCTTTCAGGCGATCGGAGCGATCCACGTGCAGATAGTCGCCTTTCCCGGCCTTGCGCAAGTGCACAAAAGGGAATCATGCGGGATGTCGAGCCTGCCCCGGCCAGGGCGCCGGACCCCGGCTCCTGCGCTGCGTCCGGGGCACCAGCGTCGGTGCTCGAAAAGGAAAAGGCAGGGCCCTGGGAAAGCCCTGCCTGTCCGTGTCGGCCTTCCGATGCCCGGAATGAAGGTGTATCCCCACCCCTCCCCGGCCCGTGGCCAAACTGCTTGACGCCCTGTGTACAGACCTCGCCGAGAACCTGGAGAAAAGCGGCGGGGCTTGCGACTGGGATCACCATAACAGCGCCGCTGCCGACGCAAAGCGCATAGTTAACTTAACGTTAACGACGCAAAGACGGGCTTAAGGCAGGCGAAAACTCGCCTGCGGCATGGACGCTGCAAATCCCCTCCTGCACAACAACACAAGGGATCGCGGGTGCACTGAAGCGGGACAGGTCTGTCCCTTCGAGGTTGCACCCCGGGGTAAGCGTTCAGACATGAAACATCCGTCGAGCCGCGCGTTCTTCGCGTATTGGGACGACAAGCGTGGCGCCGCACGGGCCCCTGACCGGGCCGACATCGATCCGGCCGCGGTCCGCGGCCTGCTCGGCGACATCTTCGTGCTCTCGTGCGAGCCGAACCTCGGCTTCCCGTTCCGCGTCGCCGGCACGCGCGTCTGCGCGCTGGCGGGGCGCGACCTCAAGGACACGAGCTTTGCGGCGCTGTTCGACGATGCGAGCCGCAGCGAGATCGAGGAGATCACGACCATCGTCGCCGACGAAGCGTTGGGTGCGATCGCCGGCGTCACGGCCGCGCGCGAGGACGGCAGCAAGGCCTATCTCGAGCTGTTGCTGCTGCCGTTCAACGCCCGCCCGCATACGCCGGTGAGCGTAACCGGCGTGCTCGCGCCGTTCGACGACGAATGCGGCGCGCTTTCAGCCTTCACCCTCACCTCCTGGCGCTATCTGCACCAGCCGGAGAAACTGTTGCCGCGCGCGATCCGGAAACTGCAGATCGCACGCGGGCTGATGGTGTATGAGGGGCTGAGATAGCCCCACTCCGTGACAATTGATCGCTGGTGCACCGCGACCGTTTTTGCGGGATCTGCGTCATTCCTGATCGTGCTGCGAACGGATAGTTTCCGCCTCGCGTGAGGTAACGATCGTCGGGTGACATCGCATGAGCTGGCGAATTCTGGCATGGAGCGCGCTCGGCTGCGCGGCGCTGCTGGCGGCGATAGGCGCGACCTGGCTGGTCCTGCTGCCCGGCTCGCCGGCTCCGGGAACCGCGCCTGCGATATCCAGGGACGAGACCGAGGCCACGCTTGCGGCGTTGAAGCCGCCGAAGCGCAAACGCCCGCTGATCGCCATCGTCGGCATCAACGACATGACCGAGACGACCGACTATCTGATGCCATACGGCATTCTCGCGCGCGCCGGCGTCGCCGACGTGCTCACATTGGCGACGCAGCCCGGACCCGTCGCGCTCTATCCCGCGCTGAAAGTGCAGCCGCATGCGACCATCGCCGAGTTCGATGCTGCGCATCCCGACGGCGCCGATTACGTCATCGTGCCCGCGATGAGCCGCGAAGACGATGCCCTGGCCTTGCAGTGGATCAGAAGCCAGGCCGGCAAGGGCGCGACCATCATCGGCGTCTGCGTCGGCGCCAAGGTCGTCGCCAACACCGGGCTGCTCGACGGCCGGAAGGCCACCACGCACTGGTATTCCGTGCGCGATCTGCAAAAGCATTCCGCGATCCGCTACGTCGCGGACCGCAGGCTGGTGGTCGACCGCGGCGTTGCGACGACGACCGGCATCACCGCATCGATGCCGATGGCCCTGACCCTGGTCGAGGCCATCGCCGGCCGGGCCAAGGCGGAGGCGGTCGCCCGCGAGGTCGGACTTGCGGGGTGGGATGCGCGCCACCGCAGCGAAGCGTTCCAGTTCACCCGCCCGTTCGCGCTGACGGCGATCGCCAACACGCTCGCATTCTGGAACCGCGAGCAACTCGGAATCGCCCTGACGCCTGATATCGACGAGGTGTCGCTCGCGCTTGTCGCCGATGCGTGGTCGCGCACCTATCGCTCGCGTGCCCTGACCTTCGCAGCGACGGCAGAGGCGCAGACGAGTCGCGGCGGTCTTCGCATCCTGCCCGACACGGCCGTGGCCGACTGGCCGGCCCGGCAGACGGCGCCGGCCGCCGTCGAGCTGCCGCCGGCGCGAGCGCTGGACCAGACCTTGCGCGCCATCGACGCCCGCTACGGGCCACGCACCGCCGACTTCGTCGCGATGCAGCTGGAATATCCGAGATAGCCGCACGGCGTGCATCGACTGTCGCCCGCGACAGCCGATGCACAGAGCGCCGTTACGGCATCGCCAGGTGCCAGGCGCCGTTCAGGAAGCCGTCGCCGGTGATGTCGCCGGGCTTCTGGTCCTTTGCGAAAGTGTAGAGCGGCTTGCCCTTGTAGGCCCACTGCTTCGAGCCGTCGTCGCGAGTGATGATGGTGTAGCCGTCGCCGGCGGCGTCGCTCGCCTCGGCCTTCAGCACCGGCCAGTTGGTCGCACACGGACCGTTGCAGGCCGACTTGCCGTCCGCATCCTTGTCGAAGGTGTAGAGCGTCATGCCCTTGGCATCGGTCAGCACGTTGCCCTTGTCGGTCTTGCCGGTCTTGGTCGGCGGTGCGGCGAAGGCGGCGGGAACGATCGCGAGCGATAGTGCGAGCGCGAGCGCGAGGCGGATCGAGGACGTCATGATGTCTCCTGTCATGCAATTGGCTTGCATGGGGTAGGACGCCGGGCGCGGCTTCGTATTCCTCGGATGGCAGAAAGATATTTTTCGCTGCGCGCGTCAATGCAGCGGAATAAACTGGACCAACCGAGACGGAACGACGAAGAACATGAGCAAGCCGCACTGGCGTCCCGCACACACCTCCGATTTGCCCGCGATCAGCGCCATCGCGGCGCGGATCCATCCTGATCTTCCGGAACGCCCGGAGGTGTTCGCGGAGAAGATGCGGCTCTCTCCCGACGGATGCCGCGTGCTTGTCGCCGGCGATGAGATCGCCGGCTACGGGCTCGCGCATCCCTGGAAGCAGCATCAGATCCCGCCGCTCGATCGTTTCCTGGAACGACTCCCCGAAGATGCAGACTGTCTCTACGTGCACGATATTGCCGTGCTGCCGGATCAGCGCGGCGGCGTTACGCGCGCCTATGTGACCGGGATCGCGGAGCTGGCGCACGCAACCGGCATCGCGACGCTCGCGTTGGTCTCGGTCTACGCCACGCGGCCGTTGTGGGAACGTCTCGGCTTCCGTGCCGTGGCGGCGGATGCGGCGCTGCACGCGAAGCTGGCCTCCTACGGAGAAGGCGCGACCTATATGTTGCGCGACCTCGCTGCGACGTAACATCCCTCCCCGACCGTCCCGGGCTCACGCGGGCGTGAAACTGCCTCCTCGAACCGAGTCAGGTCAGCCCCCGTCGAAGGTGTGTGTGCGAGCCCTTCGGTCTCGCCGAACCGAGGCTGGAGAATATCCATGAAGCTCACATTGACGAAAGTCGCTTTGCTTGCATGCGTTGGGATTGCCACGCTCACCGCGACCAGCGCCACCGCGACGCAGTACCGGACCTATGGCTGCGACACCGCCTTCTTTGAAGGCTGCGGCTTCCTGATCGAGACGCCGAACGTGGGCAGAAAACCCACCACCGTCATCCATCGCGACACCTCACCCATCTACATGAAGCAGATCGATCCCCGCTACAGCTCGTCGATGCGCGACGCCGGCGGTGGTGGCGGAGGCGGAGGCGGCGGAGGTGGCGGCGGAGGCCGCTGAGCCCGCGCCTGCCTTTTTAAATGATGTCGCCGGTGCAATCCGGCGGCATCATCGTCGTCTGTCGTGAACGGCGGCGATTCAGCCGCGATGCTTTTTCTTCTTCGTCTTCTTTCCCGGTGCGCCCTTCACCGGCCAGGGCGTCACCGACGGCTCCGCGCGGGCCTGCTTGTCGCGATGCTTCTTCTTTCCAAAAGGCGGCGCATCGTCGAATCTCGGTCCGCGCTCGCCGGACGGTTTGCCGCGCGGCTTGAATTCACGTGCCTCGCGCGGGCGCTCGTCGCGGCGTTCGCGATGATCGCCATCGGCTCTCTCGCGAGCCGGCGCGTGCGACCGTTCCTCCGACGGTGCCTGTCGTTGAGGTGCGTCCGCCATCGGCTCGATACGGATGCTGTCTTCCTTGTCCGGACGCTTGATCTTGGCGGCGAAGGACTCCGCGGCCCGCGCCGAGATCTCGAACTCGGTCGTGGTGTCCATGATCTTGATGGCGCCGATGTCGCGCTTGTCGATGCCGCCGCGGCGGCAGATCATCGGCAGCAGCCAGCGCGCTTCCGCATTCTTGCGCCGCCCGATCGCGGCGCGGAACCAGACGCTGCCGTCGGCCATGCCGTGCTTCGACGAGGCTTTTCCGGACTTCGCTCGCGGCCTGGCGGCACGATCGTCCCCGCCTTCGCCTTGAAATCTGTCGCGGCCGCGATCCTCACGCGGCCGACCGCTCCGCTCGCCGGGATCGATGATGTCCTCGGGCGACGGCAGCCGCGCGCGATAGAGCCGCGCCAGTGCGGCGGCGATATCCTCGGCCGACCGCTCGGCCAACAGCGCCTGCGCCAGCGCCAGATCGTCAGCCGTCGTCTCCTCGGTGAACAACACGTCCTTCATGCGCTCGTGATCGAGCTTGCGGATTTCGTCCGCCTGCGGGGCCGTGCCCCAGACCGCGTCCACCCCCGCCAGATTGAGCAGCAGCTCCGCGCGCCGCCGGCGGGCGGGCGGCACCAGCAGGACGCTCGTCCCCTTTCGTCCGGCGCGCCCGGTGCGGCCCGAGCGATGCTGCATCACCTCGGCATCGTTGGGCAGGTCGGCATGAATGACGAGGTCGAGGCTCGGCAGATCGATGCCGCGGGCGGCGACGTCGGTCGCGACGCAAACGCGGGCGCGTCCGTCGCGCAGCGACTGCAGCGCAAGGGTTCGCTCGTTCTGGGTCAATTCGCCCGAGAGGGCGACGACGGAAAAGCCGCGCTCCAGCAACGCCGCCTGCAAATGCCTGACCGCATCGCGCGTGCTGCAAAACACCAACGCGCTCGGCGCCTCAAAGAAGCGCAGCACGTTGACGACGGCATGCTCGACGTCGGCGGGCGCGATCCGGATCGCGCGGTATTCGATATCGGCGTGACCGCCTTCGTCGCCGGCGACCTCGATCCGGAACGCCTGCTGCTGATATTGCTTGGCCAGCGCGACGATGCCGCGCGGGAACGTTGCCGAGAACATCAGGGTGCGGCGGGTATCCGGCGTGGTCTCGAGGATGAATTCCATGTCCTCGCGAAAGCCGAGATTGAGCATCTCATCGGCCTCGTCGAGGACGACCGCCTTCAATTCGGAGATATCGAGACGCCCGCGGCGCAAATGGTCGCAGAGCCGGCCCGGCGTGCCGACGACGATATGGGCGCCGGCCGCAAGCTCGCGCTGCTCGCGGCGCGGATCCATGCCGCCGACGCAGGAGACCACGCGCCCGCCCGTATGCCCATAGAGCCAGGCGAGCTCGCGCTGAACCTGCATCGCGAGCTCGCGGGTCGGCGCCACGATCAGGGCGAGCGGTGCGGCCGCGGATCCGAACTGCTCGGCATCGCCGAGCAGGTCCCTGGCCATGGCGAGGCCGTAAGCGAGGGTCTTGCCGGAGCCGGTCTGGGCCGAAACCAGGAGGTCGCGATCGGCGGCTTCGTCCGCGAGCACGGCGAGCTGGACGGGGGTCGGAGAATCATAGTTCCGCTCGGCCAAAGCGCGGGCGAGCGGCGGGGTCAGGGCCGGAAAAGACACGGGATGGAGAACCTTGGTTAATTCAGGCGCGCAAACGGTGGACCGGCGGGCCTGAGCTCGCGTGCGCGGCAAACGGCCCGGCCGCACGCTGGATTTGATCTGGGCGCTCTTTACGCCAAGCGCGCGGGAATCACCATGCCTATGATGCATGGCTTGGCGGAGAGCCGCGCCTGAAGGTTGCAGCGGATTTTTGCGGCGACCTTGATTAACATCGGCGCAACCGGATCTGGCGGCGACTGAGCCGAGATCGGACCCAAAGAGGTGGAGAGCACAACGATGCGATTGGCAGTCATTTCCGATATCCACGGCAACCTTGCGGCGCTGGAGGCGGTGCTGGCCGACATCAAGGCGCGTGGCGCCGATCGTATCGTGAACCTCGGCGATTGCGTCACCAGCCCGTTGTGGCCGAAAGACACGTTCGAAGTCCTGCAATCGCTGTCGTTGCCGACCGTGCGCGGCAACCATGACCGCTGGATCGAGGAGTTTGCGGACGACAAGCTCTCGCCGGCAGGCCTGTTTGCCCGCAACGCATTGACCGCGGAGCAGCGTCGCGCGCTGCACAGCCTGCCCTCCCAGCTGCGGCTGGACGACGGAATCCTGGCCTGCCATGGCACGCCCGAGAACGACACGACGTGCCTGCTGGAGGAATCGCTCGACGACGGCCGCTTTGTGCCGGCGCGCCGGGACGTCCTAGAGGCACGCCTCGCGAGCGAACCGGCGGCGCGCGTGGTGCTGTGCGGTCATAGCCACCGCCAGGCGGTCGTTCAGGGTCCCGGCGAGCGTCTGGTCCTCAATCCGGGAAGCGTTGGCTGCCCGGTCTTCGCGGACCTTCCCATCGCCGCAAAGCTCGAACACCGCTCGCCTCACGCCCGCTACGCGATACTCACGAAGAGAGACAAACGCTGGCAGGTCGAACTCCTGGCCCTCGAATATGATTGGGACGCCGCATCGGCGCGCGCGCTCGCCAACAACCGCCCCGATTGGGCGCAGGCCATGCTGACCGGGAGCGTCAAATAGCCGGTTGCGCCGATATCTCCGAATACGCGGCGGCAGCAGGATCGACCGGCAATGACGGTGTTGTCCTCGCAATCCAAATCGTGCCCCACCAGAGAGCAACGGGTGAAACATGACAGGTAGCATATCGCTTGCCGACAAGCTCGCGACCTTCCAGGACTATTGGTCGCCGCGCACGGTCACGACCTTCAACGATTGCGACGTGATGGTGGTGAAGGTGAAGGGCGAGTTCACCTGGCACAAGCATGACGACACCGACGATTTCTTTCTCGTCCTGAAAGGCCAGCTCGATATCGAGTTGCGGGACCGCACCGTGACGCTCGGTCCGGGCGAACTCTATGTCGTGCCCAAAGGCGTCGAGCATCGCCCGGTGGCGCGCGAGGAGGTTCACCTGATGCTGATCGAGCCGACCGGCACCCCGAACACGGGCGACAAGGCAACCGCTGCAGCGCGCAAGCTCGCGTAGCGGGCAGCGCGCCCGAGCGTGGCCTAATCCCTGGAGGTCGCCAGCCGGCTGAAGCTGCCGGCCAACCTGGCTTTTGTGCGCGCAACACTGTCCTTGACCGCGCGGGCCAGGGCTCGAACGGCGCGCCAGGCTTCCGTCTCCTGCAACCACGCCTTCGCCGCGGCGTATTTTCCGTAAGCCCAGGCAAAGGCGGGAATTCGCATCAGCTTGTCGCGCGTGAGATGGAACAGTCGCTCGACCAACACCAGCTTGAGCAGTTCGCCGATGATGAACGTCACGGCGCCGCTCAGCACCTGACCGGTTGCGGTGAGGTACGCCGCCACGGGCTTGACCGGCTCCAGAATGATCACAGGCACGGAAAACAACGCCAGCGACGGATATGGCGGCAGCGACCTGATCCAGGCGCGCAAACGCCTGAATTCGAAATGCCGCCCGATCCAGCGGGCGACCGGCCTGGCCACGGCCATGAAGACCGCGTCCACCAGGAAGTAGATCGCGGCCAGGATGTAAGTGACGGGTGTCAGGATTCGCTTCACGGTACCTCTCCCGCAAAGTGAAAGCCGGAACTTGGGCCTAAGTTTCACCTCGGCGTGAAGACTTCGCGGATTCCACGTGGAACTTTTCGGACCGCTCAGATCTCCGCATAGATCTCGAGCAGATTGCCATCGGGATCGCGGAAGAACAGCGTGCGATGGCCGAACGACTGGTTCGTCGGCGGCGAGACCAGCGCCACGCCCTGCCGAGCGAGTTCATCCGCGCAGGCGTCGACCTCGGCGGCGGAGACCTTGAAGGCCAATTGCAATGCGGCGCTGCCTGGAGGGATTGGCGCATCCGCCGCGGTTCGACTGGGTCGCGCCAGCGCCAGCGTGTTGCTGCCGATGCCGTACTCGATCCAGTTCGGCGACAGCTCGCGCAGCAGGGACAAGGCGAGCACGTCCTCGTAGAAGCGGCGCATCGCCGCCATGTCGCGCACGAAGACGATGGTGTAGTCGATCGCGCGAATGGCGTGAAAGGGAGAATGAGGCTCGCGGAGCGGACCTCGGCGTTTCGATGTCGAGCGGCAGCCACGGGCCATAAACGGACTCACTTGGCGCAACAAATTCGTTCGAGCCTATTCGATCATGTCGTCGCTGGATTTCACGCCGAGCATCAAGGTTTGGCAGGCCTTCGAACTTCAATCTTATCGCCGACCTCGATGACCATCAGATCTTCACCGAGTTCTAAGGGACCGGAGTAGGTCTTCCGCGTTGGTGGGATCAGATCTTGCTCGGTCGCGTTTGGCAAAACGATGTGTGAATACACCGCCAGCCTGGGTTTCGTCCGCGAAAACACCTCTCCGGCCTGCTCTGGCGTGACGTGGTGGGCTACAACACTCGTCGTCCGCGCTGGCGGCACTCCGACGCGCTGAAACGTCTCAGGCGAGGCAACCTCGTGAATCAAGAGATCAACGTTCTGAGCGTGTCGGATGAGGTTTTCAGAGGTGCGGGTATCTCCGGAGAGCACGACAGACCGGCCGGAATAGTCGATGCGATAGCCAAACGCGGGCTTCACCGGTGTGTGGTCCACTTCGAATGCAGTGATCTTCACGCCGCTGTTCTCGTATACGAACTCCTCGGTGATATCCTCGGCGAGGATGACCACGCCGTCTGGTGCGGCTCGGTCATCGTAAAGGCGAATCCGGATGTCATACTCGAATGCCTGTTCGAGGAGCGACATCATTCGCTTTGTCCCTCTTGGTCCCCACACCTGAAGTGGCCGATCCCGCCCCGGCGTAAGCCAACCGGTTAGCCACAAATCCGGGAAGCCGACGACGTGGTCTGAATGCAGGTGAGTGAGAAAGACGCCGTTTACGTCCTGCCAGGGCATCTTGATTTGGTTGAGCCGCTGAAGCGCGCCGCGGCCTGCATCGAAAATGAACTTCTGTCCGCCCGCTTCGACGAGGATGCTCGGCCCGAACCGATTCATAACCGCCGGAGGGCATCCTGTGCCCAGGAGTGTTATTCTAATTGCTTGCCCCTGGGCGGTCGCTGCTGGGACAAGAACGAGGGCCAATAATGCAATTCGCAATATTCTCTGAAGACACTTAGAGGCCATTCGCTGCCCTCCCCGTCGAAATCAGAATGATGTTCTATCTGCTGCGGCTGGTACAGCGCGCGGCGTCTCGCAGCCCTATCTCGTTTTCCAACCCTCGCACTGTTTCACAGCACAGACGTGAAGGCAACACGACCGATTGGGTCAATAGCAGCTGCTGGCCCCTCAGCAGGACGACGTCCGCTCTACCGCTCGCTCCAGACATGGAGCTGGGGAATGCTGACCAACGCAATGGGCCAAGAAGAGACATTCTCCCATCGATCCGAAAAGGATAGCATTCAGCGTGACGGAATGAGGAACGAATGATTGTCGCTACATGGGAACAGGGGTACACACAGGCCGAACTCGATGATGCTCAGGCGAGGTTTGGCTTAATATTTCCTCCAGACCTCGCAGCCTTACTGAGAGATAGACGGCCAACGGCCGGACACGTCTGGACCGACGAGGACGCGATCCGGAAAATGTTGGCTTGGCCCTTTGAAGGACTGCTGTTCGATGTTGAGAACAACGGCCTCTGGTGGCCGGAGTGGGGAAAGAGGCCGACCAGCCCCAACGAACGCGAGGACATTTTGCGCTCCGTAGTCTCGCGCGCTCCAAAATTGATACCGTTGATTGCGCATCGTTTCTTGCCGGAACAGCCTCACGAACGCGGCAACCCCGTATTCTCTGTTCATCAGTCTGATGTCATCTATTACGGGGCAACTTTAGAGGATTATTTCGAGCGAGAGTTTACTGGGTACGATAGTCGACCGTGGCCGGACCAAATAAAATACGTCCCATTTTGGTCTGACCTTGTGGCGCGAAATGGCGAGCCAGATTTCGTCGGACGCACTCGCTTCAACTGACCGAATATCTCCTATGGGTCAACATGCAAAGAACTCCCGGCGAGCAAATCTAGTCCGCTTCACTCTAATCAGCGGACCGAAACAGGCCGCACCGTTACTTCGCAAATGGGCCATGAACAGACATGCCCTTATTGATCAGGTACGAGCGACCATATGCGACCTTGCGAGATGGCGGCGCGCGGACGGGGTCACGTTCGATCCGTTCAAAAATAGCTCATAACTCGCGGTAAGGGCGGGCGCACTTGATACAAATCAAGCCTTCTTCGTCACCCAAGGCTAAGAATTCCAACCAATGAAGATTCTCATCGCGAGCGTATCGAAAATCTCACGCGAATGATGACGCGGTTGCTTTACACAGGATCCAAAAGAGGTGCACATGGACGCGCGCTATTCTATTTCGCCTCACGAAGTTTCGTCTTATGAACAGTGAGCGCGCCGAAACTCCAGACAGGTCCCGCCGAGACTTCCTGCGCCATGCGGGTCTTGCCGCAGCGGCGCTCGGCGTTGGTGCAGGTTCCGATGCTGTTGCACAATCCGATCAGTCCCCTGCCACAAAACCGCAATCCGGGTCTCCCTCTAAACCGTATAATATTGTTTTTATTCTAAGCGATCAGGAGCGTTTCTTCCGACCCGGCGAACTCCCCCCAGGATATAGCTTGCCCGGCCACGAGCGCCTGTTGCAGCGAGGGGTCAGCTTTACCAATCACCGCATCAATTCCTGCGTCTGCACATCATCACGTTCCGTGCTCTACACTGGGCGGCATATCCAGCAGACGCGCATGTTCGACAACACGAACTTTCCCTGGGTCACCAGCATGTCCACAGAACTGCCGACGTTGGGCACTATGCTGCGAGAAGCAGGTTACTATACCGCCTACAAGGGTAAGTGGCATCTGACGAGGGAGTTCGAGACTGTCAATAAACTCGGCTCCCCGACGAAGATTTTTACCGAGGAGATGGAAGCCTACGGTTTCTCCGATTATCTCGGTGTGGGCGACATCATCGCGCATAACCGTGGCGGATACCTGCACGATGCGATTATCGCCGGGATGGGAGCCAGCTGGCTGCGTGGTCATGGCCGGGACCTTGCGAATGCGGGGAAGCCCTGGTTCTTAGCCGTCAACCTTGTCAACCCGCACGACATCATGTTCTACGACACTGACGCGCCTGGCAGCCCTGTAAAGCCTCCTCCCGGCCTGGCCAAGTTGGAGCGCGATCCGATTGATACGTTCTATGCTAAACAGTGGAAGTTTGGGCTGCCAGCAAGTCACGCGCAACCCCTCGACGCACCGGGTCGGCCGCTCGCGCACCGCGAATATCTCCGCGCCAACGACGCCGCTGTGGGGCCAATTGACCCAAATGAGCCGTCCCGCTGGCTGAGGCGGCACAACTACTACCTGAATTGTCTGCGCGATTACGACCGCAACCTCGTAGCAATCTTGGATCAGTTGGACGCTTCCGGTCTGACGGACAGCACGATCGTGGTCCTGACGTCCGATCATGGCGACTTGGACGGAGCGCATAACTTGCATTCAAAGGGCACCGTCCCTTACCGAGAGCAGAACAACGTGCCGTTAATCGTTTCCCATCCCGCATATGCCAGAGGCAAGCAGTGCAAGGCGCTAACAACTCACCTTGATATAGCCCCGACGCTGCTCGCCTTTACCGGCATCACGCCGCAACAGCGCGGGACAATTCTGAAGGATCTCCCCGGCAAGGATTTCTCTGGATTGCTCAAAGCGCCGGAAAAAGCAGTAGTGAATGCTGTGCGCGACGGGGCACTTTGGAATTTCAACATGCTTGGGTATGTCGATGCTGATTTCATCGAAAAGGCGGTTGCTCATCTACGCCAAGGGGGGAACCCAAAGGATTTGGCGAGCGCCGGGATCCGCCCGGACCTGATGAAGCGCGGCGCAGTCCGATCTATCTTTGATGGGCGCTACGTCTTCACCCGTTATTTCTCGCCGAAGCAGCACAACCGTCCGACAACGCTCGAGGCTCTCTATGGGCTGAATGATGTCGAGTTATTCGATACTGTCGTTGACCCGAACGAGATGACCAATCTCGCCTCGACTGGCGGGCAGCAGCGTGAACTTATCTTCGCGATGAACGAGAAGCTCAATCGTATTATTGAGGCGGAAGTTGGCGAGGATCCCGGCAAGATGCTCCCTGGCGGGTTCGAAGGAGGATGGGAGGTGACGCCGGAGACAATGGCCGGGTTCTAAACACACTGAACTGGGCGGTATGATGCACATTCTGAGAGTTAAGTGATCAAAGCTCGTAGGTTAAAATTTAGCGGAGTTGAGCCCGCTACAAAGACGATGCGGAACAGTGTGGCTGACGACTGAACGTGAGCCGCGAGAGTCCGCTGTGGGTCACAAGCCGCCGACCGCACTCGGGTGGCAGAGTTCCGCTTTGCATTGGTAAGCCGACGTTTATGAGTACACGCCCTATTCCACCAGCTCCGGCCACGGCACGATGGTCGACTTCACCGTCTTCATCGCCATCGCGTCCCTCACTGCCTGCGCGACGCCGTCTTCCGTGAACGGATAGATCGTCTGCATCTTCAGCCACGGGTATTTGTCGCGCGTCCGATAGAGCATGTCGACGCCGAGCGGCAGGTCGTTGCCAGTAAAGCCCCAAGAGCCCAGCACGTTGAGATCCTTGGTGCAGATGCGGTGCCAGGAGGTGTCGATCGAGCCGGCGTCGGTGAACTGGCCCATCTCGACATAGGTGCCGCCATCGCGCAGCATCTCGATGCCTTCGGGGCCTGCGGTCGGATGACCCGAGCAGTCCATCACGAGATCGGCGCCGAAGCCGCCGACGATTTCCCGCACGCGATCGATGCGCTGCTGCGGCGACTTCAGCTCCTCGATGTTGACCGTCGCCTCCGCGCCGAACTCGCGCGCGAGCTTGAGCCGCGGCTCCTCCGGCGCGCCGACGCAGATGACGCGCCCTGCCCCCATCTCCTTGGCCGCTGCGACCGCCAGAATGCCGATCGGGCCGGAGCCCTGGATCACCACCGTATCGCCCCAGGAAAAACCGCCGGCGCGGCTGGCGCGGTTGAAGGCGCGGATGCAGGAGGTCAGCGGCTCGGACAGCGCCCCGAGCCGCAGCGACATGTCGTCGGGCAGCTTGTAGATCTTGGTGCCCGGCAGCATGTCGAGATCGACATAGACATATTCGGCCCAGCCGCCCCACATATGCGGCGCCTTGTCGAAGCCGAGATAGCGGCCGTAATAGACCGGCGTCAGGCACTTGTTGGCGGTTTGCGGATAGTGGATGCAGTAATAGCAATGGCCGCAGGGCATCAGCGGCGGGATCATCACCTTCGAGCCGATGGTCAGCGGCTTGCTCATGAAGTCCTCGGTGAACTCCTCCCCGCATTCGACGATGACGCCGCCGAGCTCATGCCCGAGCGTGAACGGCCAGGGCAGCGGCTTCGGCCAATGTCCCTTCAGGATGTGCAAATCGGTGCCGCAGACGCCGCAGGCGCCGACCTTGATCAGCGCGGCCTTCCTGCCGACTTTCGGCCACGGCACGGTGCGGATGACGGGCTCCGAGCCCGGACCTGCGTGAGTGCAGACGCGGATCTGTTGCATGGCGTTTCCTCGTTGCCCGTCTGTTTTGGTTTGTGGTGCGGGCCTAGGGCGAAGCGTATGTGAGATGAGCAGTCGTGCCAAGCGGGCAGTCTCGTAGCCCGCATGAGCGTAGCGAATAGGGGAGCAGCAGTCCCGGATTGCGCTTCCGCCTTCGCTCGTCGAGCTACGGCGGACAGGTCGCTCCATCCTGGCTACAGCGCGGCTACGATCACCGCCGTCATCCTGAGGTGCTCGCCTTGCGATGCGTCGGCATCGCAAGGCGAGCCTCGAAGGATGGGCCACGAGCGCTTGAGGCTCATCCTTCGAGGCGCGCAAGAGCGCGCACCTCAGGATGACGACAGTGGTTATGGCGACAGTGCATGGCAGATGCCCACGCACGTCCAATTGTCTTGAGCGCTCATTGACGAGCGTGTATGGCCCGATGAAATCTCACCTCAGGTCGTCGCTTGAACCCCCTGCCCCAAAATCCCGTGGCCGCGTCCGGCTCGTTCGCGGCCATGAAATCGGTGCCGTACCGTCTCCAGTTCGGCTCTTACGTGCTGGCGATGATGGCCGACAATATCGAGCACGTGATCAGCTATTGGGTGGTGTTCCAGAAATTCCATTCGCCGGCGCTGGCCGGCTTTGCGGTGCTGTCGCACTGGCTGCCGTTCCTCTTGTTCTCGGTCGCGGTCGGCGGGCTCGCCGACCGGTTCGATCCGCGCCGCATCATCCAGTGCGGCATGCTGCTGTTCATCGTCGCGTCGAGCGGATGGGGCTTCTTCTTCCTCACCGACACGATCCAGATGTGGCATGCGATGCTGCTGCTGGTGATCCATGGCTGCGCCGGCGTGCTCTGGCAGACGCCGAACCAGCTCTTGCTCTACGACCTCGTCAGTCCCGCGGATCTGCCGAGCGCGGTGCGGCTGAACGCGATGGCGCGCTATCTCGGCATCCTGGTCGGGCCGGCGGTGGGCGGCGTGATCATGCTGACGCTCGGCACCTCGCACGGCATCATCTTCAACACGCTGTTCTACCTGCCGATGCTGCTCTGGCTGTTCCGGGCGCCCGTGCGCGACAAGAGCGTGGCGGTGCGGCGCTTTGCCGTGCGCGGCCTTGCCGACATCGTGCTGACCGTCCGCGCCATCGGCACCCAGCCGGTGCTGACGGCGATGACGTGGCTGGCCGGCCTCACCTCCTTCATGATCGGCAATGCCTACCACGCCCAGATGCCGGGCTTTGCCGGCGATCTCGGCCATGGCGATCCCGGCGTCTCCTATAGCGTGCTGCTCGCGGCCGACGCCGCCGGCGCGGTGCTCGCCGCTATCGCGCTGGAATCCTGGGGACGCCTCAAGGGCACGCCGCGCACGGCGATCATGCTCGCGATGCTCTGGAGCCTGGCGCTGCTCGGCTTCGCGTTGGTGCCCATCTATCCCGTCGCGATCGCGCTCTTGTTCTGTGCCGGCTTCTTCGAGCTGTCGTTCAACACCATGGCGCAGGCGCTGGTGCAGTTGAATGCGCCGCACGACATTCGCGGCCGCGTCGTCGGTCTTTATAATATGGCCGGCCTCGGCATGCGCGCCTTCAGCGGCATCACGGTCGGGCTGTTTGGCGCGGCGATCGGCATCCACTGGTCGCTCGGCCTGTCGGCCGCGCTGCTGCTGGCAATGCTGCTCGTGCTGCAACGGCGGGCGACGAAGCCGGCGTGAGCGGCCTTTTGGATGTGGCTTTTCGGACGCATTGTGTCTGTCCGTGACCGCCGCATCCAATCCTAACGCGGCATTAACCCTATGCACCTTAGGGTCGTCCCGGACTCCGCCCGGGCGGGGGGTCGGGTGTTGAAAATGGCGTTGGCGAACAAAAAATTTCTTCCGGCCGCCGAGGAGCGTCGGCGCTTCCAGCGGGTGAAGGTGCACCTGCTCGGCCGCTACATGCTGCCGGACCGCCGCGAATTCCCCTGCCAGGTGATCAACATGTCGCCCGGCGGCCTCGCGCTGCTCGCCCCCGGCATCGGCAATGTCGGCGACCGCGTGGTCGCCTATCTCGACCATATCGGCCGCGTCGAGGGCAAGATCACCCGCATCATCGACAACGGCTTCGCCATGACGATCGGGGCGACGCCCCGGAAGCGCGACAAGCTCGCCGCGCAGCTGACCTGGCTCGCCAACCGCGACATCCTCAACCTGCCGGAGGACCGCCGTCACGACCGTATCGTGCCGCGCAACCCGATCGCGGTGCTGACGCTCGAGGACGGCACCAAGATGACCTGCCGCATCATCGACCTCTCGCTATCAGGCGCTGCCATCGCCGCGGAGAACCGGCCGCCGCTGAAATCGACCGTCCTGCTCGGCCGGGTCCAGGGCCGCGTGGTCCGAAACCTCGAAGACGGCTTCGCGCTGGAGTTCCTGCACGAGCAGCCGATCGAGACACTCGAAGAGAGCGTTACCGCGCGGTAAAGCGCGCGGGCGGCAAAACCGCTGTATTTCCAGCCCTGAAGGCGGCCTCCGCGATGCGGACGCCGCCTTTTTCATGCGCCGTGACGGCGTTAGGGCGGGTTAACGCGCGCCCGCTTTGACGTGGAAATGGCCGTTCCGCCAGCGTTTCCGCGTTAATCGATAAAATTTGAATCAATTGCAGTTGTTTCAAATTTTATGAGAATTCGATTCAAGTATAGATCGAATTCGGCGCAGGTTTTACTTGCATTCGTCTCGACTTGACTTGGTCGACTTAGCGGCAACGCAAAAGCTCCGTGCGAAATGTGGTCCCAACAAGAAACGGGGGCCGCAATGTTTGACTTCAGGGGACAGGGGAAAGGGCTGGCGCTCGCCGCCATGCTCTTCGGGATCAGCGCGGCAGCGCAGGCCGGCGAAAGCCGTCTGCTCTACGCGAGCCTCGGTGACGCCACGCGTGCACCGATCGGCTGGGTCGAATTCTGTGCGGACAACGCCGCCCAGTGCCAGGGCGCACCGGCGCAGCCGCGCGACATCGTGATGTCGCAGGGCGCATGGCGCGACCTCGTCAAGGTCAATCGCTGGGTCAACGAGACCGTCAAGCCTTTGACCGACCAGGAGCACTGGGGCGTGATCGAGAAATGGTCGCTGCCGACCGACGGTTACGGCGACTGTGAAGACTACGTGCTGTTGAAGCGCAAGATGCTGATCGATGCCGGATGGCCGCGCCAGGCCCTGCTCATCACCGTCGTGCGCGACAAGAAGGGCGAAGGACACGCGGTGCTGACGGTGAAGACCGACAAGGGCGAGTTCGTTCTCGACAATCAGAACGAGAACGTCGTTGCCTGGACCGAGACCGGCTACCGCTTCGTCAAGCGCCAGTCGCAGAGCGATCCCAACGTCTGGGTCTCGCTCGGCGATACCAAGCCGGCGGTCTCCACCGCCAGCGCCAGAGACTGAGCAAGAGATCAGGAACGAGACAACAGGTTACGCGACCCGGTCACATCCCCACCCCTCCCCGTCCCAGACCGGTTCGCGCGCGGCCAGCCATCCCCCAATGGCTGGCCGCAACTTTTTGGGCTATGCCGGCGCTGCCTCGGCGGCAGCCGGAGCCGGAGCCGGAGCCGACCGCGCGATCAGGGCGTAAGCGACCGGCACCACGAACAGCGTGAACAGCGTGCCGATCGACAGACCGGTCGCGATGACGAGCCCCATGTTGTAGCGCGACACCGCGCCCGCCCCGCTTGCGGTGATCAGCGGAACGACGCCCAGCACCATGGCCGCGGTGGTCATCAGGATCGGCCGCAGCCGGATCGTCGCGGCCTCGATGATCGCCTCCGTCGCCGGCTTGCCCTCCAGGCGCAATTCGTTGGCCACCTCGACCATCAGGATGCCGTGCTTGCTGACGAGGCCCATCAGGGTGAGCAGCCCGACCTGGGTGTAGATGTTGAGGCTGGCACCGCCGATGCCGAGGCTGATGAAGATCAGGGCGCCGGCCAGCGACATCGGCACCGAGATCAGGATGACGATGGGATCGAGGAAGCTGTTGAACAGCGCGGCGAGCGCCAGGAAGATGATGATGACGGCGAAGGCGAATGTCGTGACGAAGCCGCCCGATTCCTGCTCGAGCTGGCGCGAGGCGCCGCCGTAGTCGATCGTATAGCCGACCGGCAGGGACTTCGCGATATCCTTGAGCGTGGCGAGCGCGCTGCCCATCGACACCGTCGGCATCGCGACGCCCGAGATCGTCGCCGCATTGATCTGCTGGAAGTGGTTGCGCGACTGCGGAACGGTCCTGTTCTCGAGATGCGCGACGGTCGACAGCGGCACCATCGAATTGTCGCTCGCCTTGATGTAATAGCCGAGCAGCTGATCCGCGGTGAGCCGCTCGTTCTGGCGGACTTGCGGAATCACCTTGTAGGAGCGGCCGTCCAGGCTGAAATAGTCGAGATAATTGCCGCCCAGCATGGTGGCGAGCGACCCGCCGAGGTCGCTCATCTTGAGGCCGAGGTCGCCGGCCTTGTCGCGGTCGAAGGTGACCATTGTCTGCGGCTTGTCGACCTTGAGATCGGTATCGAGGAAGATGAACTGGCCGCTCTTCAGCGCCTGCACCATGAAATTGCGCGAGACTGTGTCCAGCTCGTCGTAGGAGCCGGTGGTGCCGATCACGAACTGGATCGGAAGGCCGTTGCTGCCGGGCAGCGGCGACGGCTGGAAAGCGACCGTGCGCGTGCCGGCGATGGTGTTGAGCAGGTTCTGGAAGTCGGGCTGAAGCGTCTTCGTCGTCAGCGCGCGCTGCTCCCACGGCTTCAGCACCCAGCCGCTGATCACCTGCGTCGAGGTGTCGATCTGGAACACGGTGGCGGTCTCCGGCCGCTTCGCGATGAGATCATAGAGCTGACGCCCGTAGAACTGACGCTGCTGGAGCGTTGCCGACGGCGCAGCGGTCGTCAGGGAGAGGATGACGCCCTGATCCTCGTCCGGTGCGAGCTCGCTGGTCGAGGTCGCATAGAGCCAGGGAATGCCGGCGAGCAGCAGCAGCGCAAACACGGCCACGACCGGCTTCATCGCGAACACAGCCTCCAGCCGGCGTCGATAGGCACTGGAGAGCAACTCCAGCACGTGATCGATCCGTCGCACCAGGCGCGCTTCCCAATGGGTCGCGTCGCGCTCGGTCCGGCGCAACAGCCAGGCGCAGTTCATCGGCGACAGCGTCAGCGCGATCACCGCGGATACGGTGACCGCACCGGCGAGCGTGAAGGCGAATTCGGTGAACAGCGCACCGGTGAGGCCGCCCTGAAAGCCCACGGGCACGTAGACCGCGATCAGCACCACCGTCATGGCGACGATCGGGCTCGCCAGCGCGCGGGCGGACTGGATCGCCGCCTCGACCGGCGACACGCCTTCGTCGATCAGCCGGTGCACGCTCTCCACCACGATGATGGCGTCGTCGACGACGAGACCGATCGCCAGCACCAACGCCAGCAGGGTCAAGAGGTTGATGGAGAAACCCATCAGCAGCATCAGGCCGAACGTGCCGATCAGCGACAACGGGATGGCGATGACGGGGATCAGCACGGAGCGCCACGAGCCCAGAAACAGGAAGACCACCGCGATCACGATCACCACCGCCTCCAGCAGGGAGTGGATGACTTCGCTGATCGAGGAGTTGACGAAATCGGTGGAGTCGTAGAGCACCTCGCCGACCAGGCCGTTCGGCAGCTGCGCCTTGATATCGGGCAGGATCGCCTTCACACCGTTGATGACGTCGAGCAGATTGGCGGTCGGGGCCGCCTGGATGCCGACATAGACCGCGGTCTTGCCGTTGAAGCGCGTCTCGCTGTCGTAATCGTCGTTTCCGAGCGTGACGTTGGCGACGTCGCGCAGCCGGATGATCGCGCCGTTGACGGTCTTGACCACGAGGTTGCGGTACTGCTCCAGCGAATGCAGGTTGGTCGAGGCGGCGAGATCGACCTGCACCAGCCGGCCCTTGGTGGCGCCGAGGCCGGAGATGTAGTCGTTGCCGGACAGCGCGGTCGAGACGTCGCTTGCGGTGAGGCCATAGGCGGCCAGCTTGTCGGGATCGAGCCAGGCGCGGAGCGCGAACTTCTTGGCGCCGAGGAGCTCGGCGGTCTGCACGCCGGTGACGGCCTGGAGCCGCGGCTGCACCACGCGCGTCAGATAGTCGGTGATCTGGTTCGGCGCCAGCACGTCGCTGGCGAAGCCGATATACATCGCATCGATGGTCTGGCCGACCTTGAGCGTCAGCGTGGGCTGCTGCGTGCCGGTCGGGAACTGGTTCAGCACCGAGTTGACCTTGGCGTTGATCTCCGTCATCGCCTTGCCGGAATCGTAGTTCAGGCGCAGGTTGACCGTGATGGTGCTGGAGCCCGTGACGCTATTCGACGTCATGTAGTCGATGCCGTTGGCCTGGGCGATGGCATTTTCCAGCGGCGTCGTGATGAAGCCGGCGATGATGTCGGAATCGGCGCCGGCATAGGTCGTCGACACCGTGACGATGGCATTCTGGGTACGCGGATATTGCAGGATCGACAGCGTCGTCATCGAGCGCAGGCCGAGCACCAGGATGAGGGCGCTGACGACCAGCGCCAGGACCGGCCGGCGGATGAAGATATCGGTGAAGCGCATCTTGTCCTGAACTCGTTTCTCGCCATCGTTGTTGCGGTATCGGCCGCGCCGTCGCCAAGCCTACTGATCGACGATGTTCGGCGCGGCTTCCGCCTGCGGCACGTGTGAATTGTCGACCTTCACCGGGCTGCCGTTGCGCAGCTTCAGCTGGCCGGCGATGACCACGGTCTCGCCCGGCTTGATCCCGTCGTTGACCGCGACGCGATCGCCCTTCGCGGGCCTCGTCTTGACGAACATCTGCCGCGCGGTGCCCTGCCCGTCATGGAGTTCGTCGACGAGGTAGACCAGATCGCCGTAGGAATTGCTGACGATCGCCGTCAGCGGCACGGTGACGACCTGCTCGGGCTTGCCGACCGCGATCTCGACCTTTGCGAACATGCCCGGCAGCAGCCGGGTCTCGCCGTTGCGCAAGGTGGCGCGAACCTGGACGTTGCGGCTGGCGGAATCCACCTTGGCATTGATCGCGGTGATCTGCCCGGTGAAGCGCTCGGCCGGAAAGGCATCGACGGCGACCGACACGTCCTGCCCGATGCCGATCGAGGCCAGCGCCTGCTGCGGCAGGTAGAAGTCGATATAGATCGGATCGAGACTCTGCAGCGTGACGATGCTGGTGCCGGCGGAGAGATACTGGCCGAGATCGACGGCGCGGATGCCGAGGCGCCCGGAGAACGGCGCCTTCAGCGACTTCTGCTCGAGGAGAGCCTTCTGCTGCTCCACCAGGGCCTGGGCGTTCTTCAGGTTCGCCTTGTCGCTGTCGACCGTCGCCTGGCTCACCGCATTGAACTTGATCTGCTCCTCGTCGCGCTTGAGCACGATGGCGTAGTTCTCGGCCGTGGCCTGCAACGAGCGGAGCTTGGCAACGTCGTCGGTCGCCACCAGCGACAGCAGGGTCTGTCCCGCCGCGACGCTGTCGCCGGAGGTGAATTCGATGCTCTGCACGATACCGGCGACCTGCAGCGCGAGATCGGCGCCGTTCACCGCGCGCAGCGAGCCGACCGCGCTCAGGCTCGACTGCCAGGGCGCGTTGGCGGCCATCACGGTGGAGACGGTCTGCGGCGGATTGGCCATCGCGCCGATCGCCTTCCTGATCATGATCTCCTTGAAGGTCTGGAATCCGTACAGGCCGCCGAACAGGATCGCCATCCCGCACAGCATGATTGTCATCCGCTTCATCATCGCAACGCGTCCTCGGTCTTCTTGTCGGTGCCGGCGAAGTACCCGGCATTGGCGCGCGGCAGCGCGTCCGGCGTCTCGTCCATGCGATTCCACCATCCGCCGCCGAGCGACTGGAACAGCGCGGCGGTGTCGGTGAAGCGGGTGGCCTGCGCCTTGATGCGCGACACCCGCGAATTCAGGTAGGATTGCTGGGCGTTGATGACGTTGGCGTAGGGTACCGCCCCGGTCTTGAACTGCTCGACCGCCATCGCCAGGCTGTCCGCCGTCGCTTTCTCGGCCGTGGCCTGCGCCTTCAGCGTCGCCGCGTCGTACTGGATGGCGCGCAGCGAATCCGCGACGTTCTGGAACGCGGTCACGACCGCGCTCTTGTACAGCGCGAGATCCTGCTCGAACGCCGCCACATCGGCCTCCTTGGTGTGGTACAGCGTGCCACCGTCGAAAATCTTCTGGCTGACGCTGGAGGCGGCGCTCCAGACGATCGTGTCGGGCGAGAACAGCCGCTCGGGGCCGCTGGCGCCGTAACTGCCGGAGAGCGTGAGCTGCGGCAGCAGGTTTGCGATGCCGACGCCGACTGTCGCCGTCGCCTGATGCAAGGTCGCCTCGGCTTGGCGGATGTCGGGGCGCTGCCGCACCAGCGCCGAGGGCAGCGACACCGGAAGCCGCTGCGGCAGGCGCAGCTCGGCGAGCCTGAGATGCTCGCCACGATCCTGGCTCGGCAGCCGCCCGAGATAGGCCATCAGTTGATTGCGTTGCTGCGCCAGCTGCTTCTGGAGCGGCGCCAGCGTCGCCCTTGCCTGTGCCAGCGTGGCTTCCTGCGACAGCACGTCGGACTTCGAGATCGCGCCGATTTCGAACTGGTGCTGGATGCGTGCGAGCTGGTCCGACTCCGCCTTGATGATCTCCTCGGTCGCGAGGATTTGATCGCGTAGCGAGGCATCCGTGATCGCGGCCGTCACTACGTTGGCGGTCAGCGCCAGATACGTCGCTTCGAGCTTGAAGCCCTGATAGTCGGCCTGGGCTTGCAGCGCCTCGACCTGACGTCGCGTGCCGCCCCAGAGGTCGAGCGCGTAAGACACGCTTACGGACGCGTTGTAGAGCGTGTAGGTCGAACCTTGCGCCGGCCACACCCCCGACTGCGACGTGCTCGTCCGGTCGCGCTCCGCCGAGGCGCTGGCGGACACTTGCGGAAACAGGCTGCCCTGTTGCGCCAGCGTATTCTCCCGCGCGTAGCGCAACGCGAACTGCGCCGCCTGCACGTCGGGATGGTTGCGGATGGCTTCCTCGACAAAGGCGTTGAGCTGCCGCGAGCGGAATAGCGCCCACCAGGCGCCGGGAATGTCCCTGCCTGTTTCGAAGCCCTGAGAATTGCCGCCGGGCACCGGCGCACTGGTGGTGGCAGCCGGACGCTGCTCGCGCGTGTAGCCTTGCACGGCCGGTCCGGCCGGCGACCCGAAGTCCGGGCCGACGGCGCAGGACGCCAGCAGAACGCCGCAGAGCGAGACGCCGGCCAAGGCCACGACCCGCGCCGGGCGCCACGTTCCTGCGATGGAGGGGACGTGTTCGGACCTGCCTGAAAGTGGAGCTGCCAAAGAACTAAACCGTTTAGTTTTTCTCTGGCAGGCTGTATGATGCAGGTTGGAACCAAAAGTCAAGCCGTGGGGTTACCGGGTTCATGACAACGACAGTGCAAAAGACGCAGACGCGAGAGACCAGAGAGCCGGCCGATGCTGGTCAGAAGCCGCGCGCTCTCGCGAAGCACCGCCAGATTCTCGACAGCGCCCGCGTCCTCTTTCTCGATCAGGGCTTCGACGCCACCAGCATGGACGCGATCGCGCGCGAGGCCGGCGTGTCGAAGGCGACGCTCTACGTCCATTTCGACGACAAGGACGATCTGCTGCTGGCGCTGGTGAGCGAGGAGTGCAAGCGCTTCGGGCCCAAGACGCTATGGCGCGACCACGGCGGCAGGATCGATCTCCGTGCGGAGCTCCACGCCATCGGCACGACGTTCCTCGAAGCCTTTCTCGACCAGCGCGGGCTTGCCGTGCACAGACTCGTGATGTCCTGCGCCTCGCGTTATCCGCGCGTGGCGGAAGTTTTCATGAAATCGGGACCGGAGCGCTGCGACACCGAAATGGCCGCCTTCCTGCGTGCAGCGCAGGCCCAGGGCCTTCTCGACATTCCCGACATCGGCATGGCCGCGACGCAATTTCTCAGCCTGATTCAGGGCAAGGAGATCCTGAAATGGACGCTCTCGATGAAGGCGCCGAGCCCGGCCCGCCATCGTGCGCTGATCGAGAATGGTATCAACGTGTTTCTCGCGGCCTATGAGCGACGCCCCACCGCCGTGAAGCAGACGCGGCGAAAGCCGGCGAAGGCATCTGCACGCCGCTAGGAACGAGACAACAGGTTACGCGACCCGGTCACTCCCCCACCCCTCCCCGTCCCAGACCGTTTCGCGCGCGACCAGCCATCCCCCAAAGCCAGGCCGCAACGTCTTTGGCGCCTTGTCACGCAGGATAGGAGTGGCCGAACGGCGCTGTTGACTAGTCTGCCGGTTGCTTCATTGGGTAACGGCACAGGCAATCACGAGGAACTGCCATGACGTCGTTCCGCCCCGTCATCGCGTTGTCCAGGGGTCTCGAAGTCCTGCGGGTGATCAACCAGGAACGGCAGTCGACCGTCGGCTCGCTGCACAAGGCGACAGGGCTGAACAAGGCAACGATCGTCCGCATGCTCGAGACGCTGGAGCATGAAGGGTATGTGATGCGTCGTACCGAGCCGGCCAGCTACACGCCCACGGGACGGGCGCTGCTGCTCAGCGCGGGCTATGACGAGCCCACCTGGATCGGCGGCATCGCCGAACCCATCCTCAACAAATTCCGCAAGCAGATCCACTGGCCGTCAGACATTGCCGTGCTCGATCAGGAATCCATGGTCATCGTCCACACGACGCGGGTGGACGGGTCGCTGCTGTTCAGCCGGCCGCCGGGTTTCCGCTTTCCTGTCCTGGGCACCTCGATGGGGCGCGCCTATCTCGCCTTCTGCGAGCCAGCCGAGCAGGAACGCATCGCCGCACGTCTTGCCCTCAGCCCAGAGCCCTGGAACGATCTGGCGCGCAACCCCGACAAGCTCGCCAGGACGCTGCGCACGATCCGCAAAGCCGGGTTCGCGGTCATGGACGACAGCTACAGCCGCAGCATCTTCGGCGGCGCGGTCTGGGCGCTCGGCGTTCCCGTTGCGCTTCAGAACCGGCTGTTCGGCAGCATGAACGTGATGATGCTGCGCGAAGCGGTCACTCCGGAGGACGGCATACGCCGCTTCGTGCCTCAAATGAAGAAAGTCGCCTCCGCACTGGCGGAGGCGCTCGGCGCCAAGCTCGCCGCACCAGGCACGTCATCCCTCCGGCGCAAGTAGCCATTTCACACAGTGAAACGATATTTTGATTTCTTGACGCACTCTCCACCCCATGTGACACCTCGGTCCGGCGGCTGCCGCTGCCCAATGACACAGGGAAAAGGGGGAAGCCGAAGTGTGGACATCCACGAGAATTCTGGCGGCCGCAATTGCATGCCTGACGCTGGCTGCCGCTGAGACGGCTTGGGCCGACGCCTGGCCGACCCGGGCAATCAGGATCGTCGTCTCCACGCCGCCAGGCGGCATCACCGATGCGTTCGCCCGCGCCTACGGCGATTACATCTCGCAGAAGCTTGGGCAGCCAGTGATCGTCGAGAACAAGACCGGGGCCAGCGGCGCGCTGGCGGCGCAATTGGTGAAGGACTCGCCACCGGACGGCTACACGCTGATGTACACGATCTCGTCCACCCTGCTCGGTAACCGGTTGCTGCTGAAATCGCTGGCCTATGATCCGGACAAGGATTTCACCATCGTCGCGATCACGCCTTCGGGACATCTGCCGCTGGTGGTCCATTCCGCCACCAATGCAAAGACGATCGAAGAGTTCGTCGCTTATGCGCGGCACAACAAGGTCACGGCCGGCTCGTACGGGATCGGCTCGTTCGCGCACATTGCGATCGCCGAGCTCAACCGCCAATTCGGTCTCGACATTTCCATCGTGCATTACCGCGGCGAAGCGCCGATGTGGCAGGATTTTGCCGCCGGGGTGATCCAGGCGGCCGTCGGGAGCTATCAGGCTGCGCTTCCGGTGCTCGATACCGGCGTCGGCCGCCCGATCGCCGTGCCGACACCGGTGCGCATGAAGAAGCTGCCCGAGACCCGGACGTTCGCCGAGCAAGGCGTCACTGGGAATGTCTTCCAGCTCACGAGCTTTACCGCGCTGGTGGCGCCCGCGGCGATGGCAGCAGACCGGATCGACCTGCTCGCCAAGCTGATGGTCGAAGGCGGCAAGACGGAGCGCGTGCAGAAGCTGCTCGATGCCTTCGGGGTCGACTCCCCGGCAATGGATCGCGCATCCTCGATTGCGCTCTACCAAAAGGAAGGGCCGGTCTGGCTCGAATCGATCAAGACTCTCGGGTTGGAGCCGCAATAGATTCCCGCACCGTCACTCCCGCGGCCGGCGCCGTTGGCGCTCACGCGCCGAGCACGTCCGCGAGCCGCAGCTCGTCGGGCAAGGGGTCCTTCAGAAACAGCTCGGCTTCGATCTCGTCCAGATGCGACAGCATCTGCGCGCGCGCGGCCTGCTTGTCGCGTTTGCGAATCGCGGCGACGATGCCGGCGTGATGCTCGGTGCCGCAGGCCGGCGTGTCGTGGCGGCGGTAGAGCAGAATGATGAGCGAGGAGCGCGCGATCAGCTCCTTCAGGAAGCCGAGATAGATGCTGTGGCCGCTCATCTCGGCGACCAGACGGTGAAACTCTCCGGAGAGCCGGACAGAGGCTCGGGCATCGCCGCGCAGCTCGGCCTCGCGTTCCTCGGCAAGATGCTGCTGGAGGCGATCGATCCAGTCCGGCGTCACCGCATCGATGGCGTGATCGACGATGGTGGGCTCGATCAGGCGGCGCGCCTCGAACACTTCGCGGGCATCGGCCGGCGTCGGCCGCGCGACGAAGGCGCCACGGTTCTTCTCGATGTTGACGATGCCCTCATGCGCGAGCTGCTGAAGCGCGGTGCGGACCAGCGTGCGGCTTGCGCCGTAGATCTCGCCGATCTCGTCCTCGCCGAGCTTGGTGCCCGGCAGCAGACGATGCTCGAGGATCGCGGCGGTCACACCCTCCCGGATGCGGCTAACGCGATCGCTCGCATCGGGCGCGTCGGATTTGCGACGGGGCTTGGCGGCCATGAGTCCGAGATTGGGCTTGAGGGCTCGATCGACGACATTCACTTTCGAATGTTAGTCGACGAGCTGTATCCAATCACAGGCGAAAGTTTATACAATCCTCGCCCGTTTTGTGTGCAGACGGTTACGCACAGGGCGGGCGGGACAGAGGCGCCGGATTCGATCTAACGATCTGACTCCGCTGCACAGTTTCGCAATTCGGCCGGCCAGGCGGCGGTTGGCACGGACCTTGCGGAGAGAGCGGCAGCACCGCCCCTCCTTGGACACGCCATGGCCACTCCCGCCGCCCTCGAACTGGTCGCCGTCACCAAGCGCTATGACACGACGCTGGCGGTCGACGCCGTCAATCTGAAGATCCCGGCCGGCACCTATTGCTGCCTGCTCGGTCCGTCCGGCTGCGGCAAGACCTCGACCTTGCGCATGATCGCGGGCCACGAGGCCGTCAGCGAGGGCGACATCATCCTGGGTAGCCAGAACGTCACCGACCTGCCGCCGGCCGAGCGCGGCACCGCGATGATGTTTCAGTCCTACGCGCTGTTTCCGCATCTCTCCGTGCTCGACAACGTCGCCTTCGCCCTGAAGATGCGCGGCATCGACAAGCCGACGCGCCACAGGCGCGCCGGCGAGTTGCTGGAGCTGGTGGCGATGAGCCAGTATGCGGGCCGGCTGCCGGCGCAGCTCTCCGGCGGCCAGCAGCAGCGCGTTGCGCTGGCCCGCGCGCTGATCACCAAGCCGCAGATTCTCTTGCTCGACGAGCCGCTCTCCGCCCTCGATCCGTTCCTGAGGGTCAGGATGCGCGGCGAGCTGAAGCGATTGCAGCGCGAGCTCGGCATCAGCTTCATCCAGGTCACCCACGGCCAGGAAGAGGCGATGGCGCTGGCCGACCACATCGTGGTGATGAACCACGGCCGGATCGAGCAGCAGGGCACGGCCCGCGACATCTTCCACCATCCCCGCACCGAATTCGTGGCGCGCTTCATCGGCGGCCACAACGTGCTCAGCGACGCCGGCAAGCTCATCGCCGTGCGCGCCGATCAGCTCGGCATCGCGCCGTTTGCTGACGGCGCCTTCGGCGCGCCGGCGCTGCTGACCCAGACCGAGTACCAGGGCTCCTACATCGCCGTCTCGCTCACGCTCGACGACGGCACCGCCCTGTTCTCCCACGTTCCCGAAGCCACTTTCGACGTCCACCCGTTCCGTCCGGGCGATCGCGTGCTGGCGACCTGGGATCCCGCCAAGGCGCAACGCCTGCAATAGCGCCCTTCATCTTGGAACATGTGCAACACTAGAGGAGTGAGGGAAATGACCGAGACGACCAGGAAGACCGGCCTCAACCGCCGTACGCTGCTCAAGGGCACCGCAAGTCTTGCCGGCCTCGCCGCCGGCTCCGGCGCCATCACCGGCTTTCCCTATGTGAAGTCGGCCGATGCCAAGGTGCTGCGCTATCTCGGCACCGCCGTGAACGAGGGCGACGACATCTCCCGGCAGTGCCTGAAGGACACCGGCATCAAGATCGAATACATCACCGCGACCACCGACGACGTCACCAAGCGCGTGATGACCCAGCCGAACTCCTTCGACGTGCTGGACACCGAATATTTCTCGCTGAAGAAGATCGTGCCGTCGGGCAACATCCTTGCGCTCGATGCCCGGAAGATCAAGGAGTTCGACAACATCACGCCTGTCTTCACCAAGGGCCAGACGCCCGGCGGCAAGAAGATCGGCGGCCAGGGCACCGCGCCCTGGAAGGTGCTTTACCTCGAGGGCAAGGACTCCAAGAAGTTCGCGACGTCGGCGACCGAATTCGTCACGCTGATTCCGACCGTCTACAACGCCGATACGCTCGGCATCCGCCCCGACCTGATCAAGCGGCCGATCAGCTCCTGGTCCGAGCTGCTCAACCCCGAGTTCAAGGGCAAGGCCTCGATCCTCAACATCCCCTCGATCGGCATCATGGACGCAGCGATGGTCGTCGAAGCCACCGGCAAGTACAAATATGCCGACAAGGGCAACATGACCAAGGAAGAGATCGATCTCACCATGAAGGTGATGACCGAGGCCAAGAAGGCCGGCCAGTTCCGCGCGTTCTGGAAAGACTTCAACGAAAGCGTCAACCTGATGGCTTCGGGCGAGACGGTGATCCAGTCGATGTGGTCGCCGGCGGTGACCAAGGTGCGCTCGATGGGAATTCCCTGCACCTTCCAGCCGCTCAAGGAAGGCTACCGCTCCTGGGCCTCCGGCTTCTGCGTCTCCAAGGGCGTCTCGGGTCCCAAGCTCGAATGGGCCTATGAGTTCGTGAACTGGTTCCTGTCCGGCTATGCCGGCGCCTATCTCAATCGCCAGGGTTACTACTCCGCCGTGCTCTCCACCGCGAAGGCGCATATGGAGCCCTACGAGTGGGCCTATTGGATGGAGGGCAAGCCGGCTGAGAAGGACATCAAGGCGCCCGACGGCTCGCTGCTGGAAAAGGCAGGCGCGGTGCGCGACGGCGGCTCCTACGAGGACCGCATGGGCGGCGTCGCCTGCTGGAACGCCGTGATGGACGAGAACGACTACATGGTCCGCAAGTGGAACGAGTTCATCGCGGCGTAACGGACATGTCGGAAGAAGTCCTGCAACAGGCGGCCCCGGGCTTGATCCCGGGGTCAGGCACAGCGCGCGCCGCCAAGCCGACGCGCCTGTCGCCGTCCTTCATCTCCTGGCTTCAGGCCGGGCCGATGATGCTGGTGTTTCTCGCCTTCTTCCTGATCCCGCTGGTGTTCGTCGTCATCGTCTCGTTCTGGGACTACAACGAATACCAGTTGCTGCCGGCTTTCTCCGGCCGCGGCTACACCGACACGTTCGAGGGCTGCATCGCGCAGCTGCCTGATCTCTGCACCATCGGCAAGACCTATCTGAAGACGCTGAAGCTCTGCTTCATGGTGTGGGCGATCACGCTGTTCATCGGCTTCTGGGTTGCCTATTTCCTCGCCTTCCACGTCAAGTCCAAGACCTGGCAGATGGGCTTGTCGCTGCTCTGCACGATCCCGTTCTGGACCTCCAACGTGATCCGCATGATCGCCTGGATTCCGCTGCTCGGGCGCAACGGCCTCGTCAATTCCGGCCTGATCAAGACCGGCCTGATCAACCATCCGCTGGAATGGCTGCTGTTCTCCGAATTCTCCGTGGTGCTGGCGCTGGTCCACCTCTTCACCTTCTTCATGGTGGTGCCGATCTTCAATTCCATGGTGCGCATCGACAAATCGCTGATCGAGGCCGCCTATGACGCCGGCGCCACCGGCTTCCAGACGCTGGTCAACGTCATCATACCGCTCGCCAAGCCGGGCATCGTGATCGGCTCGATCTTCGTCATCACCATCGTGATGGGCGATTTCATCACCATCGGCGTGATGGGCGGCCAGCAGATCGCCGCGGCCGGCAAGATCATCGAGACGCGGGTCAACGCGCTGCAATTCCCCGCCGCGGCAGCCAACGCCGTGATCCTGCTCGCCATCACCTTCCTGATCATCACCATGATGTCGCGCATCGTCGACATCAAGAAGGAGCTCTAGAGCATGAAGGAAGGACGCCCGCGCTCGTTCTACGTGCTCGCCACCTTCTTCGCGGCCTATGTGCTGTTCCTCTACGGCCCGATGATCGCGATCTACGTGCTGTCGTTCCAGGGGCCGCAGGGCGGCCTCACCTTCCCGATGAACGGCGTGTCGACCTTCTGGATCGCAAAACTGTTCCAGGGCACCGGCATCGTCGATCTCGGCGCGGCCTTCCGCCGCTCGCTGCTGCTCGGCATCATCGTGATGATCGTCACCGTCGTGCTGTCGGTCGCCGCCGGCATGGCCTTCCGCCGCAAGTTCAGGGCGCAGAGCATCCTGTTCTACTCGGCGATCGCGAGCCTGATCGTTCCCTCGATCATCACCTCGCTCGGCATCTCGCTGGAATTCCGCATCATCGACGACCTGATCAAGGCGCATTGGAACGAGAATTTCGAGACCTCGATGGGCCTGCTCACCTCTGGACTCGGCGCGCACCTGACCTGGACGCTGCCGTTCGGCCTGCTCATCATGTTCGCGATCTTCAATCGCTTCGACCAGCGCCTCGAGGAAGCCGCGCGCGATCTCGGCGCCACGCCATGGCAGACGTTCCGCCATGTCGTGCTGCCGATCATCCTGCCGTCCGTGATCGGCATCGGCCTGTTCGGCTTCACGCTGTCCTGGGACGAACTGGCCCGCTCTAGCCAGGCCATCGGCGCGGTGAACACGTTGCCGCTCGATCTCCAGGGCCTCACCACCACCGTGACGAACCCCGACATCTATGCGCTCGGCACCGTGATCTCGGCCGTCTCGTTCACCGTGATCTCGCTTGCGCTCGGCACCATCCACGTGCTCAACAAGCGGCAGGCGGCCAAGGGTTCGGACGCCGGCCAAGGACTGGTCTAACAACGCGCTCGTCTGACAAGGGACTTGTCTGATCCGATGCGGCTGCACGTCGTCAACCCCAACACCACCGCGTCGATGACGGCGAAGATCGCCGCTGCGGCGCGCAGCGTCGCCCTGCCCGGCACGGTGGTCGACGCGCGGCAGCCGACGATGGGCCCGGTCTCGATCGAGGGATTTTACGACGAAGCCTTCGCCGTGCCCGGCATGCTCGGCTGCATCCGTGAGGCCGACCGCGACGGTGCGGACGCGCACATCATCGCCTGCTTCGACGACACCGGCCTGGATGCCGCCCGCGCCGTCGCCAAAGCGCCGGTGATCGGAATCGGCGAGGCCGGCTTCCACATGGCGAGCCTGATTGCGGCGCGCTTTGCTGTGGTGACGACGCTCGGTGTCTCCATCGTGCCGATCGAGCACAATTTGCGGAAATACGGCCTCGCCGATCGCTGCGCCCGCGTCCGCGCCGCCGAGGTGCCGGTGCTGGCGCTCGAGGCGCGCAACACGGACGCGCTCGCGAAGATCTCCGCGGAGATCGCGGCCGCGGTCCGTGACGACCGCACTGACGCCATCGTGCTCGGCTGCGCCGGCATGGCCGATCTCGCCGCCGAGCTCGCCGCCACCCACGGCCTGCCCGTGATCGACGGCGTCGCGGCGGCGGTGACGTTGGCGGAATCACTGGTGCGGCTGGGCCTGAAGACCTCTCGCCTCGGCCCCTACGCGGCGCCGCGGCCGAAGACCTATTCCGGACCGTTTTCGCCGTTTCAGCCTTGATTCCCGAGCCGGAGCGAAGTCTCCGAGGCCCCAAGGCCTGCTGATTGCTGGTTTTTTGGCCTTTAGCCTCTTTTTGGACCCATTCCTTGCCGACACGTAACGTTTTCGGGACGCCCCGGCCGCCTCAGGGCTGCCGGTCTTCGCCACTCACCAAGTTTCAATTTGGGTTTTGTCAGCGATGATCGATCTCGCCCAGGACACACCGTCCAATCCGCTTTTTCGTCTCGGCGCCCAGCCCATCGCGCTGACCGCCGCCGCGCTCCTGCTCCTGATCGCCGGCGTCACCTCGATCGCGATCTGGCGTGCCTATACCGGCGCCGCGCCTGAGACCGACCGGGTGGTGGCATCGCGGCAGCTCCAGGCGCGGACCGCGCAGGCCTCCGAGCAGCTGGTCGAGAAGACCAAGGGGCTGGAGGCGACCCAGCAGGAATCGATCGACCAGCTCCAGATGGTGCAGGATCAGCTCCAGACGATGAAGCGGCTGATGGCGGCGCAGCAGGCCGACACCAAGCGCCTGTCCGAGCAGGTGGCATCGCTGAACGAGTCCATCGACGGCCTGCGGCAGTCATTCGCCGGCGCGCGAGCCACCGACGTCGAAGCGCCCGCAGTTACCCGCAGGAAACCGGCGCGGCACCGCGTCCACGCCAGCGCGCGCAAGCGCTCGCGCGGCTGAGCCGCCACAACGCGACTAATTTTCTCGACTTGTGAACTGGATCACATTCGCCGGTATGATTCCGCGCGATGCTCCCGGCTACCGGATGGCGTAAGCCGATTTCAATGTCCGGGGCTGGCAAGGTCGTTGACGGTATACTGCGTCAACGGCCTTGTTTTTTGGTCGGTCAGCCTCTCGTCGAGGACGCTATTCGCAGACATCCACACGGCGGATACGCCAGCCCGCGGGCGTCATGACGCGCTTCCGCGCAACGTAGCAGCCGCCATAACCATCGTTGTAGCCGTAGCCGGTACCATAATAGTAGGGATCGCCGTAATAGGGGTAGCCGTAGCCGTAGCCGTAATAGCCGCCGTAGAGACCGGCGCCGGCAATGCCCGCCCCAATTGCCACTCGGGGCCAGAAGCCGCCGCCGCGCCAATGGCCGCCATGGCCCCAGCCGCCGCCATGACCCCAGCCGCCATGTCCGAATCCCCGCGCCTGGGCTGCCTGCGGCACTGACAGTCCGACCGCCGCGACGGTCAGCGCCGCCATCATCATCCTGCGTAACATCACTCGATCCTCCGCGTGGACACGCTCCACGCTTCAAAGCGGGATCAAGCTAACGTCACTTCGGCATTCCGGACAGCCACGCTGCCTCACTTCCGCGCGAGCATTCAGCAGCCGCGGCAGATGCTCTTAAGCTTCTTGTCGAGCATCCGATTCTCGGCATTCACGGCTGCATCAGCCGCGCCGCCTGTGCCGGAGCCGGTGGTTACTCCAGCGCCCGGCCCTGACGACTGAGCCGTGCCGAGGCTGTTGGTGCCGGGCGGCAGGGCCGGCGAATTGGCGACACCTCCGGCCGATCCTGCGGCGCCGCCGCTCGATCCGGCAGAGCCGCCGGTGGCCTGCGCGAAGGCCACGGCCGGCATCGCCGCGAGCGCGAAGATCAGGATCAGGGTTCTTGTCGAGACGGCTACAGGCGATGCTGCCATCGAGAATTCTCCTTTACCGGTCAACCGCCGCGGCGGAGTCCAGTTCCGGAACAAATGCCGTCACATCAGCTTGAAAGCTGAGGAGGCAAATCCCGATGATCGATCGCGACCCTCTTGCAGAAGGCGAACGCGCCGCGCGCAAGAACATTCCGGCTGAAGCAAACCCTTATTCAGACGGCAGCGACGAACACGCGTTGTGGTCGGCGGGCCACGAGAAGATCGCAAGCGCCATGGAAGCCCGCGAGTCCGAAGGCAATTAACCGATCCGCTTCAGGCCTTTCGTGAAGCGCGGACCGTTGGCCACGTAGAACTTCGCCGCGCTCCCCATCTTCTGCACCTGGGCGTCGTCGAGCGTGCGGAGCATGCGGGCCGGCGAGCCGATGATCAGGGAGCGTTCGGGAAATTCCTTGCCCTCGGTGATGACCGAACCGGCACCCACGATGCTGTTACGGCCGATCCTGGCGCCGTTCATCACGATCGAGCCCATGCCGATAAGCGCGCCCTCCTCGATGGTGCAGCCATGCAGGATGACGTTGTGGCCGACCGTACAGTTCCGGCCGATGACGAGCGGAAAGCCGAGATCGGTGTGGCAGGTCGAACCGTCCTGCACATTGGCGCCCTCGCCGATCTCGATCCACTCATTGTCGCCGCGCAGCACGGCGCCGAACCAGACGCTCGCGCCCGGTTTCAGGCGCACCCGGCCGATCACGGTCGCGGTCTCCGCGATGAAATAATTGCCGTCGGCGGGAAGGTCGGGCGCCTGCCCGTCGAGCTCGTAGATCGCCATGAAGGTCTCCTGTCACGTCGACCTCAGCCATAGCGAAACGGCGGCGAAGAGGCAAAGGAACCGGCGCGGGCGATCCGGCCGGGCGTCAGCCCAGAACGCCGGCCGCGCGCAACGTCATCAGGAAGAAGGTGCCGCTCATCATGCTCCAGAACCCGGCGATGAGGGTTGCCATCATCACGAACTCGGCGCGGCGGCTTTCCAGCCGCCTGCCGCGCAGCGTGTTGCGCATGATGATGAAGGGGGCGGCGAACACCAGGAACGGCACCGCCGCGAAGGTCTTCGGCGCCACGCCGTCCTGCAACAGGCCGAAGCCGGCGGGGCGCTGCGCCAGCGCCTGGTATCCGTTCACGAGCGCGCCCGCGAGCGCGAAACCAATGCAGATCGAGAAGAAAGTGTTGAGAGCTTCAGGTGTCATCGGAACGGTCCGCCCTTACGCAACGCCACCGCCTTCCTGTGACAAAGAGTGCCGGTTAACGCTACATTATCCTTAAGGGAAGGTTAACGCCGCCGCCTGTTCCGCGCAGGGCCGTCCCCGCCCCGCCGCAGCCGGGAACGCTGCGCGAAACCGCGGCCGCATGGCATATTCGCCGCTGATTCGTCGGCCACCGGCCGACGTCCGGATCTCTTGCGCTAGCTCATGACGGTGTTTTCGGAAGCCCCCTTCAGGTCCCCCCGCACGCGCACCCGGGCGCATGTCGTCCCGATCATGCTCGGCGGCATTGCCGCGGCCTGCGCGATCGCGCTGGTCGCCTATTTGCTGTGGCCGACCTGGGGCCCGCGCGGCGCGAACGCCCCGGACAAGCTGCCGGTGAGCGTCGGCGGCACGCTGTTCAACCTGCCCGTGAACGCAATCCGCATGAAGATCCAGCGGCACTCCGGACCGCAGGAGCGCATCGATCTCGACTTCCTCTATCCTTCGCTGGAGCCGCCCGGCGCGCCAAAGCACGTCACCGCCGACACGGTGGAAGCGGCGGTGCAATCGATCGACCGCATCTTCCTGTCGATCGCGGCCCATCACGATGCGCTCTCGCCCGAGCAGCGCACGGCAACGATCTATCCGCGTTACCTCGATAAGGCCGCCGCCCAGCCCGCGGACGGCCTGACCATGCGGATGTTCCGCAGCGACACGCCTTACGGCAGCGAGGACCTCTATTCCGCGGCAAGCCCCGCACTGACCGCGCGCTGCACGCGCGATGGGGCGACGCCGGGCATGTGCCTGTCGGAGCGCCGCGTCGGCGGCGCCGACCTCACCTTCCGCTTTCCGCGCAGCTGGCTGTCGCACTGGCACGACGTGGCGGACGCGATGGACCGGTTGACCGTGCAGCTGCGCGGGCCGAAGGGGTGAGCGCGGCTCCCTACTCTGCCGTGAGATCGGCTGGGCTGGTGCCCCCAAAACAAAAACTGCGAAAACACCCCCATGCACAGTAGCCAAGCATCGGCAGCATCTTGCATTTTCGTGTTTTTCGAAGTACCGTTGACCGGTCGGGCAAATCACGAGCACAAGGGGGGCAAAAGGAGGTCGACCTGACGCGGTTGCGCATCTTCCGCCGGGACCGGAATTGCCCGGATCGCCGCACCGGTATGTGACTGATATCACTGATCATAGATTGCACTTGGTCATTCTGCGAGTAATCTGACGCTATTGCATTCGGGGGCTGGAATGCGGCTTTGGCTGTTTGGTTTGTTTATTCTTGCGACCTTGGTTGGGGCCGGCCCGGCGCTGGCCGAGAAGCGCGTTGCGCTCGTCTTGGGCAACTCTGCCTACAAGAACGTAGCGAGGCTGGCGAACCCCGCGAACGATGCCGCGCTGGTCGGCGGCATGTTCAGGAAGGCCGGGTTCGATACCGTCGATATCAAGCTCGACCTGACCGTCGTCGACATGCGCAAGGCATTGCGCGAGTTCGGCAGCAAGGTCCGGGAGGCGGACGTTGCAGTCGTCTACTACGCCGGTCATGGCATCGAGCTCGACGGCACCAATTATCTGATCCCGACCGATGCCGCCCTGGAGACCGACGCCGACGTTCTCGACGAGGCGTTCCCGCTAGACCGGGTGCTGCTTGCGGTCGAGCCGGCCAAGCAGCTGCGCCTTGTCATCCTGGACGCCTGCCGCGACAATCCGTTCGCCAAGACCATGAAGCGCACAATGGCCTCGCGGGCCATCGGACGCGGCCTCGCCAAGGTGGAGCCGACCAGCCCGAACACGATGGTCGCCTTCGCCGCCAAGGCGGGCTCGACTGCTTCGGATGGCGATACCAGGAACAGCCCATTCGCCACCGCTCTGGTCGACCGCCTGCCGACACCGGGGCTCGACCTGGGCAAGGCCTTTCGATTCGTTCGCGATGATGTGCTCAAGACCACCGGCAACAAGCAGGAGCCTTTTGTGTACGGCTCGCTCGGCGGCGATGACGTGCCGCTGGTTGCAGCGAAGCCGGTTGTCGCCGGACCGCAGGCCAATCCCCAGGACAGCGTGCGCCGCGACTATGAGCTGGCGCTGCAGGCGGGAAACCGGGACGCCTGGGAAGCATTCCTCCAGGCCTATCCTGACGGGTTCTATGCCGGCCTCGCCCGCGCGCAGCTGAAGAACGTCGCCGCCGAGGAAGCGCGCGCCGCTGCCGCCGCCAAGGCACGCCAGGCCGAAGACGAAAAGGCAAGGCTGGCCGCCGAGCGTGCGACCAAGGCCGAGCAGGAGAAGGCCGCGGCCGCCGCCAAGGCCGCTGAGGACGCCAAGGCCGCGGCGGAGAAAGCCAAGCAGATCGAGGAGGCCAAGGCGGCCGCCGCCGAGCAACGCCGCAAGGAGGCCGAGGCCGCAGTGGCGAAGGCGCTGGCCGACAAGCAAGCCGCCGAGAAGGCGCTCGCCGACAGACTGGCCAATGACACCAAGCAGGCTGCCGAACAGCGAACCACGGAGAAACAGCAGGTTACCGACACCACGAAGGTTGCGGCTGTCGCACCAACCTCAACACCGCCGAGCCTGTCGCCGCAAGAGACGGCAAAGCTGGTTCAGTCGGAGCTGCGCCGCGTCGGCTGCCTGGCCGCATCGGCAGACGGCAACTGGAATGCGTCGTCGCAACGTTCGCTGACGCTGTTCAACAAATATGCGGGAACGACCTTCGACGCCAAGCAGGCGAGCTTCGAGGCGCTCGATGCGATCAAGGCCAAGCCGGGCCGGGTCTGCCCGCTGGTGTGCGATCACGGCTTCAAGGCGGATGGCGATGCTTGCGTCAAGATCGCGTGCCGCACCGGCTATCGCGTCAATGACGACAATGAGTGCGAGAAGGTTCAGGACAAGAAGCCGGTTGCAACCCGCGAGGATGCCAAGAA